>Ga0105238_10002876_pt1 | contig 17212 bp, 11 predicted proteins | sample KBSC34metaG_FD_81526 | JGI IMG/M metagenome (GOLD analysis project Ga0105238, IMG submission 81526) | Corn rhizosphere microbial communities from Kellogg Biological Station, Michigan, USA - KBS C3-4 metaG | ecosystem: Host-associated > Plants > Roots > Rhizosphere > Soil | place: Michigan, USA... | reverse complement strand
GGTCGCGGTTGTACTTCGTCATCGACGCCACCGCCTCGGCGTCGGGCAGGGATCCGGCCGGCGCGTCTTCGTAGCCCTTCGGGATCATCAGCATCATGAATCGCATGGTCGTGCCTCCAGGTGGTCCGCGTGGTTCTTCGTGGTGCGGCCAGGCCGTGGCTCGGGCTCCGGGGCGCCTGGCTCTACCTTCTGACGAACGGCCCGCCCGGAGATCGACACGAAGGGACCGGATTTCTTCACGCCGGCCACGCCCGGTGGCATCCGGGGGCTTTCGGTGACTCGGCGTGGCCTTCGCGCGCCCTACCGAGATGGTTGTTCCGGTATAAGAAGGCCCATCGGCGAAGGCGCGAGGAGTCGGCTGGGACTCCGGAGGCGCGAGCCGGCGGCACTCCTCGCTCCGTGAGAAAGCTCCCCATGGCAAAGAGCCTCCGCGCCCGCTTGATGTTCTGGTCGCTCGGATGTCTGCTGGCCTTCGGGTGCGGCGGAGGAGGTGGCGGGGCGAACGGCGGCGGGCGCGGCGGCACATCGGCCGGTGCCGCAGGACGCTCTGGCGTGGCGGGAGCCGGGGGCAAGGCCGGCCTCGCGGGCGCCGCCGGCGCCGCGGAGATCGGCGTCGCGGGAGCGCAAGGGGCGGCGGGCGATGGCGGCACGGCGGGATCCTCCGGCAGCGCGGGGGACGGCGGCGGTGGGACGGTGGATCCGGATGGGGGCGCCGCTGGTGGCGGCGGCCCGTCAGGCCGCGCCGGCGCCGCAGGCGCCAGCGCGCCCTCGGGAGTCGCCGGCGTTCCTGGCGGCGGCGCCTCCGGCGTCCCTGGACCCGGCACGTCCGGATCGGGCGGGGCCGCCGGCACCCCGCCGAGCGGCGCCGGAGAAAACGCGGCCGGCGCCGTCGTCGCAGAGACCTCCGTTCAGATCACCTCCGCTCAGCAGGTGGTCATTGTCGGACCCGCACGCGTCACGATCCCGGCGGGGGCCCTTCCGGCCGACGCGACGCTGATCCTCCGCCTGTTATCGGGAGTGATGAAGCCGGGCGGCGCCCCCATCCGCGGGCTCACCATGCAATTCCTGCCTGCGACTCCGATACCAGCGCCCTCGCTGCCGCTGCTGCTCGAGCTGCCCAGCCCGGGGCCCGGCACCTACGAGGCGATCTCGGCCGCCGAGGCCGCGCCGGGCTGGACGCGCGACGGACCGGCCCACGTCGCGAGCGGTTACGTCGCGGTCGGCGTGCCTCGTTTCTCGCTGTGGTCGGCGTCCCCTGCGGGCCCCTTCGCGGACTGGCTCGAGCAGGATCCGCTGACAGGCCCCGCCGTCATCTCGACTGCCTCCCCGCCCGTCTTCGCCGGCCTGCAAAGCGCCGCCCCCGCCTCGCGCGGCGGCGGCGTCGAGCTCCGCTTCGCCGCCGCGACGCCCGGTCCCAGCCGCTATCTCTTGTACGTGCGCGCCCAGGGCGAGACCTACGACTTCCAGCGCGCCTACGCGGTCGTCACCGCTGACCAGGTGAACTACGTGGCTGGCCTGGCCACCGAGCGGACCTGGTGCTTCACCGTCCGCTACGACGGTAACGCGAACATGGCCGAGGCGTGCGCCGCGCCTGCGGTCACGCCGCCCCAACGCGACGTACCGGCGTTCATGAGCGGCCCGACGGCCCCCTGGACCGACACCGTCCTCGACCTGCAATGGGTGGCGCGAGCGGGGGCGGGCTACCGCTACGATCTCGAACGCCGTTCGAGCGGCGGCTCGTACGAGACGCGCGCGTCGAAGACCATCCGGTCCACGGCCCAGGCGCCGGCCGATCTGAGCTTCATCGGGTTCGCGGACGTCGCCGATGCCCCGGGCACCTACGACTATCGAGTGCGCGCCTTCGCCGACGGCGTCGAGACCGGGCTGTCGGCGGTCAAGACGGTCGAGGTCGTGAAGAAGGCCTGGCGCCAGCCGCTGGAACGGGGACCGCGCGTGGTGTCCGGCCCGCCCCTCAGCCCGCGCGTGGCCGTCGACGGCGGCGGGAACCTGATCTACGACGACTACGTGAGCGCGGCGCCCGCCGCGCAGTTCCTGGCAGGCGCGCGCAAGGTGGCGTCCCTGCGCCCGGGTCCCGCGATCGCCGGCAACCGCGAACCGTGGCGCCGGCTGCTCGGCGTCTACGACGACGTGGGCGCCCCCGATCCGGGCAACCAGTGGATTGGCTGGGCGCGCGGCGCCGACGGCACCCTCTGGGTCCTCGATTCGTCGCAGGCGCTGGTGAAGATCGGCACGAGCGGCCCGGCCCAGATCTGGAACACGGCCGTCGTGGGCGGCTTCAACCTGGTCGCGCACCCGACCGACCCGGCCAAGCTCGCCGTGGCCGGAGCGAGCGGCGTGTGGGTCACGAACGACGGTGGCGTGACCTTCCGCCTCTTCAGCGACGTCACCGGATCCACGGCGGGCGTGGCGTATGCGCCGGACGGAACGCTGTTCGCGGTCGGGACGCACCTCGCGCAATCCAGCGACGGCGGGCTCTCCTGGTTCAACTACGGGTCGTGGCCGACGCCGTCGGATCCCCCCGGCGAGATCGCGCTCAGCCCCGACGGCTCGCTGATGGCCGTGTCGCTCCCCAGCGCGCTCCCGCGCGCCGGGGTCTGGATCGGGACGACCGGTGGCACGCTGGAATACTCCGACGTGGGGCTGTCACACGATCACCTGCGGCACCTGTGGGCCGCGGGAGGGCTGACCTTCCTCTCCGACGGCCGCCTGGTGCTGGTCGTGAGCTCGGCCGATGGCGGCGACGCCGGCGCGCCCACCACGCTCGCCTGCGTCCGCTCGCTCGCCGGGACGTGGACGACGTTCGAGCTGCCCGGCAGGTCGGTGAGCGACGGCGCGCTGCAGGTGCAGCCGGTCTTCTTCGATCTGCGCGCCGGCCACGAGGGCGACTACTACCACGCGCGCCTGCGCACGCGGGACGGCGGCGTGACCTGGGAGCTCAATCCGACCGGCAGAGCCGTCGGCGCCACCACCACCAGCAGCGGCCAGTTCGTCTTGCTCACCTTGCAGCAACCCGACGCCGCGCTGCCGGCCACCTCGCACCGGTCCACGGACGGAGGCGACACCGCCACGCTCCTCACCGGCGTCACGCTCCCCGCGGACGGCTCCGTCTGGTTCAACCCGGCGTCCCCGCTGACGGGCGTCACGAGCGCGGGCACCTTCACCACCGACGGAGGCGCCACCTGGGTCCCGAGCCCGATGGGCGGCGGCTGGAGCGGCGTGGGCTTCGCGGACGCCGGACACGTGCTGGCCACCGCGTTCAACGCGAATCCCTTGCGTTCCACCGACGGTGGCGCGTCTTTCGCGCCGTTCGACGGCGTCCGGAGCAACGCGGCCTGCGGCAACGGCGCGCGGGCGCTGCTGGCGCGCGGCGCGGCGGGCACGTTCCTGTCTTACACCTCGACCGCGCAGGAGACCGTGACGAACATGGCGTTCCCAGGCATGATCCGCGCCTGCGGGCTCAGCGCCGACGGTGCCACGGTCTACCTGCTGACATCGAGCACTTTGTGGAAGGGCAAGGCCGGCATCGCTGGAAGCCTGTCGCGCCTCCCGTTCGCGCCGACGGCCACCACCAACGGACCGACGCCGCTCATCGTCTCGCCCGATGGAATGAAGATCTCCGCGCGCGGCAGCTACAGCGACACCGGCGGGGAGTGACGGGGCGACGGCCGTCGATCACCGCTTGCGCGCGTCCGCGCCTCAGAGATCGCCGAGCTCGGCGAGGATCCGGGCCGCGCCGCGGCCGAGCAGCTTGGCGGCCAGAGCGCGTCCCACCTCGGCGGCGCTCGCCAGCGGCCCGCGCGCTTCGTCCTTCAGGATCTCGCTCGCGTCGGGCCGTCCGACCAGGCCGCGCAGGATCACGGTGTCGCCGGCCACGACGGCGTAGCCGGCCACTGGCGTGCGACAGCCGGCGCCCAACCCCGCGAGCAGCGCACGCTCGGCGGCCACCGTGGTCTCGGCGTCCGCGTCGGCGAGCGCGCGGCAGAGCTCGCGCACCCGCGCGTCCTCGGCGCGGGTCTCGATGGCCAGCGCGCCCTGTCCGATCGACGGCAGCATGTCGTCGACCGACAGCCGCTCGGTGATGCGCGCGCCAAAGCCCAGCCGATCGAGCCCGGCCGCCGCCAGGATCGCCGCGTCGACCACGCCGTCCGCCACCTTGCGCAGGCGCGTGTCGACGTTCCCCCGCAGCAGCTCGACGGACAGGTCGCCGCGCAGCGCGCGCACCTGGCAGACGCGCCGCAGGCTCGAGGTGCCCACGCGGCTGCCCGGGGCCAGCTCGCGCAGCGGCTGGCCGCTGCGGCTCACCAGCACGTCGCGCGGATCGGCCCGCCGCGGAATGGCGGCCAGCGCCAGGCCGGGCGCCAGCTCGGCAGGGACATCCTTCAAGCTGTGCACCGCGAGGTCGATGGAGCCGTCGAGCAGCGCCGCCTCGATCTCCTTCACCCAGACGCCCTTGCCACCCCGCTCGATGACCGGGCCGGTCTGGAAGCGGTCTCCCTCGGTGACGATGATCTTCTGCTCCAGGACGAGCCCGGGGTGGAGCCGCGCCAGCTCCGCACCGACGTGATCGGCCTGCCAGCGCGCGAGCGCGCTGCCTCGTGTGCCGATGACGATCTTGCCCGGATCTCGCGTGGTGGTCGTCTCCATCAGGTGCCGGTCGCCTTTCCCGAAAGCCGCGTCTCGCCCGCCAGCCGCTGCCCCGCGCCCTCGTCGTCGCCAGAATCTACCGCGGACCCGGCGGCGGCCGCCGCCTCCGCCGGCTCCTTGATCTCGAGGCTGAACATCCTCTGGGCCGCCGACAGCAGCGACGGGCCGTCCACGGGATCGCCGCCCCCTTTCTTCAAGACGACCTGCGGGCCGTGGAGGAGCTTCTTGGCTATGGCGTCCGCCAGCTCCAGCATCGCGCGCCGCTCGCGCTCCCCGCCGCCGGCGCCGAGGCTGGCGATGGCGCGTTCCGCCTCGCCGCGGGCCAGCTCGATCACGCGCTCCCGCAGCGCCGTGATGGTCGGTCCCACTCGGCGCCCGCGGAAGGCTTCCAGAAAGCGCGCCACCTCCTGCTCGACCATGACCTCGGCCCGATCCGCCTCGCCGTGCCGGTTGTCCCGGTGCTCGTTCGCCAGCTTCTGCAGGTCGTCGATGTCGGCCACGAACACGTTGGGCAGGCTCGCGCAGTCCGGCTCGACGTCGCGCGGGACGGCGATGTCGATGAGGAACAGCAGCCGGCCGCGCCGCTTCTTCTGCGCCGCCTCGACCAGCGCCCGCGTCAGGACGGGACGCCGCGCCCCGGTCGACGCGATCACGATGTCGGCGCGCACGAGCGCGCCGGCCAGATCCTCGAACGGGTGCGTGGCCGCCCCGATGCGCGCGGCCAGCTCCTCGGCGCGGCCGGCGGTCCGGTTCGTCACCAGCAGGCGCGCCCCCTGCCCGCCCAGCGATCGCGCCGCCAGGTCGGCCATCTTCCCCGCCCCTACGATGAGGACCGTGCGCCCCTCGAACCCGTCGAAGATCTTCCGTGCGTACTCGATGGACACCGAGCTGACCGACACGGGGTTGCGCGCGATCTCCGTCTCGCGGCGCACCCGGCGCGCGATCCGGAACGCCCCCGAGAAGCAGGCTCCCAGCACGGGCCCGGCCGTCTGGACCGCGACCGCCTCTTCATGCGCGTGCTTCACCTGGCCCAGGATCTGGGGCTCTCCGATGACCAGCGAGTCCAGGCTGGACGCCACGCGGAACAGGTGGTGCACCGCTTCGACGTCGACGCGCACGTACAGGTGCGGCGCGATGGCGTCTTCGGTCGTCCCGGCGCGCTGAGCCAGATCCCGCCGCAGCGACTCGATGGCGCTGTCCGGATCGGGAGAGGCCAGATAGACCTCGACCCGGTTGCACGTCGACAGCAGCGCCGCCTCCCGCACGGGCCCGAGACCCACCAGCTCGCGCAGGGTCTGACCGACCTGCTCCGGCACCACCGCCAGCCGCTCGCGAACGTCGAGGGGCGCGGTCTTGTGGGACAGGCCCACCACGACGAAGTCGATCCCGCCCGGCATCCGTCAGCCCAGCGACCGCAGGATGTAGAGGAGGAGGACCGACAGCGTCCCCCCGAACCCACCCAACGTCAACCAGGCGGCCCTCTTCCCGCGCCATCCGGCTCCCACCCGCGCCAGCAAGAGCACGCCGAACGCCAGCCAGGCGAGGACCGCCAGCAAGTACTCCGGGCGGCGGGCGTCGACGGAGCCGAGGCCGCCCAGGCGCGCGATCCAGACCGCCCCCGTGACGAGCGCGAACGTGAACACCGGGAAGCCGATCGAGACGCACCGGAGCGCCAGCCGGTCGAGCGTGCTGAGCGAGAGGTCCTCCAGGCGGTCGAAGCGCTTCTGCCGCAAGCGGCGCTCCTCGCGCAGGTACAGGACCGCCAGCACGGCCGCGAACGCGAACACCGCCACCCCGACGGTGGCCAGGAACACGTGGGTCAGGCCGAGCGCTCCCATGCGAGGCGTCCCGGGCTCGGCCGGCACGACGCGAGCCAGGACCAGCAACGTCAAGGACGCCGGCACCACGAAGGCGCCCGCCGTGGTCAGCTTGTAGCGAAGGCTCGCGCCCAGGAACGCCCCCGCGATGAGAAAGCCCACGAAGCTGGCGGCGTTGGGGGTCGATGACACCGGGTTCTCGCCCGCCACGCACCGGATGCCGATGTCGATGAGCTGAAGAACGAAGGCCCCCGCCAGCAGGACCCGAGCGGCGCGCGTCGCCGTCACGCGCGTCGTGAGCAGGTGCCCGAGGAACAGGGCCGCCGCGAGCGCGTAGGCCAATATCTCGACGACGGTCAGGGTGGCCACAGCCCGGGTTTTTACCATGTCATCTCGAGTGCCGCGCGGAGGCGGATGGCAGGCAGGCCGGCGCGGAAAGGTGGGCCTCGCCCGCACCCCTCCGCGACAGCAGGGCAGCAGCCGCCCGCGCGATGACACGGCCCGCCCCCCATGCTAAGGACTGCGAACCATGGCCAGCCCGAACATCCTCGAAGTCACCGATTCCAATTTCCAGGCGGAGGTCCTCGACTCCAAGACCCCGGTCCTCATCGACTTCTGGGCCGCGTGGTGCGCCCCCTGCCGGGCCATCGCGCCGCACGTCGAGGCGCTGGCGAACGAGTACAGCGGCAAGCTCCGGGTCGGCAAGATGGACATCGACTCGAACCAGGGCGTGCCGCAGCAGTACGACGTCCGCAGCATCCCCACCCTGCTCGTGTTCAAGGAGGGCAAGGTGGTGGGCCAGCTGGTCGGGGCGGTGCCCCGCGCCCGCATCGAAGATCTGGTCAAGAAGGCGATCTGACGCTGGCGCGGCCAAGCCCGTGCGCGCAGCCGACCAGGGCCCTGTCAGGCGGCGTGACGGCTGACGCCGTTTCCGGGCCGCGTCTCGAGACGCAGCGGGGAGACATTGCCGAGCGGGGACTGGCTGGTCGCGTGGCCGTCGAAACGGAAGCGCCCCACCAGCCGATCGAGCTCGGCCGCCATGCGGGCGAGGTCCTGGGTGGCCTTGCCCACGTCCGTGATGGCGACCGTCGTGCTTCGCGCACCTTGCGCGACCGAAGCGACGCTGGACGAGATCTCGCCGTTGCGCCCGGCCACCTCGGTCACGCTCTGGCCGATCTGTGAGGTCGCGGCCGCCTGCTGCTCGACGGCGCTGGCGATCGTCGTCGAGATGCCGCTCAGCTCCTCGATCACCCGCTGGATCGAGCCGATGGCGGCGACCGCGTCGGTCGAGTCGACCTGGATGGCCGCCACCCGCTCCGCGATGGTCCCGGTGGCGTTGCTGGTCATCTTGGCCAGCTCCTTGACCTCGTTCGCCACGACCGCGAAGCCCTTGCCGTACTCGCCGGCGCGGGCCGCCTCGATGGTCGCGTTCAGAGCGAGCAGGTTCGTCTGTCCGGCGATCGTGGTGATCACCTTGAGGACGTTGCCGATCTCGGCGCTGCTCGTCCCCAGCTTGGCGACGGCGCTGTTGGTGGTCTCCACCGACCGAACCGCGTCCGAGGCGATCCGCTGGGCGGTGGTGGTTTGGCGGGAGATCTCGCGGATGCTCGCGCCCATCTCCTCGACCGCGGCCGCCACGGTCTGGACCGTCTCCGTCACCTGATGACTGGCGCCCGCGACGGTGCCGCTCTGCGCGGCGGTCGTCTCGGCGGCCGTCCCCATCTCGCCGCTCAGCGCGGTCAGCTCCTCCGAGGAGGCGGCCAGCGTCTGCGAGCTCTGGGCGATCAGCTGCAGGGCGCCCCGCATCGAGGCGATGGCCTGGTTCAGGGCCGCGTTCATGCGGCCGAGCTCGTCACCCGAGTCGACGGCCAGCTCGGCGGTGAGATCGCCCTCGGCCAGCGCCTCGAGCGCGCCGACCGTTCGAGTGAGGCGGCGGACGATCTGGGTCGCGATCGCCCAGGCGGCGAGCCCGCCGAGGAGCATGGCCAGCACGCCGAAGATCAGCTGGATCCGGACGATGCCTTCGATGCTCCCGCGCGCGTGCGTCCTCAACTGCTCGACGGCGTCGGTCATCGCCTGGTGCAGCTTCTGGCCCGTCTCCAGCAGGGCCTGTCGCCGGGCGGCGAACGCCGGCGCGTCATGGGCGGTGGCGCGGAGCTCGTCCGCGCGGGCCATCAGCTCACCGATGAGGCGCTTCTCCTCGTCGAACGCGTGGACGATGTCGGCGGTCGGCGCGGGCGGAAGCAGGACCTTCTCTGGTTTGCCCGCGCGCACGACCGCCACCGCCTCCCCGCCGTCGCGCAGAGCCTGCAGGGTGTTGGTGAGCAGGGCGGCGGTGGCCGGGAAGTCGGCCTTGGCGCCGTCGATGGCCAGCAAGACCTCGCGCTGATAACGCTGGTTCAGCGCCCGCTGGCGGCCCGCCAGATCGACCACCAGGCTGTCGGTCGCGGTCGAGGCGATGCGGTAACCCGTGTAGCCAATCGTCATCGCAAAACACACCGTGAAGACCGCTGGGATGGCCGCCATCTTGGTCTTGACCCCGAGGTTGCCCCAGACGCCTGGCGCTCGATCCGCGGCGGACGCGGCCGCCGGACCGGCCTGCAGCGAAATCTTCGTCCGTGAGCTCGTCTGGGTCTTCATGGGAGCCTCATCGGACCCATCATCGGCCCAAGGCACCGTGTTCTTGAGATTTTGGACGCGGCGCACGACCCGGCGGGCGCCGAGGCACCAAGTGCCCGGTCGTTGATAGGATCGCGGCCCATGCGTGTTGGGTTCGTTCATCCGGTCCTGGGCCTGGGCGGCGCCGAGCGGCTGGTCGTCGACGCCGCGCTCGAGCTGCGCGCGCGCGGGCACGCCGTCACGATCTTCACGGCGGAGCACGACGCCAGGCGCGCCTTTCCGGAGACGTGCGACGGCCGCGTCGACGTCCAGGTCCGCGGGCGCTTCCTGCCCGCCGGCATCGGCGGGCGGCTCCAGGCCCCCTGCGCCATCGCGCGTCTGTGCTGGCTGGCCGGGACCCTCGCGGCCGGCCGCGAGCCCTTCGACGCCATCGTCTCGGACATTGCCCCTTACGCCCTGCCCCTCTTGCGGGCGGCGCGCGCCCTTGACCATCGCGCCCATCGCCCCCGTCCCCGGCTCGTCTATTACTGCCACTATCCCGACCAGCTCCTGGCGCCGGCGCGCGCCGGCTGGTACCGCGCGTACCGCGCGCCGCTCGACGGTCTGGAGGGACCGGCCATGCGCGCCGCCGACCTCGTGCTCACCAACAGCCACTTCACCGCGCGCGCCGTGTCCGCGCTGGGCGTCGAGACGCCGTCGGTGCTCTATCCGGGCGTGAACCTCGAGGACTGCGCGCGCATCGCCGATCAGCGGGGTGACGAGAGCTCGTTCCTGGTGGTGAGCCGCTTCGATCCGCGGAAGAACCAGCGCCTCGCCCTGGAGGCCTTCGCCCGCCTGCGCGAGGCGGCTCCCGCGGTCTTCGCCCGCACGTCGCTGACGCTGGCCGGGGGCCTCGATCGAAGCCGCCGCGAGGACCGCGACACCGCCGCCACCGTCACGACGCGGATCCGCGAGCTCGGGCTCGACGGCAAGGTGACGCTGCGGCCCTCGCCATCGGAGGCCGAACGCCTGGCCCTTCTGGAGCGAAGCCTCTGCGTGGTGCATCCGGCGCCCGACGAGCACTTCGGCATCGTCCCCGTCGAGGCCATGGCCGCGGGCCGGCCCGTCGTCGCGGTGGCGCGCGCGGGCCCGCTCGAGAGCGTCGTCGACGGCGTGAGTGGATTGCTGCGCGAGCCGACTCCGGAGGCCTTCGCCGGCGCCATGGCGGCGGTCGCCGAGGACGGCGCGCTCCGGACGCGGCTCGGCCGCGAGGGACGCGTCCGCGCTGCCCGCTTTTCGCGCCGGGCGTTCGGCGACGGCCTGGAGCGCGCCCTGCGAGACCTGGTTGACGGGCATTGACCTCCCTTGGCGAATCCGGCGGAGAATCGTGTTCGCCACAAATCCCTTCCGGGATCGAAAATATTGGCCACCAGGGCAAGCTCAAAGGCGACCCAGACATCAGAGCGAGCGCAGCGAGCGGGTCCAAGCACCCGGGAGGCGCGGCAACGCGACCCCCAACGGCAGCGCGGAGGCGGGCTTCGCCCGCCGGAGCGCGCTGGCGGGAGGGTATGGGAACCCTCCCAGGGTTCCGATTTCAATCCATGGCCCGCGGGAGGGGCCTGCCCCTCCCGCGAGCGCCGAAGGCGCGTGACTCGGTTAAAGTTACAGGCGCACCGATGACCGACATGCCGCGGGTCTGGACGATCTCGCTCGTCTCGCTCATCGCCGCTGCCGTCTCGGTGCCGGTCGACGTTGCCGCCGCGACGCCGGCCTCCCCCGCCGCCCGCGCGGCGGTGCGCCTCGACTACACGCGCGGTCCGGGCGCCGGGCAATGTCCAGACCGCGATGCCGTCCGCGCCGAGGTCACCCGCCGGCTCGGCTACGACCCCTTCGCCGAACGCGGCGAGCGCGCCTTGCGATGCGAGATCCGCGCGGATGGCCCAGGCCTGCGCGCGCAGATCGAGGTCCAGGACGCCGAGGGGCGCCCCGCCGGGCAGCGCGTGCTCACGTCGCGACGAACCGACTGCAGCGATCTGATGCCGGGGTTGCTGCTGGTGCTCACCGTGGCCGCCACCCCGCCCGCGCCCGCCGGTCCGCCCGCCGCGAATCCCGCGAGGGCCAGCGTCGGCGCCGCCTCGGCGACACCAGCCGCCCCTGAGACGGGCTCGGCGCGCACCCCGGCGCCGGCATCCGCCTCACCCGCGGCCCCCGCCGTCCCCGCGACGCCCACGACGGCCACGGAGATCCCCGCCCCGCGCGTCGACAGTCGGCCCCCGCGGCCACGGCCGGAGCCCCCGCGAACCGACCCTCCGCGCGCCAGCGGGAGCGCACCCCGGGACGCGCGATCCACTCCACCCCCGACTCCCGCCCGGCCCGCGCCCATCGACGCCAACGCCGTGCGCGACGAAGACGCGGCCATCGATGCGCTGGTGACCGCAGCGAGCGAGGGGTCCCCCCGCCCGAGCCCCGCGGCCCGCCCCGAACCACCTCCGCCCCCTCGGCGTCCCGCCGGCGCGCTGGCCTGGTACGCCGGCGCCGGAGTGCTCGGAGGCGTCCAGACCCTGCCGCACCCGTCCTGGGGCGGGGACCTGACGCTGGGCCTGGGCACCTCGCGATTCTCGATCGCGCTCGATGCCCGGTTCCACGCGCCGCGCGTCCTGCGGAAGGAGGCCGCCGGATCGGTGACCGTGTGGACGGCGGCGGCCTGGGTCGTCCCGTGCGCCCGATATCGCGCCTTCGCCGCGTGCGCCCTCGTCGGGGCGGGGGTCCTGCAGGGCACCGGGTCCGAGGTGGCAGCCCCTCGCACGGCCAGCTCGCCCTGGCTGGCGGCGGGGGCGCGCGCCGAGCTGCGCCTACCCCTCTCCCCGGCGACGGCCCTGACGCTGCGCCTGGACGGCTACGCGGTGCCCCTGCAGACGGTCCTCCAGCTCGGCGATCCGCCTGGCGAGGTCTGGCGGACGCCGCGGGTGGCCGCCGCCCTGGCCCTCGGGTTCGTCCACCAGTTTCGCCACGGCCCTTGATTTTTGCCAGCACATTTTCCGAAGGGGGCGGACAATAGAAGTCGTGCGGCACGAAGCCAACAGAGTTCTCGGGCCCCCCCCCGGGACCTCCTCGATCGACTTCGAGACGCTCTTTCGCCAGCAATTTTCCTATGTCTTTCGAACGCTTCGCCGGCTCGGGGTCCGCCCCGCCGAGGTCGACGATCTGGTTCAGGAGGTCTTCACAGTGGTGTTCCGTCGACTCGCCGATTACGACCCGTCCCGCCCGATCGAACCCTGGCTATTTGGGATCGCGTTCCGCACCGCCTCCGTCCACCGCCGCACCCTCTCCCGCCGGATCGTGGAGGTCTTCGCCGATGGTGACGACTTCCGCGATGACGACGCCACCGGCCCGGAGGTCGCCGCCGCCGATCGCCAGGCGCGCCATCTGGTTCTCGAGGGTCTGGAGGCGCTCGACCTGGACCACCGCGCCGTCCTGATCTTGCACGACATCGAAGGACAGGTCGTCCCGAAGATCGCCGAGACGCTGGGGGTGCCGATCAACACCGTGTACTCGCGGTTGCGCACGGCGCGCGCGAAGTTCGCGACGCGCGTGCGCCGGCTGCGGCGCCGGCAAGGCGAGGAGGAGGTGCGATGAACCGGCCAGCCGTGGAGCCGCTGGCCGAGGACATCGCCCAGCTTTTCGCCGCCGAACGGCGGGCGCCGCGCCCGTCGGCGCTGCGCGAGGCCGGCGTTTTCGCGCGCCTGCAGCCGCTCGTCGGTGTGACGGCGGCCGTCGCGACCGGTGTCGGCGTGGCGGCCGGTACCAGCGCCGCGGCCGGTACGACGACGGCCCCCGCAGTCGGCGGGGGCGTGACGACCGGCGCGGCCACCGGCGTCGGCACCGTGGCCTTGCCCGCCTCCAAGGCGCTGATCGCCGGCGTGGCCCTGCTGGTGGGGGGCGCCGGCCTGGGGACCTCGGCTTATCTCACCCTGCGCGACGACGCTCGAAAAGGCGTCACGAGCGGTCCGACGCGTGAGGCGGCAGCCCGTACGGCGGTGTCGCCGCGGCCGGCTCCCGTGGTCGAACCCCTGGAACCGTCGGCGTCGGCGGAACCGGCCGAGGCGTTGCCTGCCTCGCCCCCGATCACGGCCCCTCGGCCACCCGCGGCCCCGATGGGGGTCGCCGCCGGCCCGACGCGTCCGCTGGCGGGCGTGGGCAGCCCGCCCGCTCGATCCCCGGCGAGCGCCACCGGCCTCCGGACGCGTTCGCCGGGCCCCAGCGCGCGCGCGAGCGCGTCGGCGGTGGAGCGGCGGGCCGACATGGCGGCCGAATCGATCCTGCTCGAGGGAGCGCGGCGTGCGCTCGGGCGTGGCGCGGTGGACGCCGCGCTCGTCGACCTCGACAAGCACGCACGCACGTACCCCGAGGGCTATCTGACCGAGGAGCGGGAGGTGCTGTCGGTGCGGGCCCTCGCGCTCGCGGGCCGGCGCGAAAGCGCCGAGCGGCGCGCGGCGGCCTTCCGCAGGACATTCCCTCGCAGCATCCAGCTCGAAGCGCTCGCCCGCGCGCTCGATGCGAAGCCATGACTTCATAGCCGCCCTCGCGCTCGCGCTGACGATCCTGGGGGGCCTCGGCGGGTGCAGCCGGCGCCTGGTTCTGGGCGGCAACCCCTTGCCGGGGGGGTTCGCGGGCGCGAACGGCAATACGGGCGGCCGCGGGGGGACCGCCCCCTGCGCGCCCGCCGCCGACGTCGACCTCACCCGCTGCGGAAACGGCCTGCTCGATCCCGGCGAACAGTGCGACGACCATAACCGCGTGAATCGCGACGGCTGCAGCTCCCTGTGCCAGATCGAGCCCGGCTTCGCGTGCCCGGCCGCGGGCGCGCTGTGCGTGCCGTCGACGTCGACGTGCGGCGACGGCCGCGTGGCCGTGGACGAGGCTTGCGACGACGGCAACCTCACCTCGGGCGACGGCTGCTCGGCCGATTGCCGGACCCTCGAACCGGGCTGGCAGTGCGGCGCGGCCGGACGCAAGTGCACGCCCCTGTGCGGTGATGGGCTGCTCGTGGCCACCGAGGACTGCGACGACGGCAACACCATGTCGGGGGACGGCTGCTCGTCGGCCTGTCACCCCGAGCCGGGCGTGACCTGCACGGGGGTTCCCAGCCGCTGCCCCAAGGCCATCTGCGGCAACGGCAAGGTCGAGGCGGCAGAGGAGTGCGACGACGGCCCCGCGAACGGAGTCTTCCACGGGGACGGCACCGCGTGCACCACCACCTGCGTGCGCGAGCCGCAGTGCCGCGCCGCCGGCGGCGGCAACCAGGCCTGCGTCGGACGGTGCGGGGACGGCGTTCTCGATCCGGGCGAAGCGTGCGACGACGGCAACCGCACCGACGGTGATGGCTGCACGGCCGCTTGCCGGATCGAGGGGACGTTCACCTGTCAGACCCAGCCTCGCTCGCTGGCGCAGCCGTGCACCCAGGGCCTTTGCCGCCAGGTGCCCGTCACCTATCGCGACTTCCGAAGCGAGAAGGAGCCCGGCGGGCATCCCGATTTTCAGTACCTCGGAACCACCGACTCGGCGGGACAGGTCACGCGCGGGTGCGTCCCCAACTCCGCGGGTCCGGCGCGCCAGAACGACTCGACCACCCGGTGCTGGGACATCGCCGGCGCGCAGCTCTCGAACGGCAAGCCCACGCTCTCGGCAGGCGCCGCCATGTGCTCGTGTCAGTTCACTGACCTCTACAGCACGGCCGACAACGCGGGGGCGACCAGCCCGCTGCGCACGCTCATGATGACGAGCCCCGATATGATCAGGACCTCGCCCGATGGCCACCCCCGATGGTTCGGCCAGGTGGGCGCCGTTGCTTCCGCCGGTTCGTTCGCCGAGTGGTTCACGACGGGGCCGTCCACCACGCAAACCGCCAACAGAACGCTGGAGCTGGCGATGCTTCCGCCCAGCCCGAGCCGGCTGGCGCCGAACGACGCCTTCCGTTTCGTGAGCCCGCCCGGATCCCTCGCCGGCGGGTATTTTCCGTTCGATCCGCCGGCGCCCGCCGCCGGGCTCCCTGCGCCCATCACCAGCGCCGCCGGAGAGCCGCTGCTGTGCAGCCTCTACCCGTACTGGTCGTCCTCGTTCCCCGGCTGTCAGGGCCCGCAATGGGTCGATCCCGCGGCGACCCCGGCCCTCAGCCCCGCGTGCGGCGTCTCATGCCCCGGCGCCTCGTTGAAAACGGAGAAGGGCGCGCTTCACGACTACTGGTTCACGCAGGAGATCCACCTGCCCTTCGTCATGACCTCGACGGGTGCCGAGGTGCTCGTCGTCTCGACCGATGACCTGTGGGTCTACGTGAACGGCATCCTGGTCCTGGATCTGGGTGGCACGCACGACCGGATCCCGGGGAAGGTGACGATCGTCGGGACGCCCGGGAACGCGACCACCATCGAGGGGGGCAACATGAACGCCGACGAGACCATCATGCCGTGTACGACGGTCGATCCCGTCACGGGCGTTCAGACGATCTCCGACGTCGACTGCCGCGGCCGCTACATCGTCCTCGGGCTGAAAGAGGGGTCGACTTACGAGCTGGCCATCTTCGGCGCGAACCGGCGCCCCGTCGAGTCCTCCTTCGTGCTCCAGCTCGCGGGCTTCGGGCTCGGACAGAACACCAGCGTGTGCGCCCCACCCTGCGGCGACGGCATCCGAACCGCGAACGAGGAATGCGATCTCGGCACGGCGAACGACGATCAGGCCTACGGCGGATGCACCACCGCCTGCAAGCTGGGGCCCCGCTGCGGAGATGGGCAGGTGGATGTCGGCGAGGAGTGCGATCTCGGGCCGAACAACCACGACGGATATTCGGGCATGACCGTCGGATGCACGCGATCCTGCCGCGCGGCGCCACGCTGCGGCGACGGGCGCGTCGATCCGCTCGAGGAAGAGTGCGACCTGGGCGCGCTGAACGGCAAGGCCATCGTCGCGGACGCGACCACGCCCTTGTGCCCGCGCGTCATGTGCACGGCCGCCTGTCTCGCCTTCTGAGTCCCCGGTCGCGGGCCTTCTCTGCAGACCACGACGCTCGTCGTCTCCTCGGCGCGGCGGCGGATGGCGAATTTTGCGCTTCGGCCGCCACATTTCGCCACATAAGTGCCCGGCCAGAGCCAGTACAGAGGTCGCGCCGTTCATACGGCTCTACGCGGCGGCGAGCGCCGCCGCGCCCTTCGCAACCCGGCCGCTCCAAGAAACAGCTCGCAAGGAGGCCCACGATGTTCGCCAAGATCGTAGCCGCAGGATTGTTCCTGCTTCCGGCCCTGGCCTTCGCCAGCGATCCCGCCAAGCTGCCCGTTCCGCCTTCGGGCTTCGACGCCAAGAACAACAACATCCCTCACGGCAAGGTGGAGCTGTCCCGCAGCTATCCCACCACGAAATACGGGATGCGAAAGGTGACGATCTACACGCCGCCTGGATATTCGACGGACCAGAAGTATCCCGTCGTCTACCTGCACCACGGCATCGGCGGAAACGAGGTTTCGTGGGTCGGTATGGGAAGCAACGAAGGCGACGCCGCCAACATCATGGACTACCTGCTGTCCAAGCAGATGGCCAAGCCGATGATCGTGGTCATGCCCGACGGCAACGTGAAAGAGGCCTCGGACGCGTTCGGCGCCTTCGGAGAAGTCCTGCTGAACGATCTCATCCCGTGGGTCGAGAAGAATTACTCCGTCGCGACCGACCCCGATTCGCGCGCCATCGCGGGTTTGTCCATGGGCGGCGGTCAGACCTTCAACATCGGGTTTCCGAACACGAAGCTCTTCCACTACATCGGCCCCTACTCGGCGGCGCCCGACACGAAGGCGCCGACCGAGACCGTCACGGACCTCGCCGCGGTCAAGCAGAACGTCAAGGTCATCTACATCTCGTACGGCGACCAGGATGGCCTCATCACCTACGGCCAGATGTATCACGACTACTTCGACAAGAACGGCGTCACGCACATCTGGCAGATCGAGGCCGGCCAGGGCCACACCAAGACCGTCTGGGATCGCAGCTTCTACAACTTCGCGACCCGCATCTTCCTCGGCTCCCCGTCGGGAGGGGGCGGCTCGAGCGGCTCCGCCGGATCGAGCGGCGCCGCGGGATCGAGCGGCGGC
>Ga0105238_10002875_pt1 | contig 17214 bp, 22 predicted proteins | sample KBSC34metaG_FD_81526 | JGI IMG/M metagenome (GOLD analysis project Ga0105238, IMG submission 81526) | Corn rhizosphere microbial communities from Kellogg Biological Station, Michigan, USA - KBS C3-4 metaG | ecosystem: Host-associated > Plants > Roots > Rhizosphere > Soil | place: Michigan, USA... | reverse complement strand
TGGTGTACCACCAAACCCCCGCTGACTTTTCTGCCCAACTGGATTTCCTCGAGCAGCACGGCTACCATACCGTCACGATGGCGCAACTGGCGGCGGCTCTACATGGACAAGACGGCTTACCGCCCAAACCGGTCGTCATTACCTTTGACGATGGTTTTGCCGACCAAATGACGGCTTTTGCCCAACTGCAACATCACCACATGGTCGCCACCTACTACATCATCGATGGCGGCCCTGGCAGCCGCTGGTGTATTGGAGCTAGCCGGCGCTACAATGATCCCGCCCAACCAGCTGGCGGCTGCGGCGATGCCTACCTTAATTGGGACCAGGTGCGCCAGCTTGACCGCAGCGGTATTATTACGATTGGCGCCCACACCATTGACCACGACAACCTCGCCAGTGATTCTCCCGACCAACAAACGTATGAGATCGCCCAAGGCAAACACCTCCTGGAAGCCCAACTTGGCCATAAAGTAGCCGATTTCGCCTATCCCTATGGCAGCTTTGACGCCACCACCCTGCAGATAGTGCAACAGGCCGGCTTCGCTACTGCCGTTACTACTACGCCGGGAACCAGCCAATCGCTAGCAACCATCTACACCTTGCGACGCGTCCGCGACCCCCGCATGCTCCCCTAGCCCTACGACACCCCGAGCTTCTTATTAATATGATCGAGTACTTCCCGCGGAGTTAAATCCGATTTAATCAAATAATCTACTCCCAAATCAGCTGCTTGTTGGCGGTCCTTGGGATTGGCGGAGTTGGTGAGTACCATGACCTTCTTCGCGTCCAGTTTCCCGTCTGATTTCAAGGCAGCCACCACCTGAAAGCCCGTCAGCTCCGGCATCATTACATCGAGCATTGCCAGATCTGGCGGGCTGCTTTTTAACTGATCGTAGGCATCGCGGCCGTTATTAACCCAAATAACATTAAAGCCGGCACTACTCAGCTTGGTTTGGTACATCCGGGAAATAAATGGGTCGTCCTCAGCCAATAGAATCGTCTTGCCGTTACTGGGCTTGGAGGAAGGGCCGGTATCATTTTCCTGCGGGTTGCTTACGCGTGCCACGTGACTCCTTAACAGTTAATGGCATCGAGAACCCAAAGGTACTCCCTTTGCCCTCAACACTTTCAAAGATTATTGTACCACCTTGGTCCTCGACCACGCGCTTGGCTAAGAATAACCCCAAGCCGGTGCCATCGGGTCGGGCGGTTTGGGCATTGCCAGCCCGATAGAACTTGCTAAAGAGGTGGGCTCGCGCGTCCTTTGGCACCCCGATTCCCGACTCCTTCACCCGAAGCTCCGCATTCTTGCCAACCTGCTCCAGGCTCACCGTCACCGTACCTTGCTTGGTGTAATGAAGGGCGTTATCCACAAAGTTCATCACCACCTGGCGGGTCTTGCCTTCATCGAGCTGCATGATCGGCAGCGCTTTCTTGGGCGGCACAAACTTCAGCGTCAGCTGGCGCGACTCGGCCATTTGTTGGAGCTGCTGAACTTCTTCGCCCACCAACTTAGTCAGATCGACTTCGCCGCGCTCGATAATGAATTTGCCGGCGGTCATCCGCGACACATTCAGCAGATCAGCGATCATGTTGACGGTGCGCTGCGTACCAGTAAAAGCGTAATCCAGGAATTCTTTTTGTTGGGCGCTGATCCTACCGACATCGCCTTCCAGCACCATTGAAAGGTAGCCCTTGATGCTCGTGAGTGGTGTCCGCAGCTGGTGGGAGGCCATCGAAATAAATTCGTCTTTGGCCTCGTCCAGCTCCCGCAGGTCCTGGTTGGCTACTTTCAACTTCTTGGTGGCGTCGTCAATCTTTTGCTGTAATGTCACATTGAACTGGGCAATATCCTCGTAGGCTTTGGCGTTGGATATTGCCACTGCCAATTCCTGGACCAGAATTTCTAGGAGGGCAATGTCTTGAGAGGTATAAATATCGCCGCTCAACTTATCACCAAGGAGCAGATAGCCCACGAACTCTTCCTTGGTATCCAGGTGCATTACCACGCGGTAGCCAAATTCCTGCATGGTGTCTTTTTCGTGTCCCCCGGATAGCTCATCAGCTACTAACACACGATGACGCAGGGATTTCAAGTGGGGAGCGGTAATTAACTTAGGGGGCAGCGGGCCGAAATGTTCAACTTTATAGACCCGCTCTTGATCAAAGATATAGAGCTGGCCATTAGAGATATGAAGCTCTTGGCAAATTTCTTTGAGCGTTCTTTGGAGAAGTCGATCAAGCTGAAATTCACCTACCAGAATCCGACCAATCTGGTTAAGCACAACTTGACTGTCATAGCGGTCACGGAAGAAAATCCGGTCGGTGATCTGCTCAAAGAATCGTTTGAGCGGCTGGAAGGTGAAGGCAAGGATTACGGCCAGGACGACATAGACGACACTTTGAGCCAAGCTCGCAGCAGTAGTCGGGAACAAGAAGTGAGAAATGCCGAAGATGGCGATGCCGTAAAGGAGGGCCAGGGTAGTTAAGAGTAAAATGTAGGCCACCGAGCGAGCCACCACTGCCCGCACATTAAATAAGCGGTGTTTAACTACGGCGTACGCTGTAAAGCCGGCAAACACCAGGTAGGCGGGCGGCCCCAGAAAGGCATACGACACTAAGACCAGGTTGGTAACTGCTGCAATAACCCCGGTTAAAGCCAGGCCCATGAGGAGGTATAACAACTGGGTTTTACTCCGAGCATCAACCTTTCTAATGCCTCGGACGAGAATGGTAATAGCCGCAGCTAAACAGATGGCAATATAAGCGGAGAGGGCTCCGTAAGCAAAGCCGCCATTAACCCCGGCCCCGTAACTTTGCACCGAGACACTCTCTATAGCCAGGCGGGTTGGAGCCGTGAAAATGAGTAGGAGGGCCGGAATCGCAAACCATAGGATTGTCCTGGTGTTTTTCCGATTTGGGTGCGCCATTGCCAGCGTAAACACTACCACCATGAACAACGTCAATGTTGAGCTGACAAACGCCAAACGGGCACCAAAATCAACCAAGACGAGCGAACGCGTATTATCGGCGATGGCTAAGGCAATGATCCAAATATCAGCAGCCAGGGTAAACAGCCCAAAGGAACGATTAATCCTGCCTTTGGTGTTGCTGTCATATACGAAAATCCCCAGCACGACCATAACCGCCAGAGTGAGTAAGTAGCTGACGAGTCTAAAGGGCATGCACCTGCACCCGATCTTCGGCGCCGTCGTAGTAAACGTGTCGAATCTTCTGCTCGAGGGGTGCAAAGCTGGTTTTGGCGATTATCTGTGCGGCCTTCTTCTCCACTCCCCTAAAGCGTTCCGGGAGAATGCTAATGAGATGCTCCGCCACAAAGGCTTTGGCATGGCCACCGTTCTTTTCGTACACCATGGCGTCGGCCACTAGCGGCAAAGCTCCTAACCGTAATAGGTACCAAATCGCTATCATAAACGAGCAAGGTATCATCCCCTTTTCTCGGATATAACGCTCATAGCTGCGTTTTAATCTGCCCTCCTCCATCAAATCCAGGAGCGCATCGGCATAAGGAGCCAAGCGGGCTTCGTAAGCCAGGTAATCGGGCTTGACGTCTGCAGCTTTCAGCCGCGCCTTTAAGTCTTCAATATCGAGCACGTCTTCGGTGGCGTTATAGTCATCTATAAGTACATTGAGAGAATGGGTCGCGCCGGGCGGCAGCTCGGCGATAACCTCCTTAAGCACATCGATGCTTTGCCGGTGTTCGTGACTAAATGTCTCGTTCAAGTAGATGTGGCAAAACTCTATACTGTAATCAACATTTTGCATTTTTGGTTTCGTATAATTGACAGGCCTTATTATAATACCAGTTATGTTAAAAAGATAGGGGGCCGGCTGACGCCGGCCCCCGTGACCCGTTTCGTTAGGGTCGATAGATCCAGTACTCCCGATCGCTCTCGCTCTCGGAAACCTTCAGGAAACGATACCCGAACTGGGTAAGCGCGTCTTTGATGTACTGGGCGTTTTGGTGGGTGCGTGTAACGAAGTACTCCGCCCCCAGACCGTGGACCGTTGCGTGGCCCCACTCCCAGAGCTCGAGCATGTGCTGGCCATAACCGTCGACAAACCCGAAGGTGTCGACATAACAGCCATTCTCGGGCATGTCCTGCAGCTCCGGAACACCGCGGCAGTCGTAAATCAACGCCCATGCCACAATGTTGCCCTGCTCTTCCTTGCCGACGTAGCCTTCGAAGCCCGGCTTCTCGGTCAACAGCTCGAAATATCGTATCGCCCGTTCTTCCGACCAGTATGGCTCGAGGGGTGTGATACAGGCAAAGCAGGTGCCGAAAGGACAGACGTCGAGGTTCGCAAACCGACCGCGGGCGCCGTAGTCATCCTGCGGCGAACACGTCGGACAGCGCCAGACCTCACTCCATGGCTCCCGCTCAAACCACTCCCGAAAGGACTTGGCCATGAGCTGCAGCGGCATCTCTGCCACGATCAACTTACTGAACTTCAGTCCCATGTCAGCCCTCCTTTCGGGCCGTGATTTGGATGTCGATTCCGGCATAGCAAGGCACAACCGTTTCCACGGTCAGCCCCGCTTTTTGCATCATCTCGAACAGCTCGCCGACCTCGAAGAATGTGAACTCGTGATGTTCAAACATCCCCCGAATCGCCAGATTCACTGCCCAGGCTAGCAGCCGGGGCAGATTGATGATCGAGACCAGCAACTGCCTGGTGGTAGAGGTGCGGAGGTGCTCCTGTACCAACGGCAGCAACTCTTGCGTCGTCGGGGTGGCGAGAATCAGTTTGCCACCCGGCTTGAGCACCCGCACCAGTTCCATGAGGGTTTTCTGCGGATCTGGCAAGGTGTAGAGGACGTTTAGCGAAACCACCTTTGCAAACTTGCCGTTTTCAAACGGCAAGCGGGCATTGAGGTCCGCCTTTCGTACCCACCCTCGCCTACGGGCCCGCCTCAACATCGTCTCCGAAAAGTCGATGCCGATAACCCTCGCCTGCGTCCATTCACTCAAGCGGCCGGTGCCACACCCTGCATCCAGGACCAAACCAGCGGTTTGATCCAAGGACGTTGCGGCCTCCTCGACCAGCTTGCGGTGCGGCGTCAGCGAGAACAGCGATTCGTACAGCCAGCCCTGAAGCCACCAGAAATTCAGCCTCGTCGGAGCCTTGGGCTCCGCCGACGGTGCGCTTTTACGGTGAAAAACCTTCAGCACCCACCGAGCCACTTTGGCCGGCGGTGAGCTGGAGATTTTCTCGAGCTGGTTTTGGACGTAGTCCGGCTTGCGGTAATTAACGAGGAACATCCCCGATAGAACCACAATCCATACGCCGATGCCGGTCGGCACCCACCAGGGATAACCGTGTCCGAACACCAATACGTAGGCGTAGGGAATTACCCAAACAAAGCGGTTGAGAGCCGCCCCGCGGAGCAACGTAGCCCTGTCCTTCTTGTAGATGCCGCGTGCGATCATAAACCACCCCTTGTAGTAGTGGTAAAGGGTCGCAAACAGCAAACCGACGAAGATCAGCGGGCTAACATGCCATTTGATCGCGTCGTCCCAGAAGTGTTCGGCATATTCGCCGATTTGTCCGCGGAACAGTACGACAACGGCAGCGACCACGATGATCGCAACCGCTATCAGCAAGCGAAGTCGTGGTGACTTGCCAGTAAATGCGGTGGAGTGCATGATCGCTCCCTTTTCTTGAAGTATTCGGTTGTCAACAAGTACTAAAAACAGTATAATTATACATTAAATACTATGTTTTGTAAAGGGTAAGCCTAGCTTGTTGAATCAGCGGTTAATGCGGTCCCTAGCGCCACCACAATAAATAGTGCCACCGTCAAAACATGGGCCGCCGTACAGTACAGACAGATGGCGTTGAGCTTATAGAGTTCCACGTATAAAAGCCAGAACACCATCAAGACGCCGCTAATCGCGCCGAGCAGGCGCAAGCGCCGCACCCAAGGGTTGGCCGATCGCCAGGCCACCGGTAGTTGGAAAGGCAACATGCCCACAAAAAACACCAACCCCAGGACCGCCAGTGGGACACCGAGAATACTGGCATAGGAGCTAGTGGTGACTTTGGCGCAATTAATGACGCCGGTGTCTGGGCAAGAAAGCAGGACTGGAGTGGTATAGTGAGCTATCGTCAGGTAGGTGGCATCGGCGATACCGGCTACGGCCAGCACTAACGCCAGGGGCGCCAACCAACGCGGCGGGAGGTTACTTGGCTGGGACATTGCTCGGCTGGGCGTCTATCTTTTGCTGCAACGACTTAATCGCCGAATTGTTGCAGACATTGCCGGGCTGACCGTTTGTCAGCTTACAAATCACCGCAGTAATAGCGTTGGCAGTGCCGATAATCCCCTTCGTCGTAGAGTTATTGGGGTCGGATAAGCCGCTCGCAATTTGATCAGCGCTTTTACCCTGCAAGAGCTGAGGGTCATAGCTAGCCCCGGATATCAGATAGCGGCCGCCGAAATCCACAAATGGTATTGAGCCGGCCGAGGACGCCGCAACATAGGGAGCATTGTCATACGTCGACAACAACGACTGCTCATCGGAGGTGGGGGTATCCAGGGGCGCATAACTGCTCCCCTGCTGCTGGTTACTGGTGGTCTCCACACCATTAAACGCTAGATATTGACTGGTGTAACTGGAGCCATGGAAGGAGAACGTCTGGGTATTGGGAAAGACGTCTTGGGTAGCCGAATGGGTTTGATGCAGATTAGAGAACGTGCCAAATCGCGACAACGCCACCACCATTCCCCAGCGCTCGGTCGCGCAGTAAGGGCAATACTCTGCCCCGATGTAAACGATTCGCGGTTTGCCGCCCTGGGTCAAGGCGGGTGCCGTAATCGGTTCCGGCAGCTTCTGGACGCTCCCGTCGCCGACGGCTTCAAATACCGAACTCTTCACCGTAGTAACGGCTTTCAAAACCGAAGCCGAAGCTAACGTCGAATCGCCGGTCGTGGAGCTGCTTCCAGGGCTATTGGCCACACTCTTAGCTAAAATAATAAATGCAATGACGATCACTACGACCACACTTGCCCAAATTGCTAAACGTATCCGGCCGCGGCGGCTGGCTTCGGCTTCCAGTTCACGTGAATTTTGACCCACAGTCGTTGATTCTCCCGCTAGTAATATATCATTAGGATACTCGAGGGTAGCAGAATCACCAAATCATAGGAGTGAGCATATGAGACGAAAATTCACCTTAATAGCTGAGGTTAAGACCCGTTCGCCCTTCGGGTGGCGGTCGTCGCACAGTTGGGACGAATTATTGGCGTTGGCCACTCGGCATGGTGACATGATCTCGATTCATACCGACAAGCGTTGGGGCGGCTCATTTGATTTGATCCGGCGCGCCCGTGCCCATACCGACAAGCCGATTCTGGCTAAGGGCATCCATGCCAAGGATAGTGATATCGAGAAGGCTCTTGAGGCCGGTGCCGACTGGGTGCTCGTGGTCGGTCGAATGCCGGCTATTCATCAAGATAAGTGCCTGATCGAACCGGAAAGTATCGTGCAGCTCGCCGTTCTGCCGCCAGGCGTTCGGGCGGTGTGGAATAGTCGCGACCTGGCAACCGGAGGCCTCAAAACCACCAGCTTCAGCCAAGCCCGTGCAAGCTGGCCAGGATGGCTGTGCCAGGCCAGTAATGTCCACTCGATTGACGACATCCACCCTGATGCCGACGCCGTGCTGGTGGGCAGCTATCTGCCTGAATTTGTGCGTACCCTGACTACGTAGCGAACTTCTGCTTGTAGGCTGCCACGCATTTGTTAATAAATGTGGCGGCGGCATCCTTATCAAGAAAATCCCCTACCTTGACGCTGTCACGGCCGGTTTGAGGCACCTTGTAGAGCTCGAAAAAGGTCTGGATGTCCTTGCGCTCATAAGGGGTAAGATCCTTAATATCCTTTACGTGCCCGTAACGCGGATCTTTATCACTCACACAAATGATCTTATTATCGAGTTCGCCGTTGTCTTCCATCTCCATTAAGCCGATGACTCGGCCACTCACCAGCGAACCCGGCTGCAAGGGGGCGCTATTGAACAGCAGGGCGTCCAAAGGGTCATCATCACCTTCATTCCAGGTTCGGGGTACATCGCAGTAGTTAATCGGATACACCAACGGACCGAAGAGTACGCGGTCGAGCTCTAAGACACCGAGTTCGTGATTAAACTCATACTTATTGCAATCGCCTTTACTGATCTCGACGATGAGCGACAGCTTGTCCGGCGCGTCATCCTGGTGAATACGATGAAACAGTGATTGTTTGTTCATGCGTCTAGTATAAAGGAACCGCTAAGCAGCGGCTACTTTTGGTTGAGAAGGCTGGCTCGGCTGGGCTGGCTGGCTCTGGAGGTAGCGGTACAGAATGGCTAAGGTGGTGAATTCAAGCACGTAGATAACCGGCTGAATCAAGTACGACACATAGGGAATGATCCCGACGATGGCGCCGGCAATACCTATAAGCACCATCCACCCCATGATTCCCCAGAACTTACCCTTGTGGTTACTGGCCAAACGGCGGCTTTCACCCATAGCTGCAAACGGCGTCAGGTCCTTATCGACTAAGGCGTAGCCGGTGAACGCCAACCATGGAATCACCCAAATCCATGGGATCAAGATCGGAATGGCGGCAATCAGCAAAGCGATAAATACGGCAATGTAGGCCAGAATAAGGTAAATGAATTGCTTGACGTCAACGGCGAAGAACTGGCTGACCGTCAGCGGCTTTTTGTCCGCGACTGAAAAGCTGTAAAGAATCAGTGCCCGGACAAATAGCAAGGTAACCAGTCCCAGGCCGCCGGCGGCGGTGTCATAGCCCATTCTATTAGTATGTCCGAACGAGAATAGAATGCCTATTACAAAGGCGACGCCAATGTAAATGCCGGCTGGGGCCGGATTGGCCATGATGCCGGCGTAGGCTTGCTTGATAGCATTAAGGCCGCCACCCCAAGCTCCGGCAGCGGCGGTACCGGGTGCGGTGGCCGCGGGAGGCGACGTAGCGGGCCGAGCACCTGCGGAATTATTAGTGGAATCAGAACTGGCCGGGGACTCATCTGGAGGATTCATGCGGACCTCTACTTAATTGTTACCAAAATCATGTCATAGTACTTATGCTTTGTCAACGAAATCTAAGCTATCTCTCAGCACATGTCAGATTTGCCGGATTAACCGAATCCCCAAGTTGGCCGGTATCGCCAAAGCTATCCCTACCAGCAATACCTCTTTAAGGCTTAACCACGTGGCTAAGAGCGTTAATATCCCAAAGAAAGCCACCCAGGCAACTGAGTGAGTCACCTCCATTCCAAAGGTGTACTCCAGCATGTATTCACCATCGGCATTTTTGTAGTAGCGACTGACGAACGAACTGGCTAGCAAGGCCGAAGCGGTCCCGGATATTAGGTTAACACCGGTAATGCCGATGGGGCCGTTAACCAGTAGCTTACCGGCATCACCAAGGACTCCGGCAATTACCCCCTGGTTAATGTACTTTTTCTCACCCACGGTATCTTCGCTATTCCCGACATACAGCGATATGGCGATCGAGGCGATAATGATTACCGACCCCAGGATGCCGATCCCAGCATAAGAAGCGATGAACAGCGATATCAGCATTGGCCACAAGATCATCTCGGCAAAACCAGGTATGTTATACAAGCCATTGGCCAAAAAGTCCCTATAGCAAGCGCGCCACGGGATCTTCCGGATAGTAAAGGTCGTCGTGCGCAAATGCTCCGACCCGACCAACAACGGCAGGCTCCCTGCAACAATCATCGCCACTGCCACAATGTATACCCAGGTAATACCAAGCCAAACCGCCAATATTCCACCGACAGCTGGTGCGATACCATTTAACACAAACGTAATAGCATTGAGTAAACCGATTTGTTGACCCGTGCGCAAATGGGCCCGCGCCGCCACAAAATTGGCATTGAATGCCGGATAGTACACGGCTGAATAAAAACCCCGTGCCAAAGCTAGCGCGATCAATGGCTCGTGCCAATGCGGCAGAGCAAACAGAAGCAGGAAGAAAATAACGTTTCCAACATTGCCCAGCACCATTGTCCGATTCGCCCCAAACCGAAGAATGCTGGCAAAACCTACCGGGTTTAAAAAGGTCATAAACAGCCCGGTCAAAGCATAGAACAACAGTACTTGTTGGATTGGGTAGTGAAGTTTTAGTAGGTAAATTGGGATAAATATCGTCACCAAATCGGTTCCGACCGAATCAAATGCCCGCTCCCAGAACAGCTTTTTCATCTCCGAGAGTCGTGGCAGATGATAGGTACGATTGCGGTTTATCCCTAAGGCTGGCATAGCCTTACCCTAGCGCAGTAGCATTTGCTTATCAATGACTACTCGGCTTTACTCTTGGGATGAAACACCTCCCCCGCCTCCAGCATCTTGATAATCCCAGCGATCCGCACAGCCCGCGTTTCGGGCTTATGCGCCGTGTGAATACGGTATAAGATCGCATAACGGTTGGTCTTACTAACACTCTCGAAAAAGGCTTGCGCTTTGGGGCTGTAACCCAAGGCCACCTCAAAATCTTTCGGGATCTTGATTGCTGAGGGAGAGTCATAGGCCGCCTCCCAGCGCCCATCTGCCTGTGCAGCCTCCACCGTTGCCAGCCCAGTCGGTGTCATTCTACCCTCTTTGATCAGCTGCTCGGCAATAGTGCGATTTATCTTGGACCATAGGCCTTTGGGCCGTCGCGGCGTGAACCGCGTCACATAGACCTTCTCGTCGTAGGCGTTAATCAAGCCGTCGATCCAACCATACATAATGGCTCCCTCGCGGGCCTCTTCATAGGTAACCGATTGCACGCCGGAGCCTTTCTTAGACAGCTTGACCCAAACGCCGTTCTCCTTGTGGCCATTGGCCTTCAACCACGCAACCCAGTTATCAAAGCTGGTGGCCAGGATAACCGGCAGGTCTTTATGCATCTCAGTATTCATAGTTTAATCATACCAACATCCGTAGCTAAAATAGGGCATACTATGGGTATGCAAACCTACGTTTCATTATTGCGCGGCGTAAATGTCGGGGGCCGGATCGTGAAAATGGCCGACCTCAAGACTTGCTACGAGAAAGTCGGATGTAGGGATGTAGTCACCTTACTGCAGAGCGGAAATGTGATATTCAGCAGTAAACTCCCGAGCGCCAAAGCGGTCCAGGCCAAACTCGAAGCTGCCGTCAGCAAACAGTTCGGTTACCCAGCCAAAATCCTAGTATATAGGCAGGATGAGCTGAAGCCATTGGCTGAAGCCTATCCGTTCGACAGCTCGGACGAGAATTTTCAGCACTATATTATTTTTCTACGCCCACAGTTGGCGCAGAAACTTGTGGCTGCCGCAGTGGACCTCAATTCGAAGATCGAACAGGTCGCTGCCGGCAATGATGTCGTATACTGGAGGGTTCAAAAAGGCATGACCTTGCAAAGTAAGTTCGGCAAAACCCTCTCTAGGCCGGCGTTTAAGGACTTCCACACTAACCGCAACCTCAAAACCGTCCGTAAGCTCGTAGTATAATCGGAAGTAATAACGAGGTACGCACCATGGCAGAATACGTATTGGCATTCAAGGAGGGGCATCCCCCAGCCACCCCGGAGGAGGGGCAAGTGTTTATGAAAGCCTGGGGCGACTGGCTCGACAAGCTCGGCAACAAGATCGCAAACCCCGGCGCACCCTTAGGTCCCCCCAAGTCCCTTAACTCGGACGGCGATGTGTCCGACGGCCAGCCGGCGATGAATGGTTATGCCATCATTAAGGCCGATACTATGGACGAAGCAGTGGAGTTGGCCAAAGGTTGTCCCATCTTCACCCTCGACGCGTCAATGGATATCTATGAGGCGCTCGACCCTCAAATGAGCTAGCTATGGCCAAACCACTGAAGATCACCATTATTGAAGATGAGGAGATGCTCTCCAATATGTATGCCGGTAAGCTGCGGCGCGAAGGCTACGAAGTGCAAACGGCAGCGAATGGCGAAAACGGATTGTCTCAAGCTTTGCGCGAACCTCCCGATCTGATACTGCTCGATATTATGATGCCGAATATGAACGGTGTTGAGGTGCTAAATCGCCTGGCCCAACACCCGGAGCTGACCCATACCAAGATAGTCGTCCTAACCAACATCGACAGTCCCGAGACCGGCGACGAAGTCCGTCGCTTAGGCGCCGTCGACTATCTATTGAAGGCTGACATGACCCCGGAAGAACTCTCTAACCGAGTAAAGCAGTATATGAGCTAGCGATACGCTACCTAATAATCGCTTTTACCCGAACGGATACGAGTTCTTTAATAATAGCTTCGGGTACAGGATGTTCAAGGGTAAATTGCACAGTTCCTTTGGATAACTCAAAATCGCTCAATTTTTCTTGCAGCGCCTCAACCGGAGCCGCCGTCGGAAATATACTCATGTGATCTTTAAAGGCAGCATAACCAAACAAGTATTTCTTTTGGTATTTAAAACCCGGCATACCATAGCTAATGACCTCCTCCGCTTCCGAAACCGTCTCCTTAACGATATTCCGAACGCGTTCAAGCTCGCCCCTTTGGGGCGCGGGCACCTTACCAAGATATTCATCAACGGCCGACATGGCCAGTCCAAGATAGCTCAAATTTCTGGCTCGGTTTGGTGTCGCGGGCATCGAAGAGATAATACTTATGTACCGCAACCTTATAGAATTTATGTCCATCCTCGCGCTTGGCTTCCTCGAGGATGTCGCCCGGCGGATTCAGCCTGTGTTTAATGCAGCCATACGCTGTCGCTAATTCATTCTCTTCGCCAAGCTGCTTAGCGCTGCCTTCAAAATAAACACCTTTAGGCGCAAGATTCAAAGGATGCTGCATGATAATATTACCGGCTACCTTGGGATTTGACTCTATTTCTTGACTGTGTCGCCGAGAGGCAAGTGAGCGAAAATAAAGGTTGAGGTTATCGTCGTATGCGAAATGCACTTCACATACCCAGGGGGAGTCGCCCTTCGTCGTGGCTAACGACATATGCATAACCTCCGGAAGATATTCACGAATCGCCTGCTCGATTTCGTTGGGACTCATAGGTTAAGTATAGCGCAATAACACCTTAGAGGTTGTAGATGACAAATCGCCCCGCCCCATGAACCAAAATTACCGCTGACAGGGTAAACAGCATCAGGTCGTATTCCCACCCACCTTTCGACGCCCAATAGGGACTTTTCCAACGAAAGATATGGAGGCGCATGGTACCGAGCATCAGGAGCATTAGGCCTAACGCCGCTAGCTGTGGCAGTATGCCCAGGATCAAGCCCACTCCGCCGGCCATTTCGGCAATCATCACAAACACGGCCGCCGGCACCGGCAAACCATTGTTCTTAGCAAATTTGGTTATGTTTGCACCCTTATTTTTCGAGGAGACAATAAAAGCAAAACCCACGATCAGCCGGATTAGCAGGGCAACTAGGCTAGTCGCAACCGCGGGCAGCATGATATGAAACATGGACCTACGGCCCCTGGCTGCCAAAGGCATTGGCTTCGGCCGCGGCTTGGGAAGTCGCTACGGTATAGCCGGCAATGTAGAGATCTTGTTGGCTCGGCACAGTCTGCCCAGTATCGTGGAGCAACCCAATGGTAGAAAAGGAGGGATAGGCATTGGAATAGAGCGTATAGATGGGCCCAGTACTGAACTGTTTTTGCATCCCTTTACCTTGGTTGAAGTCGAAATACACATCAACCGATCCTTTATTCGGTGGGAGCTCGAAGTCCACATGCAATTCGGCCTTGTACCATTGGTTGTGATAAAGCGAGGTACAGCCCATAGCGCATTGCCCATTATTGTTACCGCCGGGGTTCCAGTACTTTTCAGCGGACTGGTCAACGGGACAGTCGGTTGGACCATTATTATAATACAGACTGACGTGTCCGTAATCTGGTGCTGGATTGGGCGTGCCCGGATTCCCACTGAGCGGATTACGGCCAATGCCTAAGCCAAATGGCGGGGTGTTGCAGCCTCCTTTTTGATGAACTTGGGTATTGCCCGCCCAAGGTATGTACGAGTCATTTAAGGGGTAGGAGTTGGGGAAGTAGCTATCCAGGGCTATCCACACGTTATCACCTGGATTAAATTGGTGGTTAGCTGGCTCACCGGATTTGGTCGGGTTACCCTGGTTGAGTTCCGTGCGACCACTGTAACAGCCTGCGCCACCTACGGGGTTCGGTTGCAACGTAAAGTGGATGGCCACGCCAGCGGCTGCGGGCGGTGCGGGCACGCCGGCTGCGGCCAGTGTTGTGCCATTTTCAATTCTAATTAAATTATCGGGGACATTTGAGGTTGAGGTCGGCACTCCACAGGAGTTAATATCCGACATTGAAGCCCACTGCTGATCGAGTGGGGCTGAACCATCACCTTTCCAAATGACACTTCCCCCGCCTCCTGCTCCCGCAAACTTCACATACTTGCCGTCACTGGCGGCACTGTCGCTCTGGACCGTGGCGCCGTTGGCTAAGATGCCTTTATCGGCGTTAAGGCTAGCAAAAGGTGAGGCACCGGCAGCAAAGAGAAGAATGCCACCTGCAACCACAAGCAAACCGAGCACTACGAGCCCATACTGGCGGGCACTAAACCGGCGCAGGGACCACAGGGAACTACTTCCTACGATGGACGAATCGTTGGGAGATTTTGAACGCAGCCGTTTTAATTGGCCCACAAGGTATTTCTCGCATAATAAAGCTTATGCTTAGTCTAGGGGTGGCAGAAGCATGTGTCAACCGAGCACGCACAAATGAATAAGTGCAATGGAGGGCCATCTGGGACTCGAACCCAGGACACGCTGCTTAAGAGGCAGCTGCTCTAACCAACTGAGCTAATGGCCCGTATATCTGGCGCGCTCGGAGAGATTCGAACTCCCGACCCCTTGGTCCGAAGCCAAGTGCTCTATCCGCTGAGCTACGAGCGCTCGTGCGCCTTGCGACCGAGAAATAATAGCATTTTAAGGCCGGCTTTGCCAGTCGGCTTAACGCTATTGCTTTTTTATATCGTTTATGTTAAAATGTGCAACATTAAGCTTCTACAAATGCGGCTTAGAACCTTCCATCACCAAGAGAAAGCGGAGAGCATGTCCATTACGAAGACCTTCATGGCCCTACTCGCAGTTGCTGCGCTGGCGGTTATGCCGTCCCAGGCCCTCGCCTCGGAAGCCGAACCGGCTTCGGCCGGAGCCTCGGCGAACGTCACGATCATTCACGACGTCGAACTACACGTCATCGTCGGAGAATCCGAATACCAAGGCACGTGCACAGTCAAGTTCTTCAAGAACTTGACCCAGTACCACTGCCACGGCAAGCTCGTGGTCGGCACGCCGCCAAACGGCGTAGAAAGTCTCTCGTCGCTCGGGTTTAGCGGACAAGGAGTCATTACTCCTGCCGGTACCCTTTCGCTCAATATCAACAAATAAACGCCGCTTTCGGTGCAGTCCACCTGTGACCCTTCGGGGTTGCAGGTGGACACCCCAACACCCTATTACGGGTGTTTTTTGTTGTTACTTCGTTTCATAGTAAGATTGACTCCATATGAAGACATCACCCCATTCGCTTCCCGTCAATATCGGCATCGTTGGCGCCACCGGCATGGTTGGTCAAAAAATCCTGGAGATCTTAGTAGAGCGAAAGTTTTCCGTCGGCACCTTGCGGCTGTTTGCTTCGGCCCGCTCAGCTGGCAAGTCGTTGACCTGGAATGGCCGCTCGTATGTAATCGAAGACAGCTCGAAGGCAGATTTCTCCAGCCTGGATTATGTTTTCCTTTCGGCTGGCGGCGACACCACCAAAACCCAGGTTTCTCGTGAGCTTTGTCCGAAAGTAGTTGCGGATGGCGCCATAGCTATTGATAATTCTTCGGCGTGGCGCAGCGATCCCGACGTTCCATTGGTAGTCAGCGAAGTAAATCCCGAAGCGCTACGAAATATTCCCAAGGGGATTGTGGCCAACCCCAACTGCACTACCATGATCGGTATGGTAGCCCTCAAGCCATTGCACAACCTCGCCACCCTGCGATCTATAAACGTAGCGAGCTATCAATCGGTTTCGGGCCAAGGTCAAAGCGGTATCGATGAACTCGTCGAACAAACCAAGACGATGCTCAAAGACCCTTCTTCAATCGTCGATGGGGCGATTCGCGATACGGACTTGCCTAAGCCAAAAGTTTTTCCGGCGCTGGCCGGCTTCAATGCCGCACCCCATGCCGGCAGCTTCCAGGGCCGAGACACCACCGAAGAGTTAAAATTTGTAAACGAAAGCCGTAAAATCTTGGGTCTTAGCAATCTGTCAGTTTCTGCCACTTGCGTACGAGTAGGCGTCCTGAATGCTCACTCGCTCAAAATAAGTGTTGGCTTCGAGCGGCCGATTACGCCGGAACAAGCCGAGAAAGTTTTGGCTGATTCGCCGGGCGTCGAGCTCGTACAGATCCCCCAGCCCGTACTTGCTGCCGGTCGCGACGAAGTGCTCGTCGGCCGGATTCGGCCAGACGTCACGCAGGAAAATGGCCTTGAGCTCTTTCTTTCGGGCGACAACCTCCGCAAAGGTGCCGCACTCAACGCTGTCCAGATTGCCGAGCTGCTGCTCGCTCGGCGTTAATCCGGGCGAGTCTACAGCTCCCGTTCGTAATAATAGTTGACGGGGCCGTTGGGCTTACCCTCGGTGTTGTTGAATCCGAGGCTTTCATAAAGCTTACGCGCCGCCACATCATCCTCGCTAGTACCAAGATCCATGTAGGTAGCGCCTTGCTTACGGGCAGTCTCGATGACGGCTTCCATGAGCTTGCGCCCGAGCCCTTTGCCGCGCTGATCTGGCACGATATAGAGCTCCGCCAGGTAACACTCCTGCGCTTCATCCCAAATTGCCGGGCGAAACCGCAGCACCGCAACGCCCTTCGGCTCATCCCCAACCAGCAATACAACCGTATCGCCACCCTCCATCAGCTTTCCCATTCGCTTGGCCAATGCCGCTGGACGTGGCGTGGGATCGTTGTACTCCGTATTAAAATCGTAAAGCAGCTTGCCGATAACGCCAACATCACTAACTGTCGCGCGTCGAACCACCGCATTTGGATTTGGTTGCATAGCACTCATAACTATTTTATCGGCAATCTCCGTAGGCGGCAGTCAAGGTTAGTGTTTATCGGTGTCGCGGCGAAGATCCTCAGTAGCAGCGTCAGCACGAATGATCTTGCCGTCCTCG
>Ga0105238_10002871_pt1 | contig 17224 bp, 14 predicted proteins | sample KBSC34metaG_FD_81526 | JGI IMG/M metagenome (GOLD analysis project Ga0105238, IMG submission 81526) | Corn rhizosphere microbial communities from Kellogg Biological Station, Michigan, USA - KBS C3-4 metaG | ecosystem: Host-associated > Plants > Roots > Rhizosphere > Soil | place: Michigan, USA... | reverse complement strand
GCCTTAAGCCACGCGTGCAACGTGTCGCAGATTGCCACAACTCGAGCCCGGCCGGTTTTTGTCTGATTCGCTTCCAGCCTAATTTCGCGGTCCTTCAAATTTACAGCTTTCCATTCGAGCCGAGCCGCCTCAAACGGTCTCAATCCGCCGAACAAACAAACCGCAACGTATGGCGCCAGTTTTGCCGGAGCCGCCGCGCGCAAAAGTTTCTGGCAATCTTTCACGGGCAAAACTGCGATTGGCGCGGCCTCGCCCTTTTCGATCTTCACTTCCTTGCACGGGTTCGCGACTGCCCAGCGCCGCGGCCTTTCGATACACCAGGAGAAGAAACGTGAGATAGCCCGCTTGTCGGTATCCTTCCCGCCGGCGGATGTCTTCCGGCCCGCAAGATAGTTCTCGATAAATTCCGGCGTCACGTCGGACACCCGAACGTTGCTCACAGAATCCCTGAAAACCTTCATGCGAGTTTTCCAATGGCGTTTTGTGGCATCTCGGAACGTGGATTTTTCCAACCATTCGAGATATTTCTTCACAGCCTCGTCGATGCGTTCAGATTCAACCACGGCGCGCTGTTTCCCCTGCTGCTTCCAGAATACCACCACATCGATGATACGCGGCCAATCCTCGCCCAGTTGCAAAATTGCCCCCTCGCAGAGTCTGACCTGGTCGGGCGTCAATTTTGTCGCCTGTGCGGTCGTTTCCGCGTGCCCCTTCAAATATTCGGTTTCGAGCTCTATCTGCCGGCAACTTGCTTCCACAATCGTGGCGTAATTCTCGCGCACGCGCGCCCCATCGCGCTTGTAACCGTCGACGCGGAAGGATGTGCTGCCGGATCCGTTCTCGAATTCGTAAACATTGAACCACTCCCCAGCCTTGGCGATTACCCGCTTTTTGCGGACTTGTTTCTTCACGGGAAGCTGAACGATATTTGCCGGGGCGGATTCAGTCGCATTCATTAGTGCCGATTGAAACCCATTGCCTAACCCTTGTCAACAGGCAACTGTTTAGGCAACCGCACTTTTCGAATATAAAAAACCCCAGCCAATAGCTGCTTTTATCCACTTTGCGCGAAGCCCTTTTAAGGCATTGGTCCAGGGTTCGAGTCCCTGCCAACCCACCACTTCTTCAAAGAATACCCTAGTAAGTTCCCGGGAAATCCCCCGGGCGGTTTCCAGTGTTCACCCGTTAGTTTTCCTCCGCGAATTCCTTCATGCTGGTGCCGTTGTGATACGAACAGTTTGCGGTTTAATCATGTCGAATTTTGTTTTCCCATCCTGGGTTGGCCTTTGTGTCATCGCGGCGGCACTGCAACTTTGCCCGGCAGCCAAAGCCGGAGAGTTGACCCGTCTCGTGGCCTGGGGCGACATCAGTTACGATCTCACCAATGATGTGACACAGGGTGGTACACCGGTGGCGGGCATCGCCGCCGGGGATTTTCATAGCCTCGCGCTCCAGCGCAACGGCACCATCGTGGCCTGGGGAGACGATCGGTTCGGGCAAAGCGAACTGCCTGATATTCTCGGTCAAAAACATGCGGTGAAAATCGCCGCGGGTAACGTGCATAATCTCGCGTTGCTCGGTGATGGGACGGTCATTGCCTGGGGCGGTTGCAGTGATGTTTACGGGACTTACGGGCAGGATGCGGTTCCTCCTGGATTAGCCAAGGTGAAGGCGATTACTGCCGGTGCAGTTCATAGTCTCGCGTTAAAACGCGACGGCACCGTGGCCGCGTGGGGTTACGACGGCTACGGTCAATGCGATGTTCCACCCGGCCTAAATGGTATCACCGCGATCGCCGGCGGCATGTTTCACAGTCTCGCGCTTAAAAAGGACGGGACCGTCGTCGCCTGGGGCTGTAATGATCACGGCGAATGCGGCGTGCCGCCGGGACTGAATCACGTGGTCGCCATTGCGGCGGGCGGCTATCATAGTCTTGCGCTGAAGAATGATGGCACAGTTGTGGCATGGGGCTCTTATGGATTAATTCCCTGTAACGTGCCGACCGGGTTGAGCAACGTGGTGGCGATTGCCACGGGGGATTACCATAGCGTCGTGCTCAAGCGAGATGGAAGCGTCGCGACCTGGGGGATGAATTCGCTTGGCCAATGCGAGGTCCCGGCGGGAGTCAATAAAGTGAAAGCGATTTCCGCGCGTGGCAATCACACGATCGTATTAATGAAGGTGAGCGGAAATTAAGTATTCTCCGGCATGACGCATTGATTTCAATTGCTCACCGCAGCAGCCAACTGGGTGGCGCAATCAGCAAAAGCGGACTCGGACGCATCAATCACATCGCGAACGCTCACGGCAGAAATCGTCCCACCCGAGGGGGGCATCAGCTTCCATTCCGGATTGCGGAAAGGATAGAAACGTTCCGGGTGACGATGCGGTCCTTGAATCATCAATACGCGTTTGTTCATGGCCACCGCCACGTGCAACAGACCGGTATCGCCCCCCACTACCAGAGTGCACAATTTCGCCAACCCAGCGCTTACGAGCAAGGGCGCGCCGGCGCCGACCGGAAAGCCGGCCGCCATCACGGGTTCCAGACGGGAGATTTCGGCGGGCCCGCCGCCAAACAACACTTGCATGCCCGCATTGCGCCAATGATTTGCCAGTGCCAGATAGTTTTCCAACGGCCAGTTTTTCTGCGCGGAACTTGTAAAAGGCTGGATGAACAGAGCCGGCTTATAAGCATCCAAACCGAGCTTGGCGAATAATTTGCGCGACTCCGCAATCGTGCTCGCGGGAAGCACAAATTCATTGAGAACCGAATCCACCGAAAGGCCGCACTCTTTCAAAAGCAGCAGATTGGATTCCGCCGGATGAAGCTTTGGGTTGCGGCGGATGCCCCGTGTGTAAGCGAAACTGCGCGCGGACTGGTACACCGTGCCCCAGCGATCGGGCGCGCGCGTCAGCCAGGTCATCAGCGCGGTTTCGCCATATCCTTGAAAATCGACTGCCAAGGCAAATTTCCTTTGGTGCAGGTGCGCCATCAAGGAACAAATTTCCTGCGCGCGATGAATCAAATTGCCGCTGCGGATCAACGAACGATCCAGCGAGACGACTTCATCCACATCCCGAAAGCCGGCGAGGAGCGGCATGAACTCTTTGGAAGTTAAGAATGTGATTTTGTGACGGGGAAAGCACCCGCGCAGGACATGAATGGCCGGCAGGGTGAACAAAATGTCACCCATTGACTTGAACCGTGTCACCAAAATCCGGTCCCCTGCCTGCATAATCAAAGCGTGTTGAACGCCATTCAATCGTCTGCACGCAAGGTTGTCCTTGCACGGATTTACCTTAGCGCAGGAAAGCAAAAGGGAAATGATAATTTTTAATGAAGCGGAAGAGTTAAACGGTTAAAAAATTATCAATAGCGAAGACCTTTTTTGCAACTTGTCAGGAATCGCTTTGGGGCACGACACTGATGTGCCCATCGCGCTCGGCATACGCCACCTTGATTTTTTTGATGTCATCCACCCGGCCTTTCAAGCGCATGTCCTCTTCCAAATCGTGCTTGCTCAAGTCATTGCGCCGCATGCCGGCTTCCAGAATCTCACCGTCCCGAACCACAAGGTCGCTGGTGCCTTTCACGAGAATACCAAACCCGTGCCAGCGACGAGAGGCAAAGGCAATCAGCCGATGCAAACCGACCAGGATAAATCCACCGCCCAATGTCGGCCAAAACGCCGCGGAACCATTCACGGCGCGCGCGAGCATGGAGGCGAGGATCAACCCGAGGATGGCGTCGAAAGCCGTTTTCTTCGAAAGGAATCGCTTATCGCCAAGCCGCACCATGGTCAATGAGACAATAAAAACGATGATGCCACGGACGGCAATTTGAAGAAACGTGAGGGCTTTGGGTTCGCTGCCCAATCCCAAATGCAGATTGATCCATTCGATAGGATTCACTCTTACCGTGTCCGTCGATTTTATCGACGGGACAATGGGGATTGAGCCCACTCCGGCAGATGCATAAAAAACCCTGGGCACTATTTGCATAAAGCATCAGGACAGGGATCCATGCGCCGGCATACTCCCCTTGGTTTGTTTTGGTGCGTTTTGCTTTGTTTGACTTTGTTTTGGTGTGATTCACTTTGTTTTTTTGAGTTTGAAAACAAGGCTGTGAGACTGCTTATGAAGATTTTGCAACTGCGCGACCCACGTCTGTTTTGCTCGGCAGCATCGCCTGTTCATGTCTCTTTTCATCCCTTTTCGCCTCCTCAGGGATAGGTATAACATGCATGTCAAATTGCATTCACGAACTGGCACCGCAACGGTGCCGTAACTCGCAGCGGGACGCCTACGCTAGAATCGAACGGTTTCGCCACGCCCCTGAAACGATGGCATCGCTGTGCTTGCCACCGTCAAAATTCGGGCAATCCAGCACGTTTGCCCCTATTTCGATGGTGGTGTCAAAGTGGGCCCGTTGGTCTCATTCATCGCACTTGCAAAGGTTCGGCAAAATTGCTTAGCTGCTTGCGTCCAACAAGGTTTTTACGATTTATGCTATTGCGGGCAGAAGATTATCAGATTGCCGCGTTTTTCGGGCTGATACTTATCTTCGAGGTTTGCGAGCGCATCTGGCCGGCGCGTCCGATAGACCGGTGGCTTGATTTCAAATTGGATGCCTTATCTTTCGCATTTGCTCTCACGGTAAATCGCGCTTCCACCTGGTTTATTCGGAGTGTCGTCGGCGACGTCACCCCGCCATTTCTTTCCGGCACCGTCCACTATCTGCAAAGCCTGCCCAGCGCTTTAAAAATCATTATCGCGCTGTTCATCGTGGATTTCATTCTGTATTGGATCCACCGCGCGCAGCATCGGCACGACGTGATGTGGCGCACACACGCGTGGCATCATTCTGTCGAGCAGATGTATTGGTTCGCGGGATTTCGCACGAGTTTCTTTCATTCCTTCATTTATAACATCCCGCAGGTGGTGGTGCCGGTGACGCTCCTGAAACTGACGCCCGCTGAAGCAGGCATCGGTTATTCGATCGGTTTGCTGATTCAATTTTGGGAACACACCAATCTCAACGTAAACATCGGCCCGTTGTCGTGGCTGATTGTGACGCCCGATTATCATCGCATACATCATTCGGCTACGACGCATCGCGGCATGAATCTCGCGCCCACATTTCGCATTTGGGATCGGATGTTCGGCACCTACGTTGACCCCGCCACGGTTCCGGCAGGATTCCCGCTTGGCCTCGGCGAACATGTCGAGGGCAAACAAGTGCCTCGCATGCTGGTCGGGTTGTAGATATTCAACAACGTGAATATCGAACGGCCAGGACAAATTGAGCATGTATGAAAAACGTGGCGCGTATAGCTTGGTGCTTGTTATGGAGTATGTGCACACTTTTGGGTGTCTCTGTATTAGCCATGATCGTGATCAACCCGAAAGGGGCTCTTTATTATCACGGTTCTTTTTACAACAGAGGAGGACCCTCAGGAACTTTTTATGTGGCAACGACTGCCGTGGTAATGATATTCGTTGGAGTTATTAAGCTCAGACGATTGTTGAAACGGAATCGTTAGCCGCCACGAAGCACAACAAAAGATTTCGATGTATTCTCCTTAAAACCACTTGCGGGCGGCTCGTTTACGGAAAACAATTCCTTAGATGGTTTACGAATACGCGAAATTTTTTAAAGTGTTTTTGCGGGCTCCCGCCTTGACCAGCGCCATCATTCCCAGTTCACCATGGCTGGCCAAGCGAATGGTGGCAGATATCGGATTGGCACAAGCCAAAGTCGTGGTCGAAATCGGCCCTGGCACCGGCGCATTCACGCGGGCCATTCAAAAAGGAATTTCCCCGTCCGCATTTTACCTTGCCGTGGAAATCGACAAGGTTTTTGCGAATCACCTGAAACGGCAATTCCCCGGCCTGAATGTGGTGAATGATTCCGCAGAGCGCCTGGATCGCCATTTGCAGGATTTTGGACACGCGGCGGCAGATTGTGTCTTGAGCGGTTTACCGTGGGCGGGTTTTAACGCGGATGAACAACAGCGACTGCTCGGCGCGGTCATTCGCACGCTCAAACCCGGCGGAATGATGACGACCTACGCTTTCAACCATGTGGCCTGGCGGTCGCGCGCGCGAGCTTTTCGCAAATTACTCGAATCCAGCTTCAGCGAGGTGACGACGACGCGGACGGAGTGGCGAAATCTTCCCCCGGCGTTCGTGTATCGCTGCCGGAAATAGAGCGTTTCCATAAATGCTGTAGCGGTGTGTGGTTGCACATAGTTTTAACCCATGCTCGAGGCGACGGGGGGCGTACGATTTGGAATGAGAATCAGCTTGAAGAAATTCCAGCGTTCTTAAATCAAATCTTTAAGAAATGTCACGGCTTCGCCCTCTGTTCCCCGAGCACCACCTCACCCCGACCCTCTCCCCCACTTCGTGGCGGAGAGGAGGCGAAAGCCCGATGGCCTATTTGACCTTCAGTCATATCGCACCCGGCGGCGGGACGATCACGCGCAATTGCATGCGGCTCATGGAAAATGTCGCGGGCAGGTAACCGCCGAATTCTCCATCAATTTCAAAGGGAACTTTCGATTCGCTCGTCAACGTGAGGGATGCGCTGCGGAAATTCGCCGTGGCCGCCTGCGGCAAGGTTCCGCGAATGAGCAATTTCGGCGCGCATCGCAACAAAGTTCCAAAATTCACTTTTGCAAACACGCAGGAATCCAACAAACCATCGCGCATATCCGCCGGCGGAAATATTCGAAATTGACCGCCGTAAAGGCTGCCGTTGCCAATGAGCGCGAGTTCACCGAACGTCTCCCGCGTTCCATCGGAAACTTTTATTTTGATCTGCTTCTCTGTCAATGCTCGCAGTCCAGCGACCACATAAGCGAGCGGACCAATTTTTTTCTTCAGCCGCCAATCCACCAATTCGATGGCACGCGCGTCCAACCCCGCACCGGCCAATTGCGCAAAACAGCGGCGCGTCGGCACGCCATTTTCCTGGAAATCAACAGTGCCGAGATCAATCAAAGTCTCGCGGCCAGTGCGGAGCGTTTGCAGGGCGTCTTTCAACTTGAGCGGGATTTGCACTTCCCGCGCAAAGACGTTCACGGTGCCGAGCGGCAACACGCCGAGACGCGCGCGTTCAAAACCTTTGGGCGCGTCCACAATGCCATTGAGAACTTCATTCAGCGTGCCGTCACCGCCGGCGGCAACAATGATTTCGAAACCTTCCTCGACCGCCAGGGCCGCCAGTTTGCGGGCATCGCCGACCGCTTTCGTCGGCTTCAATGTGCAATCGGCGGCATACTCATCCAAATGACGGCGGAAATGCCGCGCTTTGTTGCCTTTGGCGGTCGGATTGAAAATGATACAGGTGCGCACCGCGAATGATTTGGGCAAAGTGCGAGCGCTTAGTCGAGGACAAATCAAGAAACCAACTGCCAGCAATCAGAATGTAACAATTCCCAATCGTATATTTCCCGCGTGCGCAGCCTGAAGCCGTGCCGTTCGAGCAATTGATCCGGCGCGGTCAATGTGCGCGCCGGGAGACGTGTGGCAGCAATGAAGAACCGATACATCAGCCAAAGTATCACCTGTGAGCGCTGCCGCCGCCAACCCGAGGACGCCGCTTGAAAATCCGCAAGCAGCCAATGCGCGTTTGGAACGGCGGCGCGGGCGAGTTTTGAAATTAGCACTTCCAATTGGTCGGCTCGGAAACAGTCGAGAAAAAAATGCGTGACGATCAAATCGAATTTCGCCGCAGGGGGCGTCCACGTAAGAGCATCGGCACAAATGAAATTGACCCCCTGCCCTTTTGCGCCCCGCCGCGACAATCGTTGACGGGCAAGTTTGATCATGCGGGCGCTGGCATCCACCACGGTGATGGACGCCCGGGGAAAATGACGGCAGCATTCGACGAGAAATCGTCCATTGCCTTCCCCGAAAATGAGAATGTTAGTGGCGTCCGGAAGCTTCGATAAATGCGCCGTGCGGCAATTCTGCAATTTTTCACCCGCGGAAACAAATTCCATCCAGCGGTAATGCGGGGCCAGGACGTCAAAGCTCATGCGTGGCGCGCTGCGAAAATAGTTTATGCCGGTTCCACCACACGCCGGCACCGATTCCGCCCACGAAATACACCACTGCGTCCCACGGATCGCCGGTTGCTCGTTTCAACAGGTGCGGACCGATCACTTCGAAAAGAATCGACCAGAAAACGGTGTAGAGCGCGATTTCGTTCCAAGTTGGCGGTTGGTCGTTGGTACGGAGCCGCAACCCGCGTTGCATCCAAAGCAGCACCGGCAACGCGCAAGGAATGAGAAGCATGTCATTGAAATGGAACCGCAAGAAAAGATTGTGGGTATGGGGCCTAATCGCCCAGCGATTGAGCGCATACAAGGAGCAGCAAACGAGGAACAGACCGTCGCGCAGATAGGCAAACGGTTTCACAACAGCACCAAAATCGCCATACCCAAGGCAGTGGCCACAAGCAGCTTCAAAACCAATATCATGCCAACTACTTTGCACTACCTGTCCCGCGCGTTCCAGAATATTTTCTTAACTATCTTTCTGGCACAGAAGCCGTTCCAAATCCTTCAAATCACGGTGCCGTGCGGCACGATGCCGTTTTTGGGAATGATGATCACGCCGTCTCGAATAAAATATAACGGGTGATCGGCATTTTCCGGTTTGCCGGCGGGAGAAATGGTTACGTTATTTCCGATGCGCGCGTTTTTGTCGATAATGGCATTTTCGATGCGGCAATTGGAACCGACACCGATGCGCGGGCGGCCCGCTTTTTCGTTGGCTTCGATGGACTCGGCGGATTCGTAGTAATCGCAACCGAGGAGGATGCAACGATTCAGTTCGGTGCCCGCTCCGACCAGGCTGCGAATGCCCACGATGCTCCGTTTAATGTGAGCGTGGTTGAGAATGCATCCGTCCGAAATGACTGCGTGGTCAATCTGCGCACCGTTGATTTTTGAACCCGGCAGGAAACGAGGCCGCGTGAAAATCGGCGAACTCATGTCGAAGAAATTGAACCGCGGCAACTCCGCCGTGACATCCAGGTTCGCATCAAAAAATGAGCGGATGGTTCCGATGTCCTCCCAATACCCCTGGAACACGTACGAGTAGACTTTGTGGGTCTCAATCGCGCTGGGGATGATATGTTTGCCGAAATCCGTGTGCGTGTTTTCCAGCAGCTTCCGCAAAACATCGCGCGTGAAAACGTAAATACCCATCGACGCGAGAAACAATTCGCGGCCATCGCTGATTCCCAGTTTCGGAAACCATTCTTCCGGCAACTTGAGCGAATCCTGCACCGCGGTGTCCTTCGGTTTCTCGACGAAGCGCGTAATGCGTCGCTCTTCATTGATTTGCATGATGCCGAAGGATTGCGCGTCGCGTCGCGAAACGGGAATGGTGGCGATGGTGATATCCGCGCCGGTATCCGCGTGCTGATTGATGATGTCGCGGAAATCCATGCGATACAGTTGGTCACCGCTCAGAATGAGGAGGTATTCGAAATCGTGGGTAAGGAAATGCATCAGATTCTTACGCACGGCATCAGCGGTGCCCTGATACCACGAGGTGTCGGTAAACGTTTGCTCGGCCGCGAGCAGTTCCACGAAGCCGCCGGCAAAATGATCGAACTTATAGGAAAGCGAAATATGCCGGTGCAGTGAGGCGGAATTGAACTGCGTCAGCAGGTAGATGCGGCGCAGGCCGGAATTGATGCAGTTGGAGATGGGGATGTCGACGATGCGGTATTTGCCCGCGAGCGGCACGGCCGGCTTGGCGCGTTCCTTCGTCAGCGGAAACAAACGCGTCCCCTGGCCGCCGCCCATGATCACCGAAAGAACATTGCTGGTATTAATTGTCTGCCGGCCAGTTTGTGACATAACAAAAATTCCTTTCGCACGAAAATTTTCTTGAAGGCAAGTTATACGCCGCCCTTCAAACCGGCAAGGCGCAGTTTTACGCACGTCATTTCCACCATTTAATCCTCCTGTTGAATCGGCCTATCGCTTGACCAACCAAAAAATGTTCACCCATTGGCAAAAGACGGGAAGCTTTTTCCCACCCACTCGGGCTAAGGATAATTCATAATTTAAATTTCGATTGAGCGACATTTTGAACATTGCAACGGATGTCCCGGCGGCGCACCACGCCTCTGCGACAACCAAATCCCGCGTGGAACGCGAGCAACGCGCCAGTTGTTTCCATTGCGGAGATCCCTGCATGACTGACGGTTTCACCAGCGGCGAAAAAAGCTTTTGCTGCCAGGGTTGTTTGATTGTTCATGATTTGCTGGCGGAAAACGGCCTGGAACATTTCTACGATTTAAGCCGTCATCCGGGGGTGCGCGTCCGCGGCGCGAAGCACGAACAATGGGCGTACCTGGACGAGCCAACGCTTCAGCAAAAGCTGCTCGATTTCACCGACGGCACCCAGAGCCGGGTGACGTTCCGGATTCCGGCGATTCACTGCATCGCTTGCGTGTGGCTGCTGGAAAACTTGTTCCGAATGCACCCAGGCATTGGGAATTCCCGCGTTGATTTCCTGAAGCGTGAAACGACCATCGGTTTCGCGCCGCAGAAAATAGCTCTAAGCGAGCTGGTGACACTGCTGGTGTCGATCGGCTACGAACCCGCCCTGACGTTGGGAGAATTGGAAGCGTCCAAGCCGGCTCCTCTCCGCAAGCGGCAGTGGGTGCAGATCGGCATCGCGGGTTTTGCCTTTGGCAACATCATGCTGTTCAGCATTCCGGCGTATCTCGGGCTCGATGCGCTCAACGCGCCGACTTTCCATCGGCTTTTCAGTTACTTGAGTCTCGCACTGGCGCTGCCGGTCCTGATTTATAGCGCGGCGGATTATTGGAAGTCCGCATGGTTCTCGGTGCGGCAGCGAGTGTTGACGCTGGATGTGCCGATTGCGCTGGGGCTCGCCGCTTTGTATGGGCAAAGCGTATTCGAAATTGTATCCGGCCGCGGCGAAGGTTATTTGGATTCGTTGGTTGGACTCATTTTCTTCCTGCTTTGCGGCCGGGCATTTCAGCAAAAGACCCACGATCGCCTCGCGTTCGATCGCGATTACAAATCGTTTTTCCCGCTTTCGGTCACGCGGAAAACGGAGCGCGGTGAGGAAACGGTTTCGCTTTCGCAACTGGCGGTCGCGGACCGCATTGTTCTGCGCAACGGCGAGTTGATTCCCGCCGATTCGCGATTGATGGAAGGTGCCGCGTTGATCGATTACAGCTTTGTCACTGGCGAATCGGCCCCGGTCGCAAAATCGCCGGGTGATTATCTCTACGCCGGCGGAAAGCAAACCGGAACGGCGATCGAAGTCGAAATCGTCAAAGCGGTTTCGCAAAGCTATCTGACGTCGCTTTGGAATCACGAGGCGTTTCAGAAAAACCGCGACGACAATCTCGATACGCTGACGAATCGCTACAGCCGGCGCTTCACGTTCATCGTAATCAGCGTCGCCATGGGCGCGGCTTTATTTTGGATTCTAAACGGCAATTCCATGCGCGGGCTGAAGGCGTTCACGTCGGTGCTAATTGTGGCGTGTCCGTGCGCGCTGGCATTGGCGGCGCCCTTCGCCCTTGGCACGGCGCAGCGTATTCTCGCCAAGATCGGCGTGTTTCTTCGGAACGCGCTCGTGCTCGAACGCATGGCGCAAGTGGACTGTGTGGTCTTCGACAAAACCGGCACCCTGACGACGGCGGACGCGAGCGGGGTTTCTTTTCAGGGTCAGCCATTGAGCGCATTAGAAGAACAATGGATTTATTCGCTCGCGAAGCACTCCACCCATCCGCTCTCTGCCCGACTCAGCGCATCGTTGCAGAATAAATATTCAGCGACGAAGGTCGTTTCATTCAGGGAGACAGCGGGATGCGGCATTGAAGGTTGGGTGGCGGGCCGGGAAATCAAGCTGGGGGCACGCGGTTGGATTGATCAGCGCGGAAGCCATTCCGCAGACTGCAAGCCCAGCAAGTCGAATTCCGGGAGTTCGGTGGTGGTGGCGATTGATGGCAAAGTCCGAGGTTCATTTCTGCTGGGAAATTCCATCCGCACCGACATCGATCTGCTCCTCCAGAAACTCTCCGCGCATTACAAGCTCGCGCTGCTCAGCGGTGACAACGAATCCGAGCGGCAAACATTTTGGAGCTTGTTCGGCAGCGATGAGATGTTGCGATTCAATCAAAGCCCGCTCGATAAATTGAATTTCATCCAGGACGCGCGCGCGGCCGGCACCACGGTGATGATGGTTGGTGACGGATTGAATGATGCAGGCGCGCTAAAGCAAAGCGACGTGGGCGTTGCCGTGGTCGAAAAAATCGGCACGTTTTCGCCGGCGAGCGACGTGATTCTTGAGGCAGGCCAGGTGCCGCGTCTGGATGAAATTTTGACCTTCGCGCGCCAGTCGGCTCGAATCGTGCGTTGGAGCTTCTGCGTTTCGGCGGCTTATAACCTCATCGGTATCAGCATCGCCGCCTGGGGAATTCTTTCGCCGCTCATTTGCGCGGTGCTCATGCCGCTGAGTTCGCTTTCGGTCGTCTTGTTCGCGTGCGGCATGACGCGGTGGGCGGGAAGAGGCTTCGCCAACAATTCCGAATGTCGAATGACGAATGGAGAAAGTGTCGCCGTCGCTACTCCAAGCACAGCTTTAGTCTCTCAATTTGACATTCGTCATTCGTCATTCCCCCAAGCATGAACGTCATTCTAATACTTATCATTCTCAGCCTGGGCATCGCCCTGTTTTTCCTTGGTGGATTCATCTGGTCGGTTCGCTCAGGCCAGTTCGATGACACCTGCACTCCCTCGATGCGCGTGCTGGCCGATGAAGACCACGCCAAACCTTTTCCGAATTCAACCAAAAACACGAAAGCCACATGAGTTTAGCTGCATCACAAAACATCTCCGCCGTCGCGTCCTCGCCCGCGAGAAGCGTGCAGGCGGAAACCTTCAAATACGACAACGCCATTGTCCGAGCCTTTGCCATCGCTACGGTCGTGTGGGGCCTGGTGGGCATGACTGCCGGATTGCTTTGTGCCGTGCAATTATTCTTTCCCGGCGCAAACCTGGATTTTCAATTCATCACCTTTGGACGATTACGTCCGCTGCACACGAACGCCGTTATATTCGCATTCGTCGGCAACGGCATGTTCATGGGCATCTACTATTCCCTGCAACGGCTGTGCAAGGCGCGCATGTTCAGTGATTTCGTGAGTTGGTTTCACTTTTGGGGATGGCAGGCGATTATCGTAAGCGCCGCACTAACGCTCCCATTGGGTCTGACCACGAGCAAGGAATACGCGGAACTGGAATGGCCAATTAAAATCGCCATCACGGTGGTGTGGGTTGCGTTTACGATCAACCTGATCGGCACGATTTTAAGACGCCGCGAGAAACACATGTATGTAGCGATCTGGTTTTACATTGCGACGGCACTGACGGTGGCCGTATTGCACCTCACCAATTCGATGGTGATCCCGGCGGGATGGTTCAAAAGCTACTCTATGTATGCCGGCGTGCAGGACGCGCTGGTCCAATGGTGGTACGGTCATAACGCCGTGGCGTTCTTCCTTACCACGCCCTATCTCGGCATGATGTATTATTTCCTGCCGAAAGCAGCCAATCGTCCGGTGTTTTCCTATCGACTTTCGATCATTCATTTCTGGGCGCTTATCTTTGTTTATATCTGGGCCGGGCCGCATCATTTGCTCTACACAGCGCTGCCGGACTGGGCGCAATCGCTCGGCATGGTGTTCTCATTGATGCTCATCGCGCCTTCATGGGGCGGCATGTTGAACGGTCTCCTTACCCTTCGCGGCGCGTGGGACAAAGTGCGCCAGGACCCGATGTTGAAATTCATGGTCGTCGCGATCACGGCTTACGGCATGGCCACGCTGGAAGGCCCCACGCTCGCGATCAAGAGCGTGAATTCGTTGTCGCACTATACCGACTGGACGATTGCGCACGTGCACACCGGCGCGCTCGGTTGGAATGGATTTTTGACCTTCAGCGTTTTGTATTGGATTTTCCCGCGCCTCTACAACACGAGGCTCTATTCGATCAAACTCGCGAATTACCATTTCTGGATCGCGCTGCTGGGAATGATGTTTTACGTGGTGCCGATGTATGTCGCGGGTGTAACCGAAGGTTTGATGTGGAAACAATTCACTGCGGATGGATTCCTGCAATATCCCAATTTCCTCGAAACGGTCGTGCAGATTGTCCCGATGTACAAGCTCCGAGCCATCGGCGGCACGCTCTACATCGCGGGTGTCTGGCTGATGGTTTACAATTTGTATCGCACGGCGAAGAGCGGCGTGTTTGTGAAGGAAACTGAAGCGCAAGCGGTGCCATTTCGTCGCGAGCACGCGCCGGTTGAACGCGGGCCGCACTGGATACACCGGTGGCTGGAGGCGAAGCCGCTCACGTTTACCGTGCTCTCCGTGCTCGCAATTCTCATCGGCGGCATGGTCGAAATCATTCCGATGTATCTCGTGAAAGAGAACGTGCCCACGATTTCGTCCGTGAAACCCTACACCCCGTTGGAACTGCTCGGTCGCGACATTTACATTCGCGAAGGCTGCGTGGGCTGCCATTCGCAAATGGTCCGTCCGTTCCGCTCAGAGACTGAACGTTACGGAGAATATTCCAAGGCGGGCGAATTCGTTTACGATCATCCGTTCCTATGGGGCTCCAAGCGGACCGGCCCGGATTTGCATCGCGAAGGTGGGAAATATCCCGACGCGTGGCACTATAACCATCTGGAAAATCCACGCTCCACCTCACCCGGTTCCATAATGCCGAATTACCCCTGGTTGTTGAGCCAGAAACTCGATACCACCTCCCTGCCCGCCCGCATCCAGGCGTTGCGGAAGATTGGTGTGCCGTATCCCGACGGTTTTGAAAACGGTCCGGCGCAAAAGGATTTGCAGGAGCAATCGGAAAAGATTGTGGCAAATCTGAAGACGGGATCGATCACGGCAAACGACAATCGTGAGATCATCGCGGTAATTGCCTATTTGCAGCGACTGGGCACCGACATCAAGGCGGCGCCTCCTGTTGCTACCCCACCCGCCACAGTCCAGCCCACCGCGGAACTGGATTCACACGGGCAGGATGCCCGTGCCACTACCACCGCAGCCAAGTGAGGATTTTATGATTGAACATGTTCTTCACCATTTAAATGGAATCGAGGTCTTCGGAATCATCTCTGTTTGCCTCTTCTTTGGTTTCTTCACCGCCATGCTCCTGTGGGCCAGCCGGCTGAAGAAGACGTACCTGAATTCCATGCAAGAGCTGCCGCTCGACAGCGGAGAAAAAAATTCCAACCAGGATTCTCATGAATAACGAAAACGAACCCGATCTTCTCGATCACGAATACGACGGCATTCGCGAGCTCGACAACAAACTGCCGCGCTGGTGGGTATGGCTATTCTACGGAACGATCATCTTCGCCGGTATTTACCTCGTGAATTATCACACCCATTGGGGCAACGGCCAGTTGATGGCTGCCGAGTATCAACATGAAATGAAAATCGGCGACGCCATAAAATCGGCGGCCATGTCCAAGTTCGAATCCACCATTGCCACCCTGCAACCGTCGAAGGACCAGGCAGAGATCGCACGAGGTCGTGACATTTTCATGAAATTCTGCGCGCCGTGCCACCGGGCGGATGCCGGCGGTCTCGTCGGGCCGAATCTCTGCGATGATTATTGGATCCATGGCTCCAATTTCTCCGACAACATCACGACGATCTGGAACGGGGTACCGGCCAAAGGCATGGTGACATGGAAAAGTTCCCTGAAACCTGCGGAAGTGTATGCCGTCGGCAGTTACATCTACACGCTCCGCGGGACGCATCCGGCAAATCCCAAACCGCCGGAAAATCAAGCGCCGGTAAAGACCGGCCCCAGTGAGTTCGAATAAGTGACCACGAATCCTAAAGCAAAGCCGGCGGCCAAAACGGCGGCGAACACGGGAACGGAAGACTTCCGCGACCACATCGCCACGGCCGATAAGGAAGGCCGCCGGAAGTGGGTGTATCCACGCAAACCGCGCGGGCGCTATTTCCGCGCGCGCACCTATCTGAGCTGGGCGTTGCTGACCATCATGTTCGCAGGCCCATTTGTGCGCGTGCATGGGAATCCCCTGCTGCTGCTGAACTTCGTCGAGCGCAAGTTCGTCATTCTCGGCCAGATATTCTGGCCGCAGGACATGATTATTTCCGCGGTGACACTTTTGATTTTCTTCACCGGCATCATCGTCTTCACGACTGCGTTTGGGCGTTTGTGGTGCGGCTGGACCTGCCCCCAAACCGTGCTGATGGAAATGGTGTTTCGGAAGATTGAATATTTCATCGAAGGCGATTCCGCCGCGCAACGGGCGCTCGCGAAAGCTCCCTGGAACGCCGATAAAATTTTCAAAAAGCTTTCCAAGCACATCTTCTTCTTTGCGCTTTCGTTCATCGTCGGGAACACGCTGCTCGCCTACATCATTGGCACCGAGCAACTGTCGCAAATCATCACAGATAATCCCGCTAAACACGTCCAGGGGCTGACGTTCATGCTGTTGTTCACGCTGATTTTCTACGGAATTTTTGCGCGCTTTCGTGAGCAGGCCTGCACCTTCATTTGTCCTTACGGCCGGTTGCAATCCGCGCTCCTAGACGAGAACACCGTGGTGGTAGCTTACGATTATAAACGTGGCGAGATGCGCATGCCGCTCAAGCGCTCGCAGAGTGCCGAGCAACGTCGCGCCGCCGGAGCCGGGGATTGCGTGAGTTGCTCCGCCTGCGTGAGCGTGTGTCCGACGGGCATCGACATTCGCAACGGGACCCAGATGGAATGCGTGCATTGCACGGCGTGCATCGATGCCTGCGACAATGTCATGGAAAAAATTGGCCGGCCGCGCGGGTTGATTCGTTATGCATCACTGAACGGGATTGAGCGGGGCGAACCACTGCGAGTCACGCCGAGAATCATGGGATATTGCGTGCTGCTGGCGGCGTTGATTGGCTTGTGGATGGTGCTCGTTTTCACGCGCACCGAAGTGGAAACCACGCTATTGCGCGCGCCGGGTGCGCTCTTTCAACAAACCACGGATGGGCACTACAGCAATCTTTACACGGTAAAAGTCGTCAACAAAACCTCCCACGAAGTGCCCATTCAAATGAAGCTCGAAAACATTTCGGGCGATCTTCAAATCATGGACCCGGACGTGG
>Ga0105238_10002870_pt1 | contig 17228 bp, 19 predicted proteins | sample KBSC34metaG_FD_81526 | JGI IMG/M metagenome (GOLD analysis project Ga0105238, IMG submission 81526) | Corn rhizosphere microbial communities from Kellogg Biological Station, Michigan, USA - KBS C3-4 metaG | ecosystem: Host-associated > Plants > Roots > Rhizosphere > Soil | place: Michigan, USA... | reverse complement strand
GCGCGTGGTCTCCGAGCGCGTGCGCGCGGCAGTACTCGGCCGCTACGGGCGCTTCACGCCGCCGCCGCGCTCGGAGACCACGCGCATTGCCCGCCGCCATGCCGCCGCAGGCACCGCTTCCTGCACACACCTTCATGTTCACACTCTTCGCACTTTCGCGTATCGAGCCCGAGAAGCGCATCGAGGACCTCTTGGCCGCGCTTGTGCTCGTGCGGCGCAGGTACCCGAACGTCGGCCTCTTCATCGCGGGCGATGGCAGCGAGCGCGTCTCGCTCATCCAGCGGTCGCTCGAGCTTGGCATCGGAGAACACGTTGTGTTCCTCGGCTGGCGCACCGACGGGCTCGCGCTCATGCAGGGCGCGCAAGCATTCATAAACTCGAGCGCATACGAAGGCTACGGGCTCTCGCTCCTTGAAGCCGCACTCGCAGGCGTACCCGTCATCACGACGAATGTGGGTATCGTGGGCGACGTGCTCGTACCCGAAGAAGATGCGCTTGTCGTGAAGGTGGGGGACACCTACGCGCTCGCGGAGCAGATCTTCCGGCTTATCGAGAAGAGCGACCTCGGCCCGACGCTTGCGGCGCACGCGCTTGTGAAGGCGAAAGAGCACCGGGACGCATACATCGACCAGCCAGAACTTATCGCGCACGACCTGCGTGCCACTTTGGGTAGGCCGTAGTAGGTTTACACATATATACATGGAGCCTCGCATCGGATTTATCGGACAGGGGTGGATAGGGAAGAACTACGCTGACGACTTTGAGCAGCGCGGTTTTGCTACCGTGCGCTACGGTCTTGAGCCTGAGTACGCGGGCAACAAGGACGCGATAAAAGACTGCGGCATCGTATTCATCGCAGTACCGACGCCTACCACGCAAGCCGGATTCGACGACAGCGCGCTACGCGCCGTGCTGCCGCTCGTGGGAAAGGGTGCGACTGCGGTGATAAAGTCCACGCTCCTGCCCGGCACCACCGAATCGCTCCAGGAAGCATTCCCGGATATCGTCGTGCTTAACTCACCTGAATTCCTGCGAGAAGCAAACGCCGCGTACGACGCCGCGCATCCGGTGCGCACGTTCATAGGCATTCCGAAAGACACGCCGGAGCACCGCGCGGCAGCAGATGCCGTGCTCGCGGTGCTCCCGGAATCGAGCTACACGCGCATCGTCTCCGCGCGCGAAGCAGAACTTATCAAATACGCGGGTAACGTCTTCCTCGCGCTCAAGGTGGTGTACGCCAACATGCTCTACGACCTCGCGGGCAAGATCGGCGCCGACTACGAGGTAGTAAAGGAAGGGCTCGCCGCGGACCCGCGCATCGGCGCATCGCACCTCTCTGTGATGTCGGCGAGCGGGCACACCACGACTCCCGGCCGCGGCGCGGGCGGACACTGCTTCATCAAAGACCTCGAGGCCCTGCGCCGTTTGTATGTAAGCGAAGTAGGTGACGCTGCGGGCGCAGAACTTCTGCTCGCGGTGGTGAAGAAGAACAACGACCTCCTCACGCAGTCGGGTAAGGACCTCGATCTCTTGGCAGGTGTGTACGGCAAGGAAAGCAGCGCGCTATGAAGCTGCTCGTCATCACACAGGCGGTGGACGAAGAGAATCCGGTACTCGGATTCTTCTGCCATTGGATAGCGGAACTCGCGAAGCGCGTAGAGCATATCCACGTGATCTGCCTTGCCGAAGGCATGCACCACTTTCCGGCGAACGTAGTCGTGCATTCGCTTGGGAAAGAAAACGGCTCGCGCTCGCGTAGCGCATACGCGCTCACCTTTATCTCGCTTGCGTGGCGGCTGCGCCGTGAGTACAGCACGGTATTCGTACATATGAACGCGGAATATTTTACGATCTCGGGTTGGCTCTGGAAACTGCTCGGCAAGCGCACTGCGCTCTGGTACAACCATCCAAGCAACACGGTGTGGCTTCGTATCGCGGGGAAGTTCGCCGATATCGTATTCCATACCTCACCCTACGCGGCGTCGGCGAAGTTTCCGCACGCAGTCTCCATGCCCGCAGGCATCGATACGGATATCTTTACGCCCGCGCCGCAAGCGCGCGACAGACGCGCGCTCTACATGCAGGGACGCATCATGCGTAGCAAGCGCGTCGACCTCGCGCTCGCCGCACTTGAAAAGGTGCGCGCATCCGTACCGGCTACGCTCACGCTCGTAGGGCCAGAGGACCCGGAGTATGGAAAAGAATTACGCACGCGCTTTGCCGCGCTTATCGCACACGGTGCCGTGAATTTTGTAGGCTCCAAGAAGAACGAAGAGACTCCCGCGCTCTATCGCGCACATGGCGCGGCGATAAACCTCGCGGCAGCAGGGCACTTCGATAAGACCGCGCTCGAGCCTATGGCGTGCGAGACGCCGGTGGTGGTCACGAGCCCAGCCTTCCAGGGCCTCGTCCCGGATGAGTGGATTGTAGGAGATACGCCAGAAGCCCTTGCAGGAGCCCTTACGCGCCTTATAGGGCTCCCAGACGACGCCTACGCCGCTCTGGGCCGAGCAGAGCGCGCTGCCGTGGTCGCGCGCCAGAGCCTCTCTGCGCTCATGGACCGGCTTGTCAGCCACCTCGCCGCACTATAGGCTGGGGATATATTTCTTAGCTACCTACATGGATTTCCGCGAAGCATCACTTGAAAAGGGTTCGGGCGTCATGGAAAAGCTCGAGTCGTTCTACGAAGACTACGATCGCGAGCTGCGCGACTACCACGACCGACCGATACGGATTCTCGAAATAGGTATCAACTGGGGCGGCTCGCTCTTCACGTGGCGCAAGTTCTTCCCGAATGCGGAGAAGATCGTGGGCGTCGACATCATGTCCGAATGCAAGAAGTTCGAGGAAGGGAACATCACGGTCTACATCGGCGACCAGACCGATGCTAAATTCCTGCGCTCGGTGCACGAGAAAGAGGGACCCTTCGACATCATCGTGGACGATGGCGGCCACACGATGGAGCAGCAGCAGGTCTCGTTCCGCACGCTCTTCCCGCTTCTTAAGGATGGAGGCACGTACGTCATAGAGGACCTCCACACTTCCTACTGGCCGGGCTGGGGAGGCAAGTACGGCTATACGACGATTGACATGATCAAGGAGCTTATCGACGGCCTCCACTACTGGGCGAAGTACGACCGCCGCCGCAGCTTCTTCTGGAAGGTGTACCGGCACTTCTACCCGGGCGTGAAAGAGCCGCGCAATGTGTTCGAAGAATACGTGCGCAGTATCTCCATATCAGACAGCATCTGCTTCATCAGGAAGGGCAAGACTCCGAACCGCAGCAAGAAGATCAAGAAATAACCCATGGATGTCGCCGGATTCGAAAACCGCAGGTGGACCACCGATACGCAGAAAGTAGAGTTCCGCCACCGCGCAGCGCTCGACCTTATCGAGGGCGGCACGGTGCTCGATGTGGGCTCGGGCGACGGTCTACTCCTCTCGCTACTTAAGGAGAAGGGGATTACCACGGAGGGTATCGACATCTCGGAAGAGGGAGTAAGGCGGTCGGTCGAGCGAGGACTTACTGCGCGCGTATACGACCCCGATGCGCCGCTCCCGTTCGCTGACGACGCGTTTGACACCGTGGTGATGCTCGACGTGCTCGAGCATGTGTATGCGCCGGAGGAACTGCTCGCAGAAGCAAAGCGCGTCGCGCGCAAGAATATAATCGTGGGCGTACCCAATTTTTCATCGCTCCCTGCGCGTCTCCAAGTCCTTGCCGGCAGCGTGCCGGAGAATAACGAGCCGCTCAAAGGACACGTGTATTGGTTTAACTATCGCGTACTCGCCGACCTCGCGCGCGCGAGCGGCCTTACCGTCGCAGCACTCAAGACCAACACCTTCAGCCCGTTTTCGAAGCTTTGGCCGGCTGCTTCCGATGCTTTCCCGAACCTGCTCGCGCTTTCGTTCGTGGCCAAGCTGGAGTCCCACTCATGAATATCCTATACATCGCTAACAGCCGGATGCCGACGCCTAAAGCGCACGGGATCCAGATCGCCAAGGCGTGCGAGGGACTTATCGAAGCGGACCACCAGGTGACGCTGGTCATGCCGCGCTCGCGTGTATGGTCGAGTGACTCGGTGAGCGCGTACTATCATTTACGCAAAGAAATTCCCACCAAGGTGCTCGGCACCCCGGACTTCTACGGCAGCGGCGAGCTCGGATTCCTCGTGAGCACATTCTGCTTCGCTATCGCCGCGCTTTTCTACCTGCGCAAAGCAGGGAAGGGTGCAGTCGTCTACGCGCGCCCCGACCCATTCTTCCTGCCCTTCGCGATCATGCTCGGGTATCCGTGCTACGCAGAAGTGCACGACGCGTATATCCCGGGACCGCTCACGCGCCGGATGCTTGCGCGAGCGAAGGGAATCATCGTGACCAACACCGTCATCCGCGATGCGGTCGCGAGGGCGCACGGCATTCCGCTTGCGCGATTCCATATAGAAGCGAACGGCGTTGACCTCGCGCCGTTTGAAAGCGCGCCGGATAAAAGTGCCGCGCACGCAAAACTCGACCTTGCCGCCGATGCAAAGATTGCACTTTATATGGGCCGCCTCTACGACTGGAAGGGGCTTGAAGTGCTGCCGGATGCCGCGCGCGCAGCGCCTTCTATCGAGTGGCACGTGGTCGGCGGGTCAGAAGAGAAGTTCAAGAAGGTCACCGGGGTAGAAGATATTCCAGAGAATCTTTTCATACACGAAGGCTGCCCGAGCTATGAAGTGCCCACGTGGCTTGCGGCGAGCGACGTGCTGCTCTCGCTCGGCACGAAAAAGAATGAGACGTCGTATCGCTATACGACGCCCATCAAGACGTATGAATATATGGCAGCGAAGCGGCCTGTCGTAGCAGCGACCACGCTCGCGCTCAAAGATGTGATCGGTTCCGAGCTTGCGTACTTCTACGAACCGGATGATGCGCAGGGCCTTGCGGGCGCAGTGAATAGCGCGCTAAGCGGGGGAGAGGAAGTAATGCAGATGACGGAGCGCGCGTACGCAGTCGCACAAGAGCATGCATGGAATAAGCGCGCCGCGCGCATCGCGGCGTTCATTGCTTCGACTAATCCTCGCCGCGCTTGATGCGGTCGAGGAGCGCAGTCGCGTAGCGCTTGTCTGCGATGCGATCGAGCGCGCCCGCGCTCTCTTCTTTCTTCGCGGAGTGGCCTCGCTCGTGGTGCACGAGCGTATCGGTGCGCACGATCGTGCCCTTGCCATACTTGCCGATCTTGTAGGCCCACGCGCTCTCCTGGCCGTAGAGATAGAAGCGCTCGTCGAAGTGCATATCTTCCCACACGCTCTTCTTAAAGAGCATGCAGAACCCGGTCCAGATCCCGCGCTCGAGGCGATATGAGGGATACGACTTTGCGCTGTCGGCCTGGTTCTCGCCGCCGATGTTGTCGCCCACGGGCACCACGACTCCCGTCTCGTCGACCGATTCCATAAGCCGTGTGAGCCAGTCGGGAGAGAGCGCCGGCACTTCGGTATCAGAGTCGATGACACAGATGTAGTCGCAGCTCGAATCACTGATGAGCTTGTTCCAGATCTTGGCCATGTTCGCGGTGTTCGGGCGGTTGTCGAAGATGGTGAGCTTGAACGGGTGCTCGGTGCGCGTGATGATGCTCATCACGGCTTTCTGTATAACCTCCGGCTCCTCGCGGAACTTCAGCATGAATATCTCCACACGGCGGATTTCCTTGTCATCCTTGAGCGGGAGGGCAGCGAGCTCCTCGATGCTCTTGATGCGCTCCGGGGAGGCCTGCTCCGCTACGGGCGCCTTCTCGCCGCGCAGTATGCGGCCGGCCTTGCGCACGATGCGTTTTGCGAGGTTCATGGCCTATAGAATATACTGCGGGTACTACATTTGCTATGTCTGCTGAAACCCCCGCTCCACGTGAACGCGCCTCCACGCAGACCGACCCAACCAGGGAAGAAAAAGCCGAGTACTTCAAGAGCCTCGGTCTCCGGATGCGGCCCGAGCTGAAGCTCCTCGCTGAGGAACCCTTCCGCGTGGGCGGCGTGCAGGCGAAGAAGGAAGGCTGGTTCGTGGCGTACCGCGCTATCGTGCAGGCTGCGGTCGCCGCGACGCTCTCCGACATGATCGGGCTCCCCGCAGACGAGAAGCGCGTGCTCACGGAAGCCGCGACGTTGAACGAAGTCATGCGCCGTGTGCAGTACGCGAGGAAGCCCGCGCGCGAGACGACGAGCGCCGACCGCGCAGCCACCGATGCCGAGGGGCGCGAGATATTGCTTGCGCGCGGCGTTGACCCGCGCGCGGTCGCGATTACGCGCTCGAACGACACGATGTTCACGCGCGAATCTGAGACGGGCCGGATAGCGCCCAAGACGCCGGAAGAAGAAGAGACCTACCGCATGCAGCGCTTCCTCAACTACATCCACAACTGCATCGACATCAAGATCACGACCGATGCGGACGGGCATAAAACGCACGCAGTGGATATCACCGACTGGCGCGCGCATCTTACCGATGCGGCGAAGCGCTATACCGAGATAGCCGAGGAAGCGGAAGTGGTGGACGGCGAGAAGCGCACGTTCTTCGAACTCGAAGCGGACCTCATGGAAAAGACCGAGCGCGAGATAGCCGAGCGCATCCGCGCCGCGCACCCGGACCGCACCGACCTCGACAAGAAGCCGCTGTGGCAATTCCTGCGGGAAGAAGTCATGGACGATATTCGACAGGGAGTGCATCACTGGTAATCTGGGGATATGAAGACGGTACTCGTGGCGGGAGGGCTGGGGCACATCGGTTCCGCGCTCATACGCGGGCTCGGGAGCGATGTTGGCGAAGTCCGCATCATGGATAATCTGCTCACGCAGCGCTATGCATCATTGTTCGACCTCCCAAAGGAAACGAAGTATGTATTTTACGAAGAAGATATTCTCACCGCCAATCTTGAAGAGCGCCTCGCAGGTGTCGACATAGTCATCCACCTCGCTGCTATCACCGACGCGACCTCTACCGTGGGCAGGGAAGCAGAGACCGAGGAGGTGAACTTCAAGGGGCTCGCGCGCATGGCGGACGCGTGCGCAAAGGCCGACGTGCGGCTCATCTTCCCCTCGACCACGAGCGTGTACGGCAGCCAGGAATCGGTCGTGGATGAGACCTGCACCGACCTCAAGCCTCAGAGCCCGTACGCGACTTCGAAACTCAAAGCAGAGCAATACCTTGCACAGATGCAGGGCACCGGGCTCAAGTTCGTCACGCTCAGGCTTGGCACGATATTCGGCTGGTCCATCGGCATGCGCTTCCATACCGCGGTGAACAAGTTCATCTGGCAGGCGGTGAACGGGAAAGAGATCACCGTGTGGAAGACCGCGTGGGAGCAGAAGCGCCCGTATCTCGACCTCGCTGACTGCGTCCGCGCGATGCGCATGGTGATAGAACAGGACCTGTTCGACGGAGAGATGTACAACGTCGTCACGAAAAATTACACGGTGAAAGATGTCGTCGAGACCATTCAGACGTTCGTTCCGTCGCTCAAAGTCGCATACGTCGATTCTCCGATTATGAACCAGCTCTCCTACGACGTAGCCGCAGAGAAGATAGCGGGGAAGGGCTTTACTCCAACAGGCGACCTCAAGACTAGCGTTGGCGACACTATTTCACATATCAAAGCAGTTCAGGCGTAATTGACACATAGTAATTTACGTGCTACTTTGCCATAGAACCCAAAGGAGTATGTTCTCTTGACCAGTGCATCTGCAATTGCAACGCTTCCGAAAGACGAGTACGAAGCAGTTGCCACCGCGGTCTTCGATCGTATCACTGCCGAAGGCGGCAGGATGCCGAAGCTGGCGTATTTCGCCCGCCTGCGCGCACTTCCCGCTACGTTCCAGGAGATGATGGAGATCTGCAGGGTCGGCGACGGATATGAAATCCTGCTCGACCTGCGTGACGATGACGACCCGTACTACGGCGGTCGGTACGCTGGGCACGGTTCAACCGTGCTCCGCGGCGACACCTTCGCAATGGCCGCGAGCAGGAACGCCTCGAGTGAAGCGAAACTGCCTCCGGAAATCGACGGCGTGCCGTGGATTTATTGCGGCCATGTCAACTCGCCGAATACGATCCGCGAGCATGCCTGCGTGAACGTCTTCGCGCGGGTCCATCCAGAGAAGCCCGAAGGCGCTCACGGCACTTGGGTACCCCTCGAGGATGTGAATCTGGATCGAACAGGGAAGGTGCGCAAGCACCCGATCATCCAGAGCAGCGTCGTATATCTTGCAACGGCAATCAACGTGGCAGTGTTCGGCAAGGCGCCGACCTACACCGAGTTCCTGGGCGACGACAAGCCCTTCGACTACGACAAGTCATAAGGCGATACCCACTATGGGGCCGGGCAGCATGCAAATGCTGCCCGTTTTCCTTTTACAGGGCACGACGCTATACTCGGGGAATATGTCTTTCAACCTGAAACCCGTCATCGACTTCGGCAAGATGCCCATTGCGAACGCCTTCCTCACCCCCGAGGAATTTGATACCGAATATTTCTATAACATGGTGGTGGGGTACGACGACGCCACCCACGCCATCGGGCTCGTGCACACCGTGCCGCCGGAGAAGATGTTCCATGACCACTACGCGTTCTTCTCCTCCACATCTAAGGGCATGCAGAACCACTTCCGCGAGACTGCGGAGAAATTGCGCCCGTACGCCGGAGAGGGGATCGTGGTCGAGATGGGGAGCAACGACGGCATCATGCTCGAAGCATGGAAAAACATGGAGGTGCGCGCGATCGGCGTCGAGCCGTCCGCGAACGTGGCGCAGGCATCTAAAGACCGCGGACACGAAGTAATAGTGGAATTCATGAGCGACAAGGTGGTCGCGGATATTCTCTCGCGCGGGAAAGTCTCCCTGGTCTACGGCGCGAACGTGTCCTGCCATATCGAGAACTTCGAGGGCTATATCAAGAATGTGACGGAGCTCATCGGCAAAGACGGCGTATTCGTGTTCGAGGACCCGTACTTCCTCGATATCGTGGAGAAGACGTCCTACGACCAGGTGTACGACGAGCACCTCTGGTATTTCACCATCAAGTTCATCAACGCGGTACTCGCGCCCTATGGCCACCACGTGTTCGACTGCGAACACATCCCGGTTCATGGCGGAGAACTGCGCATGTACGTGGGCCACAAGGACACGCACCCGGCGACGCCCGCGGTCGCGGAGTGGCTTGCCAAGGAAGATGATCTTCCGGGGAAGCTCGAGCTTCTGCGGAAGAACACCGAGAATTCAAAAGTGAAGATGCACGAGCTCCTTACCTCGCTCAAGAACGAGGGGAAGCGTATCGCAGGATTCGGCGCGTCGTCGAAGGGCGTCATCGTGTGTAATTATTCGAACCTCGGTCCCGACCTCATCCCATTCATCACCGACAACACGCCAGCCAAGCAGGGGAAGTTCTACCCGGGCGTGCACATCCCGGTCGTGCCGCAGGAAGAGTTCAAGAACGTTGATGTGGCGGTGATGTTCGCCTGGAACCACCAGCCGGAAATCGAGAAGCTTCCGATCATGCAGGAGTTCCGCGCAAACGGCGGCAAGTTCGTCACCCACGTGCCGGAGCCGCGCATTTTCTAATCAAGACCTACTCCGCCGTATGAAAATACTCGTGACCGGCGGTTCGGGACTTCTCGGGAAGGAAATTCTCGCGCTCGACTCGACGCTCATCGCGCCGACGAGCAGCGAACTCGACATCACCGACAGCGCGTCGATAGAAGCAGCGCTCAATACGCACAAACCGGATACCGTGCTCCACTTGGCAGCAGCCACGAAGCCGCCAGAGCACGAAGAGCATCCGGAGCGCGGTATCACGACGAACGTGATCGGCACGGCGCTCCTCGCCGCTGCGTGCGCCGAGCGCGGCATCCGCCTCGTCTACACCTCAAGCGACTACGTGTACGCGGGCCCGGGGCCGCACAAGGAGAGCGAGCCGACCAAGGCACCGTCCAAATTCATCTGGTCGAAGCTTGGTGGGGAAGCGGCGGTGGCCGTGATCCCGGGTTCGCTCATCCTGCGGCTCTCGTTCGGCCCCGTGCCATTCCCCTGGGAGAAGGTGTATGAGGACCAGTGGAATTCGAAGCTCTACGTGGACGAGATGGCCCCGCTCGTACTCGCGCTCGCGCAGGGCAGCGAAACCGGTATCATGAACGTGGGCGGGCCGAAGACGAGTCTCGCTGACTATGCGCGGCGTACGCGGCCGGATATCGTAACTATTCCACGCCCCGCGTGGGTTCCAGAAGATACGAGCCTCGACCTCACCCGCATGAAGGCAGCGCTCGCTATAGAAGACGAACAAACACTTTTAAAACACCAAGCATGATAGACGGCGTCCATATAAAGAAAGTGACCAAGCACGAGGATCCTCGAGGATTCTTCGCTGAACTCATGAAAGAGGGCGACCCAGGATTTCATCCGGTCATGCAGACGAGCTACTCGCTATCGGCGCCGGGCGTAGTGAAGGCATTCCATTTCCATAATTATCACGAGAGCTGGTGCGTGCTTCAGGGCCGCGCGCACGTGGTGATATACGACAACCGCGAAGACTCTCCGACCTATAAAGAGACGCAGGTACTTGAACTGAATAGTGAAGCACCGATGGTGCTTTCCATCCCGCCCAAGATCCCGCACGGGTACAAGGTTATCGGCACGGAACCGGTGGGCATGCTCTACCACGCGGAAGAAGCGTATGATCCTTCTCGCCCCGACCAGATCGGCATCATCGCAGAAGACGATCCTGCGATCGGATACGATTGGACCGCGATTTCATAACTATGGATACCTCACCGCTTTCTATAGAACGCATCGACGCGACGTTCGTGCCGCAGGGCGCGCGCGGCACGCTCTGGGCTATCGAAGACGCGAAGGCACCGTTCCCGATCCGACGCGTATACGCGGTACACAGCGTCGCTGACACGAATATCACGCGCGGCGGCCACGCGCACAAAGAGACCGACCAGGTATTCTTCGTGACCGCGGGCGCGCTCACGCTCAACCTCGACGACGGCACGAACACCGCCACGCTGCGCCTCAGCGCTGGCGAGCCCGGCGTGCGGCTGCCGCCCCGGCTCTGGCACACCATGGAAGCGTTCACACCGGATGCCGTAGCGCTCGTGCTTGCGAGCCACCCGTATGATGAGAGCGATTATCTTAGAAACTATGACGATTTCAAAGCCTATGTCGGTACCATTTAACGATCTCTCCCGCCGCTATACGCAGAATAAAGAAGCGGTCGATGCTGCTGCGCTGCGCGCGCTCGGGAGCGGTTGGTACATCCTCGGTAAAGAAGCCGAAGCATTCGAGAAGCAGCTCGCTCAGATGTTCGGTGCAGCTGGCGCCGTGGGCGTGAATTCTGGAACCGATGCGATCACGATCGCGCTGCGCGCGCTCGGGGTGGGTAGCGGAGACGAGGTCATCACGGTGGGCAACACCTGCACGCCGACCATCGCCGCGATACGCCTTACCGGTGCGACGCCCGTGTTCGCAGATGTGGATCCGGTCACAAAGACGCTCGACCCGAACGCGATTGCTTCTCGTATCACTCCAAGCACCAAGGCAATTGTCCCGGTGCACCTCTACGGCATGCCCGCCGATATGCCGGCCATCATGAAGGTAGCGAAGGAACACAACCTGCTCGTGGTAGAAGACTGCGCGCAATCAATCGGCGCGACGATCGCGGGGAAGTGGGCGGGCACGTTCGGCGACGCTGCGTGCCTCAGCTTCTACCCCACGAAGAACCTCGGCGCGTTCGGCGACGGCGGCGCTATCGTCTCCACAAGTGAAGAGGTGCTCGCGCGTGCGCGCCGCATCCGCATGTACGGGGAAGCGGGTCGCTACAACTCGGTAGAAGAGGGGATGAACAGCCGTCTCGACGAGGTGCAAGCAGCGCTCCTCTCCTGGGGGCTCCCGCTCCTTGCCGGGTGGACGGAACGCAGGAAGGCCATCGCAGAGCGCTATCGTGCTGGCATTACCAATGCGAAACTTACCCTGCCGGACCAGTCCGTGGGCGGCCGCGAGGGCGTGTGGCACCTCTTTGTGGTCCACACCGATGACCGCGAGAAGTTCATGAGCCACATGAGTGCTGCAGGCGTGGGCACCGCCATCCACTACCCGACGCCGGTCTACGCACAGCCTGCGTACGCGTTCCTGAATGAATCGGGCGCAGCACTCCCGAATACTACGGCCGCAATGGACCGCATCGTCTCGCTCCCGATATTCCCGGAACTCACCGATGCAGAAGTGGAGGAAGTTATCGCCGCGGCGAACGCGTACTAGTTGAAGCGTTCGCGATAGTGCTCGAGGGTCTCCGCGAGCCCCTCATCGAGATTCGTGGTCGGCTCCCAGCCGACTTCTCGCTTTGCCTTTGAAGAATCGAGCGAGTAGCGCAGGTCGTGTCCGAGCCGGTCGGTCACGTACTCGACGTGGCTCGTATCGCGGCCGGTAAGCGCGAGCAGCTTGGTCACGATGTCGACGTTCGCGAGTTCGTCCGGGCCGCCCAGGTTATAGGTCTCGCCGCTCTTGCCATGGTGGAAGACGAGGTCGATGCCGAGCACATGGTCGCGCACATGGAGCCAGTTGCGGATATTGGTGCCGGTGCCGTAGAGCGGCACCTTCTCGCCGCGGAGCAGATTGCGCAGGAAAAGGGGGATGAACTTCTCTTCGTGCTGGTTCGGCCCGTAGTTGTTCGACGCGCGGGTGATCACCGTGTCGAGGTTAAACGTATGGTGCGCGGTGTGCACGAACATCTCCGCAGCGGCCTTCGACGCGCTGTAGGGACTGCTCGGCGAAAGCTCGTCCGATTCCTTCGACGACGGTGCGTCGATGGGCAGCGAGCCGTACACCTCATCGGTGGAGATGTGGTGGAAGCGTCCGGGCAGCTGGTGCTTGATGGCGAGCTGTATCAGGTGGTGCGTGCCGAGTACGTTAGTCTCTACGAAAATGTCGGGGTTCTTGAGGCTCACGTCCACGTGGCTTTCCGCCGCGAAGTGGATGATGTCGGTCGGCTTATATTTCTCGAACAGCGCCGCGAGCGCCTCGCGGTCGCGGATGTCGACTTTCTCGAATACGTAGTTCGGCGCGTCCGCGATGGGCGCGATGTTCTTCGGGTTTGCGGCGTACGTGAGGACGTCCACATTCACGAACCGATACTGCGGATACTTGCGCACCGCGTAGTTGAGGTAGTTACTCCCGATGAACCCCATGCCCCCGGTTACGACAATGGTGCGCTCCATACCTATTTCTTCTTTCTCGCCTTCGCCGGCTTTTTCTTCGGGGCCTTCGCCTGCTTCTTGTGGAGGTGGTTCGCGACTTCGAGCAAGCTCTCCACGGTGCCGATGTCCCGCCAGTAGCCCCTCATGGTCACTGCGCGGAGCGTGCCCTCCTTGAGGTACTTATTATTGATGTATGTGATCTCGTACTCGCCGCGCGCCGATGGCTTCTGGTCCGCCATCTTATCGAACACGGTCTCGTCGAAGAGGTACACGCCCGTCACCGCGAGGTTGCTCTTGGGCTTCTTCGGTTTCTCTTCGATCGAGGTAACCTTCCCGTGCTTATCGATAGCAGCGACGCCGAAGCGCTCGGGGTCGGCCACTTCTTTCAGGAACACCTTCGCGCCGCCCTCAAAGTCGCGCACGTGCGGGCGCAGGTCTTCCTCTATATAGTTGTCGCCGAGGTAGAGCAGCACGGGTTCATCGCCCACGTAATCGCGCGCGATATAGAGCCCCTGCGCGATGCCGCCCGGCTTGTTCTGGATGCCGTAGCTTATCTGGATCTGCGACTCGCCGGTCGTGGGCTTCCAGTGCTCGCCCGACCCAAGCGCGCGCACGAAGCTGTCGATATGCGTGGGTGAGGTGACGACCATGATGCGCGTAATCCCGGCGGCAACGAGGCGGTCGATAGCGTGGTAGATGACCGGCTTGTTGTAGAGCGCCAAGAGGTGCTTATTGGTCGCGTGGGTGAGAGGGTGGAGCCGGGTCCCGGACCCGCCTGCGAGTACCACCGCTTTTCTAATAGGCTTCTTCATGCGCGACTACTGTAGCACGGCGGGACCCTCTTTGCGCTCGCGGACGACCGCGATGCGGTAGAGGATATAGGTAAGCGCGGAACCCGCAAAGCGGCTCACCACGCGCGAGAGCACGAGTCCCCATAGTCCCCAGAGCATAAGGCCCGCGACCATGAGCGCGATCTGGAGCACCGAACTCACGATGTTATCGATGTAGAGCGCTTTCGTTTTCTGCTTCGCGAAGAGGAACGAGGAGAGCGGCGTCGATACGGTCGCAAGCAGGGTGAGCGCATAGAGCTGCGAATACGGCGCTGCCTCCGCGTACGCAGGGAAGAGGATCATATATATGTAGGGCGCCACGAACATATAGACGCCGGCGCCGATAGCCATCGCGATGAACGTCCAGAGCACCTTGTTACCCATGTTCTCGTCTATCGCGCCTGTCTTGTAGCTCGCGAAACGCGCGCGCAGCATGGCGTCGAAGTTCTTGAGCGGACCCCGCGCCTGGTCCACGATGCCGACCGAGAACGCGTAGATCGCGAGGTCGATAGGTCCGAGGAAATGGAAGACGAGCACTTGGTCGATATTCTGTGAAATGCCGACGATGATGCCCATCACGCTCAGGTGTGCGCCGTAGCGCACCATGGTCGGGTCGTCCGTGCCGCGCTCCGGGTGGTAGACGCGCAGCGTGAGCCGGTAGAACCAGAAATCAGTCGCAGCGTTTGCGACGAAGTACACGATGATGAGCGGCAAGGGGTGCGGCGCGATGAGCACCGTCGCGATGAGTGCGAGCACTGGGAGGCTGTTACCCAATATGCTGCCGTAGAGCGCTGCGCGGCGGAAATCCTTTTTACCCGCAAGGTAAGAGAGCGCGAGATTAGCGCTCGACATGAACGGCGAGAGCGACCCGCCGATGAGTATCCCCACGGCAAGCACGATATTCCCGGCAGACGCATAGTAAGCGGCGAACGCCGCGGTGGCCGCGAATATGAGGATGCTCCAGCGCAGGTTGATCCGGAATCCGCTCGGGAGCGCCCGGTCGAATCCCTTTGCCGCCGACTGCAGCACCGCCGAACCGAGATCGTTCAGCGAGAACAAAGAAAGGATGCTCACCACCGCGACCACGTATTTGTATTCGCCGTACACGTCTTTGGGCACGACGTGGCCGACGATTATGGAAAGCGCGAGCGTGGACAGGGAAGCGACCGCCTGCGCGGCAAGCGACCAGCCGCCGCTCGAGACGATGTAGCGTACGTCGGTCTTGAATCGCTTCTCGGCCCACCGCACGAGCGGGGAGGGTATATCTGCTGGTTCGGGAGGCATGCGTGTCTCTACTATAACCCTCGCACCCGTGCCGTAGTATCATGCGGCGATGAAGAGCCATTGGGAGCATCTCGCCGAGATCGTGCCGTCGCTCCCCGCGGCTGACGTGCTCGATATCGGTTCCGGCAAGGGAGCATTCCTCATCGAGGCGACGGGTAAGAGCAAAAGCGCGACGGGTCTTGAAACGAGCCCCGACTACATAGCGCTTACGAAGGAGCGCGCTAGTAAAGCGGGCGTGCAGGTAGAAGTCGTCCACGGCGTGGGCGAGCGCCTCCCGTTTGCGGAAGCCTCGTTCGACTTTATCAATATGTGCGAACTCATCGAGCACGTGGAGGATCCCGAGCAAGTGATACGGGAAGCAGTACGCGTGCTGCGTCCGCGGGGATACCTTTATATAAGTGCGCCGAACCGTTTCGGGCTCTTTGACCCGCACTTCCACCTCTACTTCGTGAACTGGCTGCCGCGCGCGCTTTCAGACGGATTCATACGCCTCTTCGGCAAGGAAAAGGCAGATGACGGCCTCATCGCGGGGTACCAGCGCCTCGCCGATATGCACTACTACACGTTCTCGCAGATAGAGCGCCTCGTAATGCAGGCGGGCTGTACCGTGGCAGACAGCCGCGTGCTGCGCATACAGAAGCGCTACCCAGGCGCACGGGGCTTACTGGTATGCGCGGCCTACCGGCTTATGCGGCCCTGGTACATTGGGACTTTCCATATCCTGGCCCGGAAAGGGTAGAAGGCACCGTGGTATAGTGCCGGTATTATGGCACTAAAGAATATCGCGCGTTGGGCGGTCCTTACTCCTTTATTCATCATCCCGTTCCTGGTTCTCTACGTGAGCGACACCCTCTATTTCCCATTCATTACCGGGAAAGGGTTCGCGTTCCGCATCCTGGTGGAAATAGCGCTCGCCGGCTGGGCCGTGCTCGCGCTCGCCGATAAGAAGTACCGCCCGCAGTTCTCATGGACGTTCGTGCTCTACGGCGCGCTCGTGGTGTGGATGATTGTCGCGGACGCGTTCGCGGTGTCTCCGCTGAAAGCATTCTGGTCCAACTTCGAGCGCATGGACGGCTGGGTGACGCTCGTGCACGTGTTCGCGCTCTTCGCGATCATGGGCGCAGTTCTCACGGCCGACAAGCTCTGGAAGAGCTGGTGGCTCACGTTCCTCGGCTCTTCGCTCCTTGTGTGTCTCTACGCGCTCATGCAGCTCTTCGGCGTGTTCACGATTCATCAGAGCGGCGTGCGCCTCGATGCGACGCTCGGCAACTCCGAGTACCTCGCGGGCTATCTGCTCTTCGCGCTCGCTATCGCGCTCTGGCAGGCATTTGAGTCGAAGGGCTGGCTCCGTTACGCGCTCTTCGTACTCGCTGCACTCGAAGCCATCATCATCTACTACACCGAGACGCGCGGTGCGGCGCTCGCGCTCGTGGGTGCCGTCGCGCTCGGCGCAATACTCTGGATGGTGGAGTCGGGCAAGAAGGGCCGCATGTATGCGGGCAGCGTGCTCGCGCTCGTCGTCATACTCGTGGGCGGATTCTTCGCACTGCGCAATACGCCTGTAGTCGAGCACAGCCCGACGCTCTCGCGCCTCGCGACTATCTCGCTCGCCGACGGTCAGACCCGCTTCACTATCTGGCACATGGCGCTCCAGGGCTTTGAAGCGCGCCCGGTCACGGGCTGGGGCCAGGAAGGATTCAATTACGTATTCAACACCTACTACGAGCCGTCGCTCTATGCACAGGAGCCGTGGTTCGACCGCGCACACAACCTCTTCCTCGACTGGCTTACTGCCGGCGGTCTGCCCGCGTTCCTCCTCTTTATCGGTCTCTTGGTCGCTGCGGTCATCGCGCTCTACCGCAACCGGGCCGTGAGCCGCGCAGAGCGTATATTGCTC
>Ga0105238_10002869_pt1 | contig 17229 bp, 16 predicted proteins | sample KBSC34metaG_FD_81526 | JGI IMG/M metagenome (GOLD analysis project Ga0105238, IMG submission 81526) | Corn rhizosphere microbial communities from Kellogg Biological Station, Michigan, USA - KBS C3-4 metaG | ecosystem: Host-associated > Plants > Roots > Rhizosphere > Soil | place: Michigan, USA... | reverse complement strand
TGGCCATGCAGAAGAATGTCGACGCCGCCGATCTGCCGCCCTACGACGAGGCACGGCTGGTCGCCGAAATGGAATTGATGCCGACCTGGTTCCTCACCCGGCACCTGGGCTTCACGCCGACCTGCGAAGATTGCGACGTGATCGAGCCGGCGTTCCGCGCGCTGGTGGACAGCGCCCGGGGGCAGCCGCAGGCGTTCGTGCATCGCGACTACCATTCGCGGAATTTGCTGATCGCCGACCACAACAATCCCGGCATCCTGGATTTCCAGGACGCGGTGCGCGGACCGGTGACCTACGATCTGGTGTCGCTGCTGCGCGATTGCTACATCGCCTGGCCGGATGAACGCGTCGATGCCTGGGTCGAGCAGTATCGGCAACGCCTCGTCGGCGCGCGCCTGCTGAACGTCGGCAGCGCGCAGTTCCGCCGCTGGTTCGACCTGATCGGCCTGCAACGCCACATCAAGGTACTCGGCATTTTCTGCCGCCTTTGCTATCGCGACGCCAAGCCGGCCTACCTTGGTGACCTGCCGCTGGTGCTGCACTACGTGCTCGGCGTCGCCCCGCGCTATCCGCAACTTGTGGATTTTTGCACTTTGCTGCGACGCGCGGTCGGCGACGCGGATATCGCAACTGCACGCGCGCCGGCTACTGCCTGATGTTGACGCCCGATGTTGACGCACCGATGTTGACGCCATGATCACCCACGCCCTGATCTTCGCGGCCGGCCGCGGCGAGCGCATGCGCCCGCTCACCGACGCCACGCCCAAGCCGCTGCTCGAAGTCGGCGGCAAGCTGCTGATCGAATGGCATCTGGACAGACTCGCCGCGTTCGGCGTGCGCCATGTGGTCGTCAACACCTCGCACCTGGCCGGACAGTTTCCCGAGGCGCTCGGCGATGGTGCGCAGTGGCGCTTGCACATCGCCTATTCCTACGAAGGCAGCGAAGCGCTGGAAACCGGCGGCGGCATGCTGCGCGCACTGCCGTTGCTCGGCAGCGCGCCGTTCATGGCGATCAACGGCGATGTCTGGAGCGATTTCAACTTCTCCGCCCTGCCGCATCAACCGGCGGGGCTCGCGCATCTGGTGATGGTCGACAATCCGCCGCAGCACCCGCTGGGCGATTTCGCGCTGCGCGACGGGCGCCTGTTCGACGAACCGTTGGCGCGCCTGACCTTCGCCGGTATCGGCGTCTACCGGCCTGAACTGCTGGCCGGACACGCACCGGGAAAATTCAGCATCGCGCCGCTGCTGCGCGCCGCAATGCGCGACGGCCAGGTCGGCGGCACGCATCATCGCGGCCGCTGGAGCGACGTCGGCACGCCGCAGCGGCTGGCCGAACTGCGCGAGCATTTCGGAAAACCTTAACGAATGCTAAGGAAAGGCACCGCCGAGTGCCGCTACCAAAGAGCGAAGGCGCCGCCCCGGCGCCGTAGCCATCAAGCACGATGCGGCGTCTGCACAAAGTGTAAATTTGTATTTGGAGAAGCTCCGGACTATTGCGTATTGGGCGTCGGCGCAGCTACATTGGCGCCCGATGCGACGCCCAAGGCGAGTTGCGCGGCGTATCGTGAAGGCGCGAAGACATCGGGCACCGGTTCAATAAATTTTGATTCTCCGGAGCAGGCTGACCCTCCCCAGGCGGCGATCTTCGCGCAACAACCCATCGCGAACCGCGATGGAAAAATCAGGCAAGTAACGAGGTGGAGTGACTTTCACCAGTCATCGCTTTGCAATCTAAATCCGCTTCACTTGCGCGCTTTGTTTGCTTTCAACACGGGAGGGTGTTCAATGCAGTCGCTCGCAGTGCGTCATCGTTTGTTGCCGTATTTCATCGCGCTCGCTTCATCGGTAGTGCTTGCACCCTGCGTGCAGGCGATGGACTACCAGGATCATTACGAGTTCGAAGCCAGCCTCAACGCGCCGTATCGCGCCGAAGCGGATCATTCCCGCACGTTCGGCATGCAGTTCCGCTTTCCCGGAGCCGACGATGGCAGCATCGTCGCGTGGCGCCTCGACATCGTCGACGCCGACGGCTTCGTGGTGCGCACCTTGCGCGGCGAGTCCACGCTGCAATTGGGCGAAGCGCAAGCACAGGTGCGCTGGTCCGAGCGCGATCCGCAAAACGGTCCGCTCGCATTCGGCTTCTACCAGGCCCGCATGCGCGCGCATGCGATCAATTCGCTGACCGGCAGCGGCTACGGCTACGGCGCGCTGGAACAACGCGTCGACCATGCGCTGGCGGCGAATTCAGCCGAAGTCGAGGAGCAGACGTTCGACATCCAGGTCGGCAACGTCGCGCGTCCGGCCATGCCGAAGTTCGATGCACTGCCGACCGGCGCGGATGCGGCTTCGTTCGAGAAGAAACTCACCGCCACCGGCGGCGTGCCGTACACGGTGTATCTCGGCAATCTGCACAGCCAGACCAACTTGAGCGACGGCGGCGGCGACCTGTCCACCTGCGTCAGCGAACAGAACCCGCAGTCCGGCGCCGGCAGTCCGACCAACGCGTATCAGTACGCGCTGAACGAAGGCCTGGACTTCCTGATGACGTCCGAACACAACCACATGTTCGACGGTTCGACCAGCACGAACGCCTCGGCCAACCCGACCACCGCGAAGAATCTGTACCAGTCCGGACAGACGATGCGCGATTCGTTCAACGCCGCGCATTCGAACTTCCTGGCGTTGGCGGGACTGGAATGGGGCGTCATCAGCAACGGCGGCCACATGAACATCTTCAACACGCCGAAGCTGCTGGAGTGGGAATACAACAGCTCGAACCAGCTGATCGGCGACATCTTCACCGCCAAGGGCGACTATGGCGCGTTGTATACATTGATGAAATCCAACGGCTGGATCGGCCAGTTCAATCATCCGGCCACGTCCGGCCAGTTCGTGATCGGCAGCACGGCACTTGCCTACACCGCCGACGGCGATCAGGCGATGGTGCTGTGCGAAGTGATGAACTCCTCGGCGTTCTCGCATAACACGAGCGAAACCGAAACCAGCCGCACCAGCTACGAGGGCGCCTGCAACAAGCTGCTCGAAGCCGGTTACCACGTCGCCTTCAGCTCGGATCAGGACAATCACTGCGCAAACTGGGGTGGCAGCTATACCAACCGCACGGGCGTGCTGATTCCGAACGGCCAGGCGCTGAATCAGGCGAACTTCCTTGCCGCGCTACAGGCACGCCATGTCTACGCGACCTACGACAAGACCTCGCAGATCGTGCTGACCACCAGCGGCGGCCACCTCATGGGCGACCAGTTCAACAACGCAGGCGCCTTGACCCTGACGGTCAACTACGCGCCGGGTGCGGGACGCAGCGCCTCGCAAGTGCAGATCATGCAGGGCGTGCCGGGCAGCAACGGCACCGTGTCGGCGCTTGCGTCGACAGCGACCGTGACCACCACGCCCAGCACCGGCAATCACTTCTACTACGCCAAGGTCACGCAGGACAACGGCACGCTGCTGTTCTCCGCGCCGGTATGGGTGAACCAGGGCACGGGCGGCGGTGGCGGCGGTACGCCGGTGGCGAACTTCAGCTACTCGACCAGCGGATTGACCGCAACGTTCACCGATTCGTCGACCGATTCGGGCGGCACGCTTTCCGCGCACGCCTGGACGTTTGGCGATGGTGCCACCTCGACCACGACCAATCCGAGTCACACGTATGCGGCGGCCGGAACCTATAGCGTCAGCGAGACGGTCACGGACAGCGTCAACGGCTCGACCAACACGAAGACCAGCTCGGTGACGGTCGCGACGTCGGGCGGCACGCCGACAGCGAACTTCAGCTTCGTCACCAGCGGCTTGACGGCGACGTTCACCGATTCGTCGACGGATGCGGGCGGCACGATTTCGACGCATGCCTGGACGTTCGGCGATGGCGCAACGTCCAGCACGACGAGCCCGAGCCACACCTATGCCGCGGCAGGCACCTATAGCGTGAGCGAGACGGTCACCGACAGCGCCAATGGCACGACCAGTTCCAAGACGGCTTCGGTAACGGTTACGAGCGGCACCACGCCGACCGAGTTGGTGAAGAACGGCGGCTTCGAGTCGGGCACGACGAACTGGACCGCGACCTCGGGTGTGATCACGAACGACAGCAGCGAAGCCGCACACGCCGGCAGCTACAAGGCATGGCTCGATGGCTACGGCACGGCAACCACCGATACCGTCACGCAGAGTGTCGCTATTCCGTCGACCGCGAGCAGCGCGACGCTGTCGTTCTGGCTGCACATCGACACCGACGAGACGACCACGAGCATCGTCTACGACACGCTCACGGTGCAGCTGCAGAACAGCTCCGGCGGCGTACTCGCCACGCTGGCGACGTACTCGAATCTCAACAAGAACACCGGCTATGCGCAGAAGACATTCGATGTCAACGCCTACAAGGGCCAGACCGTGAAGATCTACTTCAAGGGCGTCGAGGACGCGCAGGATGCGACTTCGTTCGTGATCGACGATGTCAGCCTGAAGTATCAATAAGCAGCTCGGCAATCCGTCACACCGACGAACGGGTGGGCCGAAAGGCTCACCCGTTTTTGTTTTCTTCCGATTGTTTTTCCTGTTCCAGCAGCTGCCGCAAAAACGGCACGGTAACGCGGCGCTTCGCCGCGAGTGAAGCGCGATCGATGCGCTCGAGCCAGCCGGTCAGGCTGCCGAGATCGCGCTCGGCGTGCACGAACAACCAGTCAAGCACACCGTCGTCGAGCAGCAGGCCGCGCGCCTGAGCACGCTGGCGCAGCGCTTCGCGCCGTGCCGCATCGTCGAGCGGACGCAGCGGCGCTTGAGCGCAGGCGGAAAGCCGCGAGACCAGATCGCGCAGGCCCAGCCCAAGTTGCGCGGGTGCCGCAGACGCGGCGAACAATAAAGTGGATTTTTCCACTTTGCAGCGGTTGTACAAATCGAATAGCGCGTGCTCGAGTTCGCCGTTGCCGGCCAGCGCATCGATATCGTCGAGCGCCAGCAGCTCGCTGCCGCCGAGCGCGCGCAGCGCATCCGGATCGGCCAGCTTGCGCAGCGAAAGGTATTGCGCGCTGCGCTTGAGTTCCGCCGCGGCTGCACACGCCGCGACCAGCAGATGCGTCTTGCCGCTGCCGCGCGGTCCGCAAGCAAACACCCACAGGGCGTCGGGCTCGATCGCCGCGCGCTGCAGCAGATCCACGGCAGCGCCGTTGTCGCCGGCCACGAAACTGGCGAAGCGCTGCTGCGCCGGCCAGCGCAGCGTCAACGGCAATTGCGCGCTCATGCGCCCGCTGGCGGCGCGGGTTCGTTCGCCGCGGTTGGCGCCGGCCCGCCGGGCACTGCAATCACGCGATGCTGCCCGGTGTGATACAGCGCGCTGTCGCGATAACGTTCGTGCACGTAGCGCAGCACGACCATCGCCACGGAGGCCAGCGGCAACGCCAGCAGCACGCCGAGGAAACCGAACAGTTCGCCGCCGGCGAGAATCGCGAAGATCACAGCGACCGGATGCAGGCCGATCTTTTCGCCGACCAGGCGCGGCACCAGCACGTAACCTTCCAGCAGATGACCGACCGTGAACACCACCAGCACGAGGATCAGGTGCAGCCAGTCGCCGTATTGCGCGAGTGCCGCGATCACGCCGGCCAGCACGCCAATAATTGCGCCGAGATACGGCACGAAGCTGATCAGTCCGGCGATGATGCCGATCAGCGGACCGGTATCGAGGCCCACTGCCCACAAACCGATCGCATACAGCATGCCGAGCACGATCATCACCGACAGCTGGCCGCGCACGAACGCACTCAACGTGTCGTCGGATTCACGAGCCAGGCGCCTGACCGTCGGTTCGATCGAGCGCGGCAGCAATTCATGGATGCGTGCGATCATGACGTCCCAGTCGCGCAGCAGATAGAAAAACACCACCGGCACGACAATCGCGTGGATGCCCCAGGTCACTACCGCCAATCCCGACTTCGATACCGTCGCCACCACCGCCGCGGCAAAGCCGCCGGCTTCCTTCCAGTGCTCCTGCAGCAGCGCGGACACCTGCTGCATGTCCGGGGCTTCAATGCTGGTGTCGAGTTTCGCGTTGAGCCACGGCACAGCGACATTCTGGAACCAGTCGACCCAGCGCGGCAGGTGATTCACGAAACTGGTCACCTGCCGCTGCAGGAACGGCACCAGCAGCAGCAATACCAGCACCAGCAGCAGCGTCAGTCCCATGAACACGATGCCGACGGCGGCATTGCGGCTTAGCTTCCAGCGCTCCAGACGATCGGCCAGCGGATCGAACAGGTAGGCGAACATCGCCGCGATCGCAAACGGCGTCAGCACCGGCGCCAGTTCGTAGAACACGCCGCACAGCAGCACGGCGATCGTGATCAGTTGCCAGCGCAGGGCGATCTGTGGGGTCATTGCGGTTTCCCGCTCTGCTGTGATTCGGTGCGGAGCGACTCGTTGCGACGCGCCTCGCGCGCTGCCTTGAGCGACCATATCACGACATATTGCAGGCCGCTGGCGATCGTCGCCGCCGCGGTCAGCCACAGCGCGCCCGCCAGCAGCCACGCCGGTAGCGTGAACCAGGTGCTCAACGACACCAGCTGCAGCAGCACGTAGGCAATTTGTATACACGTGGTGAGTTTCGACAACAGCGTCGGTTGCGCGCTGATGCGGCCGACGAAGTTGTGATAGATCACCGCGCCGGCAACGATCACCACGTCGCGGCCGACCACCAGCCAGGTGAGCCAATCCGGATGCGCACCGACCAGGCCGAGCGAGACGAAGCAGCCGACCAGCATCAATTTGTCGGCGATCGGATCGAGGACGCCGCCGAGCCAGCTCTGCCAGCCGTAGTGCTTTGCAACCCAGCCGTCGAGTGCGTCGCTCAGGCCGGCGACCATGGCCACCAGCAGCGCCGTATCGTAATGCCCGTCGCGAATCATCCATGCCAGCGGAACGACCAGCAGCATGCGCATGCTGGTCAGCGCATTCGGCAGGTGCCGCCAGGGCGAAGCCGATCGATCGGGCGGGGACGGGGAATTCACCGTGCGGCGCCGCCCGTCATTGCTGCTGCATGCCGAGCAACGCGTCGACGCCATCCACCGGCGGCTTGGCGTTCAGCACGTGGACCGGGCCATTGCCGAGCGATTCGAGCAGGCGTGCCAGCGAGCTGGCCGCATCCAGGCGCAGCTGCACGCCGTCGCTGCGCGCCTGTTCGGTCTGCACGTTGCGGATCAGCTCATTGCGGGTCAGGCTGCCGATCAGGCGCGCGTAGTCCTCGGCCGACGTGATGCCGCTGACCCACACATGATAGGTGCCGGACTGCGGCTCGGCTGGCGCGGGTGCCGTGTCGCCGGCCGCCGCACGCGTCGCGCCGGCACCCACATTGGCGATCAGGCGATCGATCGCGTCCCGATCGAACTGCGCGACCAGGCTCAAGCGCGCTTGCGGCTGGCCGTTGTCGGCGACAACCTCTTGTGTGTACTGAAATTGCTGCACGTACTTGTCGGCGCCGGCGATCGCCTTGGCCACCTCGGGCTTGGCCGCGATGCCGGCATCGCCGGAAACCTTGATCACGACCTGCGTCAACGCCGCCTTCAGGGCGCCGACGCGCTCGTCATCGGCCTGCGAATTCACCGGCACCTGCCCGGTGTAGAGGCCGCCCGCCAACGCCGGCGCGGCCCAGCAGAGCAAGGCCAGCAGAAGCAAAGAGGCACGGCGCAGGGCGGCAGTGGGCACGGGCGGATCATTCCTATTGGGCTGGCCTGTCAGTCTGCCGAATCGCGCCGCGCGCGTCCATCGCGCCGCGCCGGGATTTTCACTGCTGATATCATGTGCAGCCCGATTGCCGCGAAACTTGAGCCGTGTCTGCCGACAAAGAAGCCCTTACCTACCGCGCCGCCGGCGTCGACATCGATGCCGGCGAGGAAGTCGTCGAGCGCATCAAGCCGCTGGTCGCGCGCACCTTCCGCAAGGAAGTGATGGCTGGGCTCGGCGGTTTCGGCGCCTTGTTCGAGCTGGCCGGGCGCTACAAGGATCCGGTGCTGGTTTCCGGTACCGACGGCGTCGGCACCAAGCTGAAACTCGCGCAGACGCTCAATCGCCACGACACGATCGGCATCGATCTGGTCGGCATGTGCGTCAACGACGTGCTCGTGCAGGGTGCCGAGCCATTGTTCTTCCTCGATTACTTCGCCACCGGCAAGCTCGATGTCGCGACCACGGTTGCCGTGATTGGCGGCATCGCGCGTGGCTGCGAGCTGGCCGGCTGCGCGCTGATCGGCGGCGAAACGGCGGAGATGCCGGACATGTATCCGCCAGGCGAGTACGACCTGGCCGGCTTCAACGTCGGCGCGGTGGAGAAATCCCACCTCATCGACGGCGCCAGGATCAAGGCTGGCGACGCGATCGTCGGCATTGCCTCGAGCGGCCCGCACTCGAATGGTTATTCCTTGGTGCGAAAGATCGTGGCGCGTGCCGGCAACCCCTACGAGTTGAAGCTGGGCGATGTCACGCTCGCCGACGCGCTGCTTGCGCCGACCACGATTTACGTCAAGCCGATCCTCAAGCTGCTCGGCGAATTGGATATACACGGCATGGCGCATATCACCGGCGGCGGCCTGCAGGAAAACATCATCCGCGTCGTGCCGGACGGACTCGGCCTGGCGCTCGACAGCGCCAGCTGGAAATTGCCGGCGGTATTCGACTGGCTGCAGCGCGAGGGCAACGTGGCGCGGCACGAAATGTGGAGAACGTTCAATTGTGGAATCGGCTACACGCTGATCGTGGCGCGCGACGCTGCTGCCGCGACGATCGCGGCGCTGAAGCAACTCGACCTGCCCGCCTGGACGATTGGCGAAGTGGTTGCGGCGCGCGGCGACGAACGCGTGCACATCGGCTGAAGCACATGACTCCCTCTCCCCTGACGCAGTCGGGGGAGAGGGCTGGGGTGAGGGGGCAGCGCATGAACGCACGTAGACACAGATCATGACGCCGCCCCCTCACCCACCCCTCTCCCCCATCGCGCGCGATGGGGGAGAGGGCAACTGCTCCATCGTCGTGTTCGCCTCGGGGCGCGGCAGTAACTTTGCGGCGTTGCTCGCCGCGCAGCGCGATGGCGCGCCGATCGAAATCCGCGCACTGCTGTCCGACAAGCCCACCGCACCGGCGCTGTTGCTGGCGGAAAATGCCGGCGTGGAGGCGATCGCGCTGGCGCCGCGCGATTACGCCGATCGCGCCAGCTTCGATCGCGCCATCTTCACCCGCGCCGCGCAATTCGCGCCGGACCTGATCGTGCTGGCCGGCTACATGCGCATGATCGACGCGCAGGTTGTCGCGCCGTGGATCGGCAGGATGATCAACATCCATCCTTCCCTGCTGCCGAAATATCCGGGCCTGCACACGCATGCGCGCGTGCTCGAAAGCGGCGACAGCGTGCATGGCGCCAGCGTGCATTTCGTCACCGCCGAACTCGATGGCGGACCGGTCATTGCGCAGGTCGAGATACCGGTCGAACGCGGCGACACGCCGGAAGCGCTGGCAGCACGCTTGCTGCCGCTGGAGCATCGCCTGCTGGTTGCCTGCGTCGAGCTGATAGCGCGCGGACGCGTCGCGCTCGCCGGCCACGCTGTCGAACTGGATGGCCAGCCGTTGCGCATGCCCCTGCAGCCGCTGGCCGAGAAATGAGATGGTGCTGCAATCGATCGCGGCAGAAATCTGCGTTGTCGATGCACCGGCTCGGAACTGCTCGCAGTCGGAAAGCATTCAGGCCGCAGCGATCAGACTCGCCCTCCGTCCCCCACGAATCGAGTTGTCATGAGATCGAAAGTCACACTCGCTGCGCAACTTCTCGCTGCCGCTCTGCTTGCCTGTGCGGGTAGCGCCGAGGCCAGTGCGGTCCTGAAGGCGCAGCACGCCTCGTACACGGTGATACGCAACGGCAAGGCGATGGGCGATGCCAGCTACACGCTGGCGCACAATCCGGATGGCAGCTGGACCTTGCAGAGCGTGACCAAGGGCAGCGCCGGCATGGCCAAGCTGGTTGGCCTGGACGTGCGCGAGGAATCGACGTTTCGCTGGAATGACGGCAAGCCCGAGGGCGTGCGCTACGACTACAAGCAGGACGCCGCGATCAAGCACAAGCAGCGCTCGATCGAGTTCGACTGGGGTTCCCGCCAAGCGCACATCACCGACAACGGCAAGCATTTCAGCTATGCGATCGAGCCGGGCACGATCGATCGCAGCACCGTCGCGGTGCAACTCGGCATGCTGCTGGCCGAAGGTGCGCACGCCGCGACACTGAACGTGGCGCAGAAGGATCACCTGGAACAGCAAAGTTTCGAGGCCCGCGCCGAGGAAGAAATCAGCGTGCCGGCCGGCAATTTCAAGGCGGTGCGCATGGAGCGAACCGACGCTTCCGGCAAGGCTCGCTCGTGGTACGCACCCGGCATGAGCATGCTGCCGCTGCGCGTCGAACAGGTACAGGGCGACGGCTCCACGATCGTGATGGAGTTGCGGAGGTAGGGTGCGTCTCGGACGCACCGTTCTCTACGCCTTTGGCGATTGTGCGGTTTTTGCTTTCGCGTTTTTCGGCTTCGCTTTTCTTTCGGACGTACAAGGCTCTTCTTTCGTTTGACGTACAAGAAGAGCGGTGCGTCCAAGACGCACCCTACACTCCGCGTTGTTACGACGGCAGGCGCCGGATCTTCGCGCCCAGCGTGCCGAGTTTCTCCTCGATGCACTCGTAGCCGCGATCGATGTGATAGATGCGATCGACGGTGGTGTCGCCCTTGGCGACCAGGCCGGCCAGCACCAGACACGCCGAGGCGCGCAGGTCGGTGGCCATCAGCTCCGCGCCGGACATCTCGTCGACGCCCTTGATTACCGCGGTGTTGCCTTCCAGGCGGATGTCGGCACCCAGGCGCTCGAGTTCGTGCACGTGCATGAAGCGGTTCTCGAACACGTTTTCGACGATCGTGCCGACCCCTTCGGCGACCGAGTTGAGGGCAGTGAACTGCGCCTGCATGTCGGTCGGAAACGCCGGATACGGCGCGGTGATGATGTCGACCGCGCGCGGGCGCTTGCCGTGCATGTTCACTTCGATCCAGTCGTCGCCGCAGTTGATCTCCGCGCCGGCTTCCTCGAGCTTGACCAGCACCGCGTCGAGCGTCTTCGGCCGCGCGCGCTTCGCCATCACGCGGCCGCCGGTGATCGCGCCGGCGACGAGGAACGTGCCGGTCTCGATGCGATCCGGCAGCACCTCGTAGTTCGTGCCGTGCAGGCGTTCCACACCGTCGATGACGATCGTGCTGGTGCCCGCGCCGCTGATCTTGCCGCCCATCGCGTTGATGCAGTTGGCCAGATCCAGCACTTCGGGTTCCTGCGCCGCGTTTTCGATGACCGTGGTGCCACTGGCCAGGGCCGCGGCCATCATGATGTTCTCGGTGCCGGTAACGGTGACCATGTCCATGACGATGCGCGCGCCTTTGAGGCGTTTCGAGCGCGCCTTGATGTAGCCGTTCTCCACTGTGACGTCCGCACCCAGCGCCTGCAGGCCCTTGATATGCAGATTGACCGGGCGTGAGCCGATTGCGCAGCCGCCCGGCAGCGACACGATCGCTTCGCCGAAGCGCGCCACCAGCGGGCCGAGCACCAGGATCGAGGCGCGCATGGTCTTGACCAGATCGTACGGCGCGAAATAGTTGCGCGCCGGCCGCGGATCGACGTGGATGCGCATGCGCTCGTCGATGGTCAGCTGCACGCCCATCTGGCCGAGCAGCTCCATGGTCGTCGTCACATCGTGCAGATGCGGCACGTTGCCGATCGTCACGGGTTCGTCGGCGAGCAGGGTCGCGGCCAGGATCGGCAGCACCGCGTTCTTGGCGCCGGAAATCCACACGTCGCCGTTGAGGGGCTCACCACCGGAAATTACAATTTTTGCCATTGCACACGCGCCTTCGAAGGCAATCGATGATTGACGTCATTCCCGCGCAAGCGGGAATCCATTTTTGCATTCGCGATCCGATCAAGATGGATGACCAGCTACGCTGTTGAAGAGCGCCTCCCGCTTGCGCGGGGATGACGACTCGAATGCGGACCTCGTTAACTCATTTTCCCTGACGCCCGGCTTCCTCGGGCGTCAGGGTTTTCAGGGACAGTGCGTGGATTTCGCCACCCATGCGCTCGCCGAGCGTGGCATAAACCATGCGATGCCGCGCCAGCGGCAGCTTGCCGGCAAACGCCGCAGCCACCACGGTCGCCTCGAAGTGCACGCCATCCGGGCCATGCACGTCGGCTTGCGCGCCGGGCAGGCCCTGTTCGATCAGATTCTTGATTGTCTGCGTGTCCATGCGGGGGCCTGATTATGGAAAGACGCGGGCGTGGCGGGAGGCGCTGCCGCGGGCTAAGCTGTGTGCGACGGCCTTCGTACTCGGGCCGTCCTGGGCCACTTGGGGGGCCAACAAGGTACAATAGGGTTGCGCATGGTACTTAAAATCCTCGGTCGCAGAAACCTGCTGCATGACGAAACCGCGATCTTTCCCTGGCGTCCGCTGCTCATGAATGCTCAATTGAAGGCTGCCGCGATGGCGCCGACCCCCAATCCGATGCTCGATCCGGCCTCGCTCAAACGCAGCGCTTCGGTGGTCATCGAGACCGAAGTGCGCGCCATCGAGGTCCTCAAGGACCGCATCGACGACAGCTTCCTGCGTGCCTGCCAGCTGATGTTCGAGTGCCACGGCCGGGTGGTCGTGTCCGGCATGGGCAAGTCCGGGCATATCGCGCGCAAGATCGCCGCCACGCTCGCTTCCACGGGTACGCCGGCGTTCTTCGTGCATCCCGGCGAAGCCAGCCACGGCGACCTGGGAATGATCACCCAGAAGGACGTCGTGCTGGCGCTGTCGAACTCCGGCGAAACCGACGAGCTGCTGACCATTCTGCCGGTGATCAAGCGGCAGGGCATTCCGCTGATCGTCATGACCGGCAACGTGGATTCCTCGCTCGCCAGCATGGGTGACGTGCATCTGGACGTGAGCGTGCCGGCCGAAGCCTGTCCGCTCGGTCTCGCACCGACCGCCAGCACCACGGCCGCGCTGGTGATGGGCGATGCGCTGGCGATCGCGCTGCTCGAAGCGCGTGGCTTCACCGACGAAGACTTCGCGCGCTCGCATCCGGCCGGCAGTCTCGGCCGGCGCCTGCTCGTGCACATCAGCGACATCATGCATTCCGGCGAGCAGATCCCGCGCATCAGCGCCGACGCGAATCTGTCCGCGGCGCTGGTCGAGATGACGCGCAAGGGCCTGGGCATGACCGCGATCGTCGATGCCGAGCAGCGCCTGCTCGGCGTATTCACCGACGGCGACCTGCGCCGCGCGGTCGACAACAAGAACGTCGACCTGCGTGCCACGCCGGTCACCGCCCTGATGACCGCGCACCCGAAAACCATCGCCGGCGACAAGCTCGCGGTCGAAGCAGCGGCGCTGATGGAAGCGCACAAGATCCACGCGTTGCTGGTCGTCGACGCCGACAACCGCGTCGTCGGCGCGCTTAACATCCACGACCTGCTGCGAGCGCGAGTGGTTTGAGGGTACGGACGAAGGGCGAGAGGCGAGCGAAATGCGTCGCCGCTGGTAATCCTTAACTCCGCTGCGCGACAATGGCCACAAGGTCCGGCGCTTTCACTCGCCCGTCGTCCCTCGCCCCTCGCCGTAGCTCCGCAAACATGCCCTACTCCGACCTCAACGACCTGCCGACCGACATCCGCGACCGCGCAGCGAAGGTGCGGCTGGCGGTATTCGACGTCGACGGCGTGCTCACCGACGGCAAGCTGTGCTACAGCGACGACGGCCGCGAGCTGAAGTCGTTCCACGTGCACGACGGCTTCGGCCTGAAGCGCCTGATGGCCAACGGCATCGAGGTGGCGATCATCACCTCGCGCATGAGCCACATGGTCACCGAGCGCACCGCCGAGCTCGGCATCGCACACGTCTACCAGGGCCAGGAAAACAAGCTTGCCTGCTACGAACAGTTGATTCATGCGCTGAAGCTCGCGCCGGAGCAGACCAGCTACTGCGGCGACGACTTGCCCGATCTGCCGGTGATGCAGCGCGTCGGCCTGGCGATCGCGGTGGCCAACGCGCATCCGTGGGTGCATGAACGTGCGCGCTGGCGCACGCGGCAGCGCGGCGGCGAAGGCGCGGCGCGTGAGGTGTGCGATCTGCTGCTGGCCGCCCAGGGCAAGGCGGAAGACGAACTCGGACGGTTCCTGTAGTGGAACGCAAGACGCTGCTGACGATCTTCCTGCTGGCGGTGCTGGCGATATCGGCACAGGTGCTGGTGTGGGTGCTGCGTCCGCACGACAACGCCAACGAGTTCGTCGGACCGCCGCGCTCGGACTACACCTTGCGCAACTTCACCATCGATGCGCTCGACGACAACGGCACTCTGTCATTCCGCGTCACCGGGCCGCGCCTGTCGCACAAGGGCGAGGATGGTTCCGTATTCGTCGATACGCCCGACTACGTCATGCTCGACAACAGCGGCAATACCTGGAAGGGCAAGTCCGACGCGGCCTGGGTCAACAAGGACGGCACGATCATGCGCCTGGATGGCCACGTCGAAATGCACCGCCAGCCGACCGACACGGTAACCCGCGCCGACATCGTCACCTCCGACCTGACCACCTGGCCGAAGGACAAGAAGATGGAGACCGCCGCCCCGGTAACGATGACCGACCCGGATTCCGTCGTGTCAGGTACCGGCATGAAATCCGATCTTGGCCTCAAAGTCATGGAGCTTTTCGCCGATGTCCACTCCACATTGCAACCGAAGCACCGCTGACATGAAACCCACCCTCCGCCCCGCCCCGCTCGCGGCCGCGTTGATCCTGCTCGCTGCCGCCGCCATGACGACGGACGTGTTTGCGCTCAGCACCGATCACGACCAGCCGATGGACGTGAACGCGAACTACATGCGCACGGACCAGAACAAGAACACCAACGCCGATGTCAGCACGACGTTCCTGAAAGGCGATGTGCGCATCACGCAGGGTTCGATCAAGGCGCATGGCGACGAAGCGACGATCTATCAGGACAACGGCAGCAAGGCTGCGACCAAGCCCGCCGCGGACGCGCCGAAGGAAAGCCGCATCAAGCGTGTGGTGATCACCGGCAAGCAGGCGCACCTGGAACAGGTGCACGACGACGACTGCGGCCTGATGACCGCCGATGCCGACAACATCGATTACCACACCGACACCGATATCGCCGACCTGAAGGGCCACGTCAATGTGATCCAGAAGGGCAAGGGCGAATTCCACGGCGAGCACATGGTCTACAACACCAAGACCGGCGAGATGCAGAGCGGCGACAATTCGCCGCAGAGCCGCGTCTCGATGCGCTTCGAGCCGAAGAGCGCCGAAACGCCCGCGGTCAGCAGCAACAACTGCGGCTACCCGGCGGGCGTGAAGAAGGCGCCGAAGACCGGTGCCAACAAGAGCAGCGCCGACAAGAAAGAAGGCGCGCAGTAAGGTAATGCTCACAGCAACCGGATTGCAGAAGAGTTTCCGCGGCCGCGCCGTGGTGCGGGATTTCGATTTCGGCCTGGCGCAGGGCGAAGTGGTCGGCCTGCTCGGCCCGAACGGCGCCGGCAAGACCACGACGTTCTACATGGTGGTCGGCCTGATCGGCGCGGACGCCGGCCGCATCACGCTCGACAAGCACGACATCACGCAAATGCCGATGCACGCGCGCGCGCGCCTCGGTGTCGGCTACCTGCCGCAGGAGCCGTCCGTGTTCCGCCGCCTGACCGTGTCCGAAAACGTGCTGGCGATCCTCGAGCTGCGCACCGACCTGGACGCCGCCGGGCGGCGCGCCGAGCTCGAGACGCTGCTCGACGAACTGCAGATCGCGCACATCGCCGACAGCAAGGGCGTGAGTCTTTCCGGCGGCGAACGCCGGCGCGTTGAAATCACGCGCGCTCTCGCCGCCAAGCCGCGCTTCATGCTGCTCGATGAGCCCTTTGCCGGTATCGATCCGATTTCCGTGGTGGAAATCCAGCGCATCGTGCGCCAGCTCAAGGCGCGCGGCATCGGCATCCTGATCACCGACCACAACGTGCGCGAGACGCTCGGCATCTGCGATCGCGCCTACATCATGAGCGACGGCGCCGTGCTGGCCAAGGGCGCGCCGGCCGACGTGCTGGCCAACGACAAGGTGCGCGAAGTCTATCTGGGCAAGGAATTCCGCATGTAGGGTGCGTCTCGGACGCAGCGTTCCTTACGCCTTCGGCGATGGTGCGGTTTTTCTTCTGCGTTTTTCTTTCGCTTTACGTTCAAGAAGAGCGGTGCGTCCAAGACGCACCCTATGCAAGGAATTCCGCATGTAGGGTGCGTCTCGGACGCACCGTTCTTTACGCCTTTGGCGATTGGTGTGGTTTTTCTTCTGCGTTTTTCTTTCGCCTTACGTTCAAGAAGAGCGGTGCGTCCAAGACGCACCCTATGCGAACCGCGGTGGCGGTCGGCTACGCGCAGGTTCATCGCTCGCCGGCCGGCACCAGCATTTCCATCCGCTCATCGCCCATGCCGGTCGCTTGCCAGCGGCCGTCCCGAAGCGCCACGTCGATCAGCACGAAATGCATGATGGCGCTGCGCGCCGGATGCCGCACCAGCACCAGCCGCCCGTGCCGCGACTCCAGGATCCAGCGACCGATGCGCGCCACGCCGGTGGAATCGATGTCGCCGTCGCTGGCGCGCAGATCGTCGGCCCATTCCTTGCCGTAGTTCGGATTCGTCGAAGTCTGCAGCAGATCGGCGGCGACGTCGCGGATCTGTTCCAGGTCAAGCGCCGTGATTGAGACGTTGCCGCTCGGCGTTGCAAGGATGGCGCGGCGCTGCGGCGTCTGATCCAGCCATTGCCGCGGATCGACGCGGTAGCCGTCCTCGGTTGCAGTCGCCCGCACTGTGTAGGTTTCGCCTGGACGCAAGCCGGATTGCGCGGGACTGTGCACGCGAAAACTGAATTCATCGCCGGAAAACTTTCCAGCACGCACCTGCTGCACGTGCATGGTGACTATCCAGCCGGCGTTTGACCCGGCCACCGGCGCGGGCTGAAGCGTCGTTACGGTGCCCCGAAAAACCAGATCGTCACGTGCCGCACCGGGTGCTGCGGGCGCGGCCGCTTCATCGGGCAACGCGGGCGCGGCGGCTCCAGCCACAGCGGCAGCCAGCAGCAGAACCACGGCAAGAGTCCAGATGGC
>Ga0105238_10002868_pt1 | contig 17231 bp, 19 predicted proteins | sample KBSC34metaG_FD_81526 | JGI IMG/M metagenome (GOLD analysis project Ga0105238, IMG submission 81526) | Corn rhizosphere microbial communities from Kellogg Biological Station, Michigan, USA - KBS C3-4 metaG | ecosystem: Host-associated > Plants > Roots > Rhizosphere > Soil | place: Michigan, USA... | reverse complement strand
TGGTAGTGTTTGTGTTAGCGCTGCTGGTAAGCGACATGAAGCTAGTAACAACCCTGTCGCGGGTAATTATTGCAACTAGCGGAGCGGTAATTGCTTTCGGCTTACTGCAAATTTACCTTTTGCCGAAAGACTGGCTGGTGCACTTCGGGTATGGCGCCACGACGATCCAACCGTACCTGCTGGTAGACCCGGCGGTGCAATCGGTACGGATTTTATCAACGCTCGGCGGACCCAACCAACTCGGCAGCTTTTTGATCTTGCCGTTATGCCTGATGGCTTGGCAGCTCCTGCATAAACCTCGGTTGTGGCAGGGGCTGTATCTGGCAGCCGGGCTGATAGTTGAGTGGCACACCTATTCGCGGAGCGCCCTCATCGGGCTGGCGGCAGCATTGTTGATTGTAGTGCTGCTACGCACCACCCGGCGCTGGCAACTACCACTCTTATTGATTGCGACCGTTACTGCAGCGATTGGCATCAGCCTTTTGACCACGAACGCCGGCCGCAACCAAGATTTGCAGTATTATTTATTCCACCAAACCACCCACGATACCGGTATTCACGCCTCAACCGATGAACACACTCAGGCCTATCAAGCCGGGCTGAAAGCCGCATCAAGCCATGTGCTTGGAACCGGGCTGGGTACTGCCGGGCCGGCATCGTTGCACAGCGCGCAGCCGTTTATTCCCGAAGACTACTATTTGCAGCTGGCGGTTGAAACCGGCGTGTTGGGCCTCGTGCTGTTTGGCGCCTTAGAGATACTGTTGGGTGTGCGGCTATGGCATCACGCTGCCACCGTCCCGGGAGCCGCAGCAGCCGTGGCGGCCTTGATTGGTATCGGTGTGATTAATTTAGTACTCCACGGATGGGCGGATAGTTCAACTGCCCTGGTGTATTGGAGCTTTGCCGGAGCGATTATTGGGGCGACGGCGTGAAAGTAGCTATTGTCCATGATTGGTTGAACACCAAGTTTGGCGGCGCCGAAAACGTCGTCGCCGAGCTGGCCGACCTCTACCCAGATGCGCCGATTTACACCCTGTTGTACTCGGCGGAATTAGTAGGTGACAGGATCCATCCTGGTCGAGTGCGAACCTCATTCTTGCAAAAACTCCCGCGCTGGCTGCAGCGGCGCTCCCGCTATCTATTGCCGCTGATCCCTATGGCCATCGAGCAATTCGACCTCAGCGCTTACGACGTAGTGATATCCTCCTCCAGCGCCTTTGCTAAAGGTGTGATTACCCGTCCAGAAACCCTCCACATCTGCTATTGTCATACGCCAATGCGGTTCGTCTGGGATTACTGGCCGGGGTACATCGAAGAACAGCACGTCGGCTGGATACGGCGAGGCGCCATCCATGTTCTGACCTCTCGGTTGCGGTTGTGGGATTACTACAGCGCGGCGCGGGTCGATAGATGGATCGCCAACTCTCACACTACCGCCCAACGAATAAAGAAATACTATCATCAAGCTGCCGACGCCGTGATTTACCCCGGCGCCGATGTAACGCAATTTACCCCAACAAACAAATCCGGCGATTACTTGGTGACCCTCGGCAGTCTGACGCCGTATAAAAAGATCGATCTGGCGATTGCAGCCTGTAACCGCCTGGAACGGCGCCTGATTGTGATCGGTGACGGCCCCGACCGGCCCCGGTTGGAGCGATTGGCCGGGCCCACGATTGAGTTTGCCGGCCGCGTCAATGACAGCGAGCGCGCCCACTTGCTAGCCGGCGCCCAAGCCATGCTGTTTCCGAATGAAGAGGACTTCGGAATCGCCCCGATTGAAGCCATGGCTAGCGGCACGCCGGTAATTGCCTTTGGCCGCGGTGGCCTAACCGAGACAATAACACCGGGCGCTACCGGCGTCTTGTTTCAGCCTCAAACCGTCGAAGCGCTCATGGCATCAATAAGCGATTTTAAGCCGGCGGTGTTTTCGACCCAGAAATTGACACGCCAAGCCGCCAAGTTTGCTACGGCCGCATTTCGTAAAAACATTAAGAATTATGTAAAGAAGGCCTACGATGCCTACAGCGCCTAACCGCAAATATGAAATTCTGGGCGTTCGAATCGATGCACTGACCATGGACGCAGCTGCGGCCCAGATTGTGGCGCGGGCCGCAAACACCAAGCAACCACCCAGTTATGTGGTTAAACCGTATGTGGAGTTTTTAGATTCGGCGCATCTAGATGCCCCTACGCGCAAGCTGCTGAACAATAGTTGGCTGAGCCTGCCGGACGGCGTCTCGATCCAATGGGCCACTGCTTATCTGTATGGCGGGCGGGCGAGCTGGCTACGGGTGATGGGTTTAGGTTCCAGCATCATTTTTCGGCCCCAAGCCGTCACCTCATTGGTGCCAGAAAAATTTGGCGGTACCCGCTTTACCTGGAAGCTGTTGGAAGCTGCCGCCGATAAAGACCTGCGCATCTATCTTATCGGATCCCCCATAGGCGGCGACATCAGCCTGACCGCCGCAGCCATTCAAAAGCGCCTGCCTAACCTAGCAGTGACGGGGAGTTGGCCCGGGCAACTTGATGGCCTGAAAGGTGCCAGATTGCTTAAAGCTTTACGCGACCGACCAGTGGAGCGGGATTTAGTCGCTGACCTCAAAGCCAAGCGCCCCGACATCATTCTGGTGGGTATGGGCTTTCCGCTCCAAGAAGAATTGATGGCTAAGCTGGCCGCCCAGTTGCCACACGGCGTGTTAGTAGGGGAGGGCGGCACCTTTGATTACGACAGTTTTGGGGGTCGCCGCCGCAAAGCACCCGGTGTAATCCAAGATATCGGGCTGGAATGGCTATGGCGGCTACTTCAGGAACCACAGCGAATCCGCCGACAGCTGGCTATTCCACGGTTCGTGTGGGCAGTGTATCGTGCAAGTAAACGATCATAAAAACTATTCTCGGATGGGGGCAGATGTTGTACCATAAGAACTATATGGGTGGTAAGTACTGATGCAATGTCCCAAATGCGGGAAAACCGGCTTTGTCACCCTGAGTGGCAGGCGTTACTGCAGTAACTGCGGCGCTAAGCTTGATGCCGGCGCCGTGCCGGCTGCGACTATGGCCGACATCAAAACCAAGGGTAAGCCCTTGGACTTGCGCAGTGCTACCCCGACACCGACCAAAACCGCCACAGCAGTCACTGCCGCAGCCGCCGGGAAACCGGCCGGCCAGTTTCATGGCCAGCCGGGGAGCGGGTCGGTACTAGATTTACGCGCACAAGCGGCAGCCGCACCCGCTCCGGCTACAACACCCGCCTCCACGGCTAATCCGGCTCCGGCAGTCCCAGCGCCCCCGGCACCCAAGCCGGCTACAGCCACCCCCGCGCCAATTATCAAACTGAAGAAGTCGATACCAGCTCCACCTTCGATTAGCCAGCCAACTCAGCCGGCGCCGGCATCAGCGCCTGACTCCCAGCCCTCATTGAGTCCGATGATCAACAAGTATCCGGATAATCCGGCAGTGGCCCGTCCCGGCGCTACCGTAATGCCAGCAGCCGTGGCGGCTCAGGTCGATACGATGAAGTCCCAGACACCTGCAGCCCCATTGCCACCCAAACCCCAATCACCGGCCTTACGCCAAGCCCTTAAGGCGGCGAAGCAATCAACCACCACGCCCAGCGTTTTAAAGATTGGCGCCGCCTTGGTTGCAATAGGGATTATGGGTGGAATCGTATGGCTGCAAAACTCACCCAAGCTGGCTTTCCGCAACGCCGCCGCCAAAGCCGGAATTGCCGCAAGTCTGCCTACCTACATTCCTTCGAGCTACCACCAGGTTGGCGAGGCCAGCACCAGCCCGGGAACCCTTACACTGGACTTCTCCAGTCCCGGTGCTGCCCAGCCGCTCAAAATTACCCAACGAGCTAGCGATTGGGATGCCAACGCCTTGCGTGAGAACTACGTCAGCACTCAATCAACCAACTTTTTGGCTGTCCAGGGCCAAGGACTAACCATCTACCTGTACGGCAACCAGGCCAACTGGATTAACCACGGCGTTTGGTATCAACTCAGCGGCACGTCGAAGCTCGGCCGCGAAGACGTGTTGAAGATCGCGTACGGACTGTGAACGATTCCGGCTGGGAGCGGCTTACCGATGCTATCGATATAAAGCTCGGGATCAGCCGCCACGGCCGTGACGTTCGGCCGCTCGAAGACCGCCCGGATCTTACCGAAAAAATCGAATACATTGAATTTGCCAACGACGGTCAAGAATTACGCCTGGAACGTAGCACCGGGCCGGCGATTGTGGATCGTAAATCCCACTATAGTCACCGCGCCGGTACTGCTAATCGTATGGAATACATTTACGATACGAACGAAACCGCTCAAAAAGTAACCCTCTACCGCCGCAAAGGTGATGATTGGGAAGCCGTCGACATGAACGAGCTGGCGCTGTAGTTGCTCCAAACCGTACTCCTAACGTAAGCTGAGGTTATGTCTACACCTACTCGTGTCCGTTTCGCCCCCAGCCCAACCGGTTATATGCACATCGGCGGATTGCGCTCAGCATTATTTAATTACCTCTACGCCCGTCACACTGGCGGCGCCTTCGTACTGCGTCTCGAAGACACCGATCGGGAGCGTTTCGTCCCTGATGCCGTTGATCATCTTATGGATAGCCTAAGCTGGCTCGGCCTGGTGCCCGATGAGGATCCTGGACACCCCAATCCCGCTTATGGACCCTACGTCCAGTCCGAGCGGCTTAAGCTATATTCCGAGTATGCCACAACCTTATTAAATAATTCTTTAGCTTACAAAGATTTTTCCTCCCCGGAACGATTGGCTGGCCTGCGCCAGGAAGCCCAAGCCAAAAAACGGCCGTTTTTATTTACCAAAAAGCTGGCCCAACTTGAGCCGGAAGCCGAGGATGACCCGTTTACGATCCGATTCCAGATTCAGCCCGGCAATGATGTCTCCTGGGAAGATGCGGTGTGGGGGGAGCAAACCTGGCAGCGCACCGCCCTCGACGACTTCGTCGCGATCAAATCCGACGGCTTTCCTACCTACAACTTCGCTAACGTCGTCGATGATCATGTCATGGCCATCTCGCACGTCCTTCGCGGCTCGGAATTTCTATCTTCAACCCCCAAACACCTTCTCTTATATGAGGCCCTGGGCTGGGAGCCGCCGGAGTTTGCCCATCTTCCCCAAGTGGTGGGTGCCGACAAAGCCAAACTCAGCAAGCGCCACGGCGCCAAATCGGCATTAGATTATAAGGAGGCCGGCTACTTGCCCGAGGCAGTGCTGAACTTTCTGGCAACATTAGGTTTTAATGACGGCACCACCCAGGAAATCTATAGCCGTCAGGAGCTTATAAAAGTGTTTTCGCTCGATCGCATCCATTCCAGCCCGGCGATGTTCGATCCCGAACGACTCGATTGGATGAACGGCCACTATATCCGCGAACTGCCGCTTCCGGAGCTGGCGAAACGGGCCAAATCATTTTGGCCGACGTTGGCCAGTAAAGCCGAGGAAAAGTACAAGCATGACGTTCTGGGCCTGGTCCAGGAGCGCCTTAAATTCCTGGCCGAACTGCCCGAACTCACCGAATTCTTCTTTACCCCGCCCAAGCCGGAACCCGCGCTCATGATCAAGCAACTCGACAGTAAACACGCTCGCGATCTGTTGGGAAAGGCGCAGATCACACTAGAAGACAGTGATTTCAGCCACGATGACCTCGAAAAACGGCTGCGCGCACTGGTTGATCAGGAAGGATTGAAACCTGGACAGTTGTTTGGGTTGATCCGCGTAGCCATTACCGGTAAAACTGCCGCACCCGGCCTATTCGACACCCTGCATGTACTGGGCAAGAAACCGGCGCTGGAGCGTCTGCAAACTGCCGCCGACCTCATCCGTTAACCATAAGCTTTTTATGATATACTGGGGCCATGAGTTCGACCCCAGAATCATCGGGCAAAGCTAAGTCCAAATCTACATCCAAAAAACTTACTGTCGCGGCCAGCGATACGGCACCAGTCGAGACTGCCCCGGAACCTACCCGCCCAAATGAACCGGTTATGGATGACCTGCGTTCGCCCAAGGACGCACCGCCGAGCTGGCAACGCTTCAAGGAATTCGTCCATACCCATCGAACCCGCGTCATTCTGGTAGTCGGGTTGCTGCTGATTGCCCCCACGGCGGCGTGGGCTTACATCGAATACACCAAACCCGTCCAAAAGGTATCTCAGGACGTCCACGTGCCCAAGAAACCAGCCAAACCCGCGACCGTAGCCTCACCGCTCACCGGCCTGCCGGTAAGCCCCGCTGTCGCCAAACAGCCGATTGTCGGTGTGGTGATCGAAAACCTCAACCCCGACGCCCGCCCCCAGTCCGGCCTGGGACAAGCCGGCGTCGTGTATGAAGCGCTGGCCGAAGGCGGTATTACCAGATTCCTGGCCTTTTACCTGGATAGCCTGCCACCCTCGCTTGGGCCCGTGCGCTCCATTCGCACCTACTTTGTGGATTGGGGGTTAGAATTTAATGCCCCCATCGCCCACGCTGGTGGCAACGCCGACGCCCTCGACGAAATCGGCCCCCTCGGCCTCAAAGACATCAACGCGCTCTATGGTGGCCCCAGCCAGTACTTCACGCGCTCTAGGGATCGTGTGGCGCCCCACAATCTCTACACCACCGGCGACGCCCTTACCAAGGCACTCCAGGCCGACGGCTTCAATACTGCCGCAACCTTTGCCCCCAGCCCCCGCAAAAAAGATGAACCCACCGCCACGCCGGCGCACCCGGACATCAACATTGATTATTCATATAGCGGCTACCAGGTGGAGTACAAGTACGTCCAGGCCTGTAACTGCTACGACCGATTTATGGCCGGCGCGCCGCATGTCGACCGTAACGACGGCAAGCAAATCCAGGTAAAGAACGTGGTGGTCGAATACATGCCTACCAGCTACGGCACGACGCGTATCGGCGAACAAACTGTGATTATGGCGACACCTGGCAGCGGCCAAGCTATTGTATTCCGCGATGGGGGAGCCGTAACCGGCACCTGGAGCAAATCCACCCACAACCAGCGCACACAGCTGCTGGACGCCGCCGGCAAGGCCATCCCGCTGGATCCCGGCAATACCTGGTACTCGATTGTGCCGACCACCAAAACGGTCAGCTACTAAGAAGCTGGGAGGTCGCGACCTACTTTCGCCGGGCGGATCCTCGCCGCAATAAACTACTGAACGCTTACCAACTCAACCTCAAACACCAATGTCGAGTTGGCCGGAATTGAAGCCATGGCGTGGTCACCATATCCGAGAGAAGGAGGAATAACGAGCTTGCGCTTGCCGCCAACCTTCATCCCCACGACACCCTCATCCCATCCTTTAATCACCTGGCCACCGCCAAGCGTAAAGGTAAACGGCTGATTGCGGTCGTAGGAGCTGTCGAATTTGGTGCCGTTGGTGAGTGTACCCACATAATTCACGGTTACCGACTTGCCGGCCACGGCTTCGGCCCCCGTCCCCACAGTTTCATCGGTTTTTTGTAATTCCATAGATGTCGATCCTTTCTGGGTTGATGTTTGGCTGGTTTGGGCGGGCGGCGCCTGGGCCGAGTCGTTCACCAGCACGGTAACCCCGACAACCGCCGCAATCAAAATTATTCCGCTAACAATGCCAATTACAGTGTGCTGTTTCATAACGGTACTAGTATATCAAAGCCTGAGACCCGCCGGGTCATCCCACTCAAGCTTGAAGTCAGTGAGTATTTATGCTTCTATATCCCCAGTTCTTTGCACAGTTTTACCGAATCTCCCCGACCGAAGGGACCAGACATGAACCGTTTCGAGGAGGCAAAGCGAGACATCGATCGAGCCATTGAGCTCGCCGGCCAACTTCGCGTCTATTTCTTGAATCTCGACGTACCCAATTGCATGGCAGTGCTCGGGGTGATGGCTCGAAAGGCCGCCGACATCGACATCGCGCGAGGTCTTGCATATGGGCCTGGCTTTGAAGAGGGACTCGATGCTTTGCACTGGGCGCTCAGATGAAACGCGGGACTGTAAAATACATCAAGAAGCCGCTTTGGGAGCTTTCGAAGCTAGAGCACGCGACCAACATCGCGCTGGCATTCCAAAGAACTCAGCAGGTGACATGGTCGAGCACGTGGCCGATAGGGCACTGCTTTGTGACTTCGCTCTTCCTGGCTCCATTGATACGGCTCCCGCTTGAATGGGAGGTCGCAGTAGTCGTCGGCGTGGCAAGCGACTGCAAGCCACACGCCTGGATTGAATCACCCGAGGGCGACATCATCGACCCAACCTATGGTCAGTTCGACCCTAAGGTGCCTTTGCGGGTTCTGCCCGCTGGACACTCAGGAGAGCTGGGACACATGGGAGAGATCAAGCTCAGTATTGCGCAGGAGGACTTCTGTCGCAATGCTATTCGACCTTCAAGTGAAAGCGGTTGGAGTCAGGACGCAAGTATCCAGCAACTATTTGGCTCACACCCGGCATTCACCATCGCCCTCAGGCAGTAGCGAAAGCTTCCTTGCTTGGGGGCTTTCGTATGTGCCATAACCGGAATGGTACAATATGACCATGAATCGCAAGCTCGGCGAAATTATCGGATGGTACGGCACGTTGGCTATTGTTGGGGCCTATGCGTTAGTAAGTTTCAAGGTCGTTTCTGCGACGGGGGGGGTATATCAACTGCTCAACCTTACCGGCGCAATCGGGATTATCGTAATCTCGGCGCTTAAAGGTGTGCGACAATCGGTCGTACTCAATTCATTTTGGGCGCTGATCGCCATCATCGCGCTCGTACAGTTATTGGTGCACAGCTAGACCTTAATGCCTCTTTGACTCTTGCCGATATATAGCATAGCAAGTACTTTTGTTGTAGAATAATGTTCATGCTGCCTCAGCAGTCGTTCCTCAGCTCGATCCGCGGAGTGTACAGCGGAATTGCTTCAGTCATGGCCCTCATTACGGCAGCCTTGCTGTCAAACTCTTATGGGGTCCGAGCAAATACTGACCTCGTCACATTGGCGAAAGGCCAACACGTAGAAGGCTATTCACTTTTCGGTGAACCCCAAATCGTACAAGCCATCCACGGGAACCCGGGCAACTTCATCGCTCTGAACCCGGCGACCACCGAATTTCTGGCTTTCGGATTGATCGCTGGCATTGGCATCCTCATCGGAATTGCACTAGCCCAACGTTCGATACCGATGATGCTCGGGGTGGGCATCGTGCCGTTGCTCGTACTCGGCCTGTTCGGCGAAGGCATGCCGACGATGCTGAACGAATACACACCCTTCGTCTGCGTTGGCGCAATTGTAGCCGGAATCTTTCTGATCATGCTGCTGAACAACAAGAAGCCAATGCTCATAGACCGCCGAAGTGCCGACCCCGTCGGCGAGGCCCAGCGAGTGACAGCTCCCGTCATCGAGTCGACGCGACCCGACTAGCCATTGGCTCAAACCGTCCCTAAGGGCGTTCTGCTCATCACGAGCGGAGCGCCCGCAGGGGCATTTACTTTGAAATTATAAGTCCAAAAGAGCCGAAGCTCTTTTTTATTTGGGTTTGGTAGCCTTAGCTACAGGTTTGGGGCCAGGGACTGCAACCACGTCGGTCGTACAGCATCTGGGCGCGCATATCCTGCTCGGCCGGTGAAGCGTCGGCCGGGTTGCCGGTACCGCCTACGCCCTGCCAGGTACCGAGGCTAAACTGGTAGGCACCGTAGTAGCCGTTACCGGTGTTTTCGGCGTAGTTGCCGCCGGATTCACGGGCGCGAATGCGAGCGAAACGATCGCCTCCTCCTCCGCCGCCGGTGACTACACGCTGGGTTGAGCCCACGTGATTGACCGGAGCCGCACTTACTACCGGCGCCGGGGCGTCGTAGCCAGCCGGCAATGGCCGATCGGTCGTCGGCAACGGGGGAGTCGGAATCACGAGTTCCTCGCCGGGAGTAATTTGGTCTGGGTTTTCAAGGTTAGTATTTACGTTCCAGAGGGGCATCCAGCTGGGAAGGTTGTTGTCGGCCGCAATCGAGGACAATGATTCGCCCTCCGCGACTATGTGTTTCTGTGGTTGACTTTTGGTTTGAGTGGTACTGTCGTTGGCCGCGTGGGCGCTGCCAACAGACACACCGGTCCCTGCCGCTGCAAGCAGCAGCACAAGAGCTATTGTGCGCATATGGTTCCTTTGCTTAAGTAAATTTGCCGCTCGCGTAGAGCAATGCATTACTCCACCTCACACCGCGACAAGATGCCAAGGTAACAAAGGTTATGGATACGGTCAATAGGGCGAAGTTACAACAAAGTAACGGTTTTGACAGCGATTCTACCCACTTTAAGCAATTGCCCAGATCATAGTCTTGAAGCATTGTGACTGCTTTTTGAGCTTGAATACCCACGAGCAGCGTGTCATAGGATTGATTTGGGGCGTACAATTTGACGCCTGCTTGAAAGGTTGTAAAGATGGAATCAACTTATGTCTACACACAAACCGATTGAGCTAGGCGGCGGGAATACCATTCAGACACTGCTGGAAGCCGCAGAGGCGTACCCGGCGATACTGGACGCGATTACTGACGCAAAGGAGTCGATCCGTTTCGCCAATTATTGTATGGTGCCCGGCGAGGCGTTCGGTCGGTTTGGCGAGGCACTGGCGGAGGCTGCGGGCCGGGGTGTGGCGGTGCAGATCATGCTGGATCGCTACGGGTCGCAAGATACCTATCCGCAGCACTTGGCAGCACTCCTGGAGGCGGGGGTTGAGCTACGCTGGAAGCGTGAGTTCGAGCCGCGCCATCCCTTCCGATACAACCAGGGTCTCCATAAAAAGTTGCTGATTATTGACAACAAAAATGGATTTCTGGGCGGCGTCGGCATCGGGGATTTTTGGCTAGGGTCCACCCCGCGGTATCCGGCCGCCTGGCGCGATACTCATTTTGCCGTGACCGGGGCGGTTGTCGGTGCACTGACATCAGCTTTTGACCAGAGCTGGGAAGGAGAAAAGGCTCAGCCCTTACCAGGTTACGACACTACCACCCCCATCAATAGCCAGTCGAAAGGCTGGCCGCAGCTGGCGCCTGTCGGCAAAACCATGCTCGACCTTATTGCAGCCACTACCAAGCAACTCAACATCACCACGGGCTACTTCGGGCCGAGCCGCCCGATTGCCCGTGCCTTACGAGCAGCGGCCCGGCGCGGCGTCCGCATCCGTGTCCTCACCAATGGCCCCTACTGTACTCACATTGCTGCCCGTGACGCCGGCCGTCACCTCTACGGACCGCTCCTGGCTGCCGGCATCCATATATATGAGTACCAGCCGACCAAGATTCACGCTAAGGTCATTACATCTGATGGGCCGACCAGCCTGATCGGGTCGGCCAACCTGAACTTCCGCTCGCTGTATCATGACGAGGAGTTCAGCCTGTTGATCAGGAACCGCACGTTGACAACCCAGCTAGACGAGCAATTTGAGCACGATCTGAAAAGCGCCCAAGAAATCACCCCCACAGCCTGGGCTCAGCGACCCGCCATAGCTCGCATCCGCCAAGCCACCGCCAGCCTAGCTCGCTACATCTTTTAACGCCGCCAAAACCTAGACGAATCAGATCTTAATTGCTATAGTGAACGCATTGTTCAAGTACGGCTCATGCAGCCACCCAGAATCCCCGCCGCTGGCGGGATTTTGCGGCCCCTTCGTCTAGTGGCCTAGGACGCCGGGTTCTCAGTCCGGTAACAGGGGTTCGAGTCCCCTAGGGGCTACCAGCATTTATTGGCTTAGCAAAGCTATTTTTAAAATACAACCCAAGGGTAACTGGAACTATTCTCTTGACTGGACAATGCACTTATGTTTAAGTATGTAAACCGCCCATGGCGGATAACCAAGAAAGGAATGTTATGGATACAGGTAATCTGTGTATTCAATAACGGTTCCTGGTGATAAGCTCCTAACATAAGCTGTTAGTAATTTGTCACCGGGAACCGCTAAGGAGTTCCCCTGACATACAGAGGAGGACGAATGTCCGACGAGTATGCAACCTCGGCGTCCATTTACGACGCCATCTATACAAGCCGTAAGGACTACGGCAAGGAAGCGGACCGTGTTCGCGAGCTGATTGCGGCACATAGCCGCATCCCGGTGAAGACCCTGCTCGATGTGGCCTGCGGCACCGGCCTGCATGACCAGTTCCTGGCCGAGCACTATGAGCTCGAAGGGCTGGACTTCAGCCCGGCGATGCTGGCCGAAGCGAGAAAGCGAGTGCCCAACGTGAAGTTCCATGAGGGCGACATGAGCAACTTCGACCTCGGCAAGCAGTTCGACGCAGTGACCTGTCTCTTCAGCGCAATCGGTCACATGACAACACTGGAACAGCTGCAAGCGGCCATCGGCTGCATGGCAAAGCATCTCAAGCCCGGCGGAGTGCTCATCATCGAGCCGTTCGTGGACCCGAGTGAATGGGTCCGTGGCAAGGTCAGCGTGGACCTCGTCGAGGACCAGAAGATTGCACGTGTGACCGTGTCCGAACTCGACGGGCACGTGGCACACCTCGACATGCTACACTTCGCTGACTGGGACGAGGAAGCTGGCACAGCCAAGTTCCTTCGTGCCACCCACGACGTCGCCATGTACACACGGGATGAGTTCACCTCCGCATTCCAGCATGCCGGTCTGGAGGTATCGTTCGACAAGGACGGCCTCATGGGCCGCGGCCTCTACGTCGGGGTTAAGAACTCCTAGCTGTTCTCGGTTCCCCCGCGATACCTGGTCACCAGGTCAATCCGGGGGTTTCCGTTATGGCCTTAAACCTGTAGATAGCCATAAGCTGTTTCCATATAGGGACCCCTGGGGCTACCAGAAATTATTATGACATTACTCAGTTTGCTATTATTTCGTAGTGGTGTTAATAAGCTCGGTGCATTAGTTAATTGACATACACTTTGACTATCCATAGACTAAGCATAAGCTTTATTATGCGAGAAGTATTCTACTTATGGGTCGACTCAAACGTCTTCGTACAAAATCCCCATCTAGCCCATCAGTAGTAGGCGGTAGCTCGCTGTGGTCCTTGCGCCGATTTAGTGCCCACCAGTATGGGTTAGTAGTGTTCGGTCTTCTAATAATAGCCGGGGGCATCCTCCTCTTTGCAGCTGGTGCCTCGCCGTTTGCTAGCCTCAATGCCGACAAAGGCACGGTCGCTAATGGCGCCATTAAACAATCCTGTAGTGGAGCCAGTGATGGGAACTGTGTAGTATTTGGTAAGTCTATCCCTATGGACGGCAACGTAGCCCTTGCCCTTACCAATCCAGGCACGCCTTTTGCTGCCAACAGTTTCTGGAACACACTATTACCGGCTAACACGCCGGTTAATCCTAATAACACTGCGTACCTGAATGCCATTGCCTACAATTTATGCAAAGATACGACAGCTATACCATCCACGCCACCACCGTCTTGTACACCCACCTACGGTTTTCCTAACACCTCTGCGGCTAGCGCGCCATTATACGTAGTGCCATCTAACCAGCCATACGTGCCCGTCAAGGACGCTTGCGGGCATCCCGCCAATTCGTATTTTGCAACTACCGTGCTGGCTCCAGGAGTCCCAGTGCCCGCTGACGCCCATGGTGCTGCCGGCACTGACGGAGAAGTTGAAATTTATCAACCTTCAACTAATAGCTATTGGGATTTTTGGCGATTCCAGAAAGACAGTACCGGTGCCTGGGAAGCTTGTTGGGGCGGAATCATAAAAAACGTATCACAGAGCGATGGGATTTTTCCGAATAATACGGGGGCTACGGCAACCAGCTTGCCGCTTATCGGCGCCAATCCGCGCATTGAAGAGCTCCAGGCCGGCCACATTGATCACGCCATCGGTTTGACGATCGGCGATGTGGCCAGTGCCGACTTGGCGAAGACCGTGATTCCGGCTAACACGCCTAATGCCACCAATGGTGTTTCCTGGCCAGCCACGCGTACTGACGGCTACAGCACTAATCCTTTAGCCGTACCGGAAGGCCTGCGTTTCCGGCTGCCGGCCAGTCTGGATCTTAATCAATATAATCTGTCACCAGTGGCTAAGACTATCGCCGTAGCCGCCCAAAAATACGGCTTCGTGGTTAACGACTCCTGTCATGAGCCTTGTATCAGCATACGCTTGGGCGATCCGACCGCCTATACTGCCGCCGGTTTACCTAACCCTTATACTACCGGTCCAGGCGTAGGAGGGATTGGAACAACTGGACTATTTGACGGCGCTCCTCCCTATTTAGTCATGAAGAACTTCCCCTGGGATCAGCTACAAGCCCTGCCATTTAATTACGGCAGCCCTTGAAGCAAACGAAGTGGTGGGGCAAGCTGGTTCCGCCACCAAACCACATAACCAAGTTACATTAGTAGCTCGGTTATGTGGTTTATCAGCCTCCTCCATCGCGCCACTTCGCTCAGGATGGAGTGTAAACTTTTGTGGATCTGGGCTACTTGCTCTTATGCTTCATAATTGCTTAATAATGGCATTCTTGAAGACATACTATTAGACGTATGTTTGCAGGAACAGCCACTTAGTATTAAAGTTACGTTTACCGTATTTCGGCAGCACTTTACAAACCTGCACTAAGTCAAGGAAGGGCGTTATGTCACGTCGCAAACGCAACGCCCGCAAAAAGGGCAGAACACGAACAGGGCCAAATAGGCTAGAGCGTGATCCCGGCTGCCCTGATGATGACGTTGGCGACAGCTTCATTGATGGGCTTGATCATACCGCGTTTCATATTGCGGAGCAGATGCGAGAAAAAACTCACACCTGGAAGGAAACTGGCTTTGCAGCGTTCACCATCGACGAGCTTCCGGAGCTGACAAAACCGCTGGCTCGCAGTCGACGAGACTGGGAGCAGCTAGGGAGATATATCCTTAAGTGGATGATTTGGTACCTGCGGCAAGACATTCCTTTGCTCCTGTATGGCCACCCAACGGTAAAACTGGAACAGCTCGAGGGTGCGACAATGGCGTTTCTGATAGTGGGATTCGAGACCCAGTCCGAAGCCAGTCGGAATTAGTCGCACCAACTCTAGTCACTGCAACTAAGGAGTAGACATGATAGCAACTCAAAAAACCCTCAGTTCAATCATCTCTACAGACAGTATGCTCAAAAAGCGCCTTACAGACGAGGGCGAAATGGACGATGAGCTCGCCAAGACTGTTGAGGATTTTCTCGATAGCGTGGCAGCAAGTGGTTCACGAATCATCTCGCCATCGGGACGGAAAACAGCAGAGGAGATCCTCTACGCATGGTCGGGGCAGATCAGGGTACGTGTTGATGAGGGCTACCTGAAACCGATACTCCAGGCGCCAACAGATGAGTCCGCAGTCGATTTCGGCCAGCTGACTGCAGTTAAAACTGGCAACAAGCTCACCATGCTCTTCAAGCCTACCGAGGCAGAGGTAGCCGGAACAGTCATCGCATTGACGCGCACCGGCGTCATCAAGCTCGGGCAAGGCGACTGGGGTCGGATGATGAATGCGCAGTATGGCGCATGGGATGGCGATGACGACCGATTGCTGTCAGCTACTGCGGGCGACCATTGGAGCCTTATTCGCTTCGAGGAGGTTCTCTACGCACTGGAGCTGTTCGAAAGTCAACCCTGCACCAAGGAGTAGCCTCTATGAAGGAAGGAGTAGATAACGACGACCACTTCTACACTATCTGCCTTGTATTTCTTCTCATCTTGTTCGCTCAAGAAAAGTACCACGAGCGACAGTGGCGGAAGTCCGATCCGGAGGGGTATAAGCGGTACAAGAAGGAAATGGCCTACTACTCGCAACCGCCAGCCTATTCGTAGGGGCAGGCAATAGCCCCGCTGAACGAGCACCACGCTTAACGTGGAAGTCTCGCTTTGGCGGGGTTTTCACTATTTAAGAGCTTAAATATTTCGAGAAGGCGGTTCCGAAAATCACCCCTAGGGGCTACCATGGACTTATTTTAATAAAAGTGATATTGTATTAAATCTCTTTAGAGAGCACGTCTAAAATCTGCCAAACCTCCTACAAAAAGAGGGAGAATGCGCACAATTCGCGTACTTTATCTGGAACAAGACAACGGCACCTACCTCGCGCACCTCGAGATGAATGGAGGCTTCAAGGTGGAGGCGACAAGCCTGGAGAGGTCCGACGTCTGGGACGGAATGTACAAGGCCTCACAAGTCGGACGCGACCTTGCTCGCCGGGCAACTCCGGAGCAGTACGACCTCGTGGTCATCGGCAATAACCGAGGGACGGGGGTCGAGTACGCCCGACTCCTCCTCCACGACATCAAGAGCCGGGTTCTCGTCGTCTGGAACGACTACCGACCGGGCGACGAGGAGATCTACGCTTCACTAGGGCTTGAGCACTTCTGCTCGCGTCCCGAACAAGCCGATTACCTGCTCAAGATGCTGGGCGAGGGCGAGTGGCACCTCGAGGGCTATGACACTTTCGATGGTGAGCCATACCGACTCGAGGGGCATTACGTGAATGAGGCGGCGGCGACAAGAGCGGCACAGGAATGCCTGGCCAAACTGGAGGAAGACCAGCCATCTGAGTCGTCCGGAGGTCGGGACGGCATTCAAGAGCGAGTCTTCATTGTGAGACCTGACGGGTCAAAGTACCTGTTCGCTGGTTAAGGACCCGGGGGTTACGATTGCATTGCAACCATCGGCGGATTGTTCCTCATCGCTATCACCGTAGGCTCTTGGGCGTGAAGCCAGTCCACCCAGCATCGATAAGTCAAAGCCCTACTGACGAAGCACTGCTCCCGTTAGTGGGGCTTCGTCATGTTTGGATCATGTAGCTTTTTTTCGTTCATGTTAGTAGGTTATGATTTGTAATTAATATAATTTATATTATAATATAGCCCAGGCTAATTGAAAATACCTTCTCCCCAAACAAGGAGGCAGAATGTCTGGCCGAAGAGGCGGTACAGGGGGATTCACGTTGACCGAGATGCTAGTAGTACTCCTGATCATCGGCATCCTGGCAGCAATTGCCATACCCGCTCTCGTAGGGAAGAGCACCACGAAGAAGACCGGCTCCAATACCACTGCAGTGATCTCGGAATGCAAGACCAAGGTCATGGCTGGTACGGCTCGTAAGTACGGCTCCAAAAAGGAGACATTTCAAGGAGACCAGCAAGCAGCCACGCTTTCCATCAGCCCAAACGGTAAAACGGTTAGATGGGCGACCCACGGATATCGCGTCGTCGGCGCCTGGTTCTGGCGGCCCACGACATCACCAAGAGAAGCTCT
>Ga0105238_10002867_pt1 | contig 17239 bp, 30 predicted proteins | sample KBSC34metaG_FD_81526 | JGI IMG/M metagenome (GOLD analysis project Ga0105238, IMG submission 81526) | Corn rhizosphere microbial communities from Kellogg Biological Station, Michigan, USA - KBS C3-4 metaG | ecosystem: Host-associated > Plants > Roots > Rhizosphere > Soil | place: Michigan, USA... | reverse complement strand
AACGCGGGACGACCGCGTGGACCATGCGCATGCACAGTCCGCCACTAGGATTTTATCAATCATTTTCAAAATGTCAAGCGGTACAAAAAAACCACGCCGGAAAGCCAACTTTTACATCGGCTTTCCGGCAAACCCTGTTTTTTCTTAAATTATTTTATAAAGTTTTACACCCTACTCCGTAAGACTTTCAAGGCAGTAAGCGCCGCAGGTCTAATCGTTTCGGTAGATTGTTTTATGGTATTGGCCTGCTACGGCTAACCAAACTCTTTAGGCGCCTTCGTCGCCGGCGATGGTATATTCATTTTCACGCGCATTTTATTTGGCCCGGCAGGACGGCCGGGCACTGAATTCCGCCGCTTGTCACACTATAAGGCGGATGACATTGAACAGACTACCAGAGACTTACGAAATGTCAAGCGGCGCTTTTAACGTTAAAGAAATCTGCGCTCTCGTAGTATCGACCTTCCGGGCCTTTCGGTCGCCTCACAAAAACATACTAACAAAGATTGCGGTAATGTCAAGCCTCAGAGTTGAAGAATCTGACAAACTCGAGCAGCGACATAACAAAGGAAATGCGGCCATGTCATGCCACTATCCTCCTTTGCCTGCCGAATGGTTCGGGTTACTTTTCTGATGGGTTTCATAGGTTCGAATACTATCAAACATTCTGGCTATGTCAAACCATACTCCTTTTTGAGATAACGAGCAAGATGTAAGGCCGCACGGCGAAATATACGAGCCTGAGGCTTGGTCAATTGGTGTGTCCGTTTGCGTTTGCCGTCAATGTAACACCTTATGGCGAATGATTTCATAATTCAGTATGGATGACCGTGTACCACTCGTTTAGATGCTTGTCATGGTAAATGCCAATAGGTTCGTCTCGGAAGAACCAGCCGTCAATTCCGTTGGTTCCTCTCATAACACAACCGAGCAACCTCAGGCATGCCCGAAGTTGCTCGATGTCCGCTGATGCGATTCGTATGCTGTTATTCATGTCCCATGATATGCCAGCATTCAGGACCGATTCCCCGGTTGAGTGATTCAGGCGTCGTTAATTGACGGCCACAACGGCCACACTTGCCAGCGTGGCGGATTTCAATTTGGTCAGGGATTTGAGTCTGATTAATGACTCGACCAGTCACCCACCGAGCCGCCTTGAGAGTTTCGCTGCCCTCGGCAAATTTGCTTTTCGGAGTCAGCCGGATAGCACCGGTGGCGGTGTCGAGCATGCCGACATACGAATAATGATTGACATTATCCGTGCCAGTCATCACCTTGACAAACCATGCCGGCTTGGGATAACGAGGCGACGGCTCGGACTTACGGATTTTGTAAGTGCGATGCTGTTGAGTTTCGGTGTTCTCGACGGTAAAGGTTGCCTTACCGCCGAGGAAGAAGTCTTTGGTTAATGTAATGTTTTTCATATCGTGACTTCACAATATCAAACATTACTATATTGTCAAGCGTGAACGTATTCAACCGCCGCTCTGGTCGAACCGAGAGCACCCTTGGCACTGTTCAGTTTGATTTTTTCGCCTGCCTGTTGGCCGTGATACCGTGCCGACATATCCAATTTCTTGCGGTGTTGCGCCGTGCGAAGTTTGGTAAATTCCGCTTTCATCCACGCATCCACGTCATTACCACGTTGTTCCAGTTTGGCGATTGAATTCTGAACCCGAACTAGAGCCATCGGATTGTTGGCCGCCTCGGATTGAACATTCCGAACCGTCACGCGGCGCTGTTCATCCAATTTCCAGCAGATTGTATCCACCACGCCAAAACGAAAATCAACTTGGTATTTCCGTGAACGCCCTTGGCATTCCTGTTTCGTCAACCGGCGCACTTCTCGTTCCATCCATCCGAACAAATACCGAACGGCGTTTACGTCCGAAATACGGCCGATGATACGAATGACAGCACTGCCGCTGATTTCAGTGTGAAACACCACACGGCACGAATTCTGTTTGGCGATTGCTGCCGCCAGTCGAACACTCCACCGGGTATCCACCTGACAAACATGGTGGAGCGGGTCGTGTTCAGCAATGGGCTCGTTGTTTTCCTTGGGCTCCTCGCCATTTTCAAGGTCACTAACCGAAAGTTGATAACGGTCAATGATTTCCTGAGCCTTGGAAGCGGCCAGTGCGGCTTCCGCCGGGTTGGTTGATTTTGCGAGTTTGAGACAAGATATTGCCTTCCGTAATGCTTCTTCGTATTTCATATCGTTATGATTGTATTATTACAAAGATTTTGAGAATGTCAAGCCCTTGAAAAAATGTCTTTTCTGCCTGTTCCGAACGTTGGTTGTCCGTATTGTCTCGTCCATCGGTCTGTATTGAATCCACACAGTTCTCGTTGATAGGGTGTAGGATGCCTTCGGTCGGCAATACTACGGGCCCACATACGAAAGTGTGAACGAACCGAAAATTTGAGCATGGGTATCATCGTCTGTGTGTGTTGTGACAATTTCCGTTAACTATCGCATTGCTTCTGCCACATCTTGGGCATTGATAGGCAGGCCGTGCGTTCAAAACTTCAATCATTGAAAGTATTTCCTTCCGGCGGTATCGAATAGCGTCGCCGTCAATTCTGAACCAACCGTGCCAATAGGTGATTATAATACCTTTACCGTTGACACGTTCGTATGCCTCTTTGTATGCGTTAATTACGTCTAACGGCGTTTTCATATTACGTTTGAAAGTGTAAATCTAAGTCGCACATTTCATCCATGAAAATATCACAGATGACTTCCTGAGCGCCCTGCATCGTATTGGTGTCCTCGTTCGTGGCCATCCAATATTTCCGAGTCGCATCCCAAATACGGATAATGTGTTGACACTCGGCCAACGTCCGCACTTTTGAAAAAAATTCTATCGCTACCTTTTGTTTTTTGGTTAGTTTGTTCATATCGTAAGTTGATACTATCAAACAATACGATATTGTCAAGCGGATTACCAGCGCCCGGTTTCGTCAACGTTTCCAGTGTGTTCGTCATCGGGCCGCAAATCTTCTTCGGCGGCTACGGCCTTTTTTGGTTTGTTTGTGGAAACCACAACGCCCTTGAAACGAGAGAGTCGGCCGGTGAGACGGCTCACTGTCTCGTTTACCAATTTGATTTTGCGGAAGGTCACACTACGAATTGAATCGATTTCCAGTGTGATAACATTGGGCTTCCACGGTGCCTTGGTGCGGTCATACATCCGCCCCTCCATGTCTTTGATTTGGTCCTTGTTCAACGTGCCGAGAGTCGGGTGAACGTAGGTTGTTTCGCCAATATCACGGAGGGGAAAAAATTGAAGATAATATTTGCCTTTTGTCTTGACCGTATTGCCCTCACACAGACACAGAGCCTTGCCGCCTTCGGTTTGACAATGTTTATACCAAACCGTGCCCGGTGTATAGGTGACTTCGGAGGGTTTCATGCCGTGTTGTTCAGCAAAACGTTTTTCAACCGCCGTCACATAATCCATGTTGACGATACCATTGCGACGAGCAATCTTCACCGTGCCCCAATAGGGGTTGCCGGTCTTGGCCATGTTTTTCACCGGTGTTTCGGTGTCAACGGTGATGAATCGACATTCCGTGCCGAGAGCACGGAGAAATCCAATCAGTTCCACTCGGTTTTCGATTTTTACAATGTCTTTCATGTGTTCAGATTAATGGAATGTTTTATTTTGTCAAGCCCTACAAACATGCCGAGGCGACCACTCCCTTGCCACTCTTAGTTCGAGGTTTGTTGTCCTTCGTGTGCGTCGCCTCGGAGATAACTTGCCCATTCGGTTTTAATGGTGATACCAAGTTGTTGCTGCTTCGCCATATATTCACGAATGTTTTTGATGGTATCCATCGTGTCACGGCCGGTCTTTATTCCAAGGCCGCGGGCGACTTCTCGCCACTGTTGACGGGTCCATCCGCCGGGCATCCGAGGGGAAATTTGTGGTTCACGATGTAATACAATGCTCATATAATTGAATGTTATAGGAAATTATAAACTTGTCAAATCAATAGACGTAAAGGTCCCAATGGTGGATTGAAATACCAACATTATTCAAAATCTTTTCATCTTCCATTTTAAAATCGTTATAACAGAAATATCGAAATTCCAATCGAATTTCACGTGGGATCGCAAATAATTGTTCTCGTTGCGTTTTTGTCAATCGACCCCGAACACGTAAACGTTTTCCTTGTTTTTTTAATTTGGCAATGGTTTTATGGAGCGATGATGATTTCCGAAAACAAAGTTTCTGTTTGTATGTCGATTTTTTCATGCTCATATAATTGAATGTTATACGAAATTATAAACTTGTCAAATCTTCTTTCCAACCTTGTTCAACGCTTCGCAGGCCATACGTTCGAGAGTGTAGAACAGCCCGAGGCCGGTCTTATTTCCTTCGGTGGTTTTCCATCGTTTGCGACCTTGGCTATCCGGAGAATTTTCGGTATCCTCACGCATCATCAACGTTTCGGCAATCTTGTCACCAAATTCGTTTAGTTGGTTTTCTTCGGTTTTGCTCAATCTACTCATAGGTGAATATTAACAAACAATTGTGTTATGTCAAGCGGTTGACAAAGAAATAGGAACGTTCTCCCCCATTCCTCATATTTATTAGTATGGCTTATAAAGATGTAGAGAAAAGAAAGCGGAATTATATGAAATATTATTTTCGTCACCCATGCACCCGAGTGGCAAAATTAATACGAAGAAAAGATAAAACTTCCACTGTAAAACCAATTGATATTTGGAGACTTGCGAAAAAACAAAAATGTCGATGCGCCTTAACTAATAGAATATTAACTAATGAAAATGTATCGGCTGACCACATTATCTGTTTGGCTCATGGTGGAAAAAGTGAAATCAATAATATTAGATTAGTTACTAAAGAAGTCAATGTGGCTCGCCATTTATTAAATGATAAGGATTTCTTACAATTGTGTAATGATGTTGTTAATCATTTAACGATAAAGTAATTGATTGTCCCATGGTCCCACATTCTTGGCGCCTTTCGGTCGGCCGCATCTTTATTATGAAATCAATGTATCAATTATTCCGAGTTTGTCAACTGTTTCTTTTGGGGGATGTGAATTCGACAAAGTTTAAATTTGGTTTGGCACCGGGCACACTCGCCAATAACTTCGGCGTGTTCACGGCCAATGCCATCGATAGAACGACCCACGACAGTTGCGTATTCTTCACCCGGAGAATACCATCCTTTTGTTGCGTAAACAGGTGGTTTGTGGCCAAAGAAAAAGCAAAATATATTCATAATTGTTTACTCGAAGATTGTTTCGCGTTCGCCGGTGGGACTTTCAATGTGGCCAGCCAGTGGAAAGATTCGGTGTTCCATTCCAAAGCCACATCGTTTGAGTGTTCGGCAAATTGAACGGGCGTGTTCGGCACTCGGATGACTATCAGTTGATATTCTCGGATTTGCCTCGCCGGTGTTTACTGTGTCCGGCCAACACATGATTGATTTCCACATATCAGAATGATATATGAAATTCGGATTATGTCAAACTGGTCTCAGGCGTTGTTACTTCCGGTGCTGGGCGAAGTTCCTCGACACCTTTGAAGTCTGTTTTTTCATTCTCAGCCAGTTGAACAATTTCGTGAAAGTATTCGGTAAAGATTCGGTCATTACCATTGGGGCCATCGGCTCCGCCGGTTGATTTACACTTTGCCACAACTTCCTTTTTCCAGTCAGGAAGTTTCGCCCATACGATTCGTTCGGCCAATTCGTATCTTTTCTTGGGGTCTTTGTAGTTGGTTTTCAATTCAGTTCCAATGTCGCAGGCTAACGGTTTCCCGTCGCTGTATTTTTCGAGTGGACTTTTATTTTTATTCATTATCCAATTTCCCATTGCGAGGCCGTCTATATCCGCCGCCTTTTTCTGGTCGAATTACCTTGGTAGGAGGAGGCGATGGTTTCCGAATTGATTTCAGAATTTCTTGTTGAGACTTTGCCTTCACACTAATAATTATAACAGATTCTCGGTAAAAGTCAAAGAGGGAAGTGTCGCATCCCTCGGGCAGTTACAGTAGGGCTATATCCTTTTCAGGAGAAACATTTTTCAGTTTCGAGTCACCCACTTACCCCCAATCTCACGCAACACTTCCCAGATTGTTTTAATCAATCACAAAATCAACTTTGCCGTGTGGATTGTTTTTCATCCACCGTTTGATTTCATCGTCAACTGATTTGTCACAGATACACAAACCTGAATCGATGGCATCCACGGTCACCAGTGGATATTTTTCGGTAGGTGTATCCAAGTCACGATGTTCAAAAAACCGAACGTAGATGTACGGTTTCTTCACCGATGAACCCGACGCCCCACTTGGGGACGCCGGGGTTTCGCCTGACTTCACGCCTCAACCGTCTGGCGACGGCGAGTTGTGGCGGCCGGAGGTTTGGCCGTCCGGGTTGACGTGAGATTTTCGTCCGGGATACGAACGACGAAATCGTTGTATCGACACAGTTGACCGCCACCAGCGGCCGGGCCGATGACTTCCACCATGGCGCCCGCCGGAACGACAACGAGGTTTTCCCGTTCACGATACATCAGGATGCCCTTGTTCTCGTAACGACGTTGATATTTGCCTTTGACGCGTGTGATTCTTTTCATGATACTTTGTATTATTTCGATTGTTTGTCTGTTGTCTGTTTTGAAAGGTCTGCCGTTGGATTAGACAGGTTGAAGGGCGAACTGGAGGGGAACATCCTCGTTAATGAGAATCTTGTTTCCCATCGACACAGTGACGTTGATTGTGGGCGAACCCTTGGCGGCCCGTCCGAAAGTCCTACGTCCACCTTGGGTCTTTGGGGTGTAGGAAGGTTGGGCCTGCGGCAAGTTTTTTGCCATGTCTCCATAAACCCATCGACTGGCGGCTCCACGCCGGCCGACAACGAACGCACCTGCATTCGAGTTACGGAGAGTCTTGATGACTTCCGCCTTGGGGATATGAGGCACTTCGGCACACAAATCCGCCAAAAAGATTGACCCTCCCTCATGACCCGATTCCCGACGCAACCGATTGATAACTTCTTCGACTGTATTGGCCGGTGTTCTGCCGGCAGTGTTTTTGGTTTTCATTTTCTCTGTTCTTTGGTTTGTTCCTCGTAACAGAGAGTGGCAAATTAGGTTCGTTTATCAACTAACCTAATTACACAATACAGTATAAAATTAATTTGTCAAATCATCGTCTAAACCGTTGCCTGTTGGTTAGATAGAATATTCCAAATAAAGGATGTTTCTGTCTGTCCAATCGATTGACCCCTCGGCAAACATGCGGTCAATGTAACCACCCAAATAGAGGCGGTGGTCCTTCTCGGAAAGGCCGGGGTCTAATCCCATCATCACTTTTTCAATATCCGTTCTCGCATCCTCAATGCCAATTTTTTCCATAGTCTTAGAGTGGTTACGACTTCAACAATACTGAATCACTTCCACGAAAACTACTGCCAACGACCTACTTACGAGGACGAGTATAGGGTAAACACCCCAGTTGTCAACTGTGTCAAGTGAAGTTCAATAAATAGTAGTTTCTGTGATTCGTGTTTATTAGTGATTAGTTTGTCTAATCTTCTTCATCAGTGAAAATGTAATCGAGAGGGTGAACCCATCCCTTGTGTTGACGGGTGATGGAACTGTCTGGATTATGACTGGTCTTGGCAAGGAAATCGCCACCGGCCATCAGTTCCTTTACTTCGTAGTATGAACCTCGGAAAGAGACTCGAAGCCAGTGCTCGTTGAGAGGGGCACCGACATTGTAAATAGGCAGAAAGAATTCCCTACCGTCGTCCTTTCGACGCCACAACCATACGCCTTCAGATGTTGGAGTCATGCTACACTAATTCGTTAGTAGGGTTTTACCTACCAACGAATTGAGTGTAACAGAAACTTTGTCAGTGTCAAGCGGCAACCACTGCGAACAGTTTGGCCGGCTTTCCACGGGTCACTTCCCGCGTGCCAGCGAGACGGAGAACTTTCGTTGCCAGCATGTTTTGAAGGGGAGCGTAAACTTCTTTGTAATTGTCGATTTTATTGAACGCCGCCAACTCCTTCTGTGTGAAGGGTTTATCAGGCAATTTCAACTCGACTTTGGCCTTGGAAACACGAGCGACGGGGACCGGAACGATTTCACCGTCAACTTCAACCTCGGGCTGTTCCTTTTCCGCTTTGATTCGGTCAAATTTGATGTTGGCAGCCTGTTCGGCTTGTTTTCCACTGTACGACCACGCCGTGCGACCGAAGGCGTTGGCGCCGGGATATTGTTCGTAATCCTCGGATACTACGTTTCCACCGGGGAGGGGTGTTCCGGCTTTCACCGTGCGAGTAATGAACACTTCGTAAGAATGAAGTGAGCCGTCACTACAACGGTTACGACGGTAGATGCAGAAGTTTCCTTCGCGGCGGGTTTGGGTGAACGTGTGATTGCCGCACTTGTCGGCATTCATTACAAAGGTTGTTTGAAGTGTTTTCATATCGTGAAAACATACTAACATTGTTCTCGGCAATGTCAAGCCCCCAATGGAATAGACCCAAGTTTCACAACTAACTCGACACCCGCGTATTCCTTGTTATTGTCAATATCTCTCACGTAAAAAATTCGTTGATGATGGCCTTTCTTCACACGTTCTGCACACGCAAGAATGACCGCATCGCGAATTGACCCTGCGTTGAATGTCAACGCAACGGCACCGTCAAAAACAACTGTGTATCTATTTTGTTTCACAAATAGCGCGGCGGAGTGGCGATGGAAAGGAAACGTCGCCTACTCCGCCGAAGGGCGGAATCGGAATCCCGCCTTGTAAACGGCGCCCGGCCATTACATCGGCTCAAACGAGCCGGTGGCTAGGCGCCGGAAAATTATCCTGCGTGAGTGTCACCGTTTGATATGATGCCCTCATCCTCAATTGTGAAATTGTCAGGAGGAACACCGGGGTCACTGTTGAATGCCTCGATAGCATTACGCCACGCTTCGTCAACGATTTCCCCTTCACCTTTCAACACAATTGGAAATTCAACTGTCATATATCCTTTGTATCAGATTATTTGTTTCTGTCAAGGATGGGTGCGATCCCATTCAGCAATCGCCTGTTCCCATTCATGAGGCAACATATCAACGTGCCGGGCATCGATATTATTCACCGTGGTTTGTTTGTGAAGTTCCGGACTGTTCGGATACACAATCCGAATACACATCTGCGTAAATTCCGGTGGGAACATCGGCAGGCTGTATTTCAAAGGGGCCATGCTGCCGAAATTGTTATTTTTATCCGGCGGAACCCGAAAGCATTGCCACTGGCCACGGCCTGAACTTGTATTACCTTTGACGGTCAGCCCGAGTTTGGTCTTACACCACTTTTTAATTTCGTTGGTTGTTTTCATATCGTTAATGAAAACATACCAGAAATTAATTATCTGTCAAGCGATAGGAATCCGCACATTGGTTAAGACTCCACCAATCAACCGTGTCACAATCCGGTGCGTTGACGGAGGAACGACTGGCTTCGGCTTCACAGTAGTTACGGGAAGAATTTCAACCTCATTCGCAACAACCGCTTTTGCTGTTCTGTGTGTTTTGGTCATAAAATTGTCTATTCCTAGGCATTCATATTATCACCAATACTCAATGTGTCAACAACGCTTATTTAACGTTAAAGTTTTAAACGTCTCGTAGTATCGACCTTCCGGAGCCTTGCGGTCGCCTCACAAGGCAATACTATCAAACATTTTGGTTATGTCAATCGATGAATTTCGGTTTTCGGGTAGTGTTTTCGAGGACGGTGTATTTCACTTTTCTTAATCCGCCATGTTTGAACATTCGCACGCCATCCATGTGACAATCAACCATTAAATCGTTAAGGTCTGTATCGGCTGGCACTCGAACCCGCCACTTTACAGTAAATTGAATAATTCTGCCTTTGTTCATACTCTGATAATATCAAACATTGCGGAATTGTCAAGGGACATAGAAAAGGGGAGTGAGCCACAAGGCCCGCTCCCCAGTTCTAACGATATGAACACTGAACCGACATTCTTTTACACTGCTACAGGCTGAACAGCCGGAGCAGGTTCGGCACCGCCGAGAACCTTGGTAGGTTCGACAGCCACAAGTTCACGTTGTTCGGGCTGCGGTATCTCGAACGGCCGATAAAATTCACCTGGCAAATTTCGCATGTCTTGAATGTCAAGAATCGCCAATGCGATATACTCAACAGGCTCGGCTCCTTCGGTGCCTTTCGCCTTTTCGACTGACTCTGCGGTTTTCTTCGTGCAATAATCTTCTGCAGCCGTCATGGCCGCATCTTCATCCTTATGTTTCCCTAAAGAAAAGACATGCACCCTCTTAGCGGCAATCAATGCCCAAAATCTTGTCATATCAGTATTCTACCACAAAGTTTCTCCGTGTCAATACAATCGTACAACCGTGCCACATGCCTCAGAGACTTCAACTGATTGTACATCCTGCGGAAAAAATAGAACATTCACATTGCCTTGAAGTTGGTAACACGGTTCGCCGGTCTGACTATGAGTGGCCGCAACTAAATAACCAAAGACACTCATAGTAGTTCGCCGATTCAACGGTGCAACTAACAACACGTCATTGTTGATGTATGGTTTTATTTCCGCATCTGTCATCGTCTAAATTTATACCATTCTCTCGGAGTTTGTCAAGCACTTCTCCGAGCGTGTCTAAAGTGAACGTAAACAATGGTTTGCCTCGTTTATTGAGACTGAATCCCTGACTTCTTCGCAGAATTTCAGTTCTCGGAAGTGACGCAGTTTCTTCCTGCGCACGCCGTGCATTACATTCGTAGCACGCAAGCACCTTCGTTGTATCACGTTTAACCCAACGTTCGGGGTGATACCTCGAAACCAAATGGTCCACCGTTGCCATTAAAGGGTCCGGCTGCCCGTGGATTTCGGGTATGTTCGTTAAAATTGTTTCTCGCTTACACCAATAACACCGGGGGTCTGTCTGATGAAGTTTGAGTTTTATATCTCTATTGCTCAACCTATCAGACTATACAACGACCTTATGCGACTGTCAAGCGATTTTGCGCTTGGGGTAAATGTGCCACTGTCACACCTTTACAATCAACCGCAATGTCAAGGAAGTTGATTTGAATCGCTTCCAATGTTGGATTGTTTGTCAATTTGATTGCCGTTTCACCCCATGTAAATCGACGGCCATTCTCGGGCAAACTGGTCCAACTCATTTCATCGAACATTAGGAACATTCCGATGGATGTACCTTGACGACTCCGAATTAGATAACCGCCAGGTGCGGCTCGTTGCGGTCCGATTTTGGTTTCCATCGCACTGAACCATGCCATTGCGGAGGGAAACTTTTTCCTCGCCTCTCTCGACGAATCGTAGAGGGCGAGGATGTCAATGTAACAAAGGTCTTTCATGCTGCGATCGTAGCCAACTCACGTTCCAAGCCGGCGGAACGGCGAACCAGCTCGGCGAATTCCTCCGGCGTAACCATGCCGACGCCTACGACGGTATCCGTAACACTACGGCGGTCTTTCCACGACCAGTTATGGTCATAGGGTCCGACGTAATCCTTCAACGCCTTGAAATTGGCGTTAGCGATTTTGTTAATCGCCGTCCGGCAGGTGCCATCGATGGAACCATGACGGAACCACGATTCACGAAGATGTTGAGCGATACGGTCGGCGCCTTCACGGCCCGAGGCCACTTTGGTCAGAAGCGTGAAATCGCCGATGCGGAAATTCCACTTGCCGCCTTTGTATCCGTAACGAACGGCGAATTTTTTCTTGCAGGCGAGGGTGTATTCACGGTCGCCGGTTTTTTTGATTGATGCTTTGTTTTCGGTTTTCATATCAGTGTTTTGTTATCGTTGTGTCTTATTTCTACCAAGCATTTCGGAAATGTCAAGCGGCTTGATTTCGGCCTTCAAGACTTCGGAAAGGTCATCACTGTGTAGGGAAACGCCGGTGCTCGAGCCAGAATCAACAACGACTATCGCATTGAGTTTCTGTTGAACACGATGGGCAATTTGTGCCTCCAAGTCAAGAGAATGACAAGGCGCCACCATTACGACGGATGGCTCTTTTGGTAATTCATCACCTACACGAAACTCCCGGCCGAGACATTGAATGTCAGGGATTTCATCCAACCGTTCAGTATTTCTTCGATGTTTATGGAAATTGAACATATTATCCTCCACAAGTTCCGGTCGCACCGATATTGAACATCTGCACGGTCTGTTCCAAGATTTGTTCTCGGTTCGGTTGTCAAGGGTCATCCGATGGATACCGACCTTCGATGAAACTCGCAAAGTCACCATCTTGATACCAATTCGCAAACCGTTGCCTTTCCAACGTTTTTACGATATTCTCAGCGGTTTTCTTTTGTGCATCGGTCATCATGTGATTACAATATCAAACATTGTAGTAATGTCAAGTGTTGACAGAGGGGAAATCTCTGATAGTGTTTGGTCATGGCGAAAGAGAAATTGATTACGATTAAGTTAACCGTGACGCAACGTGCGTGCCTGTTGAAAGCACTCGAAGAATTGAGTGACGAAGAAGGCGGTCAAGGTTGTAATGATTTGTTTGAGGGTGACAAATTGTATTTGTTATCCGAACAAGAACAACTGGAGGCCGTTCGTATGGGTGAGGCGAACAAATACATTCAAGAGGAAAATGCAGAACGGCTCATCCCCTTCACACCCGAAGAAGAAATTCAACATTCTGGTTCCAATTTCTCCGCAACCGACTATCTCAAAAAAGTCATCGAAAAACAATGAGCGTTGCCACTCAAACCGAAACACTCGAACAGGAAGTCAATCGAAGGGTTAACCAATTCATTGCGGATAATCCACGGTTCACAAACGAAAAAGATTTTCTGATACTTCAAACCGTCGCACTCATTGGTGTATCGGCTGCACTTACCATGATGGATAAAGCCGATGATGATTTGGCGAAACAGATAGAGGCAAACCCATACCGGTAGGGGTTAGTACCCCCCTCGCTAAAAATTTAGGGACCAGCCCCCTCGGAAATCGGAGAGACGCAGCCTCGCAGACAAACTCACGTCATGTGACACAACCCCTGCGAAAAACCACGTTTGCCGTGTTGCCAACCCCTACAGGTGACGATTTGATTGCCAGACCGTCATTTGAGATAGCCCGGTGGTTCAGAGTGTGCCCAACCTCGTTCAGGCAGGCGATTGTAGGTATCCACAAATTCAAGAAATCTATCCCAATTTTCTATCGCCCAACGACTATCAGGCAGATTGACGGGTTTTTTCAACTCCACACAAATTGAACGGAAAGCCTTGACTTTACCATACTTGCCTGTTTTTGCCTCATCGGTGGTCATCGCAACACGGAGACAGTTACCCATCGCAGAGGGTTTTGATGGTACAATTACAAAATCCTCGACTGGTGTTCGATATTGATTTTCGAGGGCGATACGAATTTCTTCCCTCGTGACAGCGCATCTCATACGTTCCAAATCGGTTGACAGAATCCATGCGTTATCGATACCGTTGTGGTATCTTCTATACGCAATATTACCGCACGCCATAACGCATAATACCGTGTGTCATGGGTGACATTACCGCACGCCACGGTGCCTATTATGGCCCGCCATAAAGGATATTACCACGAATTCCCCCTATGTCAACCGCTTGACAGATAGAGGATTGCTGATAATATCCAACTATCGATTATGAAAATCATTGTGAATTTAGACCCTCGAACCCTCCGCACTCGTATTCGGTGGGTGTTCAAACGAAAGAAATAGTATGAACGATTTCGACAACAAACTTGAAGCCTTCCGTCAACTTGTGGAGGCAGACCAACTGGCCGAATACCGGCGGAATCACGAAGGGATGACAATCAATCCCGAACTTGAAAAAGATGAAACCCGCGTTCGTTCTATCCCCGGCCGAAAGTATGCCAAGGTAGATGTGCGCACCTCGGGCAAGTTCATGGTGGAAGTCTCCACCGGAAACATTTTCGGTATCAAAGGGTATGGCCAAGTTCACAAGGGACATTTTTACGGAACACTCGACACAATTGGCGAGTGGTTCTGGGGTGAATACTACCCCTTTAAAAAGGATGGTTCATCACGCATTCAGAAAGCCAACGGATGCCCCGCGATGACCTACGCACCGAAGCCGGCGGAGTGAATTTGACAAAACAAAAAACGCTGATATAAAAATAACAACATTATGAAAATACCTTTCAAGTTTCCAAACACGCAATTCTGTCTCGTTGTCACCTATCGCCCGAACAAGAAACAGCCGGGCAAGGCGACGCGTCGCAAGGACATTCGCATTCCAACCCCGGCGTCGCATGACCAACTGCAGACCGCACTGCTCGCGAAGGGCATCGGCTACAGTGAAATCCGGGCCATCAAGGCAGACCCGAGCAGCCCGTTGAAAGACGTTGCTCAGCCCGTCAGCGGATTTCTCGCAACCGGCCTCAAAACTGCGATGACTCGCTTCGCATGAAAGTCTCACGTCATTCTCGCCGGGCCAGCAGGCGCATTCACTTCAAATGGCTCCGCTGGCTCGGTGGCTTGACAACAAAAAAATGACTGATAGATTTCAATTATGGTAAACGAATAACCAAATTGTTTTATGAAAAAATCTGCCCGAAAAATCACTTCCAAAAAGAAAAACAAATCCGTAAAGGCCAAGGGCCGCAAGGCAACCAAGGCCAAGGTGAAAGCCAAGGCCGTCGTGGCTGAGACGCCAAAGCCGGTTGTGGTTCCTCGGGATAACAAGGTGGGCCGTTCAAACCGTGACATTACGCACCTTGTGGAGAATCTTTGCCTCGCCATTTTCGACCAGGACAACACGGGCGAGTCACTCCATACAATCGACATTGCGAAACGGATTTCGCAGGCGGTGCGACACAGTTACCCCGAAATCAAAACGGTAAAACAATTGCTGATTTACGTTGAATGGGCGATGAAAACTCTTTGCTGGAACAACCGGGCCAAATTGATTGCCCAGCACTGGTTCGAGTCGATTTACACGGCGACGGAGGCAATCAATGACAGTCTGCCCGAGGGTGCGCCTTGGGAGTCACGCATGCCCGGCAAGTTTGGGCCTCAGTCCCGTGAAGAAAAGAAGGCGTGGCATTTTGAAGTGGAAAAAGCCAAGTGGGCTATCAATCATCTTCGCACGCAACTCGCATGGGATGACCAGCGGATTATCGATGAACTGTATGCCGGTAAAACGCCTTACGCACCGAAAAGTGTCGAGACGGCTCTGCATCAAATCGAACACGCCGAAATCGAACGCGAGATTGGCGAAATCCTCAACGCACCGGCCGATGTCGAAACTCCGGCTGCTGAAGTGGCCGCGGTTTGACAATATAAAAATGGCTGATAGTATCCAATTACGGTAAACATTTAACCAAACAAAAACGATTATGGACCGAGTAACAAAACTGCGTGAAGAATTTGAGAAAGAATTCGGCAAAGACCTGACCCCTCGCCAATTGTGGGCGCTGGTGAAATTCGCCAAACATGTTCGCCTCCGTTGTCGGAACAACGCGGCTTTCAACAATTTCGCCAATCAGATGTTCCCGAATGCCCGCTTCCAACAGGTGACGAAAACTCACCCCGAGGGAACATATCGCCGCGGCGTGAATGTCAGTGGCCAGTCGTATCCCGGCCTCAAAATCACCGTGAAAGATCAATCGGTTGAATCCGGCGACGAAGAAAGCGAAGATTAACCAGTAACAACAAACAAACAATAAACCCATACCACTCTATGGCAACAAATCGAAACAACGCACTTGCAGAACGTTCGGCCGCAACTCCGCCTCGATACAATCGCGGCCTGGCTCGACAACTTTGGCGGGCAACCTTTGGCAGTTCACGGGCCTTCGCTACCACTCGCCAGCCCGGCCGTGAAAACTCCTTTCGGATGTTCACCGGCCGTTGCGCCTCCTGATTAACTCGGGGGCTGGTGTTCTCGCCCGTTCTCAAGCCATATCCACGGCGACACGAGAACAAACGGCAGTAACACTAGCCCCTGATTTTTTATATGTTACCAACAATTAAAACCACAACGCCGGCACCTGAGAGAATGCCGGTTGTCCCTCCGCCAATGAGGAACGTTGGCACAATCGCATACGTCCGCCATGGTGACATTAAATGCTCTTGTGGTTCTGATAAGTTCACCTTAACCGCAGAGACGGGCGGAGTGGACCTAACCTGTGCGAATTGTCAAGCCTTTTTGTCGATGACTTGGTAAGTAAAACTACGGACGAACTTTTTTTAAAAATCGCTTGACGGTTCAGCGGTGGTTGTAGTAATGTCTATGTATCGTAAATAAAGAAACGATACAAAAAACAATAACGATATGAAAACAACCTACTCACCGAAACCCCTCTCAATGGAATTTGTCGAAGCCTTCAATACCGCCAAACTCTTCCCGACGAAGCAGGAAGTCTGCCACCGCAACGCAAAACGCGGGGTGACGTTCAATCCCAATGAAGTGACTGGCACACAGGAGGAAGCGGTTCAGGCCCTCGGTTACGATTTACTCGCCTCCATTCACGCCGAGTTGCATGACCACCCGCAAATGGTGGCCACTCGCAAAGAAGAAGCCCGGCTGGCCGCAGTCAACGCCGAAAAGGTTCGTGACGAAGGACTTACAACCGAAATCAACACGAACAGCGAGCACGTGAATATCCGTGACACTGTGGAAAACTGTGTGGCGATAATCGCCCGGCATCCTTTCGGATACCGTGACAACTGGACGGACGAGGAGAACAAAGAGGCGGAGCAAGGCATGGCTCTCGCCCTTGCCGGAAAGTAACCAGTAACATTCTACAAACCCCCTAGCGGACCACTCACCGCTGGGGGGTGTATGCTGCGCCGTACGGGGGTAGGGGGTGGCCTTCTGAACATGGGAAACGCGGGGGGTCCAAGAGGCCGCGCTGACCTGTTTGCCACGGGGACCTGGTTTTTTCCCGAAAAAGAGATACGTATAAAAGTATTTGACCGCAGGTTTGGTTTACTGTATAGTTATCTATAATGAAGAATAAATTCAATTCCATCATTGCCAATGAGAAAATTCGAAAAGACATCTTCGGTTATCATCCTGAACTTGCCGTTAATAAAAAAATAACCAGACAAGAACGAGAATTTCTCTATCCAATCATTGAAGATACATTTAAACATAGAATAACTTGGGATGGGTTGCCATATGGATTAACAATGGACCACGATAGTTGTTT
>Ga0105238_10002865_pt1 | contig 17243 bp, 13 predicted proteins | sample KBSC34metaG_FD_81526 | JGI IMG/M metagenome (GOLD analysis project Ga0105238, IMG submission 81526) | Corn rhizosphere microbial communities from Kellogg Biological Station, Michigan, USA - KBS C3-4 metaG | ecosystem: Host-associated > Plants > Roots > Rhizosphere > Soil | place: Michigan, USA... | reverse complement strand
GCCGCTTCACCGCCGACGGCAACAAGGTGTTCTGTCGTGGCAAGACGACGGTGTCCGTGGCGCCCGTCAATGGCGGCGCCGCCACCATCATCACCTCGCAGGTCGCCGCCGAGGAAGGAGCTGACCTGTCCGCCGACGGGGCGACGGCGGCCTTCCTCACCCCGCCCGGAGGCGGACCGACCGGTCCGGTGGGCCTGTTCGTCGGTCCCCTCGGAGGTACCGCGACGGCGGTGGCCACGGCCCTTCCCGGGCCCGTGGCGTTCTCGCCCGGCGGGCGGATCGTCTACCTGTCGGCGACGGGGACCCTCGACTGGATCACGCCTGACGGAGCGACCCACGGCACCATCGCACCGGCCACCAGCGCATCGGCCGTGGTGTTCGGGGGAACGAACCGGGTGATCGCCAACGCCGGCTCGAACCTGGTGGTGGGCTCGCTGGCGGGTGGTCCGACGGTGGTGGTCGGGCCCTCGTCCTGGCTGCGCGTCATCTCACCCGACCACAACTACTTGATGGCCGGGGGCACCAGCCTCACCAGCGGCGGCGGCGTGCTGGTGTCCCTGCTGACGGGCGCCGTGACAACGCTGAGCACGACGGAGCTCAGCGGCATCTTCTCTCCCGACAGCCTGTGGGTGGCGTTCGGCGACGGCACCCAGCTTCGGCTGGCCAGCGTCGACGGCACGATGAACCGGGTGATCGGGCAGGGCTACGGGCTCGGCGACTGGACCGCCAAGTTTTCGCCGGCCTCCCGTTCCCTGCTGTTCAAGGACAACAACGGCCTGTGGGTGATGCGCCTCGACGGAAATCCCGTGGGCGTGGCGCTCGAGGGTGATATCCAGTCGTGGGCGGGCGAGACCGCGTTCACCTTCTTTCACGACGACAACGGCGCGGTCACCAGCTACGCGACGGGACCGTACCTCGGGTCTGCGCCCTAGGCGTCGAGCGACTCACGCGGCGCTCGACACCGTGTACCGCCGCTCGACCGCAGACCGCAGCCGCTGGCGGGTCTCCTGGGCGGAGGCGCTTTCAGCCTCCTTCTCGATGGCCGCCACCTCGGCGGCCAGCTGGTCGTCGTGGATGGCGCTCCCGATCCAGCGCGAATAGTCCCCCGCGGCCAGGTGATATCGCCAGGTCTCCTCGTCGACGCCCTCCGCCAGTTGCAGGAACGAGTTCAGGTTCTGGGCCCGCAGGTTCAGCTTCGACTCCGGACCGCGGAAGTAGAAGCTGCGCTCGGGCGGCAGCGAGCCCTCGGCGTACTTTCGCAGATGGCGGTGCCGCTCCGTCTGGGGGGGCGTGGTGCGGACGTGGACCAGCCCCCGCTGCGGATCGCGGGGCCACCACAGCAGCGCCTCGCCGGGCGGGAGGGGCTGCGGCTTCTCTCGCGGGGGCGGCACGCCCAGCGCGCTCGCCAGCTCGGCCAGCGTCTCGGCGGGGCTGACCCCGATGACGACGACCGCATCCATCCGTTGCAGCCAGGCCCGCGACACGTGCTCGGGATGCACGGTGATGAACACCAGGTTGGTCTGCCCCATGGCAGGCGTGGCGGTGTCGCCGCCCGCCTGGCGCGGCGCGAAGTGGTGCGCCTCGTCGACCACGATCCAGTGCGGCCGGCCCACTGCGGCCCGCTCGCCTTTCAGGCGCGGGATCAGCACCTCGAAGAAGCGCGGCCGATCGTCCATGGGAATTCCCACCAGGTTGACGATGGCGCTCTGTTCGGGCTTCGCCAGCAGCGTCATCACGTCGTCGACGACAGGCGCGGCCTGCGGGCTGCCTATCACGACCGCCTTCGGCAGCTCGCTGTAGTCCCCCTCGGGATCGAGCACACAATACTGGTAGCTCCGCTCGGCCATGCCCTCGACGAAGGCGGTGGCGAACGTCGACTTGCCCGCCCCCGACGTCCCGGCCAGCAAGATGTTCGCGCCGTAAGCGGGCAAGGTGACCGGGCGGCCCTGACCATCGACACCAATGGGGATGTCGTGGCGCGACAGGGGCGGCACCAGGTCGGCCAGATCGTGGCGAATCAACCGCTCCACGACCTCCTCGACCCCGGCGCCGTGGTCAGCCGTCGTCACCAGATCCGCGCGCTCCTTCAACGTCGCCAGCGCGTTCGCGACCGCCACCCCGCACTCCGCCGTGTTCAGCAGGGCGTGGTCGTTCTCGGCGTCACCGGCGGCGACCACGTTGTGAGCCGACAGGTGCAGCGCCGCGAGCGCGGCCATCAGCCCGGTCCCCTTGTTCACGCCCGAGGGCAGGACCATCACGGCGCCCTTGTTGAAGATCACCTGCATCTCCAGCTGCAGATCGCGGATCACCTCCAGCACCACCGTCTCGTAGGGGCTCCAGGTGGCGACGATGACCTTGCCGGTGGCCACGTCGGGGACGCCGCGCTGCCGCAGCAGGTCCGCGAAGACGGGGGGCGGCGGCTCGGCCAGGGGCCGGAACTCGCGGGTGGCCGGGAAATAAAGCACCGCCCCGTTCTCGGCCACCACGCAATCGAACGGTGACAGGTCGGGACAGGCGAGCAGCAGATCGTCGACCCGGCGGCCCGTCACCATCAACACCTTCCGCCCGGTGGCCTTCAGGCGGTCGAGCGACTTGCGCGTGCTGTCGGTCAGGGCTCCGTGATGCGCCAGGGTCCCATCGTAGTCACTGGCCAGTACGTGATAGCGCGCCGGGAAATCTCCCCGGCGCCAGTTCGACTCGGCACTCTGCGCCTCTGGCTCGGCAGATTGCGCAACGACCCTCATCTCCTGCGCGGGTGCAGCCACGGTCACCTCTCTTCGTACGGGTTGGGAACGCAGCAGACCGCTGCAGGCTACGTGCCCGTGCTCCATGGCCCCGGCCTGGCCACAGTGGCGTGAGTTTCAGCCACACGGCGCGGCCCTGGACCGAGCGCCGTAGCATTTCCGTTTCGCCGATTTTCGGAGCCGTTTCTTCCGCGAAACGATGTTTCGTTCCGGTGCACCCCGTCGAATCAGCGGATCAAATGTGGTCACCAGTGTTTGGGTGTCGGATGAGACGCGGCGCACCCTGTTTTCGCTGGTGGCCCATGCGTTGCAATCGCGTTCCACCATGTCGCGGCGGCGGTCGCCGCGGCCCAACCGAACCGGGGGAAATGATCATGCGGCGCAACACGGGCAAGAGGAAGTACAGCATCGGCGAACTGGTCGAGGCGGCCTACAGGCAGGCCGGTCGCGAGACCAGCAACCCCCAGATCGCCTCGATCATCGCGGGTCGCACCCTGGAGAACTGGCTGGCCTCCTCGAACCACCCCGAGCTGGTCCAGCAGCTTCGGGCGTCGGCGCGATAGTTCCAGCGGCTCCGTTCTCGGTCACGGCTGGGACGCGGCGATGGAGGCCACCGCCTCATCGACGCCCGCGCCGAAGATGCTGTTCGGAAAGCGGTGGTGGAAGCGCTCCGCGGCACGGCGGGCCCGCTCGTACTGTTGCCCTCCGACCAGAGCCTGCACCAGCAAACTCTCACGCTCTTCGGCGAGCGCCCCCTGCGGAAACGTCCGCGCGTGACGTTCCAGCACCGTCAGGGCATCGCCGTCCTGTCCCCGCGTCAGCGCGGTGCGGGCTTGCTCCAGCAGCGCCCGCTCCGCAGCAAGAGCGCGATCGCGCGTCGGCGCATCGATCGCCGGCGCGTGGTCCTGAACTTCGTGATGGTGGTTGATCGCTCGGGCCAGGGGCGCCGGCACAGCTGCCGAGGGCTCCGCCGATGGACCGGGGGGCAGAGGCCTGGGCGGCGAGACCACGGGCGCAGGAGCGACGGCGACTGCGTCCGAGACGGTGCGCGCGGCGCGCCGATCGAGGGTTTCGTGCACGCCCGCGCCGAGCGCGGCGCCCAGCAGCAAGGTCGCCACCGTGCGCACCGGCGGCCTGGCCAGAACACCGGGCCGGGGCGCGGGCGCTACCCCGTGCGCCGGCGATCCCAGGGGAAACTGCAACGTACGGCCGAGCCGCGAGAGGATCTCGTCCTCGACGGACGCCGGGGGATCGGGCAGCGTCGCCTCCATGCGCCGAAGTTCCTCGATCTCGGCGGGACGGATGTCTTCACCGCTCTTCACGTACGCCCCCCTGGATCGCGGGCGCGCCAGCGCTTCATGGCCGCGGCGACGTCCTCTCGCGCCAGCCGCAGGCGCGAGTAGGCGGTCGCGGTCGGGATGTCCAGCGTCGCCGCGATCTGAGAGACGGGCTGCTCGTCGAGATCGTGCATCACGAAGACGGCCCGGCGTTCCAGCTCCAGCTCGTCCAGGATTCGCGTCACGAACTCGCGCGCCTCCATCACCGCCACCCGCTCGTCAGCCGCGGGCGCCTGATCGTTGGTCTCGGGAGGGTCGACCAGGACCTCGCGCCGGTAGCGTGCCGAGCGCCGATAGTCGGAGACGACGCGGAAAGCGATCCCGAACAGCCACGGCTTGACCGGCCGCGCCGGGTCGTAATGCGACAGCTGACGAAACACCACGACGAACAGATCATGAACGACATCCGGCAGATCGCGCTCGCGAACCCCCAGGCGACGCAAGGTCCTCCAGACATAGGCGAGCTGCTGTTTGTAGAGGGTCTGGAAGTCCACGGGGCCCGCGGCCGCCGGTGACGCGCCGGCTCCTGGAGATTGGGCCGAGGGGGCGCCTTCCATCACGGAAACAGCACCCCGACGCCCAGACCCACGGCGGCCGCGAGCGACGGGCTGGTCCATACCGCCTCCCCGCTCACGCGCAGGACCGTCTGCGTGAGCGGCGCCACCACGTCGGCGTGCGCGGCCACCATCCACAGCGACCCGAAGGGCACCTGCAGCGCGAGCCTGCCGCCCGCGGCGAACAGCGACGTGGAGACCTGGCGCGCATCCACCAGGCCGACGCCCGAGGCGCGGAGCGCGCCCCCCAGCAGCAACGCACAGCCCGCGAAGATCCCACGATGCCAGCACGGGACCAGCGCGCCCAGGATCGCCGACGTCTCCATCTTTCCGACGCGCAGCGACTCCGACCTGGTGAAGTCGACCCAGCCCGCGACGCCCAGGGATAGCGCCGCCCGCCGCGCGCCGAGCTCCAGGGTGGCGCCATAAGCGGCCCCGGGCGACATCCCGGCCGTGCCCACGGCGCCGGCCGCCGCGTAGGCGCGCACCGGGATCCCGGCCTGGCGAACGACGGGTGCCGGGGGCGCACGCTCGACCTCGACGACGATCGGTATGACCGCAGGTGACTCCTTGACCTCGACAGGCGGAGGCTCGGCGACGGTAGCCGCCGGCGCCGGTCGCGTCGAGACGAGCGGATCGATGGCCATCGCGATCGCCAGCGCCATCGTCGCGGCGAGCTCGCTGCAGTCGGTCTGGCTCGAGGTCAACCGTCGCTCCGCGCTGGTGCCACGCGCGTCGTCGGTGAGCGCTATGCGCGCCTGCAACCCCGCGCCGGCGCCGCTCACCGAGGCGGCGACGTGGCGCTCGGCCGTCGACGTGAACGGATCGTAGCCCAGCCGGCCCGCCACGCCGGCGCGCAGGCTCTCCTCTTCGGGACAGCTACCGGCGCCGTCGCCGCGCTGATAATCGAGCGTGATCGGGCGCGGTGGCGCGCCAAACGCGGCGCCGGACGCGAGCACCGACCCCAGCGCGGCGAACACGCACCAGCGGGACCACATCCCCCTCAGGATAAGCTGATCGGCCCGCCGGAGAACAGACGGCTGGCCGGACGAGCGGTCGAGTGAACAATGGGCCATCGTCGACGCCGTGGCCGAGCGTGCGCCTATCCCAAAGGCGTCTCGCCTGCGCTTTTCGGCCGGCCGGGACGCCCGCCTCAGCTCGCGCGGGCGTGGCGCGCCGCTGGCCGGCCCTTGGCCGCACGACGGGGCGTCGGCCGGGTCCGAGTCTCGCGGGCCGCCGCGCGCTCCGGTGCCGGCTTGGCCGCCCGGCCATTCCTGGCCGGACCTTCGGGACTCTTCGCACTTCTCGCACCCTTCGCGCCTTTCGCGCCCGCCAGCGTCGCCTTCAAGGCCTCCATCAGGTCGACGACCTTGCCGGGAGCGGCCTTCGCGGGAGCGGCGGCGATCTCCTGGCCCTTGTCCTTCTTGTGAACCAGCTCCAGCACCTTCGCGCTGAAGGTGTCTTTGTAGGCCTTGGGATCCCAGTGACTGGCCATCGCCCCCAGCAGCTGCTCGGCCAGTGCCAGCTCTTGCTTGCCGGCGGCGGTCTTCGCGCCCAGGTGCCCCAGCTCCTTCGTGCTGCGCACCTCGTCCGGGTAGTACATCGTGTGCAGCGCCATTGCCCGTTCCAGGGGCCGGATGCACACGACGTATTCCTTCGTTCGCATCACGAAGCGTCCGATCGCCACCCGCTTCTGGCGCAGCATGGCCTCGCGCAACAGCTCGTAGGCCTTGCGCGCGCTGTCGCTGTCGGGCGCCACGTAGTAGGCCTTGTCCCAGCTCACCGGATCGATCTCTTCCAGCGGCACGAAGGCCTCCAGATCGATGCCGTGCGAGCGCTCGGGCTCCGCGGCCTCGATCTCCTCGTCGGTCAGCATGACGTACCGGCCCTTGGCGATCTCGTACCCCTTCTCGATCTTCTCCCAGGGCACTTCGTGGCCTGACGACTCGGCGACGCGCTTGTAGTGAATGCGCTCGTTCGTGCCCCGCTCGAACTCGTGGAAAGAGACGCGGTGTGGCTCGATCACCGACGTCAGATTCACGGGGATGTTCACCAGGCCGAAGCGAATCGCCCCTGTCCAGACCGCCCGCGGCATCAGACGGTCTTCTCCACGACCTGCTCGCTGGCCATATCGGTGGCGACCTGCGCGACGTGCTTGGCGATGATGTCGGTGGCCGCGACCTGGTTGGCGTGCGAGTCGAGCAACATGGTGTGGGCGCCAGGCAACGTCGACATCGAGATCGGTCCCCGCACGTACCTCTCCCAGTCGTAGAAGGGGTCGTCCATGTCGCTGCCCAGCCAGTGCTCGGGCTGCTCGATGCGCAGCAACAACAACCTGCTGGTGATGGGCGTGGTAGGCCGGTAGTTGTCACGCGCGTGACGGTGATGGACGGCCAGCTGCTTGGCGCGCGCGTTCCGCTCCTCGTCGAACGGCAGATCCGCGCCCAGCTCTGCCTCCCGGCCGAGGGCACGCATCACCCGGGCGCGCACACTGGCCCCGGTGGCGGCCAGGTAGGCTCGGCGCGCCTCCGGCTCGGAAGCCAGCAGCGCCTGGCCGTGCTTCATGGCGCGAACCGGCAGGGGCAACAGCCGCGGGTACCCCGGCGCGAACCCATCGAACGAGATCAGCAGGGGGACGGGCCAGCCCCGCCGTTCCAGCCGGCGCGCCAGCTCGAACGCCGGCAGCGCGCCGAAGCTGAAACCACCCAGGATCACCGGCTCGCCCTCGGGCAGCACCTTCTCCAGCTCCTGTTCGTAGATCTTCGCGATCTCTTCGATGGACAGGGCCTGCAGCGGCTCCGACAGCTCGGCCCCCACCGACTGGAAGCAGTAGACCGGCTGTTCCAGGCCGAACAGCCGGGGGAAGTTGCGGTAGGTGAAGGCGTAGCCGCCCACCCCGGCCACCAGCACCAAGGGGGGACGACTGCCGGGCCGGCGCGGGTTCAGCTCGAGCAGGTGCGGCGTCTCGTCGGTGGGCATGGTGCCCCTCGCCACGCAGACACCGGCCCCGGCATCGATCACGCCCCGGGCCGTGGTTCCGGCTCCCGAGGGGGCCAGGTGCGCGGCCAGCCGGGCGATGGTGGTGTGGCGCGCGATGGCGGCCAGCGGCACCTTCATGTTCAGCCGGTCGCGCAACGCCGCCGTCATCTTCACCGCCAGCAGCGAATGCCCGCCCAGCGCGTTGAAGTCGTCGTGGAGCCCGACGTGAGGACGCCCCAGCAGCTCCTGCCAGAGCAGTTGCAGCGTCCTCTCCAGCGCCGTCACCGGCTCGCTGCCCGTCTCGGTGGCGGCCCCTGCCTCGACCTCGGGCTGCTGTTCCAGGGCGGACAGCGCCGACCGGTCGACCTTGCCATTCGCCGACAGCGGCAGGGCCTCGCACATGATCAGCCGCGAGGGGACCATGTAGCTCGGCAGCAGATGGCTCATGCCCGCCAGCAACTCGGCCGCATTCACCGCCTGCTCGCGCTGGGGCACGATGAACCCGACCAGCACCTTTTGCCCGAACGAGTCCGCGCGGGCGATGCACGCGGCGGCGCGGACGCCCGGTTGCTTCAGGAGCGCGCTCTCCACCTCTCCGAGCTCGACGCGGAACCCGCGCACCTTCACCTGATGATCGGCGCGGCCCAGAAACTCGATGGTTCCGTCCGGGAAGTAGCGGGCCAGATCGCCGGTGCGGTACAGGCGCGCTCCCGGCTGGAAGGGATCCGAGACGAAGCGCTCGGCCGTCAGCTCGGGACGGTGCAGGTAGCCATCCGCCAGACACACGCCGCCGATGTACAGCTCGCCCGCCACGCCGACGGGAGCCGGCTGCATGCGACGATCGAGGATGTGATAACGCGCGTTCTGGATGGGGCGCCCGTAGGGGATGCTGGTCCAGGACGGGTCGACCTCGCGAACCGCGTAGGCGTTCGACCAGATCGCCGCTTCCGTTGCTCCCCCCAGGGCGAGGACCTCGGCCTGGGGGAAGATCGCGCGCAGGGCGCCCGGCAGCGTCACCGGAATCCAGTCGCCGCTCAGCAGCACCTTGCGCAGGTGGGTGCGCGCCCCCCGCTGGCGGGAATGCGACGCCAGTGCCGGCAGGATGCGCTCCAGGGTGGCCGGCGCCGAATTCCAGATCGTGATCCGCTTGGTCAGCAGCGCATCCGCCAGCGCCTCGGGATCGGCGAGCACGCCGGTGCTGGCCATCACCAGCGTCGCGCCCGCGCCGAGCGCCCCGAACACGTCGTACACCGACAGATCGAAGGAGGCCGAGCTGACGAACAGGCACCGGTCACCCGGACCGATGGCGCAGGTGCGCGACACCCAGTCCAGCGTATTGACGACCGCGCGATGGCTCATCACCACGCCCTTGGGCTCGCCGGTGCTCCCCGAAGTGAAGATGACGTAGCAAGGGTCGGTGGGCTGCCGAGCCGCCTCCCCCTCGCTGGTCAGACGGCGGTGTGATCGCAAGGCGAAGTGCGGCGACCACGACGCGTCGAGGGCGAGCAGCTCGCCCCCCACGGTTCGAGTGCCGTCGTGGAACAGGTGGCGGAGCTGCGTCTCGGTCAACACCAGCGTGGTGCGCGCGATGGAGACCATCGCCTGCAAACGGCCCGCGGGATAAGAAGGGTCGAGCGGGATGTAGACCGCGCCGGCCTTCACGGTCCCTAGCAGGGCCGCCACCAGGTTGGCGCTGCGTTCCAGACAGACCCCGACATGGTCGCCGGCCTGAACGCCACGCGCGCGAAGCGCGTGGGCAATCTGGTTGGCCCGCTCGTCGAGCTGGCGATAGGTCAGCACCGCGCCGTCCGCTTCCAGCGCGGGAGCGTCGGGCTGCAGCTCGGCCCGTCGCTCGAACAGCTCGTGGATGCACAGATTGTCCGGGAAGGGCTGCGCAGTCTGATTCCAGTCCATCAGGATCCGCGCCTCTTCGGCGAGGGGCAGCACCCGCACCTGGCCCAGCAGCTGCGCCGGATCCCGTAGCACCTCGGCCAATGTGTGCTGAAAGGAGGCGAGCAACGGCAGGGCGCGCCCGGAGACACAACGGTCGCCGTCGTAGACCGCCAGCAGCTGCGGCTCGCCGACCAGCGACACCGTCACCTGCAACCAGGCACTGGCGGGGGCGTGGCGGGGGGCGCTGGGGGCGCTGGCGGCCGAGGCCGACTCTCCGTCACGGTGCGGCTCGACGGTCAGGACGGGAATGTTCAGGGACCCGAAGCCATCCGTCACCGTCGGCGCCGACCGCGCGACCCGCCCCAGGCGCGCAATGAATTCACCCACGGCGAGCTCGTCGTCGCAGGATCCTCGCTGCACGAACGGCGGAATCATCGAGCCGTCGGCCGCATGACACTGCACGCCGAAGGCGACGTCGTCAGTCGAAAGATGGCGGGCCAGGACCAGCGCGAAGGCCGCCTCGCAGGCCCTCTGCCCTTCGCTCCCCTGGTCCATCGCCCGGCGCAGCCTCTCGGCCAGGTCGGCATCCAGTGGATGGTGTACCCGCGCCCAGTGAGCGGTGTCCGTCTCCGGGGGCGACGTTACTTCGGCGGAACCTGCCCGCGGGTTTCCGTCCAATCGAGCGGACCAGCTGGGGGCCGTGGCCACCGGCCAGGGCACCTGTTTTTGGGTCCAAACTCGCGTTTCCCTGGTCTGTCCGGTCGAGAAGGGCATGACGCCCTGGAACTTCTGCAGGGCGCGGACCAACCGCCCGGATCCGACCGGACGCTACGAAGTGGGCTTCTCGTAGGTCGCCACGATCGTCGTCGTGATCCCGCCGCGCACCTTGAACGCCCCCTCTACCCGCAGCCGGCGCGGTGCGATCGCCGTCACCAGATCGTCCAGGATCTGGTTGGTGACCGCCTCGTGAAATGCCCCCTCGTCCCGGTAGGACCAGAGGTAGAGCTTCCAGGACTTCAGCTCGACGCACAGGCGGTCCGGCACGTACTCGACCAGGATGGTCGCGAAGTCCGGCTGGCCCGTCTTCGGACACAGGCAGGTGAACTCCGGGCAATCGAACCGGATCACGTAGTCCCGTTCAGGCTTGGGGTTGACGAAGGTCTCGAGCGTCTTGGTGGGGCGGGTGGACATCGGGGCCGGCAAAGATAGCAGCCCACAAGGGCGCTGCAGGTAGGATTTCGGCCCGTATTTCTGCGGGTTTGACACCGTCGCCGCGAACACGGTACCGTCCGTGGCCCACGCGAGATGACGACGATGACATCGCTCCGTACGCTCGTCCCCCTGCTGTTGCTGTCCCTGCCCTTTCCCGCCTTCGCCGGCACCGTGAAAGGAACCGTGCGTGTGCCGGACAACGTCCGCTCCGGGCGCATGAATCAGGGCTATTGGCGACTCGAAAACGGTAATGTGCCTGTCCGTCCCAACAGCAAGAAACCGGGGACGATCGTGGTCCTGGATGGGATTAGCGGCACCCATGCGCCCCCACCCAAGACGGTCAGCGTCGAGATCACGGGGCTGTCCGCCACGCCTCGCTACGTGGTCGTCGGTCCGGGCTCGGTCGTCGAGTTCAAGAACACGGGCAAGATCACGCACGAGCTGTCGGTGCCCGCCGACGAGACGCTGATGCCCGTCGAGCGCCTGAACCCGGGGACGTTCCGCCACCAGAAGTTCGGCGTGCCTGGCGGCTATCTGGTTCGCTGCTCGGAGTACCCGAGCCTGGCCATCTCGGTGATCGTCGTCGATTCGCCGTACTTCGCGGTCGTCGACGACAAGGGCGCGTTCTCGATCCCCGGCGTGCCGGACGGCAAGGCCAACCTGAAGGTGTGGGCCGGCGGCCGCTGGGCGCACGAGGAGAGCGTCGAGACGAACGGCAAGGATCTGTCGATCCGGATCGAGAGCGCCAAGAACGGGAATCAGCCGGAGGCGAAGGAGTCGGAGGGCAAGGAGGGGGATTCCGAAGGCAAGGAGCCCGATCCCAAGGGATCGGCGGAGTAACCGGAGCTCGCATGTTTCTCTCGAAGATCTGGTTCATCGTGGTGGCGCTGTTCGCGGGCGTGGCGCTGTCCATCGCGCTGACGGCCCCCCGGCCCATGGTGCAGAAGCTGGAAGAGCTGGAAGGCCAGCGGCTGGATCGGGCGCAGTACGCGACCGAGGAGATGTTGAAGGTCGACGCCCACAAGTGGATCGACCGCGTGGCGCGGCTGGGCCGCGACGCGGTGCTGGCCGAGGCGCTGGACAGCGCCTCGCGCGGCAGCGGCGAGCTGGGCGTGCAGCACCGCACGGTGCAGGTGCGCATCCAGGCCCTGCTGCCCGATCTGGCGGGCGCCGGCATCGCCACCATCGCGGCGGTGGACGCCAACGGTCGGGTGGTGGCGCGGGTGGGCGGCGAGGACGACAAGAGCTTCGGCGAGAACATCGGCGGCGCCGAGCTGATCGACGATGCCCTGCGCGGGTTCCTGTCCGACGACGTGTGGGGCGCCGGCGGCAAGCTGCTGCGCGTAGCTGGCGCGCCGGTGCTGTCGAAGAGCCGTGACCGCATCGTGGGCGCGCTGTACGTGGGCGCCGAGACCGGCGACCAGTTCGCCGAGCGCTTGAAGAAGAACCTGGATGTCGACGTGGCGCTGTTGCTGCGGGGCAAGGTGCTCGCCTCGACCGTTCCCCCCGAGGTGCTGGCCGGCCTGCCCGACATGGTCGAGCAGCATCGCAAGGACATCGACAGCCTGAAGCGCACCCCGGCCCTGCCCATCGACGTCGGCAACGAGACCTACCTGGCCGTGGCCGCGCCCTTCCCCGGGCAGGCGGCCCTGCAGAAGGGGTACTACGTGCTGATCGGCAAGAAGCCGGCGCACGCCGATCTGCGCTCGCTGCTGGCCAGCACCTCGGCGCGCGATCTGAAGTGGGGCAGCTTCCCCTGGGTGCCGCTGCTGGTGACCATCCTCGGCATCGTCGCGGTGGGCCTGTTCCTGCAGCGGCTCGAGGTGGACGGCCCCATCCAGCGCATCCGGGCAGAGCTGCGCTCGCTGGTGCGGCTCGACGGCGCCAAGCTGAACGACCACAAGTACGGCGGCGGTTTCGGCGGCATCGCGCGTGACGTGAACGCCGCGCTGGAGCACGTCTCGATCGCGATGTCGGGCGCCCATCCGCTGGGGAGCCATCCCGTCGGTGACGCGCCCGATCCGGGCAGCGCCTTCGCCGCCGAGTCTCACTTCGCACAGGCGCCCCGCCCCGCCGCGGGCCCCCCGCTGATCCCGGGCCTGGGCGCGCCGCCGCCCCCCGCCTTCGCCCCGCCTCCCGACGCCCCACCCGCGGCGCCCCCCTCGTTCGGACCCGCTCCCACGGCCTCGGAAGAGGACGAGGACGCGCACATCCGCGAGGTGTATGCGCAGTTCCTGGCCACCAAGAAGGAATGCGGCGAGCCCACGGCCGGCCTGACGCTGGAGAAGTTCAGCCAGCGCCTCTACGACAACCGCGCCGCCCTGATGGCCAAGCACGACTGCCGCACCGTCCGCTTCACGGTCTACGTCAAAGAGGGCAAAGCCTCTCTGCGAGCAACGCCGATCAAGTAGGCGCAACGATCGCCGTCAGCTCCGATCGCCGTCAGCTCCGATCGGTAGCATCGCCCGAACCTCCCCAACCGTTTGCCCTCGCCCCGCGTAGCGGGGAGAGGGTAAGGGAGAGGGGCCGTCACCGATCGGCCGCTCCCCTCTCCCGCCGGCCTGCGGCCGGCGACCTCTCCCCGCTACGCGGGGCGAGGTGTACGGATCGCGAGAGCAGCGGTCCGGCCTACTGGCCGCCGAGGAGCAGGTCGTCGGCGCTCTGTTCCTGGCCGGCGGCGGGGGCGGTCTCGGTGGGGGCGGTGCCGTCCAGGAAGACCTCGTCGTAGCCTTCGGTGCCGGGGGCGGGCAGCAACCCCGTCGCCTTGTCGATCCGCTGCACCACGATGCCGGGCGGCTGTACGAAGTCGCGCACCGGCTGGTTAGCCAGCGCCTTGGTCATGAAGTCGGTCCAGATGGGCAGCGCCGTCTTCGCGCCCGCCTCGCCCTTGCCCAGCTTCCGTTGATCGTCGAACCCGACCCACACCGCCGTCAGCAACTCGGGCGTGAAGCCGATGAACCAGGCGTCGCGCAGCGCGTTCGACGTGCCCGTCTTGCCGGCGGCGGGCCGGCGCAGGCGGCCGGCAGCCGACGCGGCCGTGCCCTCCTGGATCACACTGCGCATCATCGACACCACGACGTAGGCGACGTCGGGCGGAACCGCCGCCACCGGCGGGGCGGGCGTGATCACCTCGTCGCCCACCTTCGTCACCATCACCGGATCCGAGCGCATCCCCCCGGCGGCGAAGGTGGCGTACGCGTTCGCCATCTCCAGCGGGTGCACGGTGGTGGCGCCCAGCGCCAGCGCTAGGCCCACGTCGTCGACGATGGGCGAGACCACGCCCACCCGCGACGCCATCGCCTTCACGGCCGGGATGCCCACCTGCTCCAGCAGCTTGATGGCCACCGTGTTGATCGAGTGCGCCAGCGCCACCCGCAAGCGCACGGGCCCGCGGAACTCTTCCTTCTCGTAGTTCTGCGGCTTCCAGCGGTCGTACACGTCGGGGGCGTCGTTCACGATCGACGCGGCGGTGAACCGCTTCGACTCGATGGCGGCCGCGTACAGGATCGGCTTGAACGCCGAGCCGGGGATGCGCACGGCGCGCTCGGCGCGGTTGAACCCGCCGGGACGGAAGTCGTAGCCGCCCACCTCGGCCAGGATCTGCCGCGTCTGCGGGTTCATGACCACCATCGCCGCCTGGGGACCCAGCTCCAGCGCCAGGGACACGAGCGGCCCCTGAGCGTCCGGGTTCAGCTTCTTCAGATCCAGCTTCGTCTCGGGGTGCGTCCGCTCGGGCGCCAGCCGCACCCGGACCAGATCCCCCTCGGTGAACCGCTCCAGCAGCGGCTTCGGCCCCTTCGTGTAGCGCGGCTCCGAGGTCAGATCGACGACGCCATGCTGGTTGCCCACGTCGACCAGCAGCTGGCCGAAGCGCGGCTCGGCGGGGTTCTTCTCGACCGCCTCCACGATGCCCTCGAAGATCTGGGGTGGGTTCTTCCCTGCCCGCGCCGCCGCCAGCGCCGCGCGGTGCTTCAGCAAGGCCTTGCCCGCGACCCGCCCCACCGGCCCGCGGAAGCCCTGGCGCGCGTCCACCTCTTCCAGGCCATGCTCCAGCGCCTGCCGTGCCTGCGCCTGCATCTTCGCGTCGATGGTGGTCTGCACGCGCAACCCCAGCTCGACGACCGGCTGATCGTGAAAGCGCTCGTTCAGCCAGTGGGACACGTCGTCGACCGCCTCGGCGGCCAGCTCGGGCGAGGGCGCGGTGTCGCGCGAGATGCGGATCGGCTCCTTGGCAAGCTTGGCCGCCGTCGCCGGGTCCAGGTAGCCGCGCTCGGCGAGCTGACCCAGCACGTAGCGCTGGCGTGTCTTCGCCGCCTCGGGGTGCTTGCGCGGCGACAGGCGCTCCGGGCTCTGCGGCAGCCCGGCCAGCAGCGCCGCCTCGGCGGTGTCGATCTGCCGCACCGACTTGTTGAAGAAGAAGCGCGCCGCCTCCTCGCAGCCGTAGCGGCCGTGGCCGTAGTAGATCTGGTTCAGGTACAGCTCGAGGATCTGCTCCTTCGACAGCTTCTGGCTGAGCTGCCGGGCCAGGATGATCTCCTGCACCTTGCGCCGCAGGGTGCGCTCGGGCGTCAGCAGGAACGTCTTGATCACCTGCTGGGTGATGGTCGACCCGCCCTGGGCGCGCCGGCCGCGCAGCACGTTCTCGATGAACGCGCGCACCATTCCCTTGTAGTCGAGGCCCTGGTGATGCCAGTAGTCGGCGTCCTCCGCCGACACCACCGCGTCGATGAGGATCTTCGGGATCTCGGCGTACGGGACGAACGTCCGCTTCTCGGGGCCCAGCTCGGCCATGACGGCGCCGCTGCGGTCGAGCAGCCGCGTCACCTGCTTGGGCCGGTAGTCGCGCAGCGACTCGACCTTGGGCAAGCGGGCGTCGCTGCCGAAGTAGACGAACATCCCCACCAGCGCCAGCACCCCCAGGATCGAACCGAACACGCCGGTGGCGATGACCAGCTTGATGATCCGCGCCACGTCGAACTTACCGCGACCCCTTCGCCCCGACGGCGCGTCCGTGTCTGCCTTCTTCGAGCGGCGCGTCGCCATGCCGGCAGTCTAGCGGGGGGCCGCCATCCATCAAGAATTGCCCGAGGCCGTGACGGGCATGGATTGCGGCGCGCAGGAGCCCCGTCTATGGTGACCGTCGCTCATGACGGCTTCGCGCGTCGGATTCCGGATTCTTCCTTTCGTTTTCGCAATGCTGGCCGCGGTGGGTGGCACCGGGTGTCTGCGGCACGACTTCACGAAGGACGATCCGCAACTGGCCACCAACCGCTCGACGCAGCAGCTGCTGGATCAGATCGCCACCACCCGCCAGGCCCGTCACCTGCCCCCGCCCAGCATCTTGCCCGAGCTGCGCCAGCCGGTGTTGAAGGGCGCGGTGGCGGTGGCGCGCGGCGACCAGTCGCTGGCCACCGCGGCCCACGACGCCGCGCTACGGGTGGTCCAGATCATGGGCCGCCATACCTGGACGTTCGCCACCGACTGCCAGGACCTGAAGCAGTTCCAGCTTCCTCCGCTGGCGCTCGAGTCGCGCGAGCTGCTGATGAACGCCGCCGCGGTGCCGGGACCGGACGGCCGCACCTTCGTGCTGGTGGTGGTGACCGAGCCCGGCGCCTCTGCGATCCGCGCCGAGCAGATGGGCGGCGGCGGGGGCGGCACGAACCCGTCGATCGAGTCCTATGTCCACCCGCTGGTGGCTCCCGGCCGCTGCGGCGAACGCTGGCCGGCCCCGGACCGCCGGTCCTGACGTCGTCCGCGCCAACCCGGCCATCCTGGGTCGACTGGTGACGATTGCCCGCGGGGCTCGCCGAAGTGTCAGCCTTTCGACGTCGTCATCCCGGCGACGGCTGTAGCCTCCTCGGTCGAAGATTGGCCCCCCGCTTGCTGTGGTGACGACCATGAACATGGTGTGGCAGCCACCTGTGAGTGCGGGTGCGCCGACGCTCGCAGCGGCTCGAACCGGGAGGTGGTCGATGAGCGGCAGGGTTGGCTTGGTCGTAGCGCTCGTGGCGCCCTTGTCGGCCTCAGCCCGTGGTGAGTCGGCCCCCGGGCTACCGGCGCCGGTAAGCGGCTTGCCGCTCGTGTTGAAGCTTCGTCCGGACGACCGAGCCCAGACGGGGACCGGCGGCTCCTTGCTGGCGTCCGATGCCGCCGGTCCGCTCTCGGCCGAACGACCTGCTCCGCCACCTTCGCTCAAGTCTCCGCTGACGGCCTTGCTGCTCTCCCTGAGCACCACCGTCGTGCCCATCGCGGTCGGGTCGGGCATGCGGGCCGCGAACGCGAAGCGCTCGGCGGCATATGACCAGGCGAGCCTGGCCGCCATCGGCGCCGGGATCGTAATCGGACCCAGCGTCGGTCACGGCTACACGGGAGACTATCTGCGCGCGAGCGGCATGGCGCTGGGCCGCATGGGCGGCCTGCTGCTCTTCTACCTGGCGCTGAGGGCCGACGGATCCTGCGAGGAGAGCCCCTGCAAAGGAAGTGGGCCGGTCGTCCTGGGAGTCACAGCCCACCTGGCCGTATAG
>Ga0105238_10002862_pt1 | contig 17245 bp, 9 predicted proteins | sample KBSC34metaG_FD_81526 | JGI IMG/M metagenome (GOLD analysis project Ga0105238, IMG submission 81526) | Corn rhizosphere microbial communities from Kellogg Biological Station, Michigan, USA - KBS C3-4 metaG | ecosystem: Host-associated > Plants > Roots > Rhizosphere > Soil | place: Michigan, USA... | reverse complement strand
CGGCGCTGCTCGTACTTGGTGCCGGCGTTGAGCACGATGTCGTTGATGGTGACGTACAGGGCGTGCTCGAACAGCGGCGACTTGACCTTGAAGGTGGAGCCGACCAGGGTTTCCGGCCGCTCGACACTCTCGTGCATCTGGATCACTTCGGCCTGCTTGGGCGCGGCAGGGGTGGCCTGCTTTGCGCTGCCGGCCGCATCGGCAACCTTGTCCTCGGGCTTGACCACGTTGTAGCCGGTGATCTTCTTGTCGATCTTGATTGCCATGGGATTCGCTTCTTTGCTGGGCGCGCCGCAATGGCGGCGACGTGTGACATGAAAAACCATCCGGCCCGGCGCGACGCCGGGCCGGATGGAGGTACGGCTTACTTCTTCTTGCTGGCAGTGGACCTCTTGGCTGCCCTGGGGGCGGCCTTCTTCTTGCTGGCGGACTTCTTTGCCGCCGCCTTCTTGGGGGCCGCCTTGCGGGCGACCGACTTCTTGCCTGCCGCCTTGCGGGCGGGCTTGGCGCGCTTGACGGCGGCTTTCTTGACCGCCTTCTTCGCCACTTTCTTCGCGCTCTTGCGCACAGCCTTCTTCGGGGCCGCCTTCTTCACCGACTTCCTTGCCGCTTTCTTGGCGGCAGCCTTCTTCGGCGCGGCCTTCCTGGCTGCAGCCTTTTTCTTGGGAGCCGCTTTCTTCGCGGCGGCCTTCTTCTTAGGCGCAGCCTTCTTGGTCGCGGCCTTCTTCTTCGGAGCCGCCTTCTTCGCGGCCGCCTTTTTCTTCGGCGCCGCCTTCTTCGGTGCGGCCTTCTTCACTGCGGCCTTGCGGCGTGCCGGGGCCTTCTTCGCCGGGGCCGCGGCGGGTGCGGCCGGCGCTACCTCGGGCAGCACGGGCAGCACGACGGCGGGTGCCTCGGCGGCCGCTGGGTTGTTGTTTGACTCAAGCTCGTTGTCGATGGACATAACTGGTGTTCCCCTCCGATGAATGTCAGTACGTGCCGTGGCCCTCGGGAAACTGCGCGCAGTTCAGAACTTGCCGTAGTAACCCTCCTTCAAGGCATCGAAGAGGTTGGCGGCCGAATGCATCTCGCCGTCGTATTCCACCTGCTCATTGCCTTTCAGTTCGACAACACTACCGTCCTCCAGCTCGAAGCGGTAGAGGGTGTTTTCAAGGTCCGATTCCTTGACCAGCACACCCTGGAAAGCGGCGGGGTTGAAGCGGAACGTGGTGCATCCCTTGAGCCCCTGCTTGTAGGCGTAGAAGTAGATGTCCTTGAAGTCTTCGTACGGGTAATCGGTGGGCACGTTGGCGGTCTTGGAGATCGACGAATCGATCCATTTCTGCGAGGCGGCCTGGATGTCCACGTGCTGCTTCGGGCCGATGTCGTCGGCGGAGACGAAGTAGTCGGGCAGCTTGTGCGCGGCGTCGTCGGTGAACGGCCTGGCCTCGGCGTTGATCAGCGCGCGGTAGGCGAGCAGCTCGAAGCTGAGCACCTCGACCTTCTCCTTGGATTTCTTGCCTTCGCGGATCACGTTGCGCGAGTAGCTGTGCGCGAAGCTCGGCTCGATGCCGTTGCTGGCGTTGTTGGCCAGGCTGAGCGAGATGGTGCCGGTGGGGGCGATCGAGGTGTGGTGGGTGAAACGCGCGCCGGTCTCGGCCAGTTGCTCGACCAGCTCCGGCGCCACCGTGGCGATGCGCTGCATGTAGCGGCTGTATTTCGCGTGCAGCACGCGGCCGGGGATGGTGTCGCCGATCTTGTAGCCGTCGGCCGCCATTTCCGGGCGCTTGCGCAGCATGTCGCCGGTGACGGTGTAGTCGCGCAGCAGCACCGGCGCGGCGCCCTTCTCTTTCGCCAGCTCCAGCGCCACTTCCCAGCCGGCCAGCGCCATTTCGCGCGAGACGTCCTCGGTGAACGCCACCGCCTCGGCGCTGCCGTAACTCTGCTTGAGCATGGTCACGGTGGAGCCCAGGCCCAGGAAGCCCATGCCGTGGCGGCGCTTGCCCATGATCTCGTTGCGCTGCTGCTCCAGCGGCAGGCCGTTGATCTCGACCACGTTGTCGAGCATGCGGGTGAACACCTTGACCACCTCGCGGTATTCCTCCCAGTCGAAACGCGCCTTGGGCCCGAACGGGTCGCGCACGAACTTGGTCAGGTTGACCGAGCCGAGCAGGCACGAGCCGTAGGGCGGCAACGGCTGTTCGCCGCAGTTGTGCGCGTGCAGGCCGTTGCCGTCGAAGGTGTTGATGCCGGGTACCTGCACGTCGTAGACGTCCTCGACGCCATCGGCCTGCAGCGATTGCACGGTGGCGACAAAGCGCTCACGGTTGAGGTGACGCTTGTAGCCCGACAAGGCGGCCTTCAGACGCGCGGCCTTGTCGCTGTCGGCAAAGCCGATCAATTCGGCGAAACGCGGCAGCGACTCGCCGGCAATCACCAGCTCGTGCTGGGCCCGGGGGGCATAGGCATGCCTGCCGCCATGACCATCGGGCAACAGGCTTTCACCTGCGACACGGCGGTCGCGATAGATCCGTGACGGCATGCCCAGGCGCAGCAGCATGCGCTGTACCGCTTCCAACCGCGGCAGGTCCGACTGCGCCAGGCGCACGGACACGCCCTTGGCCTGGCTGCCCTGCACCGAACCGTCGGCGTCGAAGAAGCCGCGCAGGAAGCCGCGATAGGCCTCGCTCGACGCCTGCTCCAGCGCCGGCGTGATCGCCTTGTCGCCAGGATTCATGCCGAACTCGAACGCAAGGTCACGCAGCGCGGCGGACTTCATGCGGAACTCGCCGCGGCCGGCCACTTCCGACCAGCCGGTGAAATCGGCACGGTGCGGCAGCGTCCGGGCGCAGCGCAGGGCTTCGGCCATCAGCGCACGGGTACCGCCATCCACCGAGCCGTTCATCACGGCGGCCTGCGGCCACACCGACAACACCGCGGCGTCGTGCTTGAGCGTGCCGTCACCGACCAGCAGGCCGAGCAGGTAGCCCTGCTCCCCGGTCAGCGCACCGGGCCACTGCGCGTTGGCGCGGTGATCGTTGAGCAGCACGCGGTCGCCAGGCTGCAGCGCGCCGGCGGCGCACCACTCGGTGTCCACGCTCCAGCGGGTCAGGCGCGACACGCGGCGCACGCGGTGGTCCTCGGTCAGGCGCAGGCGGTGGCCTTCCTCGGTCTGCAGCGCCAGCACCGGCTTGGTCGCGGTGCGGAAGAAACCCTCGGCGCCAGTGGCGTGATCGTTGCCGTCCACGCGGGCCATGAAGCCTCGACCGAGCAGGTCACTGACCTGGCGCGGGCCTTCGGCGGTCTGCACCCAAGTGTCGGCCGTGACGCAGGGGTTGGTCGCGCGGATGTGCTCGCACCACCAGTTGTTGTTCATCTCGTTGACCTTGTCGATCAGGATGAACCCGGGCTCGGCGTAGTCGTACGTCGAGACCATGATCATGTCCCACAGGTGCCGCGCGCGGATGTGGCTGTAGATCTTGCAGGCGACCAGGCCGTCTTCGCGGTCGACGTAGTTCTCGTGGGTCGGCCATTCGCGCCAGACGACCTTGCTCGGGTCGTTGACGTCGATCTCGTCCTTCTCCTTGACGTGCACCGGGAATACCAGCGGCCAGTCCTGGTCGTTTTCCACCGCGTCCATGAAGCCGTCGGTGATCAGCAGGCTGAGGTTGAACTGGCGCAGGCGGCCGTCCTCGCGCTTGGCGCGGATGAACTCCTTGGCGTCCGGATGGCTGATGTCGAAGGTGCCCATCTGCGCGCCGCGGCGGCCGCCGGCGCTGGAGACGGTGAAACACATCTTGTCGTAGATGTCCATGAACGACAGCGGGCCGCTGGTGTACGCGCCGGCGCCGGAGACATAGGCGTTGCGCGGACGCAGGGTGCTGAACTCGTAGCCGATGCCGCAACCGGCCTTCAGGGTGAGGCCGGCCTCGTGCACCTTCTCCAGGATGTCGTCCATCGAATCGTGGATGGTGCCCGAAACGGTGCAGTTGATCGTGCTGGTGGCCGGCTTGTGCGCCAGCGCGCCGGCGTTGGAGGTGATGCGGCCGGCGGGGATGGCCCCGCGGCGCAGCGCCCACAGGAAACGCTCGTACCAGTGGCCGCGCAGCTCGTCGGTGGCTTCCACGTCGGACAGGGCGCGCGCCACGCGCTGGTAGGTCTCGTCGATGCTGCCGTCGACCGGCTCGCCGGTCTTGGTCTTCAGGCGATACTTCTTGTCCCAGATGTCCCACGAGGCGGGTTGCAGCGGGATGTCCACGGCAGCATCACGGCCGGTGGCGGGGTGGTTGGCTGGCGCACGCATTGTGCTCATCGTTTTGCTGACCTCTCGGTGTGGCCTCGCGGCCCCCGTTGATTTTTATTGGGATGTAAGGGTGTCGCTCGCGACGCGACGGCGACGAAGATCACGGGCGGGAACGACCTCCCGGCCTGCCCGCCCCCTGGCTTTCCGACAACAGTGGCTCCTCCCCAAGAACGCCGCGGTTGGCACCAGTGCTAGTCTCGGCATTGGCGCTTCAACACAAGATGTTGTGGTTGTTACCAAGGGAGGAAGTTAACCCTGCCGCTCCGGGAAGTAAAGTCCTGCGAGCGGCATCGGCCGGCGGGAACCCGCACGCCGCCGATCGGTCGAACCAGCGCCGAACTCACCCCCGCCAAGGAGCCCCTCATGTCGCCTCGCCATCCCTCCGTGCCGTCGTGGTTGACCGGCTTGCTGGCCGCGCTGGTGATCGCGTTCGGCACGCTGCCGGGCGCCGGCCGCGCCGCCACCTTGCCGGCGGCGATCGACGGCCAGCCGATGCCGTCGCTGGCGCCGATGCTGACCAGGGTGACGCCGGCGGTGGTGAACATTTCCAGTACCACCCACGTGCCGGTGCGCGATGCGTATTTCGACGACCCGATGGTGCGCCAGTTCTTCGGCCTGCCGCCCACGCCGCGCGAGCGCGTGGAGCAGAGCCTGGGTTCGGGCGTGATCGTGGACGCCGCCAGGGGCTACATCCTGACCAAAACCACGTGGTCGCCGGCGCCGACGACATCAGCGTGACGCTGCAGGACGGGCGCAGCTTCAAGGGCAAGCTGATCGGCACCGACCCGGCCACCGACGTGGCGGTGGTGCAGATCCGGGCCAGCGACCTGCACGCGCTGCCGATGGCCGACTCCTCCACCCTGCGCGTGGGCGACTACGTGGTGGCGGTGGGCGAACCGTTCGGCCTGGGCCAGACGGTGACCGCCGGCATCGTCTCGGCACTGGGGCGCTCGGGCCTGGGCGATTCGAGCTACCAGAACTTCATCCAGACCGACGCCTCGATCAACCCGGGCAACTCCGGCGGCCCGCTGGTGAACCTGCGCGGCGAGCTGGTCGGCATCAACACGATGATCTTCTCGCCCTCGGGCGGCAACGTGGGCATCGGCTTCGCGATCCCCAGCAACCTCACCGCCGAGGTGATGAAGCAGCTGATCGCGCATGGCAAGGTCGAGCGCGGCAGCCTGGGCCTGCAGGCGCAGGCGATCACCCCGCGCATCGCCCAGGCGCTGGGGCTGAGGGAGAGCAAGGGCGTGGTGGTGACCGGCGTCGGCGACGGTTCGGCCGCCGCGCGCGCCGGGCTGCAGCCGGGCGACGTGCTGACCTCGCTCAACGGCAAGCCGCTGCAGAGCGTGCAGCAGCTGCGCAACACCGAAGGCCTGCTGCCGCTGGGCAGCAGCCTGCAACTGGGCATCGTGCGCGACGGCCAGCCGCGCCAGGTCAATGCGACGCTGAGCGCCGAGAAGCTGGCCAGCCTCGACGGCGGCCAGCTCGACCCGCGCCTGGCCGGCGTGCGTTTCAGCGAGCTGAGCCAGAGCCAGCGCGACCAGGGTTGGTACGGCGCCGCCGTCAGTACGGTGCAGCCGGGCAGCCGCGCCGCCCAGGCGGGACTGCGTGCGGGCGACGTGGTGGTCGGCATCGGCAACCAGCGCCTCACCAGCCTGCGCATGCTGCGCGGGCTGGCCGGCGTGCGCCTGCGCCAGTTGGTGCTGGTGGTGGCCGATACAGACGGCAGCCACTACGTACTGATCAACTGACGACGCGGCAAAGCGACCGCGCGAAAAACCGGACGTGGGTCGCGTGAACGGCGTGTTCGCGCGCACGCTCTGTGACGCATCGTCACGCAAACGCCAGAAATCGCTTGATATTGTGGGTTCAGGCCGATCCAATATCCTGACGGCTTGTCGAACGCGCCGCGCGTCGGCTGCATATCCGCTTTCGATCACGCACCTTCGTCAAGTCGCCAGACGGGTGGGCCGGCCCGATCGGCCAGCTCATCCGCCCATGTCATGAGTTCATCACGCCGGGGTTTCGCATCATCATGTCCGTACGCTTTGCTCGCCTGTTCTGCCTCGCCCTGATCGGCGCCTGTTTCTCCACCGCGGCAACCGCGGCCACCAAGTCCGGCAGCCTGGTCTGGCGCGGCGACGACGCCACCGCCAACGCGGTGATGAACGAAGTGGGCAAGGCATGGACGAAGGCCGGCCACGGCCGCATCGAGCTGCAGCCGTTCAACACCGCCTCGGGCCTCGACGCGGTGAGCAACGGCACCGCCGACCTCGCCGGCAGCGCGCGCCCCTCCGACGGCAGCGCGCAGAACGACCGGCTGACCTTCACCCCGGTGGCCTGGAGCGGCCTGGTAATCATCACCCAAGCGTCCAACCCGATCGGCAGCCTCACGCTGAAGCAGGTGCACGACATCTACTACGGCAAGATCCACAACTGGAGCGAAGTCGGCGGCCGCAACGCGCCGATCGACGTCTACGCGGTGGCCAGCCCCGGCGACGGCGTGGAGTACAGCCTGCGCAGCCTGCTGTTCGGCCGCGGCAACCAGCCGGTCGCCGCGCCGCGGCTGTACGTCAACACGCGCAAGCTGGAAGAAGGCATCGCGCTGAACCCGAACGGCCTGGGCGTGGCCATGCTGGCCGGCATCAGTGACAACCCCAAGCTGAAGGCGATCCCGATCAACGGCCGCACGGCGACCACGGCGAACATCGCCAACGGCAGCTACCCGCTGTTCATCCCGCTGTACCTGGTCACCAACCCGCACAGCGCCAAGGCCGAGCAGGCGCAGGATTTCGTGGACTTCCTCAAGACCGAGCCGGCCAAGGCTGCGCTGCGTCGCCACGGCGTGCTGCCCTACGACGACGGCGCGCGGCTGGCGGCGATGGATGCCGAGCGCCGCAGCACGATCCTGGCCGAAGTCGGCGCGCGCGCGCGGTCGCAGGGCACGCCGATCTCGGCGCCCGGCGCCACCTACGCGTCCCGCGCCGCCATCGCGCCCACGTCGGAGCGCACGGTGCAGGCCCGCAACGCGCTGGAAGCGCGCCGCGAGCGCGCGGCGAACGATGCACGGCTGGAGCGCGTCAGCGGCAGCGTCAGCAACGTCGCCGTGACCGGCGTCGAGCGCGCCAGCGGCTCGGCCACCACGGTGAGCCAGGCCAACGGCAAGAATTTCCGCGGCGTCAGCGCCGACGCCACGCAGACCCATTCGACGTACAAGGTGGTGCGCGGCGACACGCTGTCCTCGATCGCCAAGGCACATTCGGTCGAGGTGGCGCAATTGCGCGCGTGGAACCAGCTCAAGAGCGACCACCTGCAACAGGGCCAGGTGTTGCGCGTCAGCAAGCGATAACCGGGTGAGCCGCGCCGCAGAGGCGGGCGCCGGCATGGTCCAGCGTCCGCTGGCGCTGACGCTGGATCTGGACGACACGCTGTGGCCGGTGCTGCCCGCGCTGGAACGGGCCGACCGGGCCGTCGACGCCTGGCTGCAGCAGCACCATCCGGAGGTTGCGCGTGCGTGGCCGATCACCGCGATGCGGCAACTGCGCGCCAAAGTGGCCGCCGAGCGGATCGACCTGGCGCACGATTTCACCACCCAGCGCCAGCTGACCCTGCGCCATGTGTTCGAGGCCAGCGGCATCGCCGATGCGCCGGTGGACGCGTTGTGGGAAATCTATTTCGCCGCGCGCAACCAGGTGGAACTGTTCCCCGACTGCCCAAGCGCGCTGGAACGCATCGCCGCACGCTGGCCGCTGGCGAGCCTGACCAACGGCAACGCCGACCTGCGCCGCATCGGCATCGAGCGGCATTTCCGCCATCACGTCTGCGCCCGCGACCATGGCGTGGGCAAGCCCGACCGCGCCATCTTCCTTGCCGCAGCCGCGCTGCTCGGCGTCGAACCGGGACAGGTGCTGCACGTGGGCGACGACCCCGCGCTGGACGTGGCCGGCGCGCGCGACGCCGGCTTGCGCACGGCGTGGATCAATCGCCAGGGCGAACCGTGGCCACCCGGCATGGGCCCGCCGCCGGATCTCGACCTGCCCGACCTGGCGGCGCTGGCCGACTGGCTGGAAGCCTCTTCCCGCCGCGACTGACGCCGTTGCGATTGTTCTTCGACGCGGGCATGTCCATCATGGGCCATTTCCCCGCAAGGATTTGCCCATGTCCGCCCTGATCGAACGCCGCCCTGGCCAGCGCCATGGCATCCCCGTCGAGACCACCGACGCCGCGCACCTGGCGGCCAGTCGCCGCCGGCTCGATGCGACGCAGCGGCGCTGGCTCGGCGACAGCGGCTTCGACGCGGCGCCCGGCACGTTCGCTCTGGTGCCCGACGCAGCCGGCAAGCTGGCGCGCGTGCTAGTCGGCGTGGCGCCGGCCGATCCGCTGGCCGCGCTGGCCGGCCTGCCCTGCCACCTGCCCGAAGCCACCTACGAACTGGCCGCCGAAGGCGTGCTCGCCGACACCGCGCTGGCCACGCTGGGCTGGGCGCTGGGCGCCTACCAGTTCACCCGCTACCGCGCAGCCAAACGCGCCCCGGCGCGGCTGATCGTGGCGGCCGAGGAACTGGCCCGGCTGGCCCCGCTGGTGGAGGCCACCTCGCGCGTGCGCGACCTGGTCAACACGCCCACGCAGGACATGGGTCCGGAGCAACTCGGCGAGGCGATAAAGACCCTGGCCAAGGCACACAAGGCGAAGCTGCGCGACTGGGTCGGCGACGAACTGCTCAAGGCGAACTTCCCCACCATCCACGCCGTGGGCCGCGCCAGCCATCGCGCGCCGCGGCTGGTCGAACTGAGCTGGGGCAAGCCCGACCATCCCAGGCTGGTGATCGTCGGCAAGGGCGTGTGCTTCGACACCGGCGGCCTGAACCTCAAGGGCGGCGAAGGCATGCGCTGGATGAAGAAGGACATGGGCGGCGCCGCGCACGCGATCGCGCTGGCCGGGCTGGTGATGCAGGCCAACCTGCCGGTGCGGCTGACCCTGCTGGTGCCGGCGGTGGAGAACGCCGTGGCCGGCAACGCGATGCGCCCGGGCGAGGTGATCACCACCCGCGCCGGCCATACCGTGGAAGTGGACAACACCGACGCCGAGGGCCGGCTGATCCTGTGCGACGCGCTGGCCTACGCCGGCGAACAGCAACCGGCGCTGATCATCGACTTCGCCACCCTCACCGGCGCCGCCCGCGTGGCGCTGGGCCCGGATCTGCCGGCCCTGTTCGCCAACGATGACGCGCTGGCCGACGCGGTGCTGCAGGCCGGCAACGCCGTGGCCGACCCGCTGTGGCGGCTGCCGCTGTGGCGTCCATACCGGCGCATGCTGGACTCCCACCTGGCGGACTTCGCCAACTCCAGCGCCTCGCGCCACGCCGGCGCGATCACCGCCGCGCTCTATCTCGAACGCTTCGTCCCCGACGGCACGCCGTGGCTGCACCTGGATACCTACGCCTGGAACGACGCCGACCGCCCCGGCCGCCCCCGCGGCGGCGAGGCAATGGGCCTGCGCGCGGTGTTCGCGTTCCTGCAGGAGCGTTACGGGCACTGAGCCGCACCCGCCGACCTCGACGCCCGACACCCCCTTCCGCCCGGCGCCGTGTGCAGTGGTGCGAGGAAGCCCCGGGGGAGTAACCTCTCGAACGTTGGGCGTGGTCCGAAACTGGTTGCGACATTGCCTGAGGGGGGACAAGGGGCACCAGTGGACGCGCTCGACATTACAGGGCCGAGCCATCACCACTGGGGAAAGAAACCACATGAAATACGACTTGAATCACCTGTCACTGGCTGTGCGTCTCGCATTGACCGCCGGGATGCTCTCGGTCGCCGGCGGGCTGCAGGCCCAGACGACGACCACCAATCCGCCCACGACGGATCAGGCCACGCCGGCCTCCAAGGACAAAGCCAAGACGCTGAACGCCGTGGTGGTCACCGGCTCGCTGATCCGCCGCGTGGACGTGGAGACCGCCAGCCCGGTGGTGACCATCGACCGCGAGGCCATCACCAACTCCGGCAAGCCCACCCTGGGCTACGTGCTGCAGGACATGCCGGCGATCTCCGGCAACGCCACCAACCCCTCCAACAACAGCAACGGCGGCGGCGTCGCCAGCCCGCTGCTGGAAGCCGGCGGCGGCGCCTCGCGCGTCTCGCTGCGCGGCCTGGGCATCAATCGCACGCTGGTGCTGGTGGACGGCCAGCGCATGGTCAACTCGGACATCAACATGCTGCCGCCGGACATGATCGACCGCGTCGACGTGCTGGCCGAAGGCGCCTCCACCGTGTACGGCTCCGACGCCATCGGCGGCGTGGTCAACTTCATCCTGCGCAAGGATTTCCAGGGCGTCCAGTTCAGCCTGAACGACGGCATCTCCAGCCACGGCGATTCGCAGCGTCGCGGCTTCAACCTGACCGGCGGCATGTCCGGCGACAACTACAGCATCGTCGGCGGCCTCGACTACAACAAGTACGACGCCACGCTGGCCTCGCAACGCGACTTCTCGCGGCAGCAGCTGTACCTGTCCAGCGGCACCATCATCGCCGCCGGCTCCAGCTCGATCCCGACCGGCCGCATCCAGCTGCCGGCCTCGATCGCCAGCCAGTACGGCTGCGCGATCAACTCGTCCGGCACCGCCAACGTGACGCTTGCCACGGGCGACGGCTCGAACCTCGGCGACTACCGGTGCCGGCTCGGTTCGGACACCTACAACTATGCCGCGCTCAACTACATGCAGACCGCGCAGAAGCGCACCAACGGCTTCGTGCTGGGCAGCTACGACCTGACGCCCAACCTCAAGGCCTACGTCAACGCGTTCTACAACCGCACCGAATCCAGCGGCCAGGACGCCCCCTCGCCGGTCGGTACCGGTGACGGCCTGATCATCTCCTCCAGCAACCCGATCAACCCGTTCGGCGTCACCTTCAGCCAGAACGCGGTGCCGGGCGACCCGAACAGCGGCTACAACTTCCAGACCCGCCTGACCGGCGCCGGCACCCGCGTGCACAGCTACAAGACCGACAACGCGCAGATCAACACCGGCCTGCGCGGCAACTTCGGCCAGGACAGCAGCTGGATCTGGGACGCGTCGATCAACTACAGCCACAGCAAGCGCGACCAGCGCGACACCAACGAGGTGGACATCCCCGCCCTGCAGGCGGCGGTCGATGCCGGCGCCAACATCTTCAACCAGGCCGACCCGGCGGTGGGCAAGCTGCTGAGCGCCGGCGTGAAGACGCCGATCTATGTCATGACCAACTCGACCAAGCAGGCGCAGTTCGACGCCAGCGGCGACCTGTGGGACCTGCCCGCCGGCGCCATGCAGCTGTCGGTCGGCGCGCTGTACCGCAAGCAGACGATGAAGTACACGGTGAGCCCGTTCGCGGTGCTCGACCCGGTCACCACCCAGTGCCAGATCCTGCAGGAAGCATGCGGCTCGCCCGCCAGCGGCAGCTACAACGTCAAGGAGATCTACGCGGAAACCCTGATCCCGCTGCTCGCCGATGCGCCCGGGGCGCAGTCACTGAACATCGACCTGGGCGTGCGCTCCTCCAACTACAGCACCAGCGGCAGCACCACCAACGGCAAGGTCGCGATCGAATGGAAGCCGGTGGCCGATCTGCTGGTCCGCGGTACCGTCTCGCAGGTGTTCCGCGCGCCGAACCTCAACGAGCTCTACGACGGCCGCACCCTGGTGCAGCCCACCCTGAACGACCCCTGCGTCAACCTCAGCGCGGCCGATCTGGCCCAGCATGCCGCGGCCTGCCAGTACGTGCCGGTCAACTGGGGCGGCAACTCGCCGGCGCAGGTCAACACGTTCTATTCCGGTGCCGCCACCGTGGGCAACTCGCTGAAGCCGGAAAAGGGCAAATCCATCGACCTCGGCCTGGTCTACTCGCCGGAGTGGCTGCCCGGCTTCTCCACCAGCCTCGACTTCTGGCACATCTACCTGTCCGACACGTTGACCGCGATCACCGGCGACCTGGTCGTCAGTTCGTGCTTCAACAACAGTGCCAGCCCGTACTGCGGGCTGATCCATCGCGAGGACACCACCAGCCGCCAGCCGGGCCAGGTGTTCCTGATCAACACGCCGGTGGTCAACCTTGGCACGCTGAATACGTCGGGTGTCGACTTCACCTTGCGCTACAAGGTGCCCCACTTCAACATGGGCAGCGTGGACCCGGGCGACTTCCAGGTGGGCCTCAACAGCAGCTACACCTCCACCTACAGGAACAACGCCACCCCCGGCGAGCCGGGCGCACAGGCCATCGACTACGCCGGCACCTACAGCCAGCAGTTCGGCAACATCTCGCGGCTGCGCGGCACGGTCACGCTGAACTGGAGCAAGGGCAACTGGAACGCCCAGTGGCAGTCGCGCTACATCAACAGCCTGACCGCGCTCAACACGGATGCGGCCATTCCCGGCGTGAACATTCCGATCGCCTCGGTGACCTACCACTCGATCCAGCTCGGCTACGCGGTGCCGTCGATCCACACCCGCTTCGACGTCGGCGTGGACAACATCGCCGACAAGGCACCGCCGCTGATGTATCAGAACGGTTCCAACTACAACGTGGACGTCTCCACCTACGACGTGCTCGGTCGCTACTACTGGGCCCGCGCCACCGTGAAGTTCTGATGTCCTAGCTCCATCGCAGTCGTTGCAAACCCCCAGGAGGGCCGCGGGCAAACCGCGGCCCTCTTGCATAATGGGCGCCGGACACCACCCCACCGAGGCCGCATGCCCCCGCCCCCGCCCGCCGCCGATCCGCCCAGCACTCCGGCCAGCACGCTGGCCGCCGCCATGGCCAGCGCGTGGAATGCAGGCGACGCAGAGCGCGTCATCGAACTGGCGGCGCAGGCGGCGGATGCCGCCGGCGACGACGAAGGCGTGCTCGTCCTGCTCGGCGTGGCGCAACAGGCCACCGGCCGGCACGCACGGGCGGCCGCCACGTTCAACCGCCTGTGCCAGTTGCGACCGGCCGTCTCGGCCTACTGGAACAACCTCGGCGTGGCCTCTCGCCTGGCCGGCGACCTCGCCGCGTCCGGACAGGCCCTGCGTCAGGCCCGGCAGCTCGCGCCGGGCGATGCGGAGGTGCACTACAACCTCGGCCTGCTGTACACCCAGCAACGCGATTGGCCGGCGGCACGGCAGGCGCTGCTGGAAGCGGCCAGTCTCGCCCCGTCATTCATCGAGGCCCGCCTGCAGGCGGCCTACGCCTGCTACGTCTGCGGCGACAACGCGGCACAGGAGGAAATGCTCGACGGCGCCGGCGAGTGGCCGCCGCAACCCGCCGAACAGGCGCTGATCCTGGCCGCCATGTTGTCGGTGCAGGGCGCTTCCGAGGCGGCCCTGCGCACGCTCGCGCGCGCGCAGTTGCCGCCGACGGAGGCCGCGGCCGCTCCGCTGCGCCTGCGCATCGCCGCCCAGCGCGTGGTGTTGCACGAGCGCAGCAACCAGGTCGAACGCGCACAGCAGGACCTGCAGCAACTGCCGCTGGCCGCGATCGACGCCCTGCCGCCGGGCGCCGTGCAAGCACGCGCCGACGGCTGGCGCGCGCACGCCGCGATGGCCTCACGCAACGGCGCGCACGCCGAGGCAGCGGCGCTGTACCGGCGCGTGCTGGCGCAGCCGCTCGACGACGAGAGCCGGGCCAGCGTCGGTTTCGGCCTCGCCATCGCCTGCGACCGGCTGGGCCGCCACGCCGAGGCATGGGACGCGTTGCAGGCGGCGCACGCGGCGCAACTGGAGATCGCCCGCCAGGTCGTGCCGGAGCGACTGGCGGCGGACAGCCAGCCGCTGCCGCTGGCGGACTGCGTGGTCGAACCGCACGACTACGCCCGCTGGACCGAGCTGCGCGCCCCCGGCTCCATGGAGAGCCCGGTCTTCGTGGTCGGCTTTCCGCGCTCGGGTACCACCTTGCTGGAACAGATGCTCGACGCCCACCCGGATTTCCGGTCCATGGACGAGCGTGCCTACATCCATGAGCTGATCGAAAGCATGGAACGCGTCGGCCAGCGCTATCCCGCCGATCTCGTCACACTGAGCCAGGACGATGCCGATGCCCTGCGCCGCAGCTATCGCCGACGGGTCGCGCGGGTGCGCCCCGACCTCGGGCCGCGCCGGCTGGTCGACAAGAACCCGCTGAACATGCAGTGCCTGCCGATGATCATGCGGCTGTTTCCGCATGCACGGATCATTCTCTGCCTGCGCCATCCCTGCGACGTGTTGCTCAGCTGCAGCATGCAATCGTTCCGCTCGCCGGCGTTCATGGTGCTGTGCTCCTCCCTGCCGCGCCTGGCGCAGGGCTACGCGCGCGCCTTCACCCAATGGCAGCGCGATGTCGAGGTGTTCGCCCCGCAGGTGCTGGAGTGGCGCTACGAATCCGTGGTGGAGCAGTTCGGCGACCAGGCGACACGACTGGCGCGGTTCCTGGACCTGGCCGATGCCTCGCCCCTGCAGCGCTTCGCCGAGCATGCGCGCGAGAAGCACATCAGCACGCCCAGCTACGCGCAGGTCACCCGCGGCGTCTATCGCAAGGCGGTGGGCCGCTGGCGCGACTACCGCGAGCATTTCGAACCGGTGTTGCCCGTGCTGCAACCGTGGCTCGAACGCTTCGGCTACGATGGGTAGGAAACGGCCCGCGGGACAAGCGCCTGCGGACCGCAGGCTCCCGCACGCACCACGACAGGCAGTGCCGCCTTGTCGTCGTGCGCAGCGGGATACTCAGTGCGCCGGGCTGCTCGCGGACGGCGCGGGGGTGGTTACGCTGGCCAGTGCGTGCGGCGAGAACTTGCCGCCGTAAGGCAGCACCTCGCTGGCCAGTTTCGGGTCGGCCTTGATCATGCCGATCGCGTCGAACAGGATGTGCGCGGTCTCCTGGAGCTGCGGGTCCTTGGCGTTCTTGGCGTCCTTCTCTTCCTTCAGCTCGCTCTTGATGCTGCGCTCGTTCGGGTTGAGGCCGTCGTCCAGCGTGCTGCCCGCCTCCGGCAGGGCCGCGTCGCTGCCGTCGATGGCGACGTGCCGCGCGCGGAAGGCGGCCTGCATCTGCTCCTGCTGCTTGCGCTCGGCTTCGCGGGTGGCGAGGTTCAGCGAGATCGTGGTCATGTCGCGCATCTTCTTGTACTGCGCCAGCTCGTCCAGCATCAGCTTCCACGCCGGCGATTGCGCCGCACGCTGGTCGTGCTGCTTGAGCAGCTGCGGCAGGTAGGCGGAGAGGTTCGCCACCGGCTGGTAGTCGGCCGGCGGAATCTGCGTCCACGGCAGCGCGTTGTCGTAGGTCGATTCGCCGAAGTCCTTCTCGTCGCCGTTCTTCGGGAACTCGATGTCCGGGGTGACGCCCTTGAGCTGGGTGGAACCGCCGTTGATGCGGAAGAACTCCTGGATCGTCATCTTCAGTTCGCCCAGCTGCGGCTTCTCGCTGTCGCCGGAGGCGAACTTGTCCAGGTCCACCAGGGTCTGCACGGTGCCCTTGCCGAAGGTCGGCTCGCCGATGACCAGGCCGCGGTGATAATCCTGGATCGCCGCGGAGAAGATCTCCGAGGCCGAAGCCGTGCCGCGGTTGACCAGCACCGCCAGCGGACCGCTCCAGGCCATGCCTGCATCGTCGTCGCCCTGCACCTGGACTTCGCCGTGCGAGCCGCGCACCTGCACCACCGGGCCCTTGTCGATGAACAGGCCGGTCATCGAATCCGCCTCGGCCAGCGAGCCGCCGCCGTTGTTGCGCAGGTCCACCACGATGCCCTGCACGCCTTCCTGCTTGAGCTCGGCGATCAGCTTGGCCACGTCGCGGGTGGTGCTGCGGTAATCCTTGTCGCCGGCGCTGCGCGCGCCGAAATCGGAGTAGAACGAGGGCAGGTCGATCACGCCGATCTTGCGGGTGACCGCGCCGTCCTTGATCTCGATGACCTTCTTGCTGGCCGCGGCATCCTCCAGGTTGATCTTGTCGCGCACCAGGGTGATCAGCTCGTGCTTGCCGTCCGGGCCGACATCGGCGGGCAGCACTTCCAGCCGCACCACCGTTCCCTTCTTGCCGCGGATCAGCGCGGTGACGTCGTCGATGCGCCAACCGACCACGTCCACCATTGCGCCCTTGTCGCCCTGGCCCACCGCCACGATGCGGTCGCCCGGCTTGAACTTGTGCGACTTCATCGCCGGGCCGCCGGGGATCAGCTTGACGATCATGGTGTAGTCGTCGCGCGACTGCAGCTGCGCGCCGATGCCCTGCAGCGACAGGCTCATCGCGATGTCGAAGTTGGCCGCCGCCTCCGGGCCGAGGTAGTCGGTGTGCGGGTCGGTGGATTCGGCGTAGGCGTTCATGAAGGTCTGGAACGCGTCGGCGCTGTTGATCTGCCGGATGCGGTCGATGTAGCCGCTGTAGCGCTTGTCCAGCGTCTTGCGGATGTCCGCGTCGTCCTTGCCGGCCAGCTTCAGACGCAGCCAGTCGTTCTTGGTGCGCTTGCGCCAAAGGTCCTGCGCGGCGGCCTCGTCCTTCGGCCAGGCGGCGTCCTTGCGGTCGACCTCGTAGCTCTCGTCGCGGCTGAGGTCGAAGCCGTTCTTCAGCAGCTCGCGGGCGTAGCTCATGCGCTGCACGGCGCGCTGCAGGTACAGGTTGAAGATGGCGAACGGCGCGGAGAGGTCGCTGTTCCAGATCGCGTCGTCGAACTTGCTCTTCAGTGGCGCGAACTTGTCCATGTCGGCCTGGGTGAAGAACACCTTGTCGCCGTCGAGCATCTTGAAATATGCCTTGTAGATGCGCGCGGACATCGCGTCATCCAGCGGCTGGGCGTCGTAGTGGAAGCGGGTCAGGAAGCGCGCGGACAGTTGCGCGGCCTGGGCCTGTTCGGCCGTGGGCTCCAGCGGCCAGGTGGCCGCCTTGCGCGGCTGGGGGCCGGCACCCAGGTCGGCCGCGGACTGCGCGAAGGCGCAGCTGGCGGAGAGAACGAACAGCAGGACCAGCGCGGGGCGAAGTTTCATGG
>Ga0105238_10002861_pt1 | contig 17245 bp, 15 predicted proteins | sample KBSC34metaG_FD_81526 | JGI IMG/M metagenome (GOLD analysis project Ga0105238, IMG submission 81526) | Corn rhizosphere microbial communities from Kellogg Biological Station, Michigan, USA - KBS C3-4 metaG | ecosystem: Host-associated > Plants > Roots > Rhizosphere > Soil | place: Michigan, USA... | reverse complement strand
CATTGGGAAAACCGGCGGGAACGCCGGTTGCACGCTCCTCGCGACTGAGTTCAATCGCCGGGAGGCAACGATGCATCGAGCCTGGATCGCAGTGATCGTGACGACCGTGTCGGTCACGGTGTCCGCGGCACCGACGTTCTCGAACGTCTGGAAGTCGCCCGAGGTGTCGCGCCTCAACTTCAAGGGGCAGACCGTCGCCGCCCTCGTGATTACGGACAACCAGTCGTTGCAGATGTCGGGCGAAGAGGCGTTGGCCCGGGAACTGACGGCGCGCGGCGGCACCGGGCTCGCGACCTACCGGTTCGTCCCACGTGAGGAACTCAAGAGCGCCGACCGCGCGAAGGTGTGGTACGAGCGGCGGGGGGTGAAAGGCGTGGTCGCGCTGAGGCCGGTGAGTCGCGAGATCGAGAAATCGCCCAAGGCGGTATTCGCCTCGGGGTACTACCAGTCCTTCTGGGGCTACTACGGGTATGGGTGGTCGCAGACGACGGTCATCCCCATCGGAACCAAAACGACCACGACGATCGGGGTCGAAACCCTGGTCTATGACGCGACGAGCGACCACCTCGTATGGGCCGCGGTCAGCGAGACGAAGAACCCGGATAGCCTGCAGGAGTTCGTCAAAGACCTCGTGGACGCCGTCGCGCGCGAGATGAAGAAGATGAAGATGGTCGGCTGACCACCGTCAAAGCTCCCGACGTCGCCTACCGATTTCGCACATACATAATCGCCGCGCCGCCGGGAACGGCGATGACGGACACCGGGAAGGGTCGCTCCGCCTCGTGGCTCGTGACCGTGCGGCCCGCGATGATGCCGACGCCCGCGCCGAAGACCGTGTCACTCAGCCAATGTCGATTGGCCGGGAGGCGTGAGATGGCGACATACGACGAAAAGATGTAGGCCGGCACCGAGTAGTGCCAATTGAGGTGCCGCTCGAGGGCGGTGGCAAAGGCGAATGTGTCGGCCGCATGGCCCGACGGGAACGAGTTCTTCGAGCTGCCATCGGGCCGCTCTCGTCTGGCCGTGTATTTGATGGCCTGCGTGAGCGCCTCGGACATGGCCAGCGATTCGATCAGGTCCATCCCGAGATGCGACACTTTCGGCTGGTCTTTGATACGGCCATATGCGTAGACGCCTGCTGACGTGCCGAGCAGGGTGCCAAGCTGCCCCAGCACTTCCCCCACCTTGAAGATGTTGTGGGCGGTGTCGCTGCCGACAAGCGCTTCGTTCACGTTGTCGTCGAACGGGTGAGCCGCGAGCGCCAGCCCTCCAGCAGCACCGGCCCAGAGCAGATTTTCCTTCGATGGCAGGTACTTGAAATTCGTGACGAGATGCTTCGTCAGCGCCTTGATGCCCGTGTGGCGTGGCGTCGGCGGGGCCCCGGCCGGATCCTGCGCCAGCGACGCATCCGCGACGAACGCGCCCAACCGCGCCGGCGTGAACAACGATGGGCTGCCTTCCGGGTCGCTTTCAACGATCGAGTCCAGTGTCTGGGCGTGGGACGAACCGGCCGAGATCCAGATAAGGGCGAGAGAACAGACTGCAATCCGAAGTGTGACGCGCATAGCTCCTCCGTGAATTCGAACGAGCGACCTGTGGCAGGCACACGTCGCCACGAAAGGAAGACGGCGAGACTAGACGCGAAGAACCGCGGGGGGACTGCTGGTCGGAACGGGCGGGACGATGGATACGAGCGGCTGGAATACCCGTAGCGCGCCTGCCACGTGGACAGGGCGCGTGGACGAATGCGCTCTTATCTGGTTGACCACGGCGACGGTACCCGTGGCGAACGCGACGCCGATGCAGAGCACCAGGACGACGACGTTCGCTTCCGTGTCGTTGCCGTCTTGGGCTGTCTGGTCCCAGCTATCGAACGTCTCCGCCATCGGGACGCCGAGGCAGATGGCGATGATCGCGACGATGCACAGCCGTCGAGCCACTGAGCCGCAGTATCCGGCACGCGCTGACTGCGTGCAAACTCAGGTGTTTTCGACCTACTTCTGTTGGAACTCCGGCGTCATGTCCTTGCACGGCTGCTTCTGAAACGGCACGTCCGAGAGATACATGACGTCGTAGCTCTCGTATGGAGCCGCCAGGTACACCGGATCGGTGACGGAGTAGTCGCGCCGCAGCGAGAACTTCTGCGGATCGAACGTGAATCGCTCGACGATGTGCATCTGCTCGCTGCTGCGCGTGGGCGGCGACAGCACGCCCGCGGCAAACCCTACCGTGTCGACAATGAGCGTATTGCCTTCCCAGTGGCCGATTGAATGGCCAGCGTAGCTTGGCTTGAGATTGTCCGGATGCTTGGCCATGCCGACATGAATACGCCGTTCGAAGTTGTACAGACCGTACGTGATGTCGATGACCTTCTCGCCGTTCACCGTCTTCTGCTCGAACCGGTTGATCGGCCAGTCCGCGGTCCAGTCCCGGATGAAGCTCGTGGGCTTGCACGCAAACCACGGGTTGTCCTTCGGCGATCGGCTCTGGAATGCGTCGGCCGCCTTCTTGCCCTCGGCCGTGTACGAGACTTTCGGCCGCGGCGGCTGCGTCGCCTGCACCTGCTGCAATGTGATCTTGCCGGCCGCGAAATCCGGCGACATGCTCTTGGGAATCATGGAGCCGTTGCCGCCGCTCGGCGGCACGGTGAGCACGAGCTGCTCCACGGCCCAATCGCCACTGATGTTCGGCTGGCCATCCGCGGTGCGCAGCGCACGTTTCGAGGTATCGACCTTCGTCTTCGTCGCGAACTGATCGTTGCGATTCAACGTGGGCGCATCGCCGATCTTCAGGTTCTCGATGTAGCAGGCGTGAGCATCGGTACGGTGCGGATGCCCCTCGACCTCGACGCGCGAGCCCACCTTGAACATCTCGGCGGACCAGCCGGAACGTTTCAGCAGCGTCGCCGCGCGCATCTCGCAGCGCATCTGCGACTTCTTGCCGTTTGCATCAACCACCTCGATCTCCATGTAGGAGTGTGGGTTGACGAAATTCATCTTGACGAGGGTTCCGGTCAACTTCAGCGGCACGTCCATCTGGAACTCACCGAAACTGTGGTGAGCCAGCAATGGTGTGGCGAGGCCAAGCAAGCTCGCGGTGAAAATGATCGACCACACGACTCTCTGTGACATGGACACGTCCCCCTGCGTCATGGCTCGCATGGAACAAGTATAGAGAAGACGTGGCCGGTCGAGGCGGCTCTACGGTGCCTGGGTCACCATCCGCATCGCCAGCCCTTTGGGCGACACCGGCCTCTGCGTCTGATCGGCCGCGTCCTGTTGCGCGGTCAGCAGGGTCAGACCTTGAATCCCGGACGTCTGCAGCGCGTCCATGACCTCGATCAGACGCAGATATGGAAGCCGGGCGTCGGCTTTGATGTAGACCGTCCTCTCGCTCCGGGCCGAGAGAAGGTTCTTCACTCTGTCGGCCAGAACCGGGGTTTCGAGAGGGTCGCCCCCGAGGTACGCGGTCCCGTTGGCCGTCACCGCAATCACCAAGGCGTCTTGTCTGTCCGCGTTGGGCACCGGCACCGCATTCCGGGTGATTGCCATCTGGACGCTGACACCGCGCTGCAGGGGGACCGCCCCTCCCGCCTGCTGCGCAAGCACCGCAACGGATACGAGGGGAACTGTGAGCGAGACCAGGCACGCTGTGAATCGGTGATTCATGGGTGGGCCCTCCTGCATGTGCCGGAACGAACAGCCGACGAGATGTACCACTGATCTAGTACAACAGAACACATCGGGAGGTCAAGCCACGGATCCACCAAAGCTCAGCGCGGGCAGACTTTCGTTACCGGCCCGGGGCCCTTCCGAAGCGCACCTAGGGACCGTGCAGCTCAACACCTCGGCCCGCAGAAACGGACGAGTTAGCACACGATTTGCACGGCGAGGCGGCGCGGAGGACCTTCATGCGTCGTGTGCCCCCCCTCGCGGCGGCAGTGGCCGCCATCGCGTTCGTCCTGACAGCAACGCCAGCACGCGCCGGCGCCTTCGTTTTCAACGGCGTCGACACCTACACGTATACGGGCGACAAGTTCAACGTCTGCGGGTACGGCTGCCCTCAACATGCGCCTGCTAATCCAACGGGCGTGGACTACATCATTGCGGTCCTGAAGTTCGCCGCACCGCTCGGCCCCAATCTGGTCGACGTGAGCCCGGCGACCACGTTCTGGAGCATGACGGACTTCTTCGGCTCCTTCTTCTTCAGCGGTTCGGGCGTCCCGCCCGGTGTGCCTGCGGACGTCGAGGATCCAGCCTTCCCCGGGCTGGTTCTGTCCACCGACGGCAGCGGAAAGATCATCAAGTGGTTGATGAGCGCCTGGACGGGAAAGCAGACCCCCGACGGATACAACACGGGGACGCAGGCGTTCATCATCAATCCTGCCTTCGCCTGCGGTGAGGAGTGCGGCGGCAATGGCATGGGCATCAGCGACTTCGTCGCCGTCAATCTGCGCTCGGACCCGGACACCGAGTGGGATGCCGGCGTCGTTACTCCCGTTCCTGAACCTGCCAGTCTGGCGTTGCTCGGCGTGGGCTTCGGAATGATCGCCCGCCGCCGGCTGAAGGCCCAGGGCACGTAACCGCGACCTCCAGCAGGGACCAGCTTACCGACTCACCTGGAGGCTGGTTCCACCGCCGGGGCCACCGCCAATCGGGCCCCGAGCACCGTTGCCGTTGGAGACCAGCTTCACCCACAGTGCATCCTTGTCCTTGAAGTACGAGGTGTCGCTGGCCCTACGCAGCGCATCCAGGCTGCTTTGCTCGGCGCCCGAGGCCGCGGTCGTGAATCCCGGCAGCTCGAAAATCACCCACGAGCCGGCATCCATCTCGGTCAGGATGAGGGACATCGTCGGCCTTTCAGTGGTCACCTTGATCTCAGTACCGGAGCGTACGTTGCTCGCGGTTTGCGTGTACTCCCTGCTGTTGCGGCTGAGAACGACTGGCGGCTGAGGAGGAGCCGCACCACGACCGCCGGCTCGACCACCCGGAGCGCCAGGAGCTGGCGCCGGCGCCCCCGCACAACCGGCACCCGAGGAGCAGGCACCGCCGAATCTCGGAGCGGCACCACCCGGCCCACCAAACGTCAGGCGACCGATATCGCCCTTGCACACCGCCGCGTTCCAGGCGGGCTTGATCTCACAGGCCTGTGCGTCGGTTGCGATGCTGTCGTAGGCGCCATCGTTCAGGAGAATGTAGGAATTGGGGACGCCGCTCACCGAGCCGTCCTTGTCGTGGATCGCCGCGGCCTTCCAGGCCACACCGTTCAAATTGTCGTTGCCCCACCTGCGCTCCATCGGCGGGAAATACACCGGTTTGGCATTGATGAAATGCGCGCGCTCGATGGCGTTTTCGGTACTCACCCCGGCGCTCGTATACATCAAGTACGAGAGCGCTCCAGTCTTGCGAGTGGCGTTGTCCTCGTAGTTCCGGAACGTGACGTTCTCCACGTCATGCCTGTAGTCGTAGTACTCGTAGCCGCGGATCGGGAAATCCGGCATTTGCGGCTTCGGCAAGCTGCGGCCGTACGCCCTTTCCGCGTCGGTGCTTGGGTTGCCGATGTTTTCGGTTTCACCCACGAACAGCGAGTCGACAACCTTTGACGTAAATGGATCACGACCAGCCGAGCCAGACGCGTGCGTAAAGCCCATGGCGTTGTCGGCCAGCTTCACGTTCCTGAACACGTGCATCTCGCCGCGGCCCCAGATCCCACCATTGCGGTTCTTGTAGGCGGTGAGATTCTCGAAGTCCGTTTCCACCGTTTTGCTCGTCGGGTCGGCCGGATCTTCCTTCGGCATATGCGCGTTGCCGGTCACGCCGAACGTGTTGTTGACGTTGATGTTCCGATCGAACATGAACGCGTCGTAGTTGGAGTGGGCGACGTTGCCCTTGAACTCGCGGAACGGCGTTCGACGTGGCCAGGTGGCCTTGCTGATCTCCGAGCCTTCGAACTTGCCGTTCGGGTGCTCCGGCAACGACATCCAGAAGCCGTTCGAGTCCGAGCCCGCAGCGACGTTGTCGCGGTAGGTGTTGTCCGGATTGGTAATCCAGAAGCTCGATGCCGTGTTGTCCGACGGCAGCAGCACGTCCTTCGACTGCTGGCCATTCACTCTGACGGCCTGGCGATTGTCGAAGTCGGCGCTCTCTCCGGCTGCGGCGAGTCGCGTCGGAACGCACGGCTTGGACGTATGGCACTTGGTCTGCATCGCCAAGTTGTGCACGAACTCGTTACCGTGCTCGATCCCATCTTCGAGGAAGAAGCAGTGCCCTACGGTGTTGTAGGTCACGTTGTTCTCCACGTGCAGGAAGTTCGTGCCGTGCACGGTCACACAGCGGTTGTAGGTGTCGTGGATCGAGGCATTCCTGATGTATTGCCCTTTCGCATCGCCGATCAGATGCCAGTGAATCGGATACCGGGCCAGCGTCAGGTTCTGACCCATGCGCTGGAACTCGACGCCCTCGACGAACATCTTGCTCGCGCCCATCGCCATCACGTGCCCGCCGTAGAACGGCGGTTCCGCCGCGTCGGCCGATGCCTGGAGAAGGATATTGCGCGTCAGCATGCCCACTTCACCACGCTCGTCCACGTCGAAGGTGATCTTGCCGAAGTGCATGAAGTCCAGTTTCTTGTCGAGCGTGATCACATTCCCGCGGATCGCGGAAATGGTGCGCCGCTCGGCCTGCCGGGGATCGAAATCCGTGGACGCGAGGATAATCTCGTCGCCCACTCGCCAACCGGTGGCGTTCAGGACTTCGATCGAATTGCTGCCCGCGTCGGCAGTCTTGGACAACTTCGTCCAGGAGTTCGTCCGGTCACCGTGCAGGTTCAGGGTGCCGGCCATCAGCATGATGCCGCGGTCCACGCGGTCCGTCGTTCCGCCCGTGCCGCTAATGTCTTCGTCCTTGACGTTGTTGGTGAAGGTAATCGTCGCCTTGCGTGTGTGGGGCCTGGCTTCGGTGCCGATTTCCAGTTCCCCGTGCACCATGATCCACTCGGTGGTCAGTTCGAGGTCGGCGGTGTTCGCGAAGCTGAGTTTGCCGTCGATCGTCAGACCGTTCAACGCTGGCGGACTGACGTCGAGGAGCACACTCTTGTCTCTTGCGATCGTGACCTTATCGCTAGCAGCTGGCACCTTCCCTTCCGGCCAGGTGGCCGGATCGGACCAGCGCGTCTGCTTGACTGCCGGCGCTCCGGCGTTCTGAGCGTGAACGACGGCGAACACGCTGCCGAGCAGGAATGCTTGAAGGAGCGAGGCAAGAAGAAACAAGCGATGTCGCTTACTCACGGAATCACCCCCCGTACTGGAAGTCACCAGGCACGCCGTCGCCGACCTCGAGCGCCTGCAGCGACGCGTAGCGCACCACGTTCATGATCGAGCCGCCGCAGAAATGGCAATCCAAGTCGGCGTGACTACATCGCCTGGAGCTGGTACGTGATGCCATTGATCACGGCAGGGACACCAGGAAAGAAGGTATAGATGAATCGCTTCTCTGTCGTGCCTCCAGACTTCGGGCTGGAAGGAATGCCGAAGAACTCGGCGCAGGCGATCGACGCTTCACCGAGCTTTGCTTTCGGACCGAAGTCCAGGACTCCCGTCACCTCCAGAATTTTCCCGGTCTTGGTGTCAGTCACGATGGCCTTGCAGCCAAGAACGACGCCGATTGCTTCTTTCCGCCAGTGCCCCGGCAACACGATATAGGGCACGCTCGCCGCATCGGCGTAGGCTCGCGGATCGGTCCTCTCGTGCCTGGGCCAGCGATAGCTGGTGGCGCTGACGAAGGCCCCTGGGGCTGGGCCGTCCGACTTCTGCAACAGCGGGTTACCGTCGCTCCTGCCGTCGTCGGTGACGATGCCGAACCAGTTACCCGGTTCACCGGCATTGGCAAGAAAGTCGAGCGGCGCCGGCGTGAAACCTTTCGGCGCGTAGACGGGCACACCTCCGGTCTGTCCATTGGCGCCGTCGGCGTCGATCATCATGCCTGCCGGCGGCGTCGAATAGCTACCGTCAATGTTGCGGGCTGGGAGTGGGATGTCTGGCATCGCTCGAGACTTCCTCTCTCAGCTCCTCTTGCCCTTCACGAATCGCCATCTCGCCGTCATCAGCGCAAGCCCGGTGGCGACAAGCACGGCCGCACTCGGCTCCGGCACCGGATCGGTAAACTCAGAATCGATATACCCCTCGACGATCAGATGAAACGGATCGCCGACGCCGACATTCCCCGCTGTCGTGTTGTTGACCACGATGACGAGGTTGTGGTTCACGGGAACGAACACTTGAAAGAACAGCGGGTCGCCAGGGAAGAAGCTGCCCGACAGCCCGCCGTCTCCGAGCCAGTTCGTGTCGAAACCGAATGCAGGCGCGCCGGCTGAATTGGGCAGATAGGCCGTGTCGTATGCGGACACAAAGGTATTGAGCGACAGCGAGTCGGCGATGATCTGCACGAACGGCGTCAGCCCAACGTTGATGACATAGGTGTGATAGTGGTACGCCGTCGTCGTGTTGATCACGCCGGGAAACGCTTCGCCCCCGCTCCAGTCCTGCGGGACGCCGTTGCGCGACAGGCGCCCAAGCTGGGTGGAGTCGCCGAGCACCAACGCGCCGCTCACGTCGAAAATGACCGAGCCGTGCGCCGGGACGACGATCAGGAGCAGGAGGAGCATCGTTCCGAGTAGCGTCTTCGGTTTCATCGCGTCTCCGTTTGTTGACGAGCACCGTTCGAAATGGTTATCCGAGGAGCCGTCGGTCAATGCGTCATCGCATACTGGACGGCCGGTAGCGCCATCGCCACGCCGGCGCCCGAATCCCGATCGATCCCCGGCGCCATCGAGTCGAGCGCGGTCGACTTGAGGGCGGCCAATACCTGGGCGGGCGTCCACGCAGGCTGCACTTGCAGAATCAGTGCGGCGATTGCCGCCGCGTGCGGCGCCGCGGCGGAAGTCCCGAAGAAGGGCAGGAATCCTGGCGTCTTCGCGCTCGTGCCGTCCGCGGCGGTGATGTCGGGCTTCTGCAACGTGACGCCACCGTTGGTGCCAAAGAGAAGATTTCCTGGCGTGAGAGGTGTTCCGTTCGGGCTGAAGAAGATCTTCCGGGGACCATCGGAGCTGAACGGCTCATTCGGGTTCGCGGCACCCGTGAACGGCCGCGTGCCCGTGCGAGCGCTGTTCCAGAAGGTCGCGGCGGTCGACACAGTATTTGCTGCGGCATTGTGCCCGAACGTCGCTCCAGCGGTGGCGAGCGACAGGAGTCCGCCAAGCGTGTCCACGCGCAGGGCGCGCGGCGCACCCGAGAAGAGCACCACCACGATGCGATCGCCGACGGCCGGACAGTAGCCGGTAGCGCTGGCGGTGCCGCAGTTGGCGCCCTGATTGACGAACTCGTACGGATCCTGGGTCCCGGACTGCACGCCCACCGAAAAGGCCTTTACCGTGGTGCCCGTGCTGTTCAAGATGAACAGGTCGTAGTCGTTGGTGCTGGCCCCCAACGGGTCGGACCACTTCAAGTTGATGAAGTCGGTCAGACCGGTAAGCACGTTGTAGTTCTGCGGCGACGTGACGGTACCAAAGTTGTGGACGGTTGCCGGTTCGTTAATGGGCGCCCCCACTGCTCCGTTGGCCCGAAAGTCTCCCTCCCACACGCCGGCGGTGCCAAACGTCAAGCTACCCGAGTTGGCGGCCGACGAAAAATAGATCGCGCCGTTGGCGGTGACTTGATTGACCGCTCGCGCGATGGGGCCATCTTGAAACGCTCCTTCGTTGAAGTAGGTAACGTCATCGACGATGACCCTGGCGCCGGCCGCTTGCAAGGCCACGATATTGTTGGCGAAGCTGGCAACGCCCCCGACCGCGGTGGCAAAGAGAAGGTTCGCGCCCGGCGCGAGGTCGTGCACGATCTCCATCATCGCCGTGCCTTCATCGGTACCGTTCGGCGGACCGGCTTGCCCCGGGAGTACTTGCGTGTTCGGCGGCAAGTCGCCGGAGGAAATCAGCGCCGCGATCCGCGCCGCCGAGGCGCTATCGCTGAGAACGCCAACGGTGACGCCTGCGCCACTGAAGCCGATTTTGACCGACTGATTCGCCACGTGGGAGATGTAGCCCTGGCTGGTCAGCGCGCCGACATTGAGCCGCGGCGTCGTCGCCGATTGAATTCTGCTGACGTCAGGACGGGCCGCCAGAGCGTCGATCGCCTCGAGCGGCAAGGTCGCGGCGATGATGCCGAGTTCCTCCGACTGGTTCGAGACGACACCGTCGAGCGACGCAATCGCATCGAGCAGCGAAGCCGACACGGTGCCGTAGATCTCGACGTCCACGCCGCTGGCCGGATCGGTCGGCACGATGCCAGGCGCGTCGCTGACGGCGGTGAACGCCAGATCGCCCCTGGCCGCCTTTGCGGTGAACACCAGATTTGAGTCGACCTTCTGCTGCGCGCTCGACAGCGACTGCTTCATTGCGAGGATCGCGGCGATCTGTTGCATCGCCGAATCGGCGATGTCCGCCGATGGTTGTTGTGCAAGCGCACCCTTGGAGAGGAGCGCCATCACCGCGACCACTCCGCTGAGCACGCCAACGGTCACGGCCCACGATGAGAGGACTGGCCTTCTCGATGTCATCCGCGACCTCCAGTTGGGGCGCAGTGTATCGAGAAGCGGCAGACCCTGAACAGCTCTTCATTTAGAGACTTCGTTAGCCACTGGACCCGGGACGTGCGCGTCTGCTCTCCGCGTCTCGGCCTTGCGACAACGAGACGAGGTATGTATCCGAGCAACCTAGGATGGCCATCGCGCGAATCAAACTGCGTCGAGCTGACGTAGGGTCATGCTCGTTCGTTGTTCGCCAGGCCGATCGATTTTGCGGATCCGTCTACATCGATGGGACGAACAAAGTCTCCCGAACCTCGGAAGTATTGCGACGGTGTAGCCGGCGACATGGCAATAATTCGAATGATTCGCGCCCTCGCTCATACTCAGTCGCTGGCTCGTCGTTTGCTCACTGAACTTCCCATCGATCGCAATTCCTGCACCGATGTTCACGGTCGGCAACCTAGAAACCCGAGGAGTGGGGTGTTTGATGCACACGCGAACTGGACGAGCTGCTCTGGGCTGTGCGCTGAGCCTGATAGTTTCAGCAGCGGCACTTGCTGATCCGATCATTGTCACACCCACTAACAATGCGAACACGCTCGCGAACGCGCTGAACAGCGCAGGCAGCGGCATCACGATCAATTCGGCCACCTATACGGGGGCAGCCCTGGCGTCGGGCACCTATACGGGCGGCACCGGGGTCGTCGGCATCGACACCGGCATCGTGCTGACCAGCGGCAACGCCACCTTCGTGAGCGGCCCCAATAACAGCACTCAGTTCAGCGTCGACAACGGGGCGGCTGGTGATGCCCAGCTGAACGCCATCGTCGGCGGGACGACCTTCAATGCGTCGGTGCTGAACATCGATTTCACGCCAACCGGAAGCACGGTGCAGTTCAGCTACGTCTTCGGCTCCGAGGAATACAACGAGTTCGTCAACAGCCAGTTCAACGACGTCTTCGCCTTCTTCGTCAATGGCGTGAACTACGCGCTCATCCCCGGCACGTCCACGGCCGTGTCGATCAACACGGTCAACAACGGTTTCGCAGGTGCCGGGCAGCTGGGGTCGGGGCCCTGCACGAACTGCCAGTACTACGTCGACAACGCGACCGGCACTCGTAACACGCAGCTTGACGGTTTCACTACGGTTCTGAGCTTCGTGGCGCCGGTGAACGTGGGCGTGTCGAATACACTGAAGCTGGCCATTGCCGACACCTCGGACCGGGTCCTCGACTCCGCCGTGTTCATCGGAGGCGGCTCGTTCGAGGTGTGCGGAACGCCAGGTCAGCCCGCTTGCGGTACCACGGGCACGGTTCCGGAACCGGCGTCCCTGCTCTTGCTGGGCAGCGGCCTGGCTCTGGCCTACCGGCGCAAGTACCGGATGTCGAAGAACAACTAGGCTCCACGCTGGCTCGCACTAAGAGGGGGTGGCGTGTTCAACGCCACCCCTTTCTCTTTTTAGGCGAGCACGCAATTCTCGTCTCGCCGCGCTACTTGTTCGATTGCGAGACAGTGACGGTCTGACGGGCCACAGTCACCGTCCCCGTGCGGGACGAGCCCGGCGCATCGCCGTCTTCCTTGTTCTGGTTCTTGTCGACCGTCAGCTGTACGGTGCCGCTGCCCGAGCCGCTGGTTCCCGACTTGATCGTGATCCAGCCAACCTGGCTCACTGCGGTCCACGCGCACTGCGAAGGCGCCGTGACGGTAATGCTGTCGTTGCCGCCCTTCCAATCCTCTGAGAGTTTCGTGGGCGACACGACGAACGTGCAGGCGGGAGCGGCCGCCTGTTGCGTTACGGTGAACGACTGCCCTGCCACGCTAAGAGTCGCGCTGCGTGCGGCTCCGCTATTGGCCGCAACCTCAAATCCGACGGACCCGTTCCCGGTCCCAACCGCACCTGAAGTAATCGAAATCCAGCCTGCGTTGCTCGTCGCCGTCCAGCCACAGCCGCTTCCGGCCCTGACGGCAATCGGCGCTCCCTTTCCACCGGCGGCGCCGAACGCCTGACTGCTGGGGGCGACTCCGTAGGTGCATGGAACAGGTGCCGGTACTGGAGTGGGAGTGGGAGTGGGCGTCGGCGTCGGCGTCGGCGGTGTAGGCGCAGGCGCTGGATTTGGAGCAGGAGTGGGGCCTGGCGCCGGCGTCGGCGCGGGAGTCGGGCTCGGCGCAGGAGCGGGAGTCGGGCTCGGCGTCGGCGCGGGAGTCGGAGAGGGCGCCGGGCTTGGCGGCGGTGGTGTCGGCTTCGGCGCCTGCTGCACACGAACGTGGCTACCGTTGACAACGAGATCGCCTTCCCTCATCGACGTCGACGGATTCGCGGTCACGCGAAAGCTGATCGAGCCGTCCCCCTGCCCCGACGCGGGCGACAGGTCGGCGATCCACTGTGCGCCGGACACAGACGCCGTCCAGCCGCATTCGGGGTTGGTCGTGACCGCAACCGATCCAGCTCCACCGTCCGCGCCGATCGACACGACCGAACCGGACACGGCTACTTGGCATTTGACCGGCGTGGGGCCGGACGCCACATTCGAGGATTCGCAACCGGTTAGGACAGCGATGGCGGCCAGAGAGAACAGTGACCAGCGAGAGGGAAGCATGCAGGTACGCAGGACTGGCTCGACGTGAAGCCTCCTTGGCACGTGCAGCGAGCGCGCCAAAGACAAAGACGCGAAGTCCCGCTAGATGCACGGGACTGACGCTCTCAATCAACACAGGCCGAGGTTGCCTTCGGAAACTATGTTCAACCTGAGCACGAGTCGCTTCTCTGCCCACCTACGCGTTCATTAGCGTTTTTAGTACTCACGCCGTAACACTCGCGGTATACGAATTGCTAATCACCGAAGGCATGAGAACCAACATCTATGGTCTACCGTTGAGATCCAAGGTTCGCTCGCGACGTTCGCGCGTGCTTCGCACGACGCTAGGCCTGGCTATCGTCGCGCTCCTGCTTTTTTTGTATCCGGCCTCCCGCACCGTGATCGCTCAATTTCTCGGCATGTCCCCCGAGCACGCCATGGCCGCTGACACCGCGTCCGGTGAACCGGCCAACGTGGCAACGAAGAGGTCACGCGGGCACGGAGTCGACAACCCAATCGCGACTGACGCTCGTGCGGCGGCGGGGCTCATCCTCCCCAAGCTGCCGCCCGAGTCCGAGCAGGTGACCTACTTCGCCACTGCGCAGCCGCTCGTCGCCGACATCGACGTCGCATTCCCACACGACTCAACCGAGGTGCGATCCGACGCGATTACGTCCGCGGAGACTGGCGCCAGCAGCAGCACCGGCCGTCGTTCGAAGGGTTATGCGCCGGGATTGATGGCATCAGCCGCCGGAGGAGGGGCTGCCGGCGTCGCCGCCGCGCGTCCAACTTCCGCCGGCGTGGCGACAAGTGGCACCGGGTCGAGTGACGAGGTCACCGGCACGCTCGGGGACCGCGATCGTGCCGAAGTCTCCAGCGCTGCTGGCAAGTCGAAGATGGCTGGTGCAGCGTCGAAGACGGAAGCCGCCGGCGCGGGGGCGGTGACCGGTGCGGCATCGAATGACACGGTATTCGACAAGTCCCACGAGCACTCGCCGAGCCACGGACCCGCGACAACTGAATCGAGTTCTCCTGCGACGGTCAGGCCGCATGAGCGTTCCACCGCGGTACCTCAGTCCGCGTCGGCTGATATCCCATCCGGCCCAGCGGCTGGGGTAATGGCGCAAGCCGAGCGCGGTGACGCGAACGATTCGAAACCCTCTACCGATGTCGCGCAGAGTTCCAGTGCCGCCAAGCTTGCGGCGGCCGCCCCGCAAGTGCTGGCCGACGTGCCCGAGCCTGCGTCGCTGCTGATGTTGGGCATTGCTTTGGCCGGCATGGCATATCGGGCACGAGGCCACCAAGCCATTCGCTAGAAAGTGCCGTGGACGCGTAGTCGGCTCTAGACCTTCAGTGGTTCACGGTACGAGCCGCCGCGCAGCCGTGGAGTATTTCGAAATTCACGGCAGCACGGTGGCGCGGCCGAGATAGAGGGTCGGAGCGTGGCTCGTGACGATTCTCGGAGAACTGTCCCCGCTATCCTATTCGCCTTCAACGTTTCTGAGTGGTCATTCCACGACGCGCCGCGTAGGTGCTCTCGGACACCGTCGCGGAGGAGGGGCGGGGCCCGGCGATCCAGAATGGTGACCGGTGACTCCCCGGGGACGAATGGGCGAGAACGTTGCGGCGCGAGGCGCCTGGCACCGCTGGGTGCGGCAGCCCCAAACAGTGTGGCTGCGCAAGGCGCTGTTTCAAGTGCATCTCTGGAGCGGCGTCGGGCTCGCGCTCTACGTGTTCTTCATCAGCGTCACCGGCAGCGTGCTCGTCTATCGCAATGAGCTTTATGCGTGGGCAGCGCCGCCGGACGAGGAAGCACGAGTTGGGATGTCGTTCTGGCTCGTCGGCAAGCTCATCGAGCTCCACGATGATCTGCTCTCAGGGCCCACGGGTCGCACAGTGAATGGCTTCGGCGCCATCGCTGTACTGTTTATCTGCCTGACCGGCGCCGTGCTCTGGTGGCCGGGCATCGCGCGCTGGCGCGATCACGTGGTGCTGCGCCGCGGCGTGGGCTGGAAGCGCTTCACGTGGCAGCTGCACAGCGTCATCGGCTTCTGGTCCGTCGCGTTCCTGCTCGTGCTCGCGGCGAGCGGTATCTATCTTTGCTTTGCCGACTTCTTCAGTATGGCGGCCGACTGGCTCGAGCCGCCGACCGATCGGAATGGCGGCACCCGCTTCGTCGACGGCGCGCTCTACTGGCTGGCGTATCTCCACTTCGGCCGCATCAACGGCATCGGCATTCCATGCGGTGGCCCGGGGCTCTGCGACCAGGCGACGAAAGCCACGTGGGCCATCGTCGGAGCGCTGCCGGCAGCGATGGCGGTTACGGGCGTCATCATGTGGTGGAACCGCGTCGCACGGCGCTGGCAGCGACGGTCCGACTCCGCTCGGTTCCTCTACTCCCCTTCGATCGGCCGGAAGTAGAACGGGGCTCATTTATGGGGTGTACAGGTCGTACTTCGGCCTGACATCGCAATCCGTCGACCCTCGCGCTATCCTCAACCAGGTTTTCCAGACCATCTTCAGGCAGGGGTTGATGTCAATGAGACGCGAGAAGAATCGCTCGTTCCTTTCTATATCGCTCGTTCCGGCTTTTCTCGTGCTCGGCGCAATCGCTGTCCAGGGAGCCCAGGAAGGCAGGACGCAGTCCGTCAAGGCGACGAACTGGTCCGATCCGGCCACCTGGCCGAACAACAAGGTGCCAGCCGCAGGCGACAAGGTGGAGATCGCCAGCGGCAAGGAAGTGATCCTGGACGTGAGCCCGCCTGCTCTGAATGGCGTGACGATCAACGGCAAACTTACCTTCGCGGACAAGTCCGATCTAACGCTCACCACCGAGTGGATCATGCTGCACGGCGAGCTGGCCATCGGCACCGAAGCCAAGCCCCACGCCCGCAAGGCCACCATCACCTTCACCGACAATGTGACAGGCGAAGACATCGGTGTCCCGCAAGCGAGTGTCGCGAGTGAGCGCGTTGACCGCGGGATCATGATCATGGGCGGCACTTTGAACCTGCATGGTGACCAGACGCACACCTGGACCAAGCTGGCGAACACCGCAACCGCAGGTAGCACCTCCATCCAGGTCCTCGACGCGTCTGGCTGGCGGGCCGGTGACGAGGTTGTCCTCGCGTCCACGGATTTCGATCCCCGGCAGGCCGAGCGGCGCACCATTGTTGCCATCAAGGGCAATGCGATCACGCTCGATCGAAAACTCGAGTACATGCACTTCGGCAAGATCACGTTCGACGTGGACGAGCGTGGCGAAGTCGCCATGCTGACGCGCAACATCGTGCTTCAGGCCTCGGCCGACGCGGCGGACCCGCCGTTCTTCGGCGGGCACGTGATGGCGATGGGCGCGAGCAAGATGTTTGTCGAGGGCGTCGAATTCAATCGAATGGGCCAGAATATGACTCTCGCCCGATATCCGATCCATTGGCATCTGGTCGGCGATGCGAAGGGCCAGTACATCAAGAACTCGGCGCTCCACGACACCTACAACCGCTGCGTGACCGTGCACGGCACGAACTTCCTGCGCGTTGAGAACAACGTGACCTACAACACCGTCGGTCACTGCTTCTTCCTGGAAGACGGCGCGGAGCACGGTAACCAGTTCGTTCACAACCTGGCGATCCAGATCAAATGCCATACCTCCAAGGCCTGCGAGCCGACCAATCTCGGCGCAAACGGAGAGAACATCGGAAGTAATCCGCTGAATCGCGCAACCTACAGGGCGGCCAGCATGTCCGGCAAGGACACGCTGCTGCCTTCGGACAACACGGTGACGGCTTACTGGATCACCAATCCGGACAACGTCTTCATCGACAACGTGGCAGCGGGTTCCGACGAGAATGGCTTCTGGTGGTCGTTGCCGGAACACCCGCAAGGAAAGTTCGAAGGTACGGAGATCAGCAAGGCCATCTGGCCGCGTCGAACCAGGATGGCGGAATTCAGGGGCAACGTTGCCCACTCTAACTACGACGGGTTCATGATGGACCGGAACATCAATCTGGAAGGCGTCTTCGGGTTGGCCGGGCCCTCGCACATTGCCAAGGAAAATCCCGCTGACGAAAACAGCAAGAGCGTGGAATCGCT
>Ga0105238_10002858_pt1 | contig 17251 bp, 10 predicted proteins | sample KBSC34metaG_FD_81526 | JGI IMG/M metagenome (GOLD analysis project Ga0105238, IMG submission 81526) | Corn rhizosphere microbial communities from Kellogg Biological Station, Michigan, USA - KBS C3-4 metaG | ecosystem: Host-associated > Plants > Roots > Rhizosphere > Soil | place: Michigan, USA... | reverse complement strand
TACCGATCTGCTCGAACCGTGGCCGCTCAAAATCGTCTTCGACTACGTCTTCGGAACGAAACACATGCCGGCGTGGATGTCGGGATTGATTGGCGGCACGTTTGGTCTAACTAAAGTCGCCATTCTTCACTTTGCGGTTCTCGCGGTGATCGTCATCGCCGTAGCCGGCGCTCTCAGCTCTTACGCCGAAAAGTATCTGACCACTTCGGTCGGTTCATGGGTGATGCACGACCTGCGCGGCGTTCTCTATCATCACATTCAACGCTTGTCTCTCGCGTATCACGATCACAAACCGGCGGGCGATCTGATTAGCACCGTCACAGCCGACATCGATTCGATTCAGGATTTCATCTCGCAGGCGCTGCTCGGCATTCTCGTGAATGTGCTGACACTCGCCGGCATGCTCGCGGTGATGTTTTATCTCAACTGGCGCTTCACTTTGATTGCGCTGTCAATCACGCCATTCCTGTTTTTGGTTGTCTACACCTACACACATCGCATCAAGCAAGCGTCACGCGCGTTGCGGAAGAAGGAAGGCGAAGTAGTTTCAGTCGTAGCCGAGGTGTTGGGTTCGATCCGCGTCGTGAAAGCGTTTGCGCGCGAGGATTACGAAGAGGCGCGACTAGCGCAGCAAAGTCTCGAGAACGTCGAGATCGCGCTGCGCGCACGCAGTCTCAAAGCGAAGCTGGCGCCTGTGGTCCAGGTTATCGTCGCGGTGGGTACGTGTCTCGTGCTCTGGTACGGCGTCAATCACGTGCTGACGGAACAGATGACTTCCGGCTCGCTGCTCGTGTTCCTGCTCTATCTCGGCAAGATGTACAAGCCGATGCGCGACCTCTCGAAGATGACTGACACGATGTCGAAAGCGGCGGTCGGCTACGAGCGCATACGCGCGGTGATTGAAACTGAGAACGAAGTGCGCAATCTGCCGGGTGCGAAAAAAGTTCCAGCCCTCAAAGGCGCGATCGAATTCGAGCACGTTGATTTTGGTTACGACAAACGTTACCCCACGCTCACCGATGTAAACCTGCGCGTCGAGCCCGGTCAACTTGCGGCGCTTGTTGGTCCGACGGGGGCTGGAAAGTCGACCATCACGGGCTTGATCGGTCGCTTCTACGATCCACAAAAAGGGGTCGTGAAGATCGACGGTGAGGATATTAGGAATTACAAGATGAAGTCGCTGCGACGGCAGATGAGTTTCGTCTTGCAGGAGACGCTGCTCTTCCGCGGGCCTGTATGGCAGAACATTGCTTATGGCAAGCCCGAGGCGACACGCGAAGAGATCCTGCGCGCGGCGGAGCTGGCGAACGCCGACGAGTTCATCAAGAACATGCCGCAGCAGTACGACACGATGGTTGGCGAGAAGGGCGTCACGTTGTCTGGTGGTCAGCGCCAGCGCATAGCAATCGCGCGCGCAATCATTCGCAACTCACCGATCCTGATACTCGATGAGCCGACGTCTGGTCTCGATGCGGCTTCGGAAGAGTTGGTATTCGAGGCGCTCGGAAGATTGATGGAAGGTAGAACAACCATTGTAATTGCCCACCGCCTCGCAACCATTCGCCGCGCGGACGTGATCTTCGTGATCGATCACGGCACGATCGTCGAAAGCGGGACCTACGAACAGCTAATCGCCGCCGGCGGGCTCTTTGCAAAGCTTCACGAGATCCAATTTCGTCCTAATGCGCGCGTTCCGGGGTAAGCTTTGACAGGATTTACAGGATTTTACAGGATTCATCATGTAAGTCCTGAAAATCCTGTTATCCTGTCTACAACTGATCATCATTTAACGAGCTGCTTTTGGGTTGGCAAATTTGCCGAGTTCCAGCCGCCACCGAGTGCTTTGATCAGCTCGACACTGGCAGTCATCTGCTGCGCTTGCAGGTTCACCGCCGTACGTTGATTGTTCAGGAGCGTCGCCTGCGCGGTGATCACGTTCAGATAACTATCAATCCCCGACTTGTATCGCTCCATTGCAAGCGTCAACGCGCGCTGCGCCGACGCGACCGCATCATTCCGCTGCTCCAGTTCACGCGACAAAATCCGCAGCGCCGCAAGGTTGTCTTCAACCTCCTGAAACGACGTCAACACCGTATTGCGATAGCTTGCAGCCGTCGCATCATACTGAGCGCGTGCGAACTCCGTTTCTGCTTTACGCCGTCCTTTATCAAAAAGCGTTTGACTCAACGTTGGCCCAAGTGAAAAGAAACGCGCGGGCCACGTAAACCAGCTCGCGATCGACGTGCTCTCCAGTCCTCCAGTCGCGCCGAGTACGAGCGATGGAAAGAACGCGGCTTTCGTCACGCCAATCTCCGCATTGGCTTCCGCCACCCGTCGTTCGGCCGCGGCGATGTCGGGACGACGCTCGAGCAGTTGCGAAGGTAGACCAACTGGAACTGCCGGCGGCTTTGTGTCCAACGGTGCAACCGGAAGCGAGAATGTGGATGCTGGCTGACCAATTAGCAACGCAATCGCGTGTTCGAGCTGTGCTCGTTGAATACCGAGATCCGTCGCTTGCGCTTGTGTTGTTTTTAGCTGAGTTTCTGACTGCGCCACGTCTTCGTCTGACACGATGCCGGTTTCGAAGCGAACACGCGTCAGATCGAGTTCTTCCTGGAAAGCAGCGATCGTTGAATCGAGTAAAGCTTTTTCAGCGTCGACTGAACGAAGCTGGTAATAATCAAATGCGAGCTCGGCCTCGACACTCAAACGCACGTTTTGCAGATCGGCGGCGGTCGCCTGTGCTTCGGAAGTGCTTGCGACGACCGTGTTGCGGATGCGTCCCCAGAAATCCGGCTCCCACGAAGCGTCGAATGGGAGTGTGTAATTGCTTGCCACGCGCCCGGGTGAAACGTTCGAGTGAGTGGCTGCGGCTGATTGTCGGGATACGATGATCGAGGGGCTCGTCGTTACGGTTGGGAAGTATTCGGAACGAGACTCTTTCACGAGCGCGCGCGCGGCGCGGAAGTTTGCGTCAGCGAGGGCGATGTTTTGATTCGCTGTATTGAGCTGCTCTTCGAGACTATTCAATTGCGGATCGTTGAACATCTCCCACCACTTGCCGCGGATCACGGCGTCCGCAGGACGTGCGAATTTCCAATCGTCGGTTTCCTTGAAAGCATCAGGCGCGATTTCTTTGTAAGCCGCCGGCGTCGCCACGCTCGGCGTCGCATACTTCGGCGCCTTGTCACAACCTTTGAACAGCACGAGCCCGATTAGTGAAACAGCAAAAATTTGAAAATGATTAGGCATTGTTAATTCCGGAACGGTTGTTACTTATCTAGCGCCTCCGATGAAGTTGCGTGAGCAGCTATAACTGTAGGGGCGGCCCTCCGTGGCCGCCCGTTGTTCGCAAACCACTCTCGCAAACGGTCCAGGTATAGATAGACCACGGGGGTCGTGAACAGCGTCAACATCTGACTTACAAGCAAGCCTCCAATGATCGAAATCCCCAACGGCCGTCTGAGCTCGGAACCGGTGCCGGCTCCAAGTGCGAGCGGCAACGCGCCGAGCAGCGCCGCCATCGTCGTCATCATGATCGGGCGAAACCGCAGCATGCATGCTTGAAAGATCGCGTCACGCGAGCTCTTCCCTTCACCGCGTTCAGCCGCAAGCGCAAAGTCGATCATCATGATCGCGTTCTTCTTCACGATACCGATCAGCAGGATGATCCCGATCAACGCAATCAAGCTGAGATCCATGTGCGTCACGAGCAACGCCAGCACCGCACCTACGCCTGCCGACGGCAATGTCGAGAGAATCGTGATCGGATGGATGTAACTTTCATAAAGAATCCCGAGCACGATGTAGACAGCCAGCAATGCCGCGACGATCAAAAGCGGCTCACTTGCGAGCGACGTCTGAAACGCCTGCGCCGTGCCAGCAAAGCTTCCATGAATCGTCGCCGGCATACCCATGCTCTGCTCCGTTTGATTGATCGCCTGCACGGCATCGCTCAGCGCCACCCCCGGCGCGAGGTTGAAAGAAAAAGTCACGGCTGGAAACTGGCCCTGGTGATTAACTGCGAGGGGTGCAGTCGCCGGCGCGTAATGCGCGATCGCACTCAACGGCACGACTCCACCATTCGCAGCATGCAAATAGATCTGTTTCAAACCTTCGGGGCTCTGCCAGAATTGCGGCTCGACTTCCATCACGACGTGATATTGGTTTAGCTGTTTGTAGATCGTCGATACTTGTCGCTGCCCGAAAGCGTCATAAAGTGTCGAATCAATCGCTTGTGGCGTAATCCCAAGGCGCTCCGCAGTCGCACGATCGTAATCAAGCGACGCTTGCAAGCCGCTGTTCTGCTGATCGCTATTGACATCAGTAACGATCGAGACCTTACGCAACTCCTGCAACAGAATCGGCGCCCACTTCACAAGATCATCCAGGTTCTCACTCTGAATCGTGTACTGGTATTGCGCGTTACCACCACGACCGCCGACGCGCAGATCCTGTGTGGCCTGCAAAAACACCGACGCGCCTTCGACCGTCGCGAGCTGCCGTCGCAATCGGCGAATGATCTCGTCCGCGCTGACTTTGCGCTCGTCGAGCGGCTTCAACGAGATGAACATTCTCCCCGTGTTCGTCGTCGTGCCGCCGCCGCTTCCCGTAAACGCGACCACATTCGCCACTGCCGGATCGCTCTTAATGATGTCTACAAAGCGCGCCATCCTCTGCCTCATCGCCGTGAACGACGAATCCTGCGCGCCCTGAATGCCGCCCGCGAGACGGCCAGTGTCCTGCTGCGGGAAAAATCCTTTCGGCACGATTACGAGCAGGTAAACATTCACACCGATCGTGATCAGCAGCACGAGCAACATCGGCGCGGGATGTCGCAGCACCCACGTCAAACTCCGTTCGTACAAACTCAGAATCCACTGAAACACACGCTCACTCGCGCGATAAAGCCGTCCATGTTCCTCGTTGTGTTTCAGCAGTCGCGAACACATCATCGGCGTCGTCGTTAACGACACAACGAGCGAAACGAGGATCGCCACTGAAAGCGTCACTGCGAATTCGCGGAATAGCCGTCCGACAATCCCGCCCATCAACAGCAACGGCGTGAACACCGCTACGAGCGAGATGCTGATCGAGAGCACCGTAAACCCGATCTCTTTCGCGCCGAGAAGAGCGGCTTGCAACGGCCGCATTCCCTGTTCGAGATGGCGCGTCACGTTTTCGATGACGACGATCGCGTCGTCGACAACGAAGCCGGTGGAGATCGTCAGCGCCATGAGGGAGAGATTGTCGAGACTGTAGTGACACAGGTACATCACGCCGAACGTGCCGATGAGCGAAACAGGCACGACGACGGCCGGAATGATCGTGGCGCGTGGATTTCTCAGGAAGACGAACACCACCATGATTACGAGACCGATGGAGATGATCAGCGTGCGTTCCACGTCTCTGACTGACGCGCGGATCGTGGTTGTCTGGTCCATTACGACTGTGAGATCGATCGCGGATGGAATCGACGCCTTCAATTGCGGGAGCGCGGCGCGAACGCTGTCGACGGTGTCGATGATGTTTGCGCCGGGCTGGCGAAAGATGATCACGAGCGCGCACGGTTTCCCATTTGCGAGTCCCGCGGACCGCAGGTTCTCGACGGAGTCCTGCACGTTCGCGATGTCAGACAATCTGATCGCAGCGCCATTGGTGTAACCAACGATCAGCGGGCGGTAGTCGGCGGCCTGCAAGAGTTGATCGTTGACTGCGACGTCAGAAGTCGTCGTGTTGTTTGCGAGCTGGCCTTTTGCGAGGTTCGCGTTTTGCTGGCTCAGCATGTTGCGAACGTCTTCGAGGCCGAGGCCAGTCGCGTTCAACTGCGTGGGATTTACATCGACGCGGACCGCAGGCAATGAGCTTCCGCCAACAACCACCTGGCCCACGCGCTGAATTTGCGAAAGCTTCTGTTGGAGAACTGTTGATGCCGCATCGTAAAGGCGTCCCTGATCGTAAACGTTAGAAGTAAGCGCCACGATCATGATCGGTGCGTCCGCCGGATTCACTTTTCGATACGTCGGATTGTTGGGCAGATTCGTGGGCAAGTAACCGCGAGCTGCGTTGATTGCGGCCTGTACATCTCGAGCCGCGGCGTCGATGTCGCGGTTCAGCTCAAACTGCAACGTCACACTCGTCGAGCCTAGATAACTCGCGGAAGTCATCTCAGTCACGCCGGCGATGTGGCCCAGTTGACGTTCGAGCGGTGTGGCAACTGACGACGCCATGATTTCAGGACTCGCACCCGGCAAGTTTGCCTGCACCGAGATCGTCGGAAAGTCGATCTGCGGCAACGGCGAAACCGGCAACAACTTGAAGGCAACCCCACCGGCGAGTGCAATCGCCGCGGTCAAAAGCACGGTGGCGACAGGCCGTCGAATAAATGGCGACGACAGACTCATGACGTCAACGGGCACAGTTAACGCCGAAGGCGTTGGCTAATTTCAGCCCAGGGTTGGAGCGCAGCGACAACCCTGGGATCACGAACCTCACAAGAATTGAAACCCTGAAAGGGTTCGACGGCTGGCAAACCCTTTCAGGGTTGAACGCCTTTTTTATGTGATGGACCCAGGGTTCTCGTTCCTCGAACCCTGGGCTGAAATTAGCCAACGCCTTCGGCGTTAAATGAAGCTCATTAGTTTTCAAGCAAACCTTCCTTATTCGGGATTGCCTTGCCGCGAAGCGTCGACAACTTTCTCGCGGCGGCGTCGAAGAAGAGATAGATCACGGGCGTGGTGTACAGGGTGAGCAGTTGGCTCAACATTAGGCCACCGACGAGCGTGATTCCGAGTGGCCGCCGCAACTCCGATCCAACTCCGCTCCCAAACGCTAACGGCAAAGCACCGAGCAGCGCCGCCATCGTCGTCATCATGATCGGACGAAACCGCAACAGACACGCCTGGTAGATCGCCTCTTCCGGTGCCTTGCCGTGATTCCGCTCAGCGTCGAGCGCGAAGTCGATCATCATGATCGCGTTCTTCTTCACGATACCGATTAGCAAAATGATGCCGATGATTCCGACCACCGTTAGCTCAGTTCGAAATAGAAGGAGCGCGAGAATCGCACCCACGCCCGCTGACGGTAACGTCGAGAGAATCGTGAGCGGGTGAATGTAGCTCTCATACAAAACTCCGAGCACGATGTAGACGGTGACGATCGCCGCCAGAATCAACAGCGGCTCGTTCGTCAACGAATTCTTGAATGCCTGCGCCGTGCCCTGGAACGACGGCTGTAGACTCGCCGGCATATTCAGATCCCTCTCAACCTGTTCGATCGCATTCGTGGCTTCGCCTAGAGATGCGCCGTGCGCAAGGTTGAAAGAGATCGTCACGACCGGAAACTGTCCCTGATGGTTGATGGAGAGCGGGGCCGTTCCGGTTTCGAAGTGGCTGAACGTGCTGAGGGGAACTGACGTGCCGTTCGTCGAATGAACGTAAATGTCCTGCAACTTTGCCGGATTGTTCTGGAAGTTTGGCAGCGTTTCGAGGATCACGTGATATTGATTCGATTGGGTAAACAGCGTCGAGATCTGTCGCTGCCCAAACGCATCGTAAAGTGTCTGGTCGATCGCGAGCGGCGTGATGCCGAGTCGCGATGCCGTGACGCGATCGATCACGAGCGTGGTCTGCGCCGCGCCGGTTTGCTGATCGGTCGCGACGTCCTGTAGCTGGGGCAGCGTCTTCAACTTCTCGACAAAGCGCGTCGTCCACGTGTTCAACTCGTCCGCATTCGGCGATTCGAGCGTGTATTGATACTGCGTGCGGCTCACTCGATCTTCGACCGACAAATCCTGCACCGGCTGCATGTAAAGCGTGATGCCATCGACTTGCGCAAGCGCGTTTTGCAGTCGATTCATGATCGTCGTGGCGTCAACCTTCCGGACGTCGAGTGGTTTGAGATTGATGAGAATACGACCGCTGTTGAGTGTCGTATTCGTGCCGTCGACGCCGATAAACGATGAGAGACTCTCGACCGCCGGATCTTTGAGTATGACCTGCGCCAGCGCCTGCTGCTTCTCGGCCATCGCGGGAAACGAGATGCGCTGCGACGCTTCCGAAATGCCCTGAATCACCCCCGTATCCTGCACCGGGAAGAACCCTTTCGGCACGACCACATAGAGCCAAATCGTGAGCACGAGCGTCGCGGCGGCAATCAACAAAGTGATCACGCGAAACCTCAAGACCCAACGCAACGTCGCACCGTAGAATTCGATGATCTTTTCAAACATGCGCTCGGACGCCCGATAGAACCTTCCCTGATCCGAATGTTCGCGCAGCAATCGCGAGCACATCATCGGGGTGAGCGTGAGCGAGACAACCGCCGACACCAGAATCGTCACACTCAACGTGATCGCAAACTCGCGAAACAATCGGCCCACGATGTCGCCCATGAACAGCAACGGGATGAGCACAGCGATGAGCGAGATCGTGAGCGAGACGATCGTAAAACCGATCTGCTCTGCGCCTTTCAACGCCGCCTGCATCGGCTTCTCGCCTTCCTCAAGATAGCGGACGATGTTCTCGATCATCACGATCGCATCGTCGACGACGAAGCCCGTCGAGATCGTGAGCGCCATGAGTGTCAGGTTGTTCAGGCTGTAGCCGGCGAGATACATCACCGCGAGCGTGCCGACGAGCGAGAGCGGAACCGCCACACTCGGAATAATCGTCGCCGAGAGATTTCTGAGAAACAGAAAGATCACCAGCACCACGAGCGCGACAGTCAGCATGAGGGAGAACTGCACGTCTCTGACTGACGCTCGAATCGTGACGGTGCGGTCAGTCAATACAGAGAGCTGGATGGCGGACGGAAGCGTGGTTTGCAGTTGCGGCAGCAGCGCCTTGATGCGGTCAACTACCTGAATGATATTCGCGCCAGGTTGTCGTTGAATGTTGACGATAACGGCGGGCACGTTGTTCATCCACGCCGCCTGCTTCACGTTTTCCGCGCCGTTAACAACAGTGGCCACATCCGACAAAACAACCGGCGCGCCGTTGCGATAAGCGACGACGATCTTGCCGTAGTCTTTGTCGGAAAGGATCTGATCGTTGGCGTCTATCTGGTACGACTGCTGTGGTCCGTCGAAATTTCCTTTTGCCTGGTTGACGCTCGTTTGCTGTAGGGCAGTTCGTACGTCTTCGAGGCTGATTCCATACGAGGAGAGCGCCGTCGGATTCGCCTGAATACGCACCGCAGGCTTTTGACCACCGCTGATGCTCACGAGTCCGACGCCCGGCAATTGCGAGATCTTCTGCGCTAGACGCGTGTCAGCAAGATCTTCAACCTGCGTGAGTGGAACCGTGTTCGAAGTTAAAGCGAGCGTCATCACCGGCGCGTCAGCCGGATTCGACTTGCTGTAGATCGGCGGAGATGGCAGATCGTTCGGAAGAAAGTTTGACGCAGCATTAATTGCCGCCTGAACTTCCTGTTCGGCGACGTCGATGTTCAGATCCAGCGCGAATTGCAACGTGATAATGGAGCTGCCACCCGAGCTCATCGACGTCATCTGGTTCAAGCCTGGCACTTGTCCAAACTGTCTCTCGAGCGGCGCGGTGATGGCAGACGCAACCACATCCGGACTCGCGCCCGGATAAAACGTGATCACCTGAATGGTCGGATAGTCGACTTCCGGCAATGCGGAGACGGGCAGTTGTCGATAGGCAACTATGCCGGCGAGCAGAATCGCAGCCATCAACAGCGAAGTTGCGACGGGCCTCAGAATAAATGGCCGCGAGGGACTCAACTCTGGCTCCTCCCGCGGTCAGAAATGAACCGATCAAAAATGAACAAGTCAGGAAGAGTTGAAACATCCAGAATAGAACAAGTCAGGAAGAGGAGCTTGCCCCCGCTCATCCATCCAAGCAACGGCGGGGGCAAGCCCCTCTTCCTGACTTGTTCTTTCTCCAGTCGCCGAATTCTCATTGATGCCTCGATTCACGCACGGTGACCTTGACGCCGCTCTGCAACTTGTCGAATCCATCGACCGCAACAACTTCGCCGGCTTTTAATCCTTCAACCGCCGTCACATTCCCATCGGTCGTACCCGTCGTAACAGTCTGCATCGCGACTGTTTGATCCGGCTTCAGGACGTAAACAAACGAATCCTGTGCGTTGCGCTGAATCGCGACTGACGGTACGAGGATCACGCCGTGTTGGGTCTTAACCAGCAGACGCGCGTTCACGAATTGATTCGGAAAGAGGGCGCTATCGCGGTTGGGGAAAGTTGCTTTTAGCTTGATCGTGCCAGTGGTCGTGTCAATCTGGTTATCGAACGTAAGCAGCGCGCCGGACGAAAGCTTCGTCTGCTGCGTACGATCAAATGCGTCGACACTGAGCCGGTTGCCACGACGCAACTGCTGTCGAATCTGCGGCAGATAATCTTCAGCGACACTGAAGAGCACGTTGATCGGTTGCAGTTGCGTAATGACGAGTATGCCGTTCGTATCTGCGGCATGAACGATGTTGCCCGGATCGACGAGTCGCAGACCAACACGTCCCGTGATCGGCGACGTGATCCGGCAGTACGCAAGCTGAACGTTCGCATTATCTATCTGCCCCTGATCGAGCTTCACAACGCCTTCGAACTGGTGGACTGTGGCGACCTGCGTATCGAGTTGTTGCTTCGGGATCGCGTTCTTGCTGTACGCAATCTGATAGCGATTGAGATCGACGTTCGCATTTTCAAGGAGGGCTTTGTCGCGTTGATACTGCCCTTGCGCTTGTTCGAGTTGCGCCTGGAACGGGCGCGGGTCGATCTCCGCGAGCAGGTCGCCTTGTTTGACCATCTGCCCTTCGCGGTAATTGACGCTCATCAACTGACCATCGACTCGACTCTTGACTGTGACCGTGTACACAGGCGCAACTGACCCGAGCGCGTTGATGTAAACGCCGATGCTTCCCTCCTGGGCCACGGCCGTAGAGATCGACACACCCGGCGGCGCTGGCGGCGCTGTCTTGGCTGTGGCCACGGTTGCTTTTTGTCGATGTTGGAGAATGAGAAAACCGGTGAGCGCGGTGACGAAGAGCAGGACCAGCATTAATCGCGGGCTGGGTCGACGGCGGTGCAGTTGGACCACCCGCGGTGGCGGTGGCTCATCAGTCTCTGGCGCTTCGATATCTTCGACAACGGGCTCGTCCATTGCCAGTATGTTACGAAAGACACGAATGCGCCTCTTTTAGTTGTTTGCTCAGCTTGACAGGTAGTTGCGCGAAGAAAGTTGGGCCACAAAAAGGCACAAAATCACAAAATCACAAAATAGGTTTTGTGTTCCTGTGCCTTTTTTTGGCTGAAAAAAGCGAGTGTGAGTGGAGCCACCTCGGAGCCCGTATTTTTGGTCCACTCACACTCAAAACACAGGGGTGTCCCCCAACTCGCTCGTTGCCCCTGTGTCTATCGAAGAATGCCTAAAACCACAACGCTGCCATCCTATCCCGCTGCAGCCTATATCTCTTTCACTTTGTTGTCGGTTTTATCAGCTATTTGCGTTAGCCCCTGGTCCAGATCCTGGTAAAACTCCTTTTCACCGCCTTCGAAATGATGCCCACTCGCCTTCACCGCAAATAAACGCTTCACGGCCGGCGTTGCTTCGTATAGCGACTGCGCTTCGTGGAGGGGCGCGTTCTTATCGTTTGTCGCATTAAGAAAAACGATTGGCGTCTGCTTCAGCTTTTTCAGATACTGATGCGCATCGAAAACTTTTTCGTGCGGCGTACCATGAGTGAAGTAGATAACTGAATCAGCCGGTTTCCACGCGAGCTCGCCATAGATCGGAAGACTAATCGCAACTACCCGGCTCACTGGCACGCTGAACTCCGGTTGCGTCGCTACGATCACGCTGTAGCCCGCGCCGAGTGACCAGCCTGCCAGGACGAGGGGCGTTTTGTCGTTAATCCCCGGTCGTGCAATAGATAGTCGTGCGATTGCGTCGTAGTCACGCGAGAGATCTTCCGCAGAGATCGGCTTCTGCGGGCTCGCAAAATTCACGAGATAACTCTTCACGTCGATACCGACGACAGTGATGCCGCTCGCGGCAATGTGCGCAGCAATGTCCGCGCAGAATGGACTCCAACCACCATCACCACTCGTGAAGAGCATGAGCGGCTGATTCCCTGCGTGCTCCTGTTGATACAGTTGCAGGTCGAGAGGTCGACCATTCCGGATCGTCGCCTGGAAAGTAGAATGTTTGACTTCGTGCGACAGCTCCTCGTGGGTGACGTGGTGATAAAAACCGTGATACCACCTCACTGCGTAGACAGCCACCCCGCAGAGGATAACAACCACCGCCGCAATCAGGATCCTAATCCGTATTTTTCCGCGCAATCTGTGGTCCTCGCATCCACGTCACCGCATCGCCCAGCGCCGCATAAAACTCATCGCGCGCGCCGCTGAAACGGTGATTGCTCGCATTGATCAGCACATACTTCTTCGGACTTCCCGCACTCGCAAACAACACGTTACCAACCTTCTGCGGACTCGCTGTATCAGACGTGCTCTGAATCATCACGAGCGGCACCGGCGCGATCCGCGGCAACACTTCTGCACTTCGAAATCCGAGAAGCGCATTCGCTTCGTTTTTCAAGTTTGTATGATTGGCGCCGACGCCACTCACGAGCTGGTTCTGTTTCGGCAGTCCAATCGAAATGATCCCGGCCCAGTTCGAACGTGTTTGCGGATCCGCACCAACTGCAATCGCAAAACCGGCGCCGAGTGACCAGCCATAAACATAAACCGGCGCCGCGGCATCAACCTTCGCGTAACTACGTAAAGCCGCGGCAACGTCAGCGTAGTCGCGCGCCAGTTGGCTCATCGTTAGTGGGTTTGTAACAGAAGAAAACTCGCGCAGATAGACTTTCGAGTCAATCCCAGCGACTGCGAAGCCCATATGCGCGAGCTGCTGAGCCGTACGTGGCGCGAGCCCGCGCCAGCCGCCGTCTCCACACGCATAAATCGCCGGTATGACGCCTTTATTCCCGACCGGCTTGTAAAAATGAACTCTGAACTGCTGGCCTCTGACAGTGACGTCGCGATCTTCAGTCACGACATCAGCCCACGTCTTTGTGTCGTCAGGATCATAATGATCTGTTGGCTCCTGAGCGGCGACACGGATCACGACGACGAAGAGAGCCACGCCCAACAGAATCCAACGATGAATGAAGCCGCGTGTTTCCATGTCTTGATCTTTTCCTGAAAACCTTTGCGCCCGAGCAGCATCTCGAGAGTGATCGCGCTGCGAACCTGGATGACCGCGTACAACATGCTGAGCGACAACCGTCGTTGATTGAAACAAAAGTAGCGCGGCTCCCATGTGTGCGGGTGATACTTGGCTTTGTAACGATACAGAAGCTTGAAGTCGTAACCGATGTTGACCTTGTCAAAGACGAAGCGCATGAGCCGCGCGAGCACCGGATGGTCCAACAGGTCCGGATCGTCAAGAAGTGCGAGCGGCGCAAGTCCCATTGAGGCCATCTCGAAACCCTCTTCTCCCAGCAGATGGAGGATTTCCGTGGAAAGGAGTTCCATCGTTCCACGAATGGCGTCAGACCTGCGCCGCGTCACATCGAGGTAGTAGCCACTACGTCGATAAATCGGCTCACAAACGACAAAGCCTTCGATTCGTCCAGCGCCGTTGTTAGATCTGGCGATGAAATAACGCTTGGCGGAGGGCCGCTCGAGACCGAGTGAGCCGAGTACAAATCCCAGTTCATGATTGCCTTTGCAACTCAGCCATGCGTCGGAAATCTCCTGTAGCTCGTTGTTGATTGCGGCGGCGTTTTTGGCGAACGGATGATGCTCGCTGACGACGACTCCTTCGCGTCGCGCTTTGTTCGTGGCGGCGCGCACCAGCTCCATCTTTCCGCCCGCGAGGGTAAAGCGTCGCAGATCAAAGATTGCTTCTTTCCCGATCTGAACATCGGCAAAACCCTCGGCGCGGAACGCCTCCAGCATCGCCGGCGAAACCTGATACGCACCAACCGGTCTCATCATTGCACTCCTGAACTCCGTGATGAGACCGCGCGCCTGATGCGGTGCGCATACCGGATCGCCGGCGATTAGCGCGATACCGCCGCTAACCTGATAAGCGAGAAATCCATCCACCCTGGGCGACGTGAAGTAGGATTTTGGTCCCTCGAGCAACACGTACGAGTTGGAGTTTGTCCCGTACCGACGGACCCACGAATCAAGTTTCGCTTGCGGTACTTGCATATGCGTCGTCAGTAACTCAAGTGGTTTTTGTAATGATGTTTGTGGTGTTTGTGGTGACGATGATGGTGCTTCCAGTAATTCTTATCGTGCTTGTCTTTGGCGTTCGCCGTGGCCGACTGCAGACCGAGCGTCGCCGCACCAAACAACATCACGGCCCCCAGCAAAAATGAAACGACTGTTTTCATGATCAATTTCCTTTCCCGAGAACATCGAAGTTCGTTGCGGCACTTCGCAACGACCGTGCCAGGAGGTATTTCACGCAAAGGCGCAAAGGAAGACGCAAAGGTCGCAAAGAAAAGCCTCGAAACGCGGCAGCGCTTTGCGTCTTTGCGTCTTCCTTTGCGTCTTTGCGTGACAAAGATTTTTGGACGTCAGGCGTGACAATTTGGTAGGAACCACAAAACCGCCACGCCTCAGCTAACTATAGAAATGGACAAAAAGATGAAAGATTCAACGGCATCACTTGTGCATTGTTGTTGTCGCGATGCGAACCACTCTGCTGACCTCGGTGCTCATGGTGACGATGTTGATAACGGCGCTCGTCGTTACGAGCGCGGCGATCGCCAACATCGAGCGTACCGACGACCAAACGCTCGCCGAGATTCAGGCGCGCGATCTGGCGCAACACATCAGCGACATGGGCTCGCGCGACCCCGAAACGCTCACACGCGCCGCAAACCTGATCAAAGGCACACGCCCCAACATCATGAGCGTGCGTGTTTGGAAGCTTTCCACCGGGGACTTCGTCGAAGAGGCCGCCGCGAACGGGAGCACGCCAGCGTCGCCGATACCTGAAGACACGAAGAGCGTGCTGCGCGGTGGTGGACCTGATCCAACTCACGTTTCAAATCAGTCGTTGTATCGCGCTTTTGCAATCACTTTCGAGAAGGGTCGAGCGAACGGCGCGGTCGAGATCGTGCAACGCTTCGACAGTATCTGGGCGGTGGCGTTTCGTTATTTGAAGAGCGTCATCTGGATGTCTTTGATCGTCATCGCATTGATCATGCTGGGCACTTACTACCTGTTCCGGCAATTGCAGTTGACGACAAAACTCGAAACCGAGCGCGGCATACTGCGCGATCGCGTTCGCGACGCCACTATCGAGCTCGAAAAACGAAACCAACAACTTCAGGAGACAAACCTCGAGCTCTGGCGCACTAACCGTCGCATGAACGAGCTCGGCCGCCTCGCCGCCGCCGGTCAAACAGCCGCTCACTTTGCGCACGAAGTCGGCACTCCGCTCAACTTGATCAGCGGTCACGTCCAATTGCTCAAGTCGGATCTCGACCGTGATCCGCATGATGCTGCCGCACGGATAAGAACCATTAGTGCTCAGATTGAAAGGATTGAAAGAATCGTACGGCGCATGCTCGACAAAACAAGATTCGAAACTGAGCTTGCGCCACTCGATCTGAATTCAATGTTGCGCAAACTGTGCGACGCAATGGAGCCCGCATTGGACAAACGCAGCATCCGTCTTGTCGAAACATTCGCTGACAATCTTCCTCTGATGGCGGGTTCATCCGATCGTTTGCAGCAACTGTTTCTGAACCTTATCAACAACAGTCTCGATGCGATGCCTGACGGTGGTGAGATCCAGATTCACACCGGGACCGAAGGCAAGCCAGGCAAAGTCCAACGAGTCACAGTTGATTTTATCGATACGGGATTCGGAATGACGCCAGAGGTGATGAGTCACATTTTTGATCCGCTTTACACGACGAAAGATCGCGGGCATGGCACGGGGCTCGGTCTCGTGATCGTCAGTCAAATCGTTTCTGAGCATGGCGGAAGAGTCGAAGTTGAAAGTGAGCTCGGGAAAGGCACTCGTTTTCGTCTGACCTTCGCGGCGATACCGAATGACGTGCCGGCGATTGTCGAAGAGCCTGAGCTTGAGTTAGGTGTGAGTCGATGAAACATATTCTTGTTGTCGATGACGATCGTGATTCATGCGAGTTGCTGCGCGAGATCTTCTCCGCGGAAGGTTGGCACGTCGACACCGCGCTCAGTCCGACGCAGGCTTTCAGTGTTGCGGAGAAAGAGAAGATCGATCTGGTGGTCAGCGACATCAATCTCGAAGCGCATCAATCGGGGTTGGATCTGTTGCGAGATTTGCGCGCGCAGTGTCCCGTGATTCTGGTGACGGGGTTCGGCACGCTCGACTCCGCCGTCGAGGCGGCGCGGGAGGGCGCCTGGGATTTTATCTCCAAGCCGTTCAAGGTCCAGGAAGTTGTGGCGATTGCACGCAGGGCCCTCGAGCAGGACCGAAACAGCAGCAGTGCTGAGCGGCGCGCCGAGCAGCTATCCGGGCCTTACGAACAGGGCGGATTGCTCGGACGCTCTCCCGTGATGATCGGGCTCTACAAAGAGATCGCGCGCGTGGCGCCGACTCGCTCGACGATTCTGATCGCCGGTGAGTCAGGAGCGGGAAAGGAGCTCGTCGCGCGATCGATTCATCAACACAGCACACGTTCCGGCGGATCGTTCGTCGCCATCAACTGCGGCGCGCTCACTGAAACGCTTTTGGAAGCCGAGTTGTTTGGTCACGTTCGCGGATCATTTACCGGCGCCATCGGCGATCGCAAAGGGCTTTGGGAAGAAGCCGCGGGTGGAACGCTTTTTCTCGATGAGATTGGCGAGACGAGTCCGTCGTTCCAGGTAAAACTCCTGCGCGCGTTGCAGGAAGGAGAGATCAGGCGTGTTGGCGCATCGCGCGCGACGCAGGTAGATGCGCGTATTCTCGCAGCCACAAATCGTAACCTCGAACAAGAGGTGAAGGCAGGAAAGTTTCGCGAGGATCTTTATTACCGGCTCAGTGTTGTGACATTGCGAGTGCCCGCTTTGAAAGAACGTCGCACAGACATTCCGCTCTTAGCTGAGCGTTTCCTCGCCACCGTGCTCGATCGAGAAGGACACAAGCAGTTAACTCTCTCAGAAGAGACCATCAGAACCCTGGTGGCTTACAACTGGCCCGGGAACGTGCGCGAGCTAGAGTCGGCGATTGAATACGCCGTGCTACACGCGCGCGGTCACGCTATCGCGCCG
>Ga0105238_10002854_pt1 | contig 17259 bp, 17 predicted proteins | sample KBSC34metaG_FD_81526 | JGI IMG/M metagenome (GOLD analysis project Ga0105238, IMG submission 81526) | Corn rhizosphere microbial communities from Kellogg Biological Station, Michigan, USA - KBS C3-4 metaG | ecosystem: Host-associated > Plants > Roots > Rhizosphere > Soil | place: Michigan, USA... | reverse complement strand
CTTATGATCGTCTCCGGCTTTGCTCGCCCGGAATTCAAGGTCGAGGTGGAAGTGCTTGCTGCCGGCTGATGGTTGCCCGCGGACGCCAAGCGCATTAGACCGCTTCAGTCCGGACAACAGGCCAATCGGGAGACGACATTGACGACACGACGTGTGTGGTGGGGTGACTACCGGACGACCGAATACGCCTCGATCGACGCCGAAGCGACCATCGCGGTGCTGCCGGTGGCGGCGATCGAGCAGCATGGCCCGCATCTGCCGGTCTCGACCGACACCTCGATCATGATGGGCATGCTGGAAACGGTGATCGCGAGCCTGCCTGACGACCTCGACATCCGCATCCTGCCGGTGCAAGCGGTCGGCAAGTCGAACGAGCACCTGCATGCGCCTGGAACGCTCACTTTGCCCGCCACCACCCTGATCGATGCCTGGACGGAACTCGGTCTGTCGGTTGCCCGCGCCGGGGTCAGGAAACTGATTATCGTCAATTCGCATGGCGGCAATGAAGAGATCATGGGCATCATTTCGCGCGAATTGCGCGTGCGCGCAAAAATGCTGTCGGTGAAGACAAGCTGGCAGCGTTTCGGTCGCCCTGCCGGCATGTATACCGAGCTCGAGGACCGTCACGGCATCCATGGCGGCGACGTCGAGACCTCGCTGATGCTGCATTTCAGGCCCGATCTCGTCGACATGAGCAAGGCGGACAATTTCGTCTCGAATGTCGGCCGCGCCGAAAAGGAATTCACCCTGCTGCGCCACACCGGAACGCACGCCTTCGCCTGGATCGCCAGCGACCTCAATCCGAACGGTGTGGTCGGCGATGCCTCGATCGCTACGGCCGACAAGGGCCGCCTGACCGCGGAAATGCAGGCCGACGGTTTTATCAGCCTGGTCAAGGATGTGCGTAAGGCGAAGCTTGCCGACTGGCTGTCGTAGCGATGCGTCCGCTTTGACCTATGCATGTCGCCCAAAAGTGCGCAGCGGTTTTGGGAGAACGACATGAATCAGGACAAGGGCTTAAAGCGCGTCGCCTGAATCCGTTTCGACGCGACGCGCTTTAAGCTTCGATCTCCAATTCGAAGGGGATCCCTTCAAAAGCATCGGCGCCGCGCCCGATCGCTTCGATCGCCGCGATCATGCGGCCGTCGCGTTCGAGCAGCATGTCGGCGACGGCGATCAACCGCGGATTGGGAGTGGCCGTTGGCGAGAGAAAGCGCAGTGTCCGGGCGAGTTCCATCTCGTCGCGCCTGGGCGCCAGCGCCGCCGCGATGATGTAGGCCGACGCGGTCGAGCGGCTGACACCGGCATAGCAATGCACGACCAACGGCTTTACCCGGTCCCAGCGATAGGCGAAATCGAGCAAGGCGCGGACATGCTCCTCACCCGGCATCGTCATGCCTTCCTGCGCCACGGCAATGTCGTGCATGACGAGGTGCAGATGGTTTTCCGCCAGGATCGAAGCCGGTCGGATCACTTCGGTGCCGGCGGCAAGTAGCGAAAGCAGCCGCTCGGCGCCGGTTCGCGCTACGGTCTCATCGACCTTCGACAGTGAACAGACATGGATCATCATTCGAACTCCCTGGGCGTATCCTCGCGCCGCGAGGCCCACGCTGCAAGGGCGCCTTCAAGGCGCTGCCATTCCGCCTCGCGGCCCGGCAGACCAACGCGCAAGACCCGCGGCCGTTCGGCAAAATGACGGACCAGCACGCCACGTCCGCCAAGTGCCGAAAACAGGCTTGGGGCCTCAGGAAGTGACAAATAGCGGAACAGGCTGGTGCCGCCAGCGACCGGAACATCGGATCGGCCAAGCAGCGCGTCGAGCCGCACGGCATCCCGCGCCAGGCGTTGCCGCATATCGGCTTGCCACTCCGCATCCGACAAGGCGCGAATGCCATATTCAAGCGCCGGGCCGGCCACGGCCCACGGACCCAACTGCGCATCCAGCCGCTCGGCCGTCAGCGGGTCCGTCAGCGCGAAGCCTAACCTTACACCGGCAAGGCCGAAGAACTTGCCGAACGAGCGCAGCACGACGATGCCGCCCGCCTCGACATCGCCGGCCAAGCTTTGCTCGACCGGGCCGACATCCATGAAAGCCTCATCGACGACAAGCAGCCCGCCCTTGGCGCGAAGCCGCGCGGCAAGATCAAGCAGGCGAGCCTTTTCGATCACCCGCCCGTCCGGATTGTTGGGATTGACCAGCACCGCAAGGTCCGCGTCGACCAGTGCGTCGAAATCGCTGACTTCCGCCACGGCATGGCCGGCTATCGCCGCGGCCCGGGCGTGTTCGGCATAGGTAGGGCCGAGCACCAGCGCCTTGCCGGGCCGCACCAGCGAAGCGACGCGCGGCAGGAGAATCTGCGTGCCGGGCGCCGCCACGACATGCGTCGCCGACGGCGCGCCATAAGCCTTGGCCGCAATTTCAGCCAACTCGCGCAGTTGTCCTGCCTCCGGCAATCGTGACAGGGCGGTGGCGGGCAGATCGAAAAGCGGATAGGAGTGGGGGTTGATACCTGTCGAAAGGTCGACAAAAGGCCGTGGCGCGCGGGGGAAGAGCGCGTTCGCCCGGTTAAGGGATCCACCGTGATCCACCGCAGCAATCGCTCCATTAAGAAGCTTCATGTCGATCCTGATCGCTTTCCTGTCACTCGCGGTTGAACGTGTCCTCGGCTATCCCGACTGGCTGTTCAACGCGTTCGGCCATCCGGTAACCTGGATCGGCAGGCTGATATCCTTTCTCGATCGCCGGCTCAACCGCGCCACTGATTCCGACGAATTGCGTCGCCGCCGCGGCGTGCAGGCGTTACTGGTCATCCTTGTGGTGCCCGGAATTATCGGCCTGGCGCTGCATGTGCTGCTCTGGCTGATCTTTCCGACCGGCCTGGTCTTTGCTGCCATCCTCGGTTCTACGCTGCTGTCGCAGAAAAGCCTCACCGAACATGTCGAGGCCGTCGCCGACGCGCTGGAAACCGGCGGCCTGACGCTCGGCCGCATCGCCGTCTCACGCATCGTCGGCCGAGATCCGGAAAAGCTGGACAAGGCCGGCGTCGCCCGCGCCGCGATCGAAAGCCTGGCCGAGAATTTCTCGGACGGCATCGTCGCACCTGCCTTCTGGACCGGCATCGGCGGCTTGGGCGGAGGTGCGGCCTACAAGGCCGCCAACACCGCCGATTCGATGATCGGCCACCGCACGCCGCAATATGAGGCCTTTGGCCGGGCGGCTGCCCGCTTCGACGATCTCATCAACCTGCCGGCGTCGCGACTCACCGGCCTGCTTATCGTGCTGGCGGCCTTTCTTGTCCCGGGCGCCGATCCGCGCGCCGCCTGGCAAGTCATGCGGCGCGACGCGAGGAAACATCGTTCTCCCAACGCTGGCTGGCCGGAAGCGGCGATGGCCGGCGCGCTGGGGCTGTCCCTTGCCGGGCCCCGCAGTTATGGCGGCGAGATGGTCGAGGATGCCTATATGGGCGAAGGCGGTCGACGCGAAGCCGAAAGCACCGACATCCGCCAGGCGCTGAAACTCTACCGCGTCGCCGACTGGCTGCTGCTCGGCCTGTTCGCGATCCTGTCGGCGGTCGTGATTTACCTGACCCTCCTGATCAGCGGCCAAGGCGCCAGCGTACTTTAGCTAGAACTCGATCCCCTGCTGTGCCTTAACACCGGCCGAGAAATGGTGCTTGGTCAGTCCCATTTCGGTGACGAGATCGGCTGCTTCGACCAGCAGCGGCTTGGCGTTGCGGCCTGTCACGATGACATGCAAATCGCCCCGCCGCGCCTTGAGCGCCGCGACGACCTTTTCGAGGTCGAGATAATCGTAGCGCAGCGCGATGTTGAGCTCGTCGAGCACCACCAGGCTGATCGACGGATCGGCCATCAGCTCCAGCGCCTTGGCCCAGGCGGCTTCGGCGGCGACGATGTCGCGTTTGAGGTCCTGGGTCTCCCAGGTGAACCCCTCGCCCATCGCATGCCAGACGACGCGGTCGCCGAAAGCAGCGAAAGCATCCTTTTCGCCGGTATGCCATTTGCCCTTGATGAACTGGACGACGCCCACACGCTTGCCATAGCCCAGCATCCTCAGCGCCAGGCCGAAGGCGGCCGTGGTCTTGCCCTTGCCAGGCCCGGTGTTGACGATCAGCAGCCCCTTCTCGATCGTCTTGCCGGCCACCTCTGCATCCTGCACCGCCTTGCGCTTGGCCATCTTGGCGCGATGGCGCTCAGCATCCTTGTCATCGATAGTCTTGTCTTCGATTTCGGCCATGTCATTTCACCTTGAGCGGCAGCCCCGCCACCATCATGAGAACGCTGTCGGCGACGGCCGCGACCTGCTGGTTGAGCCGGCCGGCCGCGTCACGGAACCGACGCGCCAGCGCATTGTCCGGCACGATGCCGAGACCGACTTCGTTGGAGACCACAAACCACGGCCCACGCGGCCGCGACAGCACATCCGCCAGTCTTCGGCATTCGGCCTCGACATCATGTTCCGCCAGCATCTGGTTGGTGAGCCACAGCGTCAGGCAGTCGATCAGCACCGGCTGGTGATTCGGCAAGGCTTCGATCGCGCCGACCAGATCGAGCGGCGCATCGATAGTCAGCCAGCCTTCGCCGCGTCGCGACCGATGCAGCGCGATGCGCTCGCGCATTTCGTCGTCATAGGCTTGCGCCGTTGCGATATAGGCCCAGGGCGACGGAAAGGCCGTGGTCAGGCTTTCGGCATGCGTGCTCTTGCCCGAGCGTGCGCCGCCCAGGATGAAGGTCAGTTTCCGATCGGATGCTTTGTTGCCGCTCGCGGCTGTCGCGCCGGTCATTCCCTGCCCTTGTCATCGGATGAATCTTGTCGTCGCCACGAGGCCGACGGAGCGACTTTAGGCAGAAGCACAATCACCGGCAAACCATATTCCGCCACTGCACGGCGCGATTGCGGCACAGCTTTTTACGAAGCGGCGATCCGCGCGGCGACGAACTGCTGCAACCGCCACAGATGCGCGTCATGGATGCCGCGCTGCTCGAGGTTCTTCACGGTGTTGTAGAGATAGTCGGCGCCCGAGCCCCAATGGCCGCAGGAGGTCGCCAGCCTTTCGACAACCTCCTCCTCGGTTAACGGACCGGCATAGGTGGTCCCCTGCCGGTTGATGACGAAGGCCAGCGCCCGGAGCGGGCCACCATCGCTCGCCAGGTTGAGCAGGCGCGGATGGTAGCTGGTCGGCTTCAGCGTCACCTCTCGCTGCAGGAGCTTGTCCAATTGCTCGCGCCTGTCGCCGTCGCCGAGCCGAAAGGCCACGCCCTTGCACTGCCCACCACGGTCCAGCGCCATCATCAGGCCTGGACTTTCCTTGGTCCCTCGCCAGCGCGTCATCTTCATGCAGAAGGATCTGTGCCAGCCGCGAGCAAGCGCTACCCGCTCCTCGACATGCTCGATCTCGGGCTTCCAGATCAGAGAGCCGTAGCCAAACAGCCAGAGTGGTTCGTCAGCGGGGAGTTGAACCTCCAGCGTGCGCGCCATCGTCTCGTAGTCGCTGTCACTCAGATGCTCCGCATCGGGATCCGGTCCCGTATCCTCGACCGCACGAAAACAGCGGGCGACCAGTTCCTCGGTAAGCGACATGGTTCTCGGCGGCATGCGCGCGACCTTAAGGTCCTTCTGCAACCGCCACAATGCGCCGAGCCGGCAATTGACAACAGCTTTGCCCGGGTGTCGGCTGGCGTCAGTCAGGGAGAAGCCTATGCAGCCCAATCCGAGCGAACGCGACCCTTACAACGGTCTGACCAGCCTTCAGCCGACCTTGCCGTCGGCGGCCTATTGGGATGCGGACGCCTACCGGCGCGATCTGGACGCCATCTGGTACAGAAGCTGGCTGATGGTCTGCCGCGAGGCCGATCTGGCGGAGCCTCTCGCCTTCCGCACGGTGCGCATCGGCAGCCAGGAGATCGTCGTGCTACGCGACGAGACCGGCAGCCTCCGCGCCTTCCACAACACCTGCCGGCATCGAGGCTCGCAGCTTTGTCAGGAAAGCACCGGGCGGCTGAAGGCCAGGCTGCTGACATGTCCCTACCATGCCTGGTCCTATTCGCTGCGCGGCGATCTCGTGCGCGTGCCGTCGAAATCTCTGCCCGACGGTTTCGACAAGGCGGATTACCCGCTCTACCGCGTGGCGCTCTCGGTCTGGCGCGGTCTTGTCTTCATCAATCTCTCCGAGGACCCAAGCGGTTCAGCCGAAAGTTCCTTCGATCGTGCTTCCGGCGACCTTTCCAACTGGCCGCTGGAGACGCTCGTCACTGGCCACCGGCTCACCAAGGTGATGAACTGCAACTGGAAGATTTTCTGGGAGAACTTCAACGAGTGCCTGCACTGCCCGGGCGTGCACAAGGACTTGTCACGGCTGGTGCCGATCTATGGCCGCGGCCTGATGGCGAGGCATGACGATCCGGAATGGGCCCGCCACGCCGACAACGACGATCCGGAATTCTCCGGCCGCCTGCGCGCCGGCGCCGAAACCTGGTCGCAGGACGGCCACGTCCACGGCCCGGTCTTTTCCGGTTTGACCCCGGCCGAACGCGCCGCCGGCCAGACCTACGCCACGTCGCTGCCCTCGATGTTCATCGTCGGCCATGTCGACTACATGCGCATCGTGCGGCTGGCGCCGCTCGGCCCCGAGCAGACCGAGCTTACCGCCGAATGGCTGTTCGCGCCGGATGCGCTGGGAGAGACCGATATCGACAACATCGTCGCCTTCGGCACCCAGGTGCTCGAGGAAGACGCCGCGATCTGCGAGGTCAACCAGAGGGGCCTGCGCTCGATTCGCCATCAGGCCGGCGTTCTGATGCCGGAAGAATACGATCTGCACCGCTTTCACGATTGGGTGCGCGGATGCCACGCGGCATTCCAGCCCAAATCAAAATGACTTCGGCAGATAGCGCCAGGTGACGAAGCCGCAAAAGGCGGCCAGGATGCCGAGCGTGACGAACACCGATCCCAGGCCGAAGAAAGCGAGCACCACCGAATAGACGAGCGGCGGCGTCAGCTCGGAGAAATCGAGATAGGTGCGGTAGACCGCCGCCATCTGCGCCTTCTCGTAGGAGCGCACCGAGCGCATGAAGGCGGTCGAGCCGAGCGCGTCGAGCGCGATGGTGAACAAGGCGCCGCAGAGCAGCAGCGCGCCGGTGAGCAATGGCGCGGCCTCGCCGACGCCGCCCGCCGCAAACAACACTGCCGACATGGCGAAGTAAGCGAAGGTCATGACGCGTCGCCCGCCAAAGCGCTTGCCCGCCCTGCCCCAGAAGATCGCCACGAACAAAAGCGCGTTGCCGGCCGAAACCAGCAGTCCGCCGGCGAGTTCGCCCTGGCCGGTGATCACCATGAACAGCGGGCCATAGACGAAGAACGTCGTCCAGAAGCAGGAGCGGCCGAAGGCGATCAGCCAGGCAAGCCTGAGCCTCGGCTGCTTCACGAAGCGGCCGATATTGGCAAGCGGATTGGCGGGGCGCGACTTGCCGGGCCGGATCGACTGGTTGTCAGTCAACCGGTAGAACCAGAACAGGCAAAGCAGCGCGAACGCAAACACCACGACCGCGCCATGCGCGGCATAGATGCCGAAATGGGTGTAGAGGAAGATGCCGAGCGTCGGCCCGCCCGTCCAGGCGAACATCGACCAGGCCATGCGCAGCGATTCCGCCTGCATGAAGTCGGTCTTGCGGATGTGGTCCATGATGTAGAGGTTGAGCGTGATCGACAGCGCGCTCGCCCCCATGACGCGGCAAAGCATGCCGGCGATCTGTCCGGGCAGCGTGTGGGTGACGAAGAAGGCGGAGCCGATCGCAAGCAACAGACAGCCGGCCGTGTAGACCCAGCGGCGCGCGAAGCGGCGGATGAGCATCGGCATGAACAGCGTCACCGAAAGGCCCATCAAGGACACGATGGTATACAGGATCGAGACGATCCGCTCGTTATGCAGGATCTCGTAGGCCTGGATCGGGATCACGCTGGAGATCGTGGCGCGGGCGAAGGATTCCACCGCATAGAGCGAGGCGAAGGTGCGCGCATCCGCCGGCCGCAGGGCCGGAAGCCAGATCGGATGGCGCACATGGGTGGACATCAGCCCTCCGAAACGTGAATCACCCGTCAAATCTGGCTGGACCAGATGCCGGCCAGTAGCAGGAAATCGACCCCGAGAGGCCGAAAAGCGAAGCCTGTCAAAGGCTTTCCGCCGCTGGCCTAAAGCGAAATTTCATGGCTGCCATGAAACACATTGATGGCCGCCTGCTTCTGTCGTTGGCGTGAACCGTGATAGTCGTTCGGCACGACTGAATCGGATTGCGAGATCAAATGAGCTTTCAAACGACCGGCGAGCCCATTCAGAACGCCCCGAAGCACGGCCGCATCCAGGCCATCGACATCCTGCGCGGCATCGCGCTGATCGCGATGGCGAGCTACCATTTCACCTGGGATCTCGAAAACTTCGGCTACACCACGCCCGGTCTCACCGCCTTCGGCTGGTGGAAGCTTTATGCACGCTGCATCGCCTCGACCTTCCTGTTCCTGGTCGGCGTCAGCCTGTTCCTCGCCCATGGGCGCCAGATCCGCTGGCCTGGCTTCTGGAAGCGATTTGCCATGGTCGCCGCGGCGGCGATCGCCATTTCCGCCGTTACCTATCTCGTCACGCCGGACGGGTTCATCTTCTTCGGCATCCTGCACGAGATTGCGCTGGCCAGCCTGCTCGGCCTCGCCTTTCTCAGGCTGCCTTGGCTGCTGACCGCAATCATTGCCGCGGCCGTCATTGCCGCGCCTTATTATCTGCGCTCGGAGTTCTTCGACCATCCGGCGCTGTGGTGGGTTGGCCTTTCCGCCACCAACCCGCGCTCCAACGACTACGTGCCACTCTTTCCCTGGTTCGGCGCTGTTCTGCTGGGTATCGCCGCGGTGAAGCTCGCCTCCTCATCCGGCCTCCTCGCCCGCTTGGGAACGCGGGTGCCCGGTCGCTGGTCCAACCCGCTGACCTTCATCGGCCGGCACAGCCTTGCCTTCTACCTCATCCACCAGCCGTTGCTGTTCGGCTCGGTATGGCTGTTCTCGCAGATCATGCCCGCCGCCCCACAGGATAAGGAAGCCGGCTTCCTGCCGGCCTGCCAGGTGCAGTGCGAACAGCAGCGGGACAGCAAGTTCTGTTCCAGCTATTGTGGCTGCATGCTGGACACGCTGAAGGGCGAAGGGTCTCTCGACAAGCTCTACAGCAACGACCAGTCCAGCGTCTGGAAATCGCATCTGGCCGATCTGGCGAGCACCTGCACCGCCGCGACCGAGGACCAGATGGAGGGAGGGCAGCAATGACGGGCGTCGCAAAACCCAGACACGGGATCATTCCGTGGCCGCCGGTGATCTATGTCGTGGCGATCGCGCTCAGCGTCGTCCTCGGTATACTTTACCCGCTGCCCTGGATCGGCGACATCTTCGGCGATCTCTTGTTCGGCGTCGGCTGGGTGGCGCTGTTCGGTGTCGCCATGCTGTGGATCACGGCCATTCGCGTCATGATGCGGGCGAAGACGACGTTCGACCCCAATGCCGAGCCCGATCATCTGGTGACGTCAGGCCCGTTCGGCATCACCCGCAACCCGATGTATCTTGCCAATACACTGCTCTTGATCGGCGTCGCCTTCATCACCGGCATCGCCTGGTTCCTGCTCTTTGCCTTCCTCGCCGCCTTCGCGACGCAGAAGCTGGCGATCGAGAAGGAGGAAAAGATCCTGGCGGCGAAGTTCGGCAAGAAGTACCGCGACTATGCAAAAAGGGTGCGGCGCTGGATCTGAGCCCCCAGGCTGGAAGCTGTCTATCCGCGCCGCCGGGGGCGCATCTCGATACACGCCCAGTTTCGCCAGCACGTCGTCATTCAACGCGTAGGCGGCCTAAGGGCGCCTGTAACAGCGCGACCTCGCCATTCGCGCCACCTTCATAAACTCAGTGACACGGTCCATCCATCGCGCGTCCGCGCTGGATGATGCCGACTGGTGGCGATCAATCGGGGATTCTCTCCGGCACGACTTGACTGACTAATCACTCATTTCTATATCCCCTGCATGAGCAGATCCCCTAAGGACACGAAAAGAGCCGCCATATTCGCCGCGGCGACACGCACCATCGCGGCCCAGGGGCTTGCCGCGCCGACGGCTGCGATCGCAAAAGAAGCCGGCATTTCCAATGGATCGCTGTTCAATTATTTCAGCACCAAGGCCGACCTGCTCAACCAGCTCTATATCGAGATCAAGATGGAGATGGGTTCGGCGGCGATGCTGGGGCTTCCGATCGAAACTGATCCCCGCGCCCAATTGTTGCAGCTGTGGCGCAATTGGCTGCGCTGGGCCGCCGCCTATCCCGAAAAACGCCGGACCCTGGCGCACCTTACCGTATCGGACGATATTACGCCTGAGACACGCAAGGCCGCCAACCAGACTTTGGCAGCCACGGCAGCACTTATCGAGCGGGCGCGCCAGAGCGGCCCCATGCGTGACGTGCCGATCGCGTTCGTATCAGCCATCATGAGCTCAATCGCGGACACGACCATCGATTTCATGGCCGCCGATCCGGCCAATTCTGATCGGCACAGCAAAGCGGCCTTCGAGGCCCTTTGGCGCATCCTGACCTAAATTTTTTAAAGACCGATGACTGACTAGTCAGACACGCGAGTACAAGGAACATGCCGATGCCCGATGCTTACACCCGGAATCTCAGGATGCCGGAGCTGCTTGTGCTGGCGCTGGGCGCCTTTACGCATGGCGTCGACCGACACCTGCTGACGGGGCTCATGCCGCAGGTCTCGACGGATCTGCATGTGTCGGCGGGCACATTCGGCGCATCGACCGCACTCTTCGCCGCCGTCTTCGCCGTCGCCTCGCCGATCATCGCCGCACTGACTGAAAGCTGGGAACGCCGGCTGCTCCTGGGGGTCAGCATGGCAATGTTCCTTGCGGGCATCCTCCTGCAGGTGACGGCGAGCGGGTTGCCCGCTCTCCTGGCCGGCAGCGCGCTCATCGGCCTCAGTGGCACGATGTACCTGCCGACGGCCTACAGCAGCGCCGGGGTTCGCAGCACTTCGGCCGCACGCGCGCGGTCGCTCTCCTTTGTGCTGCTGGGCGCGTCGCTGGCCTTGGTGGCGGGAGTGCCATTGGCGATCTGGGTCGGCCAGACCTGGGGCTGGCGCGCCTCGCTCTGGATCCTCGGCGGATTCGCCCTTGCCTCCACCCTGCCACTGCCGACCCTGTCACCCATACCGGTTCCGCCACCGCAGCAAAGGCGCTGGCAGATCCTTTCCGATCGCAGCGTCATCAACCTGATGGGCATCACGGTCGCGGTGATGACGCCGAGCTTTCTTACCTTCACCTATCTGGCGACAATCCTCCACGCGACGGCCAAGATCGTCCCGCTGGCTATGCTTTCGCTCGGTATCGGAGGCGTCGCCGGCGCGGCCCTTGCCCCGCCGCTGGTGAACTGGCGCGGCGCACCCTTCGCCACGCTGGCGGCAGCGTGCGGAGTCACACTGACACTCTTCGTCTTCCTGATGACGCATGGGACCCTGGCCGGCACGCTTGCGCCCTTGTTCGGCATCGGCGCCCTGAACGCCGTGCTGGTGATCGCGCAGCAGCATCGTGTGCTGGCTATGGTGCCGGAAACGGCGGCACCGTTCGCGATCGGCCTCGACGGCTCGGCCGTCTATGCAGGCGGCGCCTTGGGCGCGGCGGTCGGCGGTGCCGTACTGGCGATCTTCGGAACCGGCGGTCTTGTGCCGGCCTCGATCTTCATCAGCCTCGGGGCCATCACTTTTGCCGCGGCCGCGCGCCCTGAGAAAGCCAAGCCCGTCGATGCACACTCACCCAACATTTCAACGAGACGCATTTCCCAATGGCATAGGAGCGAAGCGTGAGCATTAAGGACAGACCCGTGGTTCTGGTGACCGGAGCCTCTTCTGGCATGGGCAAGGACTTTGCCCTGCGCCTGATCGCCGAGGGTTATACGATCTATGGCGCGGCACGGCGCATCGACCGCATGGACGACATCGCGGCCGCCGGCGGCCATGTGCTGGCCATTGACGTCACCGACGACGCATCGATGACGGCGGCGATGGCCCGGATCATCGGCGAGCAGGGACGCATCGACGCTCTTATCAACAATGCCGGCTATGGGCAGTATGGCGCGCTGGAAGACGTGCCGATCGCCGAAGGACGCCGGCAGATGGAAACCAACCTGATCGGACCCGCCCGCCTCATCCAGCTTTGCCTGCCCCATATGCGCGCGCGGCGCTATGGGCGGATCGTCAACATTTCCTCCATCGGCGGCAAACTCGCCACGCCGCTCGGGGGCTGGTATCACGCTTCGAAATTCGCGCTGGAGGGTTATTCCGACGCATTGCGCAACGAAGTGCGCGCCTTCGGCATCGATGTCGTGGTCATCGAACCGGGCGGGATCGCTTCCGAGTGGGGCGACATCGCGGGCAATGAAGCGCAGCGCTATTCCGCCAGCGGCTCCTATGCCGGGCTCACCGCTAAATTCGGAGCGCTGCGGGCGAGGCAGCGCAAGCTGCCGTCTCCGTCGGTTATCAGCGATCTGGTCGTCACTGCACTGACAGCCAAGAAACCCAAGCCGCGCTATCACGGCGGGTTCATGGCCGGGCCGATGCTGTTCCTGCGCCGTCATCTGTCGGACCGGATGTTCGACTATCTGGTCTCGATGGCGCTGCGGTGACCCGGACGCCATTTATCCCGACAGCCTGGTCGACATCTCCTCGTTCAAAGCGTTGGCGGTCCAGATGCCTGCGAGAGCGCAATCTCGCCATCCGCGCCGATCGACAGATCTTCCTCGAAGACCGACCCTTGCGGCGTATCGAAATTGCCGTCCTAGTATTCCGCATAGATGCCGTTTGGGATGGCTGTGAACCAGCTCAGCCAGTATCGCCACCTGCGAGGTGAACATCAAAACGGCCGCTCAGGTGTTCACGCCCAGTTCCGCCAGCCGCTCGACGCAGGACTCCTCGGCCTGGTCGAGCTCGGCCAGCGTCTCTTCCAGGTCGCGCCGCTTCTGGCGCAGATCCTCGCGCTTCTCCTCGATACGCTTGATCATCAGCTTGAGCTGGCCGACTTCGCCGGGCGGCTCCTTGTACATCTGGATGATCTCGCGGATCTCGTTGATCGAGAAACCGAGCCTTTTTCCCCGCATGATCTGGCGAATGAGGTGCCGGTCGGAGGGGCGAAACAGCCGCGTGCGGCCGCGCCTGACGGGCTGCACCAGCCCTTCGTCCTCGTAAAAACGCAACGTCCGCGTCGACACGTCGAACTCGCGTGTCAGCTCGGTGATCGTATAATATTCCCGCATTCCCGCTCCCCAAGCCCGGGCAACGCCGCATGGAGCGTCGCCCTTCCCTTTGACCAGACCCTTCGTGCCGGAATCGGCACCTAACCCCAGGGCAACCTCGCACGGCATTTACGTAAAAGTCAATTGGAGCGCCTGTGATCGATTTTCGCCAAAGGACTATCGAGATTCAGGTCAGGCCGAGTCGAAAATGGTGGGTCCGAGAACCGGCCTACGCCGGCCGTAGCCTTCATAGAGCGGAAACACTTTATGAGGGCTTCGGCCGGCGTAGGCCGGAGCGGGCGTACTTAAAGTACGTGAGCACCGGAAGCGCAGGAAACCGCCATTTGCAGGTCGGCCTCACCTGAATATCGACAGTCCTAGGGCACTCCAAACCACCACGTCGCCAGCCCGAGAAAGGCGAAAAAACCGACACAGTCGGTGACGGTGGTGACGAACACGGCCGAGGCAACCGCCGGATCGATCTTGAAACGGTCGAGCACCAGCGGGATGAGGATCCCGGCAAGTGCGGCGGCGAACATGTTGATGATCATTGCCGCGGCGATGATGCCGCCCAGATTGGGGTCGCGGAACCAGAAGCCGGCGACCATGCCGATGAGCACCGCAAAGACAATGCCGTTGATAAAGCCGACACCCAGCTCGCGACGGATGATGCGGGCGGCGTTGTAGATATCGAGGTCCTTGGTCGCCAGCGCGCGCACGGTGACGGTCATGGTCTGCGAACCGGCATTGCCGCCCATGCCGGCTACGATCGGCATCAGCACCGCCAGCGCCACGATGTGCTCGATCGTGTGATCGAACAGGCCGATGACCGAAGCGGCGAGGAAGGCGGTCAACAGGTTGACCAGCAGCCAGGGCACGCGCGAGCGCGAGGTGGCGAGCACCGTGTCGGACAGTTCTTCGTCGCCGACGCCGCCCATGCGCAGAAGGTCTTCCTCCGCCTCCTCCTGGATGACGTCGACCACGTCGTCGATGGTCAGCACGCCGACCAACCGCCCGTTCTCGTCGACCACGGCGGCGGAGAGCAGGTTGTATTGTTCGAACTCCCGGGCCGCCTCTTCCTGGTCCATCGTGGCCGGGATCGCGTGCAGGGTCTCATGCATGACCTCCTCGACCTTGACCGCGCGCTTGGTACGCAGGATCTGGTCGAGGTCGATGGCGCCGACCAGCTTGAAACCCGGATCGATGACGAAGATCTGGCTGAAACGCTCGGGCAGGTTCTTGTCCTCGCGCATGTAGTCGATGGTCTGGCCGATCGTCCAGAACGGCGGCACGGCGACGAATTCCGTCTGCATGCGCCGGCCGGCCGTCTCTTCCGGATAATCCAGCGCCCGCCGCAGCCGGATGCGCTCGGTGAAAGGCAACTGCGACAGGATCTCGTCCTGGTCCTCCTTCTCGAGATCCTCGAGAATGTAGACGGCATCGTCGGAATCGAGCTCCTGCACCGCCTGCGCGATCTGCGCGTTGGGCAAATTGTCGACGATGTCGAGGCGGATCGCTTCGTCGACCTCGGTCAGCGCGGAGAAGTCGAAATCGGAGCCGAGCAACTCGACCAGCGCGCGGCGCTGTTCAGGGTGAAGCGCCTCCAGCACGTCGCCGAGTTCCGACTGGTGGAGGTCGTCGACTTCGCGCTTGAGAGTGATCGTGTCGCGATCGGCGATCGCCGCGCCGATCTGGGCAAGCAAAGAGGCGCGGACAGCGCCGTCCTCGCCATAGATGTCGGCGTGCTGCTCCTCGGCGGGCGCGGCGCCGATCGTCTGTCTGTCCTGGCCTTCCACCAGCGCCTCCCGTCAACAGGAATCCCGAAGGGTGTCAAAACTGGTCTAGTGCATGATCCCGAAAAGTGGAAACCGCTTTTGGGAAAATCCAAGACCGGTTCGGCAGATAGCGCGGCGATGAGATTCGTCTTGGCAAGATGTCACGCTAGACCCCGGAATAGCCAAGGAAATATCGCGGCGATCCGGCTCTCCAGAGACGCCGAATTGCAATGCGTCGCAGGTGTGACAATGGCTTCAGCCGACGCGACAGCGCATGTCGCTGGGGAAAGAGCACCCCTTCGCCGTTGAGGCAGAATTGTCACGATGCACGGTCCAGATGGATCAGCGCATCCCCTAACCGGTCGAGGACAAACGCTGCCCTTAAACATCAAGTCTGGAAAGACGAACGAGAAAAATGCCGAGCGGCGCGTTCGCGTGGTCGTTGCCGAGCGCAATCCATTCGTTATTTCGGCGCTCCGTGAAATGCTGGAATGCGACGGCCGTTTCGATTTGCTCGGCGCCGTGCACAGCGGCGCGCAATTCCTGGACCTGGCCGCCACCACGAAATTCGATGTCGCCGTCATCGGCTGGAAGCTCGCCGACATGGATGGCGCCGACGTCCTCACGGAAGTTCAGAACCGCCAGCTTGGCGTGCGCATCACCGTCTTCTCCAACGACCACGACATCGGCATCCTGAAGCAATGCGTGCGCCTCGGCGCGCAGGGCTACTGCTTCCAGTTCGACGATCCGCCGGTCATCTTCGAGACGATCCTGGCGGTCGCGCATGGCCGCATCTGCATTCCCTATATCGACATCAACAAGGTCAACGACACGCCTTTGTCCCGGCTCACCGTGCGCGAGCGCGAGTTGCTCGCGGTGCTTTCCGACGGCTGGACCAACCTGCAGATCGCGACGCGGACGGGGATTTCCGAAAATACGGTGAAGTATCACCTGAAGAACCTCTACGACAAGCTGGACGTCCGCAACCGCGCCATGGCCGTCGCGCTCTATTCCAGCGAGAAAAGCCGCCCGTCCAAATCGCCAATCGGGTAGGCCAATCGGGTAGGACCATCCCACCCGCTAGGGCCAACAACTTACCCGGCAAGGTGTTGTTGGCGAGCCTCGCAAGGACGAAACTTCCTCCACCATCCCAAACGACTGGAGGAGTTCGCGCATGGCTGGGTTCACGCATCTTTTCATCCCAGGCCCCACCAACGTTCCCGAGCAGGTCCGGCAGGCCATGAACCTGCCGATGGAGGATATGCGCGCCGGCTCCTTCCCCAACCTGACGCTGCCGCTGTTCGAGGACATCAAAAAGGTCTTCAAGAACGAAACCGGCCGCGTCTTCATCTACCCTTCCTCAGGCACTGGCGCCTGGGAAGCAGCGATGACCAATGTGCTCAGCCCCGGCGACCGGGTGCTGATGTCGCGCTTCGGCCAGTTCTCGCATCTATGGGTCGACATGGCCGAGCGCCTCGGCTTCGAGGTCGATGTCATCGACTGTGAATGGGGCACCGGCGTGCCGATCGAGATCTATGCTGAGAAGCTTCGCGCCGACAAGGCGCACCGCATCAAGGCTGTCTTCTGCACCCAGAACGAAACCGCGACCGGCGTCACCAGCGATGTCGCCGGCTGCCGCGCCGCGCTCGATGCCGCGAACCACCCGGCGCTGCTTTTCGTCGACGGCGTCTCGTCGATCGGCTCGATCGACTTCCGCCAGGAGGAATGGGGCGTCGACTGCGCCGTCAGCGGCTCGCAGAAAGGCTTCATGCTGCCGGCCGGCCTCGGTTTCCTGTCGGTCAGCAAGAAGGCGCTGGCCGCTTCGCGGGTCGCCACGCACCGGCACTGCTACTTTTCTTTCGACGACATGATCCGCACCAACGACGCCGGCTATTTCCCCTATACGCCGGCGACACAGCTGCTGCGCGGCCTACGCGCCTCGCTCGACCTGATCGCCGAGGAAGGGCTGGACAACATCTTTGCCCGCCACCGTCGCCTTGGCGAAGGCGTGCGCAAGGCGGTCGACGCCTGGGGGCTGAAGCTCTGCGCCAAGGCGCCGAAATGGCATTCCGATACGGTCAGCGCCATCCTGGTGCCGGAAGGCATCGACAGCGCAAACGTCGTCAAGCGCGCCTACAACGCCTACCAGACGTCGCT
>Ga0105238_10002853_pt1 | contig 17260 bp, 10 predicted proteins | sample KBSC34metaG_FD_81526 | JGI IMG/M metagenome (GOLD analysis project Ga0105238, IMG submission 81526) | Corn rhizosphere microbial communities from Kellogg Biological Station, Michigan, USA - KBS C3-4 metaG | ecosystem: Host-associated > Plants > Roots > Rhizosphere > Soil | place: Michigan, USA... | reverse complement strand
TGGACATCCCTTCCCGTTTCGGGGAGGGAAGAGGCGCGACAGCGCCTGAGGGAGAGGATTCTGAGAGGCTTGCCCAAGATTATAGAAGCCTATATTTCGATACGGCCGCTTTGATCGTGGGTACATGAATCTTGTACTGGAGGTATCGTTATGATCAGCGGCTACGATAAGCCACTCTACATTTTGCCTTTCGACCATCGCCACTCTTACGAAGACGGCCTCTTTCACTGGCATGAGCCCCTGACATCGGAGCAGGTGGCTGAGGTTGCGGCAAGTAAGCAGGTGATTTACGCAGGCTTCAAGGCGGCCATTGCCGCCGGAATGGACAAAGGCCGCGCCGGAATCCTCGTTGATGAGAACTTCGGCGCAGACATTCTGCACGACGCCGTAAACAATGGGTTCATCACGTGCATGTCCACAGAGAAGAGCGGGCAGGATGAATTCGACTTCGAGTATGGCGAGGATTTTGAGCGCCACTTCGAAGAGTTCAATCCGACATTCGCAAAAGTCCTCGTACGTTACAACCCGGACGGCGATGCCGGGATGAACGAGCGCCAGGCAAAACGATTGCACAAATTGTCGGAATACCTGTCAAAGACGAACAGGCTATTCATGTTCGAACTGCTTGTCCCCGCAGAGAAGGCGCAACTTGAAACGGTAGGCGGCGACAAAGATGCCTACGACAGCACGCTTCGGCCAGGCTTGATGGTATCGGCGATCTACGCTCTGCAACAGGCCGGTGTCGAACCTGACGTCTGGAAGATCGAAGGACTGGACAGCCGAGAAGACGCCGAAAAGATTGTTGCGACTGCCCGCCGAGGCGGCCGAGACAAAGTAGGCTGCATCATTCTGGGGCGTGGGTCGGACGAAGACAAGGTTATCGAATGGCTCAAGACAGCCGCAAGCGTGCCGGGATTCATCGGCTACGCCGTAGGCAGGACCACATGGTGGGATGCCGTAAAGGCATGGCACGAAAAGAAAATCTCAGAAGACGAAGCAGCCGAACAGATTGCCGGAAGATTTAAGAAATGGGCCGAGGTTTTTGAGGGGTAAAGACAAATAAAGAGGTGAGACAGGCGCTCCATACCTGTCTCACCGACTTCGAGATGCCTTAACGGCATCGAGAAGAGCGTACACGCGCTGGCGTATTGTTTCGCTTGCGAATATATCATTTAGTGCCTGCTCAAAGTCTTCATGCTTCGTGTATTTGCGATCGTCCCGGCCCTGTTTGCCACCCGCATTCATAAGATGAACAGGGTATGTCTTAACATCGTGCCACACGTAAAACAGAGCATCGCTATAATCGTCCAATGATGGAACTACCAGCGAAAATGTGTAGCGAAATAAATTTGCTCCACCAGGATTCAGAGTAAATACACTTCCTATTACCTCACCACGAGTCTTCTCTGAAAGCTGTTTAGCAGCAGCTCTAAGGATTACAAGAGGATGATCAGTATCTTTATGAAGTTCTTCTTCTATAAAATAGTCTGGGATAGTGACGGACATTCTTCTAGCCTCACGCTCGAATAGTTACAACTATGGGTAAATGGTCGGATATGGCTACTTTCGGTCGCCTATCGTTGCCTACAAGAGATTCTGAGCCTGCATGTTCAATAATACGCACATCTTGATCCGATATTCTGCTCAATAGAGCCGGCTTCAGCAGAACCTGATCCAGCACATACCAATCATATGATACTGGCCTTCCTGACATACGACCGTAATACGTTCCTGGCGCTTTCGTCTCCGGAGCTCCAAGGAATTGCCACATGGGATTGTACATGAATGGATACCATATTCCATTCATCATTCGTGCCCCTTCTCTTGCAATGATACGTCTTTGGGTGCCGTTCAATCCGTAAACACCTGCAATACCTGGATCAAATGGTGAAGCATTCAGATCTCCTATAACCATGAGGGGAAGCCCGAGAGATCTTGTTCCAACAGCCCGGCCGACATATCGTTGCTCAATCTCATCAATATCCAATCTAAGATCAATCGCCGATTTTCGTTGACCATCTCCTTGTTCGTACATGATTTCCGGAAAATGAACTACAGCAAGAAATAAATCTGTATCCACACGAACACGCCAAATATCATAACGATCACGATGCCGTTGGTTAGACCATGCTACTGCAGGTATTTTTGAAAAAATCTGTACTCTTGTATCGTTATCACTTATTTGCTGGAAATGCTGACCTGCATGAGTTTCAGGTAAATTGAGTTCCTGAAGCAAATCATCAACTGTGTTGATATAAGCGCTTTCCGCAAGCAGCACAATATCAATATCGTGTAAAGCCACGATCGACGTAATTTGCGTTGCCAGAGATTTCGCGTTTGTATTCCAAAACAAGATCTTTGTCTCATGGTTTTCCATACTGGCTGTTGAGGGACGAGACTCTGGCATAGCTCTCACTTTACGAACCGACTTTCTTAGTTTTACCCTATATCCCCGCCTGCCCCGCCCTCCTGAATGCCGCGGGGCTCAACCCAAAGCGTCTGGCGAAAAGCCGGGAGAAGTAGAAGCGGTTGCCGAAGCCGGTGGTCTCGGCGATCCGGTCTATGCTGTCGCGGGAGAAGAGCAGCCGCTGGGCGGCGTTTGTTATCCGCTGCTCCAGAACGTACTGTGTGGGCGTCTGCCCGGCGCACTCTCGGAAGCGGCGGGCGAATGTGTCGGGGCTTAATTGGCATTGCAAGGCAAGGACCGGCACGGAAAGGTCGCCGCCGAGATGGGTGTGGATGTAGTCGACGGCCGGAAGAACGGGTTCTATCTGCCTGGCGCAACGCTCCCCCTGCTCCCGGACATCTGCAGGCATGGCATCCATAGCCGATGCCAGCGCGGTATAAATCACGGATTTCAGGCGGCACTCCTGATAAAATGTGAAACCATCTATCGGCGGCTGGTTCAGAGGTGGCCATTCAACGAGTGGCATATCGTTCACGATCTCCCGAACGGTATCCATAAGCAGTGGCGCCCGCGGCACAACCATCGGCCGGTTCCACTGCTCCGACAGAGCAAGCAGAGAGAGGCCGATGACGTCGAAGTGGATATAGAAGTGCTCCACGGACCGCACATTCTTGCAGGAGAACGGAACCATCGCGGGAACGAGATAGACTTCGCCGGCTCGAAGGAGAAACTCTCCCGAATCGAGAAGCAGAGACGCCCCATCCTGCTTGTTGGCATACAAGCGCCAGAACGGACTCTGCACATTCGGGATATTCCAGGCGGTATCGATCATGATGCGTTCCGCCCTGAAAATCCTCAGATGGACGCCGGTTTGTGCTCTATGCATGGCTCTAGCTCTTTCCGTCAACCCGACACTGTTGGCAATGCGGCGACACATCACGCCTGCATCATTTCCCAGACTTGCCTGCAAACGACACGATTATTTTGATTGCAATCCCAGAATCCGATATAGAATCTCCGTATTTCACCATAGCATATATCATGCCCTGTCTCTATAATTGAGAGAGACGATGCCTGTAAATGCTCATGGATAGATAACAAATATGACAAATATTATTTCAGCAGAAAATCAAGATGGAACGACAATAGATGCTCCCGTCCAGCGAAAGGCCCGCCTCATACCCGCCACGGCAGACACTCTCGGCGTCTGGCGCTATATGGAATACAGCGTCCTGCGAATTATCGCTGGCTGGGGCCGTCAGGCGTGCGATTGGGAAGACAAGCTTGCCGTCTGTTACCATGTCTGGCTGCAGGCGGAGATCGTCGACAGACTCCGCAAGCGACTGGAAATGTTTCCACCGCACAAACCTGAGATGCCGGTATCGAAGGAATATGAGTTTCTGTCCAATGCAGCGCTGATGGCAGACGATTTTGAAACAGCCATGCACGGCGTGCACGGCCTTTTGAACACGGCTCTGGCGAATGCTTATCGCTCCTATCTAACGTCATCGCATCCTGTTCACGATAAGCCCACGCACGATTTGCTGCTGGAAGTCCTTGAGTTCAAAGGGCTGCAGGAGAACTGGTACACGGATTTTCAGAAAAGGTATTCTTCCCCCTCTGCCCCAGCCTATACGAGGATCATTCAGGACTATTTGGCCTCCCTTAACCATTTTGTTACGGCGCTCCCAATTGAAGGACAACCTGCAAAGCCGGCCGGTATCGACACGGATTTCCGCATGCCGGAGACGCCGGGGCGTGTTCCCCATTGGAACGAAGCGCCCAATATCATGCCGTTCCTGGAGTTGGACTGGTCCACGAGTGTCGAGGCGCGGCGGCTGTTTTTTATGATCGGATACTGCTGGGAGATGGGAGTCGCCGAGCAGCAATTGCGCTGGATCTTCTATGCCGACTTCATGCCCTGGGAATATGTGTACGAGGAGTCCCGGCACATGTGGGACGAATCCCGGCACGGCAACAGCGGTCTATCACGCCTGAAGGACTTCGGCCTGGATATCAAGGATGTCGGCTACAGCAGCTACGGCTCGAAGGGGGATGGCTTCCTGGCTCCCATGACGCCCGCGGATGTCTATAACGCCTTCTACGCGGTCACGCAGATCGCCGAGCGCGGATACTTCAAGACAAAAACCTACTGCTTCGAAGACTTCGCGGTGGGCGACGATGCGTCGTCGGCGGAGATGATGCAGTACGACATCATCGACGAAACGACGCATGCTGAATATGGCCGTAAATGGCTGACCGAGATGGCGGAGAGAGCCGGAGTGGACGAAGACTGGCTCAAGCGAGGCGCCAACGACCGTGAGGTGGCCCAGAAGGCTTCCGATGAGCGCGTTGCTTCATACCGGGCATTTGTCGAACACGGGGATGCCGATGCCACAGTCGTAATGCCCGATTCGGGAGTAAGCGTCGCGCCTTCGGGCAATCACCGGGCACTGCTCGATCCCGTCGCGCGTGACCATTATCAGCATCTGCTGGCAGTTCTGCGTGAGCAACTACCGCTGAAGAATGCAGCAACAGCGCCGATGCGGCCGAATCTGCCGATGTGAAGTAAGCCCAAGAACGGCCAAGCGGATAAATTACGGAACGGCAGGCATGCTTAAGGAGTACAAGATGTAGAAGACGCGAAGTCGTCAACTGGCATCATATGCAAAAGACATCGATCCGCAAGCATTCCCCGGCTCGCCTCCTATGGGCTGGCTTCTGCTTGCCGTCATTATCGCAGCGGCTGTCATTATCGAGCACCGTCGGGACGCCGAGCGTGTCGCGCGGATAAATCGCGCATATCCGTTCATACCATCGCCAAACTACGACTGGCGGCCGCCGTTTACTACCGTGAATTGTGTCGTGCTTCACGCCACGGCTGAGCCGACACTGCCCGGTACGATCGGTGTCTTTAAGAGGAGCGCGAACCGAGTCTCTGCGCACTTTGTCGTCGATCGCGATGGTCAGGTTGTGCAGATGGTGCCCGTTCAGGACAAGGCATGGCACGCTGGAGCATCGGAGTTGGACGGCCAATTCAACGTAAACGACTTCAGCATCGGCATTGAAATGGTCAATATCGACGATGGCCTGCAGACATATCCGGATGCCCAGTATCGCGCCGTAGCTCACATTATCAAACTCCTTCGCACATGTTACGACATTCCCGACGACCGTATAGTCAGCCATGCGCAGATTGCAAGGCCGCCCGGCCGCAAACCCGATCCGCGCGGCTTCGATTTCGGCAAGCTGCGCAGGATGCTCGACAAGTAATCCGTGCAGCCTCCCGGAGATGTGTCTTACTTTGCCGTTATTGACCAGCAGCCGTCACATACTTGCCCGTTAAGGCATGGTACACGACCGCTGCCATAATCGCCTCGCCGTCGTTATTGGGATGGATAGTGTCGCGATACATCGTCGCCTTGCCGGTCAGCGGCGTGTAGAAGTCGATCACCTTTGCGCCGGTATCCGCAGCCACCTTGCGCACCAGCGGTATGACCTCCTGACGAATCACCGTATCGTTGATTCCCCACATTCCCGAATAGGCCGGAGGCGGGGCGCATACGAAGACCTTTACACCCGGATTTGCCTGGCGGAAGAGAGCGATCATACTCTCGTAGTCAGGAACGAAATCGGCTTTATTGGCCCAGTTATTGGGCGCGCTTGGGAAAGTCTGATTAGGGCTCTTGCTGTCGTTTGTGCCGAAAGCGATCACGACGATATCCGGTTTAAAATTGAGGGCCGCCGTGAATGTCGACTGATCCCAATATGGAAAATCACCCTTCTTCGTTATGGTTGTTCCATTGCAGCCGTCGTTGACGATCGTATAGGCATCCCCTAACAAGCTGTGCAGAACCGCCGGATAGCTATAGAGTGTGGGATCGGTCGTACCGGCCCCGCGGGTAATGCTGTCTCCCACACACGCCAGGCGAAGTGGAGTGCGAAGCTTGTCGATCTGAGCCTGAAGATCGGCGGCTCTTGTTTCCGTTTGAGTCACCGACGACGCCCGAATAGTCGTCCCACGCGTGTATCCAACGTAAGGCAGCCACCCGGCGGAACGTCCTGTACGCCGAATGCTCACCAGATTGTAGACGGCATCCGCGCCGAAGGTCTTGAGCTGCGCGTCTAAACTGATCGTAAACGCCGGATAGCCAAGCGCCTGCAGAAAAACACGCGACATGAGCAGGTGTGCCGCCGCATTAGGATTGATGCCGTCGGCGCTATAGATGAACGCCGGCTTGGTCGCTCGCTGCTGCGCCAGATAGCTGCTGAGCGGCGTATGCAGATCGACTACAAATACGTCAGGGTCGGACAACGTCATCTCCCAGCGGGCATAGTCAGCAAGCACATCGTCGTACCCAACGTATGGTGCCGACGACGAGAAATCGGGAGCATCAGCAGGAAGAGTGGTCATAAAGGATTGAGGATCGAACGGAGGAGGTGTCAGCAGAATAAGCTTTGCGCCGGCAGCTTTGACAGCTGTGATCAGCTTGCCGATGCCGTCCTGAAAGGCCTTCATCCTCTCCGGGCTCTGCGGGTGATAGATGCCGTCATTCATACCATAGCAAGCGACTACAACTTGCGGCCTTGCTTTATCCAGAGCTCTCTGCAACCGCTCGTTCACGGTAGGCCTTGGATAAGGAGAAGACGCTTCGGACAGCCCCGATGCGGTCTCGCGGGCGAGACCGATGCTGATAAAATCGAAGCTAAGTTTAGGCAGGTGACGGTCAAGCGTGTACTCAACATCAGTGACATAAGAACCGTTTTGCGTGATATCGTCGCCAAGCCACAACACGCGTTTTCCGGCGAGCAGATTGACATTCCATGGCGATACCGCCTTGATTGAGGCCGTCTTGGGGCGAATGCCAGTCACATGATAATGCCGTGAGCTTACCGAGTTCTTTGCCGAAGCTGACTTCGTTGCATTCTTCTTTACGCCGGCAGAATGGCCGGGATGAACGGCAGTAAGCGCAATGAAACCACCAAGAAGTAGTATAGTAAGCATTTGTATCAATGGACGCTTGTAGTACATGTCAGACCTCAAGAACGACAATCATGAAATGGCTGCTTCACATTATTACCCGTGACAGCAGCTGACTTATGCTCCTGTGTGCCCCAAATAGAGAAATAGGAGGCAGATCCGGTATGCAAAAACAGTATCAGGCTCGCTGTCCATTAGGATGGCGAGCCTGATACTGTTATAGCTGCTTCAAACGCCTTATTTTGAGGCTAAAGCCACCGGCGCATCTTTGCCGGTAAGGCTATGATAAACAGTCGCCGCGATCAATGCTGCGCCCTCGTTGTTGGGATGCACAGTGTCCGGAAATAGCTGTGACTTGCCGCTGAGGGCAGTGTAGAGGTCGATTACCGTCGCGCCTGTATCCTTCGCGACCTGGCGAACCATGGGAGCGATATCTTCTCGGATCGTCGTGTCGTTGATCCCCCAGTTGCCGGGATAGGCCGGCGGCGGCGTGCAGACATAGACCTTGACCGCGGGGTTTATCTCACGGAAGATCGCGATCATGTCCTCATAATCATGGACATAATCCGCCTTGTAGCGCCAGTTATCCGGCGCGTTCGTCATAGCCGGCGTCGGGTGTTTGCTGTCGTTGGTGCCAAGCGCAATGACGACCACATCCGCCTTATCTTCCTGAGCAGCCTTGAACTCTTTCTGGTTCCAGTAAGAGAAATCGCCCCTCTTAAGCATCGTTGCGCCGCTGCAGCCGAAGTTGGATGTGTCGTACGCCGGCCCCAACCAGCCTCGAAGTACGACAGGATAGCTGTACTTGCCTGCATCGGTCGTACCGGCTCCCCATGTGATGCTGTCTCCCACACAGGCCACACGAACGGCATGCCGCAGGTCGTCGATCTGTTTCTGCAGATCGCCAGCCTTAGTCTCTGCCTCGTCTACAGATGCCGCATGAACGGTGTCTCCACGGGTGTATCCCACGTATGCCAGCCAGCCATCGGAACGCGTCTGCCTGTGATCGCTGACCAGTTTGTAGAGAGGGTCGGTGGCTAACGCCTTGACCTGCGCATCGGGATCGCCTTGCGGGACGTCGAGACCGAGAGCCTGCAGAATAGCCTGAGACATCAGCAGATGTCCGATCGCATCGGGATGGATGCCGTCGCTGCTGTAGCTGAAATTGGGATCGGTCCTGCGGCGGTGAAGCAGATAGGCTTTCAGCGGAGTATGGATGTTTACGACCGTAACTCCCGGCTCGTTTATCGTCTGCTCCCACTTTGCGTAATCGGAGAGGACATCATCGTAAGCGGCATACGGTTTCATAAACGAGAAATCGGGAGCATCGGCGGGCAGTGTTGAGTGAAGCGGAAGCGGATCGAACGGAGGAGGTGTCAGCAGAATAAGCTTTGCGCCGGCAGCTTTGACAGCTGTGATCAGCTTGCCGATGCCGTCCTGAAAGGCCCTCATCCTCTCCGGGCTCTGCGGGTGATAGATGCCGTCGTTCATGCCGTAGCAAGCCACGACAACCTGAGGCTTCACCTTGTCCAGAGCGCGCTGAAGCCGCTCATGCGCCCACGGCCGTGGAAACGGGTGATCTTTCTCTGAGAGACCGGAGACCGTCTCGCTGGCTAAACCGATGCTGACGATATCGAACTTTTCCTTGGGAAAGCGCCGTTCGAGAGTATACTCGACATCCGTAACATAGGCGCCGTTCTGGGTAATGCTGTCACCCAGCCATAACACGCGCTTGCCGGCAAAAGGAACGCGAGACGCCTCAGCCGGTTTAGGCTGCATGTTAGCCGCCACAATGGAAGCGGCGCGTGAAATGACACTCTTCACAAGCTTATGACGGATATTCATGGAGTTGATTGCGTGACTGCCTCCGGCGGCGCATACGGGGCTAACACTGCCAAACGCGTTGCTGAGGGTGAGCGCCAGAGCGAGGGCAGGCAAAGAAGAATACTTGGATCTCATATCGGCCTCTTAAGGGTTCGCGCTGACGCTATCATCCGACCGCCGAAGCAGTCATACTGAGACACCCGCGCAAACTCCGTTAGTCCGCTAATATTCTTCGCGCACGGCCAAAATGCCTCCACGGAATACTATGCGCACAAAAATGTAAGCGCTTACGCACACTATCTCCAATGCACGTAGCTTCGGTACATTATCGTGGTTTCCTGGGTACCCCGTAGCAAGGGAATCCCCCGTAACCTGAAAACGCAATCACTGCGCCGTTGTCTCCCGTCGCAGCGTCTTGCCCTCTTTTGTCTCCGTCGCTGTAACGACGATATGGCTGCCGTCGCCGTCGAAGCCGGCAATAGTGATTTCCTGAACGCGGCCGTCCGCGAGGGTTACCTGAAGCTTATCGGCGCTCTCGGACACCACACTCTTGACCAGCGCTTTATCCTCGTATGGCTCCAGAACGGTCAAGAACCGCGCCAGCTTACCGGTTGTGCGGACGCTGCAGACTTTGCGGACCTGGCTCTCGTCGCCGATCGGCCAATCGCCGCCCGTCACTGCCTTGATACGCACGGCATTGAGGCCCGTCAGATCCACTGTAATGGTTCCGTCCTGCTTTAAGTCGGCGGGCTCGGCGGGAACGGAACGATCATATCCGATGCCTGCGATGCGCACTGGGCCGCCTTCATAGTCCTTGCCGATTCCCTGGCCGGGATCGATGTTCGCCGCAGTCGTCTTCAGTTGATCGAGCGGGATATCCTTACCGTCTGCCGTGACAATGACGGCATTTGCCCAGAAGATTGTCTTGTGCTTGGTTCCCGGCTCAGGGTCGCTGTGCGTCACGAGCTGCAACTCCTTTACACCGCGCACGTCCACATCCACCGTGGCGCTTCCCAGGATCCACGCCCCGAGTTTGCCCGAAGCGAGTGTCTTGCCGTCGCCCTTCACCGCATATGTCAGGATCTTATTGACATTCCACTGCTCGCAGTAATTTCCGATCACCACCTGCGACTTCAGAGGCCACGCAATGTGCTCATCGATCTTGAGGACGCCCGGATCGTTGAAGACGCTCGTATGCGCTCCACCTGATCCCCAGTTTCCATGCGGCAGGCTGTTGCCGTCGGGACCGGCCGGCGCGAACCAGTGCTCCGAGCGGATCAATGCCGGCGCAGTTACCGAATAGTTGCTGCAGCTTGTGATAAACTGGCCGCTGCCGATAGGATCGGTATCGAACTGAGCATCGTGTCCCAGCAATGTCACTTCGGATCCCTGTTCAATCTGCGCGCCGCGAAGCTGCATGATGTTGTCGAAAGTGTGCTCCTTCGGCGCAGACAGATAATCAGCAAGAACAACATAGTCGTCCGTCACCACCATCAACCGCCGCTGCAGCACCCTATCTTCCGTCCATCCGCTGACGTCTCCAAATGCAGGCGGATTGGGAACCGGCGGAAAGTATGACGCTTCATCGTGAAACGTCTTCAAATCGGTGCCGCCGCCATACGGCGGGTTTTCCCAGCGCGCATTCGTCTCGACGGCGCATGCCTGCATCAGATCGCCGGCATGATAAAGCAGCCGCTTGGACTCCGTGGGCGCCTGCATCTTCTTATCGACGACCACCATGTTATGAGACAGCGACACCTGCATCCAGTCCCGATAGAGCCGCGGCGCATATCCCCACCAGGACGCCTCGGGGTTGTAGAAACTGCGCCCATACCGCATCAGCGAGACCAGGCTGGCCCGGTCGAAGTGCCCATGCGCCGCGCCGTGGCTGCCATATTTGATTACCGCCTGGATACGTTCTCGATCGGGCTTGCCTGCGCTCTTAGATCGCAATACGGCAAGTCCGATATTATCCGCATACGTGGAATCGCGGAACAACTCCGGCGCGTTTGTGGGCAGATCTGGAACGCCATATACCAGGTCTCGGGCGCTCTTAGATCGAGCGATTGCAGCGCCATATGAGGGATCTCGATAGAGGAAATAGGCGATCTCGAAGTTGCCGCCGCCAAATCGCTCCTCATGCCCGTCTCCGGTTCCGTAGATGATCCCCCGATAGTCCGGCTGGGCAAGGACGGAATCATAGAGCGATTTGAACGTGACGGAGTTGTTCGTTATCGGCCCCCACTTTTCCGTGTACATGCCCCATGCGTGCTCCGCCTCAAACGGACGCAAGTCGAGCAGCGGCCTGTAATACGCCGGAAAGCGCGTGTTCTTGAGGTCGAGCCCAAAAGGCCGCGCCGCGATGGCGAGCTGCGCGAAGTCCCGGGCAACACCCAAATTGTAGCCTGTCGCCCCTTCGTACCACCAGCCGTCGTCCATGGTTCCAGCCGCAAGCTGGTCGATCATGCCTGATGCGCCGTAGACAAAGCGATCCATCCGCTCCATGTCCTGCAGCGCGGCTGCGCAGAAGAACGCGCCGGAATTCTCATAGGTAGACCAGTTCGAGATTCCGCCATTTGAGACGACCTCGTCCATTACTCCGATAAGCAGGCGGAAAGTCAGCGCAATATTCGCATGGTCATCCGCAGTCAGCACACCGGAATCCTGGATCATATCGTAGGCGCGCGCTACCGACCGAAAGAACTGGCCCTCATGGACGCTCTGCTGGTTGCTCGATTGGAGCTGGCTTGGATACCCTGTCTTCGGATCGCACAATCGGCGAATAAAGAGGGCGGCCTTCTCAGCGTACTTCGGCTCCCGCGTCACCTGCCAGCTGATTGCGCATGCCAGCAGAGGGTTCTCATTCGCGGTATCGAACAGCGGAACAAAGCCTGTATCCGGATGGATATGCATGCCCTGATGGACCACAGGCACGTTCCAGCCATCGGCCTGCTTCTCATATGCTCCAAGCGCGTCCTTTGCCCAGTCATACTTTTTGACCTTCTCCCGCACATCCTCCCACTCAGTTTTCGTGAGTGTCAGACATGGAGCGGTGAGCCGGCTAAGCGTAGTAAGCGACATCGTCGCAGCCAGCGCGGCATCGCCGTTAGGCGTGGCAATAAGTGTCTGTGTCTCATGTCCGCCCGGAGGAATCGTAGAGGGAACGGTCACAGTGACGGAGCAAATATGGCTCTGGCCTGCGTCGACGGATACCACTGCAGGAGTGACCGCCGCCGTCATCGCCTCCCAGCCTCGCCGGGTAAACGACAACGCAACGGACTGTGGCCGATCGGTACAGTTAGTAACAGTAACTCTATATCGCGCCGAGCCGCCGGGATCCGCAGGCTGCGACCGAGTATCGCAGTCCAGAGCGATACCCGGCGCTTTCACGAATCGAATATCACGCAGCTTGGGAGGCTCTCCCGGCTTTGAACCGACCTTCGGAATGGTAATGCCGACCTTCCGGATGTACTTCAAGAAAATGGGAGCAGCCTGATCGAAGTCAAACGCCGACCACGGCGCTGTAACCGTATGCCATCCCCTGCCCTGAACACTGACCGTGTACTCGGCGCTGCGCTTGAACTGGTCCAGAGTCTGGTTTCCAAAGCGCTGCGACGCCGTCGTAAGCGTTATCTTCGCGGATACCGCCGTATCGCCAGGAAGATAGATCCCAAACTGCAGCCCGTACCAGTGATAGGCGTTCACGGCGCTATCATTATCGAGTCGAAACCCGGTGCTGTACATCCCATGTTTACCGGCAGGCGCGGTATAGACAGCTTCGCCGGATTCGTCGATCGCCGCCGTCCCCGGAATGCCGGACGGACGCAATCCCGTCCAGCCATTGAATGCATTATCGCCTAGAGGCAGCCATGCCGCAGCCGGCGCTCGCATAGTCGCCAGTAGCTGTGCCGGAGATAACTGCTGTGTAGCCGGAGTGGTCATAGGCATAGTCTGAGCTTCCACAAAAGATCCGCTGACTGACGCTAAAACCAGGCACAGCAGAAAGAGACGAGCGGCGCGGCTGATGTTAATATGCATATCTCTACCCAACCCTCACAGGCTCCTCAAGGGCCGAGTCCACAACTTCCTGCGGCGCGTCATCTGCGCCGTCTTGTCGCAATCTCTTCGCAACAATCGAAAGTATCGCCCCTGTGCCGAAGATCGCGCCGCCGCAGAACAGGAAGCAGAGGCGGCCCTGCATGGAGTTCGGAATGAGCATCAACAGCAGCACGAACAAACCGTAGACGAGGCAGAGGCCTCCGATCATACGATAAACGATCTCATCGTAATTGGCCACCGATTCTGCCTTCATATCGATGGGCGTATTCATGTTCGTAAAGAACCCATCAATGCGCTGCCTGTACTCCTCGGAGCTTTTGTCGTAGAAAAGGCTCGTAAAGAAGAACCAGATCGTGCCGGCGCTGACCGTCATGAATGCCGTCACGAACAAGGTCAGGTCGGTCGTCTCACGTTTCGACGGCAGGTGATCCCATCTCATGAGATGCTGCAAAAATGCCGGCGAGATGATTGTATTGGCAAGCAGCGCCATGGCAAAACCGACGAGAACGGTCGTCCAGGCCGACCATGCGGGCGTCCGCTTGTAGAACAGCCCGAAGATCAATGGGATTGCGAGCGGCCCTCCCAGACTTGCGGCGATCTGGTTAGTGAGGTCGAACAAGCCCATCGTGCGGAACTTGCTGACCTCTACAGCCAGATACACGATGATAGCGCCGAAGACAAGGGTGCAGGTCTTACTCACCAACAGAAGCCGCTTTTCAGGACAGTTGGGATCGATCTTTGGAAGGTAAAAGCTGCGAACAAATACACCTGCCCCCTTGTTAAGGCTGGCATCCATGCTGGTGAGGGTCGCCCCGAGCATTGCGCAGACCATCAGCCCCAGCAGTCCCTGAGGAAGGACATCCATGCAGACCGCGACAAAGGCGGCTTCGTGGGGCGACTTGAGGTTGGGAAATTCGGCGGCGAGATTAGGGTGCAGGATCGTGGCGGCCATCGACGGAATGAACCAGATCAACGGACCGAAGAACGAGCCGATCAAAGGAATGAGCACCATCCGGCGCGCATCGCGGTCGTTCTTCGCCATCAGATACATCGTCGCCCCTTCCATGGTGTTGCTCGCCGAGAAGCCGTTCCAGACCATCACCACGATCCATAGCACGATGACTTCCGGATTCGCAAGCTCCGACCAGTGGAAATGATAGGACGGGATCTGATGCAGCAATCCTGTAATTCCATGCACGGCAGGAAGCCGCAGTGTCAGGAAAGCCGTTACCAGTGTGATCGTCATGACGAGGAACATCTGAACGAAGTCGCTGGCGAGAACAGCCCACGCCCCGCCGGCGAACGAAACCAATGTCACAGCCGTACCCAGTATGATCAGGATCGTCGTCATGTCCATGTGAAACACGCTGGACATGAACACGCCGATGGCGTTAAGCCCGATGCCGCTCAGGAACAACGTAAGCGGCAGTTTGAGCCATGTATAGAACTGCTCCGTGGCCGGACCATACCTCTGGCGGACAGCCTCCATCCAGGTGACGACACGCATCCGCCGGAAGCGCACGCAGGTGTACCCAAAGACAACAGCAAGGCCGATGATATTGCTGTAATACAGGCAAAGGACCAGGGAACCTGTCTCATAGACTTTCCCAGCCGCTCCGGTGAATGTCCACGCGCTGAAGCCCGCGATCCACGCCGATGCCCCCGTAATCCACCACGGCATCGCGCCGCCCGCCCGAAAATAGTCCGATGTGTTCTTGCTGCGGCGACGAAACAACAGGCCGACGCCCAGGATAAACACAAAGTAGAAGGCGACAATAAAGTCGTCGTAGGCTGTAATCATTATAGTGCCCTGTCAATTGACGCGCCCACAAGTATCGCCAGGACCGGGCTCGCCAGGAACGAGTTAAAGTGATCCTTGCCGGCCGGTCCCGCCGTGTCCACATGTGTCAGGAAAAAGCCGTAAACGCCGCGCGTCTTGTCGATCCAGGGATATGCCCCGGCCCAGCTCGGGCTGCTGATCAACACGGCCTGTCCCTTTGAGTCGAGGCGCTCACGCCATTCCCCCAGACCATAGATCCCGGTGTATGTCTCGCCGCGCGCATGCTCTACATACTCCGCGCCTGGCTCGACGGCCGCGTTTTGCACCTGATCGGCCTGCATCTCCTGGATAACGCGCCTGGAAAGGATGCGCTTGCCCTCAAACATGCCGTCCGAGCTGATCATGGACAGAAAGTTAGCGTAATCGTACAGGTTGGCACGAGCGCCGCCGCCAAGCATGGGGCTATGCCCGCCACCGGAATCGACAGGCGTGAAATGCGTGCCGGTCATATGTAGTGGCTTCGCGATCTTATCCTGGAAGAGCGTCTCCCAGTCTTTACCGGCAGCCAGTTCCGCCATTCGTCCCGCCACCTGCATGGCAAGGCCGCCGTAGTGAAAGTGCGTGCCGGGATCTGTATCGATGGGAAGCGGAGCAATACGCGCAACCGAATCCTTGAGGGTCTGATAGTTGTCGACAGGGTTTCCGGCTGGTTGGTAGTCGGGATAGCCCGACGTATGCGAGAGCAGCTGCCTTAACGTCGCATGCCCCTTGGCATCTTTGAACTCCGGCAGCCATTTGGAAACGGGATCATCCCACGAAAGCTTGCCGTCGTCAACGACTGCCGCAATCGTCGCGGCGGCAAGCCACTTGCCGGCGGATGCGATGAAGGCAACGGTATTGGTGTCGTAGTTACCGAAGCAACGCTCATAGATGAGATGCTTATCCTTGTAGACGATCAGCGATGCGCCCGGATAGTAGCCCTTATCGACCCATTGCTGGATCTGCGCTGTCACCGGCGCGAAATCATATGCCGCCTTACCGTTCTTAGCACTGTGGGGATTGCGTTTGGCCAGCGAAAGCACGGCATCGTGGCCGGGAGTGAGATCACAAGTTACAGCCAGGATCGGCCGGCCTGACGGCGATTTATCGGCATGGACACGCGCGCCGTCGATGGGATGGGTACCATGATTGTCTTCGCAGATCAGCGTCCAGTGAGACGCATTTGCATCGCCTCCCGGAACGGAGAAGTCGATCGTAGCGCGAACGGGATTGCTTGCAGAGAACCGCCACGTATCTCTCTGCCTGGAAAAATCGGCATCCGTATCCATCGCCGAAGTCAATGAAACGCCGGCCTTACCGACCGACTTGCCGTGACCGAGATAGAGTTCCGACACGATGCCATCGCGCCAAGTCACCACTCCGAAGCTGCCCTGGAACACGCAGCCTTCTACATCGTGATGCTGCGCTCCGTCGGTATCCTGAAGCAGCATCGTCGTATTTCTGGCGCCCGTATCAAAAACGTGACTTTCAACGACGCATGCGGCCAGACCGTTATCGCCGTCACTCATTCGGGCTGCCCTCACGGACTGAACCCGGGGACCTTCGCTTCCAAGATATGGCTCATAGACTGCCACGAATGGGCGCTTCCATGCCTCGCCGTTTTGCCGCGCTATGAATGCCGGCATGCCGATCTTCTGGAACGACGCCGGCAGCGATGGCCGCGCGGCATGATCGGCGGGCGCTTCGACGGCAAACAATCTCCGGTCCGGCTCGCCCAGCATCCAGACATCCATCAGGTGTTTCGTGCCGCCAGACATGTTCGTGGTAAATGTGCCGTGGAAGCCGAAAGGAGCGTTGATCGACTTCTCGTCTTTGAAATAGTCGTAGCCCTTAAGGACGTCTGCGGCAGATGTAAGCTGATTGCTGCTTTCAAGCGCGAGAGGTTTGCCGGCAGGATCAGCCAGTGTCAGCGATTGCCCGATGTTATGATAGATATAGTCGTGGAAACTGCCTGCTTCCTGATCCGCGCGGGAGCGGAAGACATCGAAGTAGAAACCGGTTTTCGGTCCCGTACGAACGACGGCGAGGGTTCTCTGCTGGTCCGCCGCAGGCTTGGCATAATGGAATGATGTCTGCGCATAGCTGATATCTGTGCTGATCCCTTTACGTCCAGGCTGCGGCTCCATCTGCTGCAGTTCCATGGCAATGT
>Ga0105238_10002847_pt1 | contig 17268 bp, 19 predicted proteins | sample KBSC34metaG_FD_81526 | JGI IMG/M metagenome (GOLD analysis project Ga0105238, IMG submission 81526) | Corn rhizosphere microbial communities from Kellogg Biological Station, Michigan, USA - KBS C3-4 metaG | ecosystem: Host-associated > Plants > Roots > Rhizosphere > Soil | place: Michigan, USA... | reverse complement strand
TGGCGGCGTCCATCGTGGCCGGCGTCGGCGGCCTGGCCTGGGCCGCCCAGCCCGGCAAGGCGGTCCCGCCGGCCCCCTCGCCCGCCGCGCCGATCCCGAACAACGGCCACCTGGAGCCGGCCGACGCGGCCAAGCTGGTCGGCCCAGGCCAGACCATGCTCTGCAAGCCCGACGAGAACCGCGAGCTGCACAACTGCAAGATCCTGGGCTCGCCGTTCGCCCAGATCGCGACGGCCGCCGACGTGCAGCGCGCGTGGCCGGCGGCGGCGAAGGCCCGCGGGTTGACGGGCTACGTGACGCTGAGCTGCGAGACCGACCTGGCGAACGCGCGGCTCGCCCCCTGCTCGGCCTACCACTACGGCGGCGTGGCCGAGCGGCCGGAGTGGCGCGGCGACTTCGAGGCCGCCGCGATCCGGGTGATCTCGATCATCCGCCTGAAGGCGCGCCCCGGCCGGGACGACGCGCCGCTGCCGAAGCAGGGCTTCTACACGATCGAGTTCAACGACAACCCGCACATGCCGGGCGGCCCGCCGGTGGGCCCGCCGGTGACCCGCTTCCCCGACTTCCTACCGGGCCCGGCCAAGCCCACGTCCGCGCCGCGGGCGCAACCCTCGCCCCGCCTGCAGCCGGCCAGCTACGCCCCGCCGGCGCCCGCGTCGGCCGGCTCTCCCTACCTCGTCACGAAACCCGACTGGGCCCAGAGGCCCGCCGTCGCGGACATCGTCGAGTTCTATCCGAAGGCGGCGATCGCGACGCACACCGAAGGGCGGACCACGCTCCATTGCACGGTCGCCGACAGCGGCGATCTGACGGCTTGCCGGATCGTCCAGGAGGATCCGCAGGGCCAGGGCTTCGGTCAGGCCGCCCTGGCCATGGCCTGGAAGTTCCGGATGAACCCGCAGACCAAGGACGGCCATCCCGTCTCTGGCGGCGAGATCAACATTCCGATCCGCTGGAGCCTGCCCTCCGCCCCGGCAACGACCGAGCGGCCGTGATCCAGGCCGACACGCCGCCCGCGCCGCCGCCTGCCGCGACCGAGGTCGTCATCTCGCGCCGCGACCACACGACGGTGGCCGCCAGCCTCGACCTGCCCCTGACGCTCGCGAAGGCCGGGCGGCGGGAGGAGATGGTGGTGCGCCGGGTGCTGTTCGTGAACGCCTCGGTGGTCCAGGTCCGGCCCGCGGATAGCGCCGGCGACCGCTACCGCTGGACGCTCGCGGGGTTCCTGGAGCGGGAATACTGCGTGCGCTCGCTGACCGGCGTGCTGGCCTGCACGACGCCGGAAGCGACGCCCCTGCCGGAGAAGGCGCAGGGCGAGGCGCCGCTGAGCGCGCCCGGCGACGTGACGCAGGCGGTGCAGGCCGAGGGGCTGCTCACGAGCACGCTGGCGGCCCGCGCCGACGAGATCTTCGCCGCCGACCGGGCCGCGGCGGTCGATCCCTTCCTCAAGGCGTCGGGCGTGAGCCTGCCTAGAGCCGCCCCGCCTCGGCGAGGCGGTCGACCAGCCACATCCGCGCCGGCGGCAAGGGGCGGTTCAGGGGGTGGAAGATGAACTGCTCGAGGAAGTGGGCGGTGAGGTCGAGGCCGGCCTTGACGTCGCCGGGCTCGAGCCGGCGCTGGCTGGCGAGCAGGAAGGCCGGGAGCGGCAAGAGGCGCTCGCGGTAGGGCTCGCCGGCGGCGGCGCTGACCGCGCGGCCGGTGCGCGGGCTGACCCAGACGAGGTCGTCGGTGACGCCGGTGGCGGCGCACTTGGAGAGGTCCAGGCCGAACCCCAGCTCCTGCAGCAGGCCCGCCTCGAAGCGGACGAAGACGGCGGGCCAGAGGTCGGTGGCGCAAAGCGCCTCGGCGAGCGCCTGGAACGCCAGGTAGGCCCCCGGATGGGCCTCGCGTTCGGGCAGCGCGCCGGCCGCCACGGCGGCCGCGGCGGCCAGGCCCGCCAGCGCCAGCGGCTCGTCGAAGAGGGCGGCGGGGCCGGGGCCGGCCGCCTCCAGCGCCGCCGAGCCCAGCTGCTCGCCGGTGCGGGCGCGGAAGCGCGCGGTGACCGGCGCGCCGGGCTGCAGGAACGGCTTCATCTTGCGCGACGCCCCGCCGGCCACGTGGGCCGCGTACTTGCCGTGGCGGGCGGTGAGCAGCTCCACGATCGCGCCCGCCTCCCCGAACGGGCGGGCGGAGAGCACGAAGGCCTCGTCCTCGAATTCCATGGGGGAGCCATAGCATCGGGCGGGCGCGGGCGCGAAAGGGGCCGGCGTCGCGCGAGGGGCGGCCCCCATCCACCACCAGGCCGCCATGCCGTCATGGCCGCCAGAATCGCGTCACGATGTTCGCGCAATGCCGATCCGCGAGACGCTCTGGAGAGCTCGAGCACCGGCCTTCCTGGTCGCGGTCGTCGCCGGGTCTGCGATCTGGCTGGCCGTAGTCGGCGCGCCCGATCCCGGCGGGCCTTACGGCGCAAGCGCCGCGGCCCGGGCGCAGGCGATCATGTCCGTCGGCGCCATCCTCGCGGCGGTGGTCATCGACCAGGGCGCCGGTCGCCGCGACCGGCAGACCCGGCTGGAGGCCGCCGCCGCGGCCCGCGCCGCCCGCCTGAAGGTGCTCGAGCACTGCGCCGCCGCGCTGGACAACGCCGCCGAGGCCGCGGCGAAGCGCGGTCAGCGTTTCGAAGGCCTCGCGTTGGAGGCCGTCCTGGCGGCGCGCCAGACGGCGCGGCATTTCGCCGACCGCGGCAGCGACAACGACCCGATACTCCTGTGGGTCCTCAACCGCGCCGTCGCCGAAGCGGACGCCGCCGCAGCGGCCCTCGACGGCCACCGCCTCGCGACGCCGGGTGACCTCGCCCCACTGCAGCGCATCGCCCGAACCCGCGCGCAGGGGCTGCGCGAAATCCTGGATGAGTACCAGGCCGGCCTCTACGACGCGTGACGCCGGCGGCATGCCGCATCTAGGCAGCGCGGTAGGGAGGCTCCCGATCGCGGACCAGGCCGAAGCCCGGCTAGCCCCTCAGCGGACGGTTTCCTTTTCCTTGGGGGCGGAGGCCTTGCGGGTCTTGGCCTGGGCCTTGGGCTTCGGCAGGAGGCGGAAGCGCGACTGGCACCAGGCGAAGTCGATGCCCACGTCGAGCAGGGCGTCGGACCGGCCGCAGGGACAGGCGAACTCGAGGACGCCTGTGACCCGGTAGGTCTCGCCGGCCTGCAGGGGCACCGGCCGTCCCGTGACATGATTGGGGGCGGCGTTGACGCAGAGAACCAGATCGCCGGGGCCGACAGCGTCGCTCATGGCCTTCATCCAATACGCCGGGCGAAGACTAGACCCCGGGCGGCCGGCGGCAAAGGACCGGTTTTCCGCCTGTCGCGCGGCGGCGCGGCCGGCCTCAGGCGAGCGGGGCCCGCCGAGGGACCCGCTGCTGATGGGCCACGAGATCGTCGTGCTCGGCGCAGCGGGTGGCGCGGGCGACGTTGAGGCGCGTGTAGATGTGGGTCGTGGTCTCGCGGACCTTCTTGGGCAGCGCCTTGCGCAGCTCGGACAGGTCCAGCGTCTCGCCGACGCTGGCGATCTCGAAGTCGGCGCCGTCGGCGCGCACGCAGACATAGTTGCCCGCGATCGGCGGGTGATGCACGCCGTCCGGCCAGAGCCGGAAGCGGTAGGCGGCGCCCGAGGCGCCCCGCAGGTCGATGAAGTCTTTCATGGAATTACTCGTCACTGGTCCCTTCCTCTAGAGGCTCGCACGCCCCCCGTCGAGCCGAGCACGAGGATTTGAGGATCATCTGCGCCCGAAGCGACTTTCAGTTGTCCGATGCCCAAGGACGTCGACCGCTTCCTGGCCCGCGCGCCGATCCTCGAGGAAGGCCCCTCGCTCGGGCGCGTGTTCGCGCTGGAACGCGAGAGCTGGCTGCTGAGCGAGGACCCCCGCGCCGTCGCGCCGCGGGTCGAGCTGCTGGCCAGCCGGCGCACGGCGCTGGAGGCGGCCGACCTGGCCCGCGAGGCGGCCGAGGCGTTCGACCGGCACGGCTTCCACAAGCCTTCCGGCGCCTGGTGGGCCTCCGACGGCGTGCGGCTGCACCGCTTCGCCGTGCGCCCGCAGCGCCCTGCCCCCGCGCCGGGCCTGATCGTCGGCTCGGGCCTCGCCGCCCTGGGCGCGCTGGCCGCCGTGGCGATCTTCAACGCGGTCCGGAAGCGCGGCCGCCGTCCGACCAGCCGGGCCTGAGCCGGACGGCCCAGCCTTGCCGCTGCCGCCTGCGGATTCTACGCGTAAGCGATCAGATTCCGGGAGGGTGTGCATGGTTCGGGCTTGGTGGGGCGCTGCGGCGTTCGTGGCGTTGACGATGGGCGGGCCGGCCGGCGCGGCGGGGGTCGAGCCGCAGACGATCAACCAGATCGCCGACCAGGGTTTCAACCACGGCCAGGTGGGCGAGACGCTGGAGTACCTCTCCGACCAGATCGGCGGGCGGATGACCAACTCGCCGGCCATGCGCAAGGCCGAGGCGTGGACGGCGGGCCAGTTCAGGGCCTGGGGGCTGAAGGAGGTGCGCCTGCAGCCGTTCGAGTTCGGCCGCGGCTGGTGGATCGAGGCCGCCAGCGTGCGGATGACGCAGCCGCGGCCGGTGATGCTGCGGGCGATACCGGTGGCGTGGACGCCGCCCACCGCCGGGCCCGTGTCGGCGCCGGTGATCGTGGCGCCGCTGCGCACGCCCAAGGACTTCGCCGCCTGGCGCGGCAAGCTGCGCGGCAAGATCGTGCTGACCAGCCAGCCGACCCCGCCGGTCGACGACATGAAGGCGCCGTTCAGCCGCCTGGCCGACGCCGACCTGACGAAGATGAACACCTACCGCGAGCCAACCTTCGATCCCGAGGCCGACGACCGGAACGCCGAGCGGCGGCTGTTCCGCAGCCAGGTGGACGCGTTCCTGGCCGAGGAAGGCGCGGTGGCCTGGGCCTCGATGTCGCGCAGCGACGGCGGGCTCGTGCACGGCGAGGGCTCGGGCTACCAGGTCGGCAAGACCCCGAAGCTGCCCGGCGTCGAGATCGCCGCGGAGGACTACCGGCGCCTGGCGCGGCTGGCCAAGACCGGCCCGGTGACCCTGGAGATCGACTCGAAGGTCCACTTCGACGACACCGACACCAAGGCCAACAACGTGCTGGCCGACATCCCGGGCAGCGATCCCAAGGCCGGGTACGTGATGGCGGGGGCCCACCTGGACAGCTGGGTGGCGGGCGACGGGGCCACCGACAACGGCGCGGGCTCGGCGGTGGTGATGGAGGCCGCGCGGATCCTCGCCGCCCTGCACGTGAAGCCCAGGCGGGGCATCCGCTTTGCGCTGTGGGCCGGCGAGGAAGAGGGCCTGCTGGGGTCCTACGCCTACGTCGACCAGGTGTTGGCGCACCGCCCGCCGCCGGCGGCGAAGTACGCCGACCTCGGCCCCTTCTTCGCGTCGAACACCTATCCGATCACCCCGCTGCCCGGGCTCGGCGAGTTGCAGGGCTACTTCAACATCGACAACGGCTCGGGGAAGATCCGCGGCGTCTACGCCGAGGGCAATTTCGCCGCCGCGCCGATCCTGAAGGCGTGGCTGGCGCCGTTCGCGAGCCTGGGGGCGTCGACCGTGGTGGCCGAGCCCACCGGCAGCACCGACCACGTGTTCATGGTCAAGCTGGGCCTGCCGGCGTTCCAGTTCATCCAGGACCCGCTGGATTACGAGACGCGCACCCACCACACGAACCTGGACACCTTCGACCACGTGCGCACGGACGACCTGCGCCAGGCGGCGGTGATCCTGGCGACCCTGCTGCTGGACGCCGCCGACAGCGAAAAGCCCCTCCCCCGCAACGTGCTGCCAACGCAGCCCTCGGTGACGGACAAGTTCAAATACCCGGAGCCGATGCCGTAGGAGGAGGCGGCGCGCACGGCGCCGCCTCCGTCAGCCGCCGGACGCTGGTTGTGTGGCGCTCGGGGGCAATGCCTGCAGGACCGCCTGGGCGGCCGTTAGGATCTCGCCCGCGCTGGCCGTTTCCGCGTCGATCTGGGCCAACGCATCGCACGCGGCCCCCAGCGCGGCGATATCCGCATCGGAAGGAAATGCGAATGCGCCGCCGGCTTTGATGGCGGCGATGCGCGCCTTTACCGCCGCCTGCTTGAGGGCGAGATCGTCAACAGCACCCTGGTTGAAGGTTGCGTCACCGGCCTTGTCCTCGAGGTCACTCAGGGCCAGCCCGGTGGCATTGAGTTCGTTGAAAAGTGCCACAAGGAGGTGGGACCGTTGGGCGTCATGGTCGAGGGCGACGTTGGCGTTCGGCATGGCTGGCTCCGGGCTTGCGGTTGTCGTCAGGGCTTGGCGGTTGCGGCCTTCGCAGCCGCCCCAGCCTCGGTGGCCGCCGCAGCGCCTGCGGCGGTGTCAGCCATGTCCTTGTTGTAGGCATCGTCCACCTGCTTGGCGTATCCCAGCAGAAAGCTCGCCTCTTCCTGGAGGGACGGAGGCTTAGCGAGCGCCGTCAGTTGCTTGACGAGACCATCGTACGCCGCGCCATCAAATTTCAGCACCGTGACGGCTGGCGCCGCTCGACCAAAAAGCGGCAGCGCCGGCTCCGTCAAAGTCGGATCACGACCGAAGGCCGTTGCGGCATCGAACGCCTGCAGCGCTGCCTTGCTCAACGGATCCCCCGCCGCCTTCCAAGTCTGGCGCAGCCGGGCCGCCTCAAAGGCTCGGCCCCTCGCGAGATCGTCAAGGGTCTGGTTGCCGTCCGCCGCGGTGCGGCGCAGCTCGTTGGCGTTCTCGACATAAGCCGCGGCGCTGGTCTTGAAATCGACCGTGCTTTTGGCCGTAAGGTTGGTCAGCTTCTGGAACGCGCGCTCCTCAGCGCAGCCGCCGAGCAGCAGCAAGCTGACGCAAGCCAGGGATCTCATGGGGTTCATCGACGACCTGCCAAAGCTCCGCCGGCGATGGCCGCCGCAAAGGCTGCCGGCTGTTCGGGTTTGATGCCCCCCTTCGCGCTGGCCAACATGCGGTCGACGGCCGGCTGCAGCAGGGACTTCCAGTTCTGTGCCGTTTTCGCCGCCTTGGCCGCGGCGTAGGCCCGGTCAGCCTGGATGACGTGGTATCCCGCGACCTCGTAAGGAATGCGACCCGCCACCCAGGAGGAGGCATAGGCGTTGAGCGCGGTGGCACCCTGTGGCCCGGACGGCCAGGGCAATGCGGGGCGAGACGTTGCTCGAACAGAAGGCGCCGCCGGCGCACAAACGCCAGCCCCGCCGCAGGCCAGCGCCAATTCGGCGCTCGCCAAGTCGGCCATTTCATAGACCAAAGCAGAGGCGCGGTCCTGATCCGCCTGCATTACGGCCGCGCTGTGCTGCGCCTCCAGTTGTGCCACATCGAGGCGTTGTTGGAGGCCGGCCAGCGCGACCTGAGCCGCCCCGGCGCTGATTTCCGGGGTCCGACCCGCGGCTGCGTCGCCGGCGCCGATCAGCGCCGATGCAAGATCGAGGAGCGTCTGGGCGCGCTTTACGTCCGCTGGAGGGGCGTCCGCCCCGCTCGCGGCCGCGGTCCCGAACTGCAGCGCGAGCCACTTGTTGAGCTCATCGGCGACGGACTTCGCGCCAAGCGCCTTCGCGACGTCCGTAGCATCTTTCGCATCGGCCTTCAGATTCGCGAACGCCTTGGCGACCTGCGCCGATTCTGTTCCATCCCGTTTGGGCGTTGCCGCCGCTTCGACGTCCGCCTTGATGGCCTTCGCGTTCGCCGCCGCCACCGCCGCGGCCTTCTCGTCCGTCGCGATAGCGGCCAGGGCGTCCGGCAAGAAACCTCCGGGCTTCGTCGTCACTTCGGCCAGGGGGTTCTTGTGAGTCTCCCGATCTAGATTGCGGCAGGCCACGACCATGCTCGCGTAGATGCTGAGGTCGCCAAGAGCCGGCACCGGAGCCGCCAAGACATCTGGACACAACAGGGCTGGGCCCGTTGTCGTATCGACCGCAGCGGCGTGGGAAGCCGCCAAGCTCTTCAGATACTCCTCACGCAGACCTTCGAACGCCGTCTTGAAGTCCGAGAGTGCGACCGCGTGCACCCACATTGCCTCGGGGCGGCCGCGCATCAGCTGCAGCTGCTTCACGAACGCCTTCCGCGCTTCAGGGTCAGCCTCCAACCCCTCCGGCCAGGTCCCGAGAATCTGTTTCAGCCGTCCTTCGACCTCGCGCTGGAGACGCTCCGGCGCGGCCCCCTTCTGCGGATCGACAAAGGTCGCGATCCTGGCGTTACGGCTGGCCATCAGCGTCAGAGTGACCTGACGGGTCTCATCCTGCGCCAGCTGGCGGATGTATGCCTGTTGGTCGGCGACTTCGGGGAATGCGAGCTTGCCGAAATCCTGACTGAAGGCCGTCGTCGCGGTCTCGCGCTTGGCGTCATACAAATAGAGGCTCGAACATCCCGACACGCCGAGCGCAACGAGAACAACTGGCGCAAGCCGCCAGCCACGAGCGAGCGACACCTTCATGATTTTCCTGGCGGTTACGCCCGGAAAGGCAGGTTTCGGGGACGAGTGGCTCCGGGGACGGAATTCCGCCGCCATCGCCGCGACCGCCGGCGCCTTCGAGCCGATAGGAAGGGACATTGCCTCACCCCGCCGAAACCCAGTCCGATGTCCGGGCGCGGACGATCTGAGGCGAAAGCGGGCGCCATGACCGTGACGGCCGTCACGCCCGGCCGAAAAAGCGCCCCGCCACTCAGAGCTCGCTTTCGAGGACCGAGGCGATCACCTCGCGGCAGGCGGCGCAGAACGGCTGGTCGACCTGGCGCATGCGGCAGGTGAGCTGCGCGCGGCAGTTGCCCGCGGCGTACTTGGCGCCCTGGAACATGCCGACCGTCGTCGCCGTCGCGGTGGCCGGGTCTGTCGGGAGCTGGCCGTCCTGCGGGTCCAGGACGGCGCCCCACTTGCTGCGGACGCCAACCTCGTCGCGCGCGACGTTGAGCTCGACCGGCGTCGTGTCCATGCCCGGCACCGGGCTGTCGTACTCGTCGGCCAGGGCGAAGCCCGAGTGGCCGAGTTCGTGGATGGCCGCATCGATGGCGTTGGCCCGCCCCTGCGCCGAATCCTCGCCGAAGCCGGTGACGGCCGGATCGCCGCCCGAGCCCCCGTAGCGGTGGTCGTTCAGGACCACGAGCACGTTGACCGGATCGAGTTTCAGCTGCTGGGCGACGTAGGCCATGACCTTGGTGCGCTCGACCTGCATCAAGAGCCGCCCGGTCAGCCCCTGGACCTTCCAGCCGAACGCGCCGTTCGGCGTGGGCGGGCCAACCCTGGCGACGATGGCCGCCTTCAGCGCCTCCGCATGCAGGTCGAACGGCGCCATGGCGCTCAGCCGCGCCACCACGTCGGTGGCGAACCTATCGAACAGCGGCGCGTCCGGCGGGGAGAAGCCGTCGCCCAGGATCAGCAGCCAGACCGGCGTCCTGGGCTTGCGGAACGCCTTCAGGAGCTTGTCGAGGATGCTGAGGCCGAGCCCGGGCTTCAGCGCAAAGACCGCGACCCGGGCGCCGCTGAAGCGGGTCTCCCCCGGGGCGGGGAACGCCATGTGGAAGACCACGAAGCCGTCCGCGCCGGGATCGGGCACGAAGGCCCAGCCGCCCTGGTCGAGCGCCTCGCCCGCCGACGAGCCGCCGGTGCGTGGATCGCGCAGGATCTGGGAATGGATCTGGGCGCCGCCGGCGCCGTGCACCGTCAGCCAGAAGCCCGTGGACGCCGGGACGATGGGATCGGAGCCAGGCGCGTTGTGGGCGCTGCCGGTGATCCCGGTCAGGCGGAAGTCGCCGGCCTGGAAGGCGTAATCGAGCTGGAAGGTCGCCATCGCCGCATCCCTGGCGGGACGATGTGGCCGCTAGGCGTCGAAATCCAGCCCGACGTCGCCATAGAACTCGCGCTTGTCGGCCCAGCGTTCGTCGACCTTGACGGTCAGGAACAGGTGGACCGGGCGGTCGAGGATCTCGGCCAGGTCCTCCCTCGCCTTCTGGCCGATCCACTTCAGCGTGGCGCCGCCCTTGCCGAGCACGATGGGCCGCTGGCTCTCGCGCTGGACGTAGATGGTCTGCTCGATGCGGGCCGAGCCGTCGCGCCGCTCCTCGAACTGGGTGGTCTCCACGGCCGCCGCGTAGGGCAGCTCCTCGTGGACGCGCAGGTAGAGCTTCTCCCGCGTGATCTCGGCGGCCAGCAGGCGGGCCGGCAGGTCGGCGGTCTGGTCCTCGGGGTAGAACCACGGCTGCTCGGGCATCAGCTGGGCCAGGCGGCGCTTCAGGTCGTCGACGCCGGAACCGGTGGCCGCGCTGACCATGAAGACTTCGCTGTAGACGCCTGTCGCAAATAGCCTTTCGGACAGTCCGAGCAGGACCTCGCGCTTCACGGCGTCGACCTTGTTGATGGCCAGGATCGCCTTCTTGTTGGCGGTCTCCAGGCCCTTCACGATCGCCTCGACGTCGGCGGCGGCGCGCTTGTCGGCGGCTTTCGCGCCGGGCTCGCCGGCGGCGATCTCGGAGGCGGCGTCCAGCAGATGGACGATCACGTCGGCGTCCTGGGCCCCGCCCCAGGCGGCGCGGACCATCGCCCGGTCCAGCCGCCGGCGCGGCTGGAAGATGCCGGGGGTGTCGACCAGCACGATCTGCGCCTCGCCCTCCAGGGCGACGCCGCGGACCGGGAAACGGGTGGTCTGCACCTTCTGGGTGACGATCGAGACCTTGGCGCCCACCAGGCGGTTGGTCAGCGTCGACTTGCCCGCGTTGGGCGCGCCGATGATGGCGCAGAAACCGGCGTGCTGGGTCATGCCGCGGCCTCCCGGGTCAGCCGGTCCAGCAGCGCCTGGGCGGCCAGCTTCTCGGCGTCGCGCTTGGCGCCGGCCTCGGCCATGGCGGGTTCGTAGCCCGCCACATGCACCTCGACGGTGAAGCGCGGCGCGTGGCTGGGCCCCTCCTGGCCGACCGTGCGGTAGCCCGGCAGCGGCAGGGCCCGGGCCATCGCCCACTCCTGCAGCAGCGTCTTGGGGTCCTTTTCCGGGCGGCCGAGGTCCTTCAGGTCGTCGGCCCAGAAGGCCAGCACGAACGCGCGCGCCGTCTCCAGCCCGCCGTCGAGGTAGAGCGCGGCGATCAAGGCCTCGCAGGCGTCACCCAGCACGCGGTCGTTCTTGCGCGCGCCCACCTTGGTGGCCGAGGCGTCGAAGCGCAGCGCCGCCGGCAGCCCCACCGCCTTGGCGACCTTGGCGCAGGTCTTGTAGTCCACGAGGTGGCTCATGAGCTTGGAGAGCTCGCCCTCGGTGTAGTCCGGGCAGGTCTGCATGATCTTCTCGGCCACGCAGAGGTTCAGCACCCGGTCGCCCAAGAACTCCAGCCGCTCGTTCGAGCGCACCTCCACGGCGCCCTTGCCGACGCTGGCGTGCGTCAGCGCGCGCTCCAGCAGCTCGCGGTCGGCGAAGGCGTGGCCGATGTGAGCCTGGAGCGCTTCGACGGCCTGGGTCCGCGCATTCATGGCAACGACCCTGACCGCACGGCTGTCACGCTAAAGATCAACATCCGTCATCCCGGCCGTAGCGAAGCGGAGAGCCGGGACCCAGGAGGGTTCTGCAGCGCGGCCGCCCCTGGGTCGCGGCTCTCCAGCCCTCCGGCGAGGGCTTGCGGCCGGGATGACCGAATTTGGTATCCAACTCAACCGGGACTGGACCTAGTGCAGGCGCTGGAAGAAGCGGCTGGGCTGGGCGTTGAGGATCCAGGTCCAGGGCTTGAAGATCGAGGCGCCCTTCGACCACGACAGCAGGATCACCTCGGCCTTGCCCTCCAGGTTCTCGGCCGGGACGTAGCCCACGCCGCTGGCCTCCGGCGAGACGCGGCTGTCGGAGGAGTTGTCCCGGTTGTCGCCCATCATGAAGTAGTGGTGCTCGGGCACGACGTAGACGTCGGTGTTGTCCAGGTCGCCGTCCGGGCCGAAGTCGTTGGTGACGTAGCTGACGCCGCCGGGCAGGGTCTCGCGGTAGCGGGTCACGTCGTGCATGAAGCCGTAGCCGCTGTCCTCGCGCACGGTGGCCAGCTTCACCCGCGGCACCTCGACGCCGTTCAGGTAGAGCAGGCCGTGCTTCATCTGGATGCGGTCGCCCGGCAGCCCGATGATGCGCTTGATGTAGTCGGTGTGGTTGTCGCGCGGCAGCTTGAAGACGACGATGTCGCCGCGGTGGGCCGGATGCTCGAGGATGCGGCCCGAGAACAGCGGCGGCGAGAACGGGATCGAGTGCTTCGACCAGCCGTAGGTCCACTTGCTGACGATGATGTAGTCGCCCTCGTAGAGGTTGGGCTCCATCGAGGCGGACGGGATCGTGTAGGGCTGGAAGAAGATCACGCGCAGGAAGAGCGCGATCAGCAGCGCATAGACGATCGTCTTGACGATCTCGACGATCTCCGAGAGCGCGCTCGCCGGCTTTTCCGGGGCCGCGCCCTTGGTCTCGTCGGCCTTGGAGTCCCCGGAGTCCTTGTTCGGGGGGGACACCTCAGTGGTCTCGCTCATCGATCGTCCTTGAAAGGCGCACGCCCGCCGTCACGAGCCGGCGTCAGTTACGCGCTGCGCCGCGCCGGAGCAAGGTTCGGGCCCGGGACATCTTGTCCGGACAGATGTCCAGCTCGGGCTAGTGGGTCGGCTTCTTCTCGTCCGGCCCCAGCCAGCGTTCCCGGAACGCCAGTTGCCCGGCGGTGGGGGGTTCGCCCGTCGTTTCGGCGCGGACGATTTCCAGGGTCGGGTCGGCGGCGGGGGTGAGCGGGGCCTCGACCGTACGGCCGCGCTGGACGTAGCGGACCGTGGTGGGCTCGCCGGGTTTCAGGCGGGAAAGGGCGTCGGTCCAGTCGGCTTCCGAGGCGATCGGGAAGCGGCCGAGGGCCAGGATGCGATCGTCGCGGTCGACGCCGGCCAGGTAGAGCGGGCTGCCGGGTTGCGGGATCTGGTCGACCACGAGTTCGGGGCCGTCAGCCTTCACGCGGCGCACGCCCAGCCAGGCCTTCGTCGGGGACTTGGCGCGCAGGACCAGGCCGGCCTGGGCCAGCAGCGGGGCATAGTCCGGCAGCGCGCTGCCCTCGACGCTGGCCTTGAAGAAGCCGTCGGCGAAGGCGCGGTCGCCAGTGACCGCGGCCAGGGTCTCGCGCAGGTCGGCCGGCCGGTAGGGCCTGGCGGCCGCGCCGAAGTCGCGCCACAGGCGGCGCATGTAGTCGTCCAGCGTCAGGCCCTTGAACTGCCGGCGGATCTCAAGGTCGAGCGCCAGCGCCAGGACCTGGCCGTACGCGTAGTAGGAGACGGTGGTGTTGGCGTTGGTGCGGTCGATCGACACCGCCGCGTCCAGAAAGGGCGCCCGCAGGCTCATCTCCTGCGGGCCGCCGTAGCTGCGCCCGGCGCCGGTCTGGACGTAGGTCAGCGCGCCGGCCATGTCGTCGAGGAACTCGTCGACGCTTCCCTGCCCCGAGCGGCGCACCATCAGGGGGCCGTAGTAGTTGGTGAACCCCTCGGCCATCCACAGCGACGGCGTGGGATCGGCGCGGGTGAAGTCGAACGGCTCCAGCTCGGCGGGGCGGAAGCGCTTGACGTTCCAGGCGTGGACGAACTCGTGGCTGGCCGCCCCCAGCTGGGCGAAGTTGCGGCGCTCCAGCGACTGGGCGCCGCTCAGCATCGTGGAATTGCGGTGCTCCATCCCGTCGCCGGCGTCCTGCGCCATGTAGTCGGCGATGAAGGTGTAGGTCCCGTAGTCGAACTTCGGCAACTCGCCGAAGAGGGCCACGTGCTGCGGCACGAGCGTCTTCAGCTTCGCGGCGAAGGCGTCGGCGTCGGCCTCGGCGCCCGGGTCGTGCAAGGCCAGGCGGAAGGTGGCGGTGTGGCCGGCGGCGTCGGTGACCTGCCACTCGCGCAGCTTGAAGTCGGAGAGCTCGGTGGGGCTGTCCATGAAGTACTGGAAGTCGCGCGCCCAGAAGGTGTCGGGCTCGCCGGCCGGCGGCAGCTGGGTGGCGACCTTCCACTTGCGATCGAAGGGGTGGAAGCGCACGCGGATCGGCTGGTGGTCGTAGCCCGCGGCCCACAGGAAGACGGCCGGCATGTTGAGGTGCGCGTGGGTCGCGTCGATCTGGGCGTAGGTGCCGTCGCCCCAGTCGGCGAAGAGCGTGTAGGTGACCCGCACGGTCCCGTCGCGGCCGGGGACGACGGTCCAGCTGTAGGGCTCTGCGCGCTCGACCTTCAGCGGCTGGCCGCGCGCGTCGGCGGCGGAGAGCGAATAGACGTTCTTGGCGAACTCGTGGACCGCGTAGCGGCCGGGCGAGCTGCGCGACATCTGCACCTTCAGCGGTCCGCCCACATGGCGCCAGGTGGCCGTGATCTGGGCCTCGTGGTGGACGGCGTTCGGGAAGCTCACGTCGTACTGGACAGGCGCGTCCGGACCGGGATCGCGCTCGCCCTGCGCCCGGGCGGCCGTGGCGGCCAGCGCCAGCGCGGCGGCGCCGATGAGCGCGCGCCCGAGCGGCGGCCGGATCCGATCGATACTCATGCGGTCTCCTCGACGATCACGCGGCGGCCGGCTCATCGGCCGACTCGGCGTCCGGCGGAACGGCCGCGTCGAAGCGTACGCGGTAGATGACGTTCAGGAATACGGTCGCGATCGAAGCGTAGCCGATCCAGGGCGAGATCGCGCAGAGGGGCGCGGCGGCCAGCACCCCGAGCCCGATCAGCACGCCGCGACGGCGGCGGCGCTGGATGATCGGCTTCAGCTTGGGGTCGTCGTAGTTGCGCGACGCCGTGGTCGCCAGCATCGCGACGAACGACAGGGAATAGAGGCCGCGGCAGGCGGTGATGAAGCCGATGCCCAGACTGCCCAGCGGATGCTCGGCGGCGATCCGCGCGCCATAGGGGATCAGCGTCACCCAGAAGAGCGCCAGCAGGTTGAGGACCAGGGTGCGGGTGCGCACCTCGTAGGCGGCGGCCAGCATGTTGTGGTGGCCGAGCCAGGTCAGGCCCACGATCAGGAACGTGAGCGCATGGACGACGAGGCCCGGCGCCATGGCGACGAGGCCGGCGAAGCCGTCCGCCGCCGGCGGCTTCAGGTCCAGCACCAACAGCGTCAGCACGATCACGAACACGCCGTCGCTGAAGAGTTCGAGCCGGGTCTTGGTCATCGGGCCTACTGCTTGCCGAGCCGCGGATTCAGGAACCAGTCGGCGCCGCGGGTGTCGCGTTCGATCATCGGCGTGGGGTCCTTTACGCACGGGCCCGCCATACTGGGGTCCGACAGGGACTTCAGGATTCGGGCCTTGTCAGCCGCAGAGACTGCGACGCCGACTTCCTTGGCGGCTTCCAGGAAGCGCAGCGACGTCCCGTGCATGCGCCGCGCTGCATAGTCCATCCCCTGCAGGGCGAGGAACAGGCGGTCCCGCTCAGTGGCGGATATCTGCCCGCCGTTCACGCTCATCGTATTCAGCGCCGGCAGGATGGCCTGCACGTCCGTCTGCTCGTCGTGCAGGTTCTCCACGATGTGGAAGGCGCGGCCATAGGTGCGCAGGCGATCGGTGGGTATGTGGCCGGTGAGCTGCAGCGCGCGTGCATTCTGCCACGTCTCGTACGACAGGATCCGGACGCCGAAGAAGAACCGAGGAAACGTGGGCACCGGCGCGCCTTCGTCTCGGTTCTTCACGAGCGCCGCCTGCCTCGCCTCGATCTGCTGCAAGGTGCACTCCCGCTGGGCCATGCGCTCGAAGGCGATGCGGGCGTCGTCGGCCAGATCGCCGCGCAGATCCCGTTCGGCGTCGGCGACGCGGCGCTGCCAGTCGATGGCCTGCACCACGGCCTCGGCGCCGAGCGCGGTCAGCACGCCGACCACGATGATCAGGTACTCCTTCAGGAACTCGCGGACGCCGTGCCACGGCTTGGGCTTATGAATGTCCATGCGTCTGCCCTTTCAGATTGGGCGGCGGCAGGGTTCGGAGCGGTTCGCAGATGGCGTGAGCGCGGGCCGCGCGGAGCGCCTCGTCAGGAAATCGGAAGAGAGTGGCGTCGCCCTTCACGGCCAGCTGAGCGGCATAGACGTTCGCGTTGGCGAATGCGGCCTGGAATGCCACGTCAAGGTCGCGGGCCTGCGAAATCTCGGTGCGTGCGGCGTCGCTCATCTCCGGAGAGAGGCGGCGCAGCGCGGCAAGGCCGCGCAGGCGTATCCAGACGTCGGACTGCTGGCGCTGAACCTCCGCCGCGCGGGCGAAGTCGACATAGACGCGGCCAAAGGCGCGCTGCTCGTCGGAAGACAGGAGGCTCGCCCGTCCCGCCGCCATCGCGGCGTCCCAGCGCTGGGTCTGGATCTCCAGGCGGCCCAGCGTGTCCACGTTCGCCGGTGGGGTCCAGACGCCTGTCGCGTCGGCGCGGTCCAGCAGGGCTTCGAGCTCGTCCAACCGGCGGGCGATGCAGCTCTCCGTTCCGTTTGGGCCGGCGCGGCGGGCGAGGTTCGTGAGGTTCACGTTGATCTCGGCGCGGACCGCCGCCTTGGCTTCATCCGACAGCCGGTTTTCATGCAGACGCTCGACCACCGCCTCCGCGCCGAGGGCCGTCAGCACGCCGATCACGATGATCAGGTATTCCTTCAGGAATTCGCGCACGCCGTGCCAGGGCTTGGGCTTGTGGATGTCCATGCCGCGGGCTCAGAGCTGGATGTTCGAGGCGTGGATGTGGAGGATCTTCCACGCGCCGGCGCGGCGGATCAGGACGATGGTGCGGCGCGCGAGGTTCGTCGGCGCTTCCAGGTGGAAGGTGCAGAGCGCCATCTGGCCGTCGGTCTGGACCAGCAGGTCCTTCGGGTCGAGCCGGCGGTACGGCGGTCCGGCGCCGGTCTTGAGGGTGGTCTCCACCAGCTCGCGCATGGTGGACGGCATGCCCGGCTTTCGGCGGTAGGAATCGAGATCGCGCAGGGGACCGCCCTTGGCGGAGGCCACCGCGGGGTTGAAGCCGTTGGCGTCCGGTGCGAACGCCGCCTCCATCGTCGCGAGGTCGTCGTTCTCGAAGGCGTGCAGGAAGGCGCGCAACGCGGCCTCCGCCGAGGCCCGCGCATCGTCCGCGGCCGCCGCGCCGGCCATGGCCGCGGGCGCGCCGCCGATCGCCGCGGCCAACGCCAACCGGCGACTAATCCCGACAGGGCCGGATTCGGGCGCAGAGTCGCCCTCCGGCTCCAGGAACTCCCCCATGACGCCACTCCCCCAATGCGGTCATGCGAGGGCAATGCGCGGATGGCGTCAAGACGGGGCGACGTTT
>Ga0105238_10002845_pt1 | contig 17273 bp, 14 predicted proteins | sample KBSC34metaG_FD_81526 | JGI IMG/M metagenome (GOLD analysis project Ga0105238, IMG submission 81526) | Corn rhizosphere microbial communities from Kellogg Biological Station, Michigan, USA - KBS C3-4 metaG | ecosystem: Host-associated > Plants > Roots > Rhizosphere > Soil | place: Michigan, USA... | reverse complement strand
GGGCAGGGAAAAATCAATGATCGACAGCACGCCCGCATTATGGACCTCTCCGGACATTACCATAGTGAGAAAGCCTGTGATGGCCTTGTGATAAGCTTCGACACTCAGCCCCAGGCTGTCCAGCTGCAGGCTGCTATAAAGAAGGTTCAGCCGGGACGAGTCGGCATAGGAGAATCCGGAATGTTCCGCCCTGACAGTAGTATGGGCAGACATTATAGTAGAGGAAAGGGCGTGAGCGGGGGAGAGGGTGCGGGAGGAAATAAAGCTGGGAAAAGAAATAAGGGCCAAAGAAAGGCACAAACTATTCAATATCTTCACGATCATGCGCGACAAGTTTTTCACCATTGGATAATATTTCGGATGGCAAATTTACCCATATAATAAAAAATACTGCGGCTTGTCCATGCCCTTATAGAAATTTTAACATTCTATTGTACCCGCTGGTAGCGGTTTACTCTTATCTGTGACTGGCTCTTGTGCGGGCAGCTTTCCTGGCGGCTGCGGAGCGCTCCCGGGGCCCCTTGGTAGCGGAGGCTTTCTTAGCCGCGGCGCTCCGATTGGCAGGACTGCGTTTTTTAGCCGCGGACTGGGCCTGTTTCGAGAGAGCTTTTCGGGACACGGGCGCGGAGCTTTCTTTTTGCAACGCCTTTTCCCTTGCCTGGCTGCGTGTCTTGTTAATGGGTTCATGCTTCCGGCCCTTCTCCGATTCCCGGCGGGCATTCTCACGGGTTTTTTCAGAAACAGTCCCTTTTTTCGGCTGAGGTACATCCACGCCTGCGCGGCGCGCCTCGGATAGTCCGATGGCAATAGCCTGCTTGGTATTCCGTACGCCATGCTTGCCTTCGCGGACCTTGTCAATTTCAGACTTGACAAATTCCCCGGCCTGTGTGCTGCCTGATTTACCTTGTTGCTTATCTTTTTTGGCGCGTTCGATGGTTGCTTTGTCTGGCATAAAATAACGGTTTTTAAATGCACTATGCAATAGATATGCCCCCCCAAGGCATTAGGTTCGACGCCAGTTTGGGCCGCGTTACAGCCGGCGCCACCTACTATGGCATTATGGAAATGGCTGGTAACATGGCGGATCAGCTGGTTACAATAGGATTTCCCGAGGGCAGGACCTTTACAGGCCGTCCCGGCGACGGGCGGTTGCAGGCGGATGGATTTACCGATGAGGCCTGGCCCAAATCAAACGTCAATCACTCCCAGGGGTCGGGTTATAAGGGCGGTTATTATAATACCGCTACTCCTTCTGACCTGATGGTATCGGATCGTCGCACCGTTGGAGACTGGCTTACCTTTTTTTCAGGAAGCGCCGGCAGCGGCGGTCGTGGCGTACGTACGGCGCCCTGACAAAGGCCGGATGTGCATATTCCTGTATGAATTAATTATCATGATCATGAAATCTCTTTACATATACATCGTGCTCATGGCGGGCTTCCTCACCGTCAGCCGGGCTCAGAACATTTACTCGGGGGGAAGGGGCAGCGGATTTTCCTTTCAGCAGGCCGGATTCGGCGTCTATGCGGGCGGCAGCAGCAGCGGCTTTGCCTTCTCCGGCATAGGTTCTCCAGGCAACGAAGTGCCCCTTCCCATTACCTTGCTGAACTTCGACGCGCAGTCGCACGGAAGGCAGGTGCTGCTTAGCTGGCAGACAGGCATGGAAAGTAATAACGATCATTTTGAGGTGGAACGATCTACGGATGCGGCAGCCTTTCAATTCATCGCCAGCGTAGCCAGTCACGGCAACAGCGTGACACGACAAAGCTATCAGGCTATTGACCCCAACCCTTACCGTGCCCTCAATTACTACCGGCTGCGGCAGGTTGATAAAGATGGCAATGCACAGTATTCCAAAATTGTATCCGTCGATATGTCTACCAACGCAACGGGCTATTCTATAAAGGTCTATCCCAATCCTGCCAGCAAGACGATCAGCATCGATCTCACCAGCCCCCGGGGCATGAGCAGCATGCTCTCATTGTACAATGCGGAAGGCAGGCTCATAGCAAGACGCTATTGCCCGCTGATGACAGGCCTCAACCAGCTCACCTGGGATAATCAGTCACCTTAGCGCGGGGATTTATTATTGCAAGGTGGAAAATACCGCCGACTGGCCGGTGATATCGTTCATAAAACAGTAGGTGGCTATGCCTTCTTCGCCTTGCCCAGCCCGACTTTGTAGTCATCCGGCGTCCCGGTGATCTTGAGGTTCATAAAACGTACCCGCTTGTTCATATCCCGGTATTCTATGGCATCCACCTGGTCCGGGTTCACCTCCTCTTTTTTCTTTCCGAACAGCATCTTGAACCCTACCTGGGTCACCAGTTTCAACGGGATACGCACATAATACTCCATGTGAGTGTCGAGGGACTGCATTCCCGATATTTCCATAAAGCCAAGAGAGGAATTGATATTCATGGAAGGAATGTAAAGCGCTCCGTCTTTAAAGCTCAGCTTGTCCCGCAACGTGTCGAAACGTACCATATTCAGGTTCTTGTCCGAAAAGTAGGAGGACATCGCCTTGATGGGCGTGAAATTCACCAGCATGCCGTCGTAGATGGCTATATCCATATCGGCCTGGCAATGGTCCATCAGGGGAGTCAGGTCGGGATGCACCTGTATATAGCTTTTGATCTCTCCGCTGAGCCGGCCTTTTATATTCTTGTTGATGACATAATCCTGTCCCAGGTAATCCAGCTTCAGCATCATCTTCTCGATGTTGACATCGTTGACATGGATCCTGCTGCGCAGGTATATCCGGTCCGGATGGCTGCCATTGAAATGAGCGCGCGCCGAAAGCTTTCCTTCGGCAATGTCCATGGCCAGGGTGTCCAAATACAGCTGCTGATTGGTCTGCATCCGGATATTGGTATGGAAATTTTTCATCCACAGGCGCTTGTATTTAATCTTGCCGATATCGACCACCGCATTGAAATTGATAAAGGGTATCTGGAAGATATTAAAGGAGCTGTCATGAACGGACGCCTTTGCCACCGTGCCATTCGCGGGTATCTCGGACATGTCGGGCGCCGGCTCCTCCTGGCTCAGCCGATAGCTGGCCAGCTGATCCACGTCCAGCAGCCGGGAGGAGAACTGCAGGTAATTCTCTTTTTTCATCCGGAGAGTATCCTTACCCGTATACAGCCGCATGCTGATATTAAAATCGCTGTTGCCTATCTTCCCCCTCAGCGTGTCCAGCTTTATAAAATTGTCGATGCCCAGCTTCACATTGCCACTGATGCTGTCCAGCCTGAAAGCGTGCTTCTCGAGCTCACCCGAAATATTGGCGACCTTGATGTTGGCAAACCTGAATATCGAATCATACTTCAAATCTATCTTCGAACGAAGCCAGATATTGGAGCCCACTTCATCCCTGTAATCCTTTGGGATATACTGCCGGCTCTTGCGGCCCAGCAGGTCACGCATAGCCAGCCGCTGGGATTTAAGATCGAAAGCTATCTGTGTCCGTCCCCGCATCACTTTATTAAACCAGAGGGCATAGTTGTTCACCCTGCCGCTGAAATGAATATCGCTGCTGTCGATCCTGCCGGCAAAGTTCCTGAGCCGCAACGTAGTGTCCTCGATGGACAGCTCGGCGCCAAAATCATGAAAGGCGTGTGGATAACGCTTAAAGGAAGCAGACAGGTTCCGAAGGATGAATTTCCCTTTTGGCAGGGGGCTGGGATGTCGCAGCTCGTTGACGGAGGTCTGCAGCACCAGCCCCACATTAAACCCATATATCTCCTCTCTTGCCTTCCCAGGAGCCCCCGAAAGGGGCTCGTCCGAAGGACCGACGTTATTTCGGACGGTATCTCTGTTCAGCAGCTCGCGCAGAATGATCTTATCGCTGTGGGCATTGAAGGTGACCTGTACGGGTTTCTCCTGGTGATGGAACAAGGCAGGGAGGTCGCTGATCGAGGCATCCATACGAAAGTCCGAATGACCTATTTTACAGGTCAGCGAATCCATTTTTACCAGGCCGTTCCTCATGGCGGCATGGAGATCCAGGTGCTCGATATTATAGGGATAGTTAGGGATACGGAAGGTTAGGTTACGTACCGTAAGCTCGCTTTGTATGCCCTGTGTCAGCTTGTCCATGTTCTGTTCCGGCAGACTGAGATCGACCAGCTCCTTAAAATCCATTTTCAGGCTGATATGTCCCGTGATACGCTGCAGGTCCTTGATACCAAGAAAATCCCCGATAAAGGACAGCTCCAGCTCCGAATTCACGCGCATGGATACTTTCGGGTCGGTGAAATCGCGCAGCACAAAATTGCCTTTGAAAATGCCCTCGCCCGGCCTTGCGGACATATTCAGCATACGCAGCTCGGAGGTCTTCAGGCAGTGGCCCGCTCCATTCGTATAAAATCCCTTAAAGGACAGTGAGTCCAGCTTCTTGTTGGCCTTTGTATTGTGCAGCCAGGCATTGGTACAGGAGAAGGACACCTCGATAAGAGGTTGCTGAGGACCTTTTAATTTGCCTTTTATCTTGCCATCGAATGCAAGGTGACCGTCGTATTTAAAATGTTTCAGCTCTTTTTCGACATCCGGTGGAGCAAAGGAAAACAGCTGGGAGAAGTCCGGCTTATCACCCGTGACATGAATGTCGACTGCGAGATCATGTAAAAGATCCGCCGTGCCTGTGATATTGAAAACAGCGTCTTCGAGTTTTAGCCTGCCCTCCGAGAGCTTTAGCAGCTGAGAAGGTTTTTCATAGGCCAGCTTTATATCCGTCTGCAGGTGTTTGTGCCGGAACAGGGTCGTATCGCCCGGATGGGTATAGTCGATCTCCATCCCTCCCTGCAGGTCCGCTGTCAGCCGGGCGCTGTCATTCTCCAGCGAAGAATATATCTTGTCGATGTGTGAGAGAATGTGCTGTCCGCTGTGCTTGTCCAGGTAGGAGATGGTCATGTTCTTAAGGACGATCTTCCTTATTGCCAGGTCAAGGGGAGTGGAATGGGAGGGGGCGGCATGCGTGGTATCCGGGGCCATCTTGCTGGCCTCAACGATATTCAATTGGCCCGTGCTGTCCTGTATGAGGTCCAGATGTCCATTCTTCAATGCAATGACCTTTACATGATACTGCTGCTTCAGGATATCCGACAGGCTGAAACCCGTATACATACGCTCGGCCTCATAGATGGGCCTGTCCGAAGCAGCCTTGGATGGATAGAATTTGACATCCTTCAATCCAATGGAGATATAGGGAAAGTTTTGGAAGGCGGATATCTCGCTTCCCCCTATCGTCAGTCTGCCGGGCAGCTGCTTGTTCAGCTCGCCTACGGCCATGGTGACCAGGCGCTGCTGCTGATTGTAAAGAATGGCTACTGCCGTCACCACCAGCACGATAAGTATGAGAATGGGAAACAGAACGCATCGGAGAAGTATCTTTCGGACCCTACGTTTCATCGGTGTGTTTGTCATGGAGTATTTCGCCTCCTAAACCGCTAATGGCGGTGAGAAGGACAGACATTTTTTAACGCTGGGGCCCCCGGATATAGTGTGTGGACTATGGGTTAATTCCGGTCGGGATTATAGTCGAAATTAGGTATTTCCCCGATCAGTTGCTCCAGACGCTCCAGCGACCTTTGCCAGGCTGCTTTTACGGCGCTCTTTTTTGTCAGGCGGAAGAGAAGAGGGCCTAAAATGGTCTTTTTTATGTATATGTCGACGGTTAGCTTTGTCTTCTCAGGTCCCTGTTTTTCAAGGGTAAAATAAGTGGCATTTTGTTTTCCCTCATCTGTTTCGCTGAACTCGAGCCAGTCGGCGCCATAAGAATAGCTGCTGGTATATACCACTTCCTGATCATCCTCCAGCACCATACGGCTCCTGGTTCCCACACGGGGAAGGAAATGGTGCATTTCGTCCACGGACTTCACCCCTTCCTGCCAGCGGGACCGGAAGCTATGATCTCCCACGGCATGAAATAACGTGATCATGTCGGTGGCGTATTCCCCGGAAAAGGAAAGCACTTTTACTTTATTGGAAAGTTCCAGCTGAGGGGAGGGGTCAAGCTTTATCTCGTTCTTTAGCTCGCTGAGCTGGGTATAGTGAAAGGGGATCTCACCCGTCTCGGTCTGCTTGCTGCTGCTGTCCCATTTCATCCATTGGGTAAGATCAGCCGGCGGCTGATCCCGTGTCAGGCTTTTGGTGACCAGCCAGTATTCATGGAGGGTAATGTCATTTTTCAATAATTGATGCGCGACGATGATGTCCTTCCCGATGAGCTTGGAGAAGTTCTTTACGTTATACCCCGTGAACTCGCCATAATGCGTAATCACTTTCAGGGTCAGGTCTATCGAGGATACGCATGCCTTGCATTGGCAGAAACGGGTATGCGCGTACGCAATAAGCTGTTTGTGGAACTCACAGAACATCCGCTCCACCTGTTTGTACAGGACGGCCAGATCCGGCACATCTCCAAACTTGTAAAAAAGTATCGCATCTCCCTCGATCTCGGAGATCTCCAGCCCGATATGATTGGTATTGATCAGCGTCTCCAGCAATTCCTGGATGATCAGCCGGCTGTGCTCGATGTCCGTCTGATGGACAAACTTTGTAAAGCCGCTTATATCGGGAATAAAAAGCAGCCCCCGGTTGCTCATTTTTTATTTTAAAGTTAGTACATTCCGCTGAACCGCTGAAAGCGGTTCGTCCGAAGGACAGACATTAGACTTTTGCGGGAAAAGTGCTATATTTCCGAGCGCACTTTTTCTGCACATCTTTATGAATGTTCTCATTGCACCGGATAAGTTTAAAGGAAGTCTTACCAGTTTTGAAGCTTGCAGCGCCATTGCGTCGGGTATAAAGACCATCGACCCCGCTGCCGGAACTTTCGAATTCCCCATGGCGGATGGAGGGGATGGATTTGCCGCCGTAATGAAGTATTATATGCACACGTCCACCGTTGCCTGTCCCACGGAAGACCCTCTCGGCCGGCCGCTTGCCGTCTCCCTCGAACTGAAGGGCGACACCGCCATCATCGAGCTGGCATCCGCCAGCGGCCTGGTGCTGCTGCAAGAGAAGGAAAGAGACCCCTTAAAAACATCCACCTATGGCACAGGCCGCATGATACAGGCCGCCATAGATGCCGGCGCCAGAGAGATCATCCTTGGTTTGGGCGGCAGCGCCACCAACGATGCGGGTACGGGTATACTGGCCGCATTGGGCTTTCAATTCCATGACAAGGATGGGAGGCCTGTAAAAGCGTGTGGAGGGAACCTCCGGCATATTCATGCCATCACTGCCCCGGCCCTGTTGCCGGAAATAAAATTTACCATCGCCTGTGATGTGCAGAATGTTTTATATGGGCCGGAAGGCGCAGCGCATGTATACGCTCCCCAAAAAGGAGCCACCCCGGAAGACGTGACACTATTAGACAATGGACTGGAACATTTCGCAAAGCTCCTGAAAAAGAACGTTGCGGATATCCCTGGCGCCGGCGCCGCAGGCGGCATCGCCGCGGGGCTGATGGGCTTCTTCGATGTACGCCTGGAAAAAGGCGTCCAGCTGGTGATCGACAGCTCGGGCATCATGGATAAATTGCCACATGCCGATCTTGTCATTACAGGAGAAGGAAAGATCGACCGGCAGACAGAATACGGCAAAGTGGTCAGCGAAATAGCATTTGCCGCCGCACTGCATCATATCCCTGTCATCGCATTTTGCGGGATCAGCGAGACAGGCGACGGCACGCCCCTGCATTTGAACGCCATCCGTACAATAGCCCCGCAAGGCATGCCACCGGAGGAATCCATGGCCCGTGCAAAGGGACTCCTGGAGGCCGCTGCCGCCGCCTATTTCAAATCATCGTATAAGGATGGCAGGATCACCCCCTGACAATGTCGTGTTCTACACCTCTCGAAAAGACAGAGGGGGTGTAATTTGCATGGTATAATCATTCACCAAAAAACCTTTTTTATGGCTACTGTTCAAAAGATCACACCCATGTTTTGGTTCGACAACCAGGCAGAAGAGGCGGCACGCTACTATACTTCCATCTTCCCCAACTCCAGCATCGGCAGGATCAGCCGTTATGGAAAAGAAGGGTTCGAAGTCCATCATATGCCCGAGGGCACCGTCCTCACCGTGGAATTCCAGCTCGACGGTCAGACGTTCTCTGCATTGAATGGAGGCCCGCGGTTCAAATTCAACGAATCCATATCGTTCGTCGTGAACTGCGAGGATCAGAAAGAGCTGGACTATTATTGGGATAAGCTGACGGCAGGTGGGGACAAAAATTCCCAGGTATGTGGCTGGCTGAAGGACAAATTTGGCGTGTCCTGGCAGATCGTGCCCACTATATTGCCCAGCCTGCTGCAGGGCAAAGATGCCGCCGGATCGCAACGTACAATGGCTGCCCTGATGAAGATGAAGAAGCTCGATATTAATGAGCTGCAGGAAGCATACAATGGCAAGGTTTTGGCGTAAATTGGGGCATGTTAAAGCCTGGACTTGTTCTAACGTTACTAATAACGTATGCTTTTGCATATGCCGGCAATACCCCTGACCCAGACAAAACGAACCAGAGGTTCGTTGTCCGAAGGACAGACATTGGACCTTTCCGGAAAACGGACTATATTTCCCAGGAGGTCCGTTTTTCGGACATTATTCAGCCGGGAAAGATCATCTCCGTCACCTGCAGGACGGACGCTGCACAATCCTATGCTTTATATATCCCGATACGAGGTAATAAGGAGGCGCTGCCGATCATTTACTGTTTCGATCCGCATGGCGACGGCGCCCTTCCGCTGAAGAAGTACAAGGCGCTGGCAGAAGCATATGGCTTTATGCTGGCGGGCAGTAACAACTCAAAGAATGGCAACGACTGGCCGACGACAGAGCATATCTGGCGCAGTCTGTCAGAGGATACAAAAGGCAGGTTAAAGATCAATACCAGCCGGATATATACCTGCGGATTCTCCGGAGGGGCCAAGGTGGCCAGCTATATAGCCCTGCAGCACACGGGGATTGCGGGTGTCATCGCGGGCGGCGCGGGACTGCCCGACGGCACGCGGCCAGGCAATTTCAATTTCAGCTTCACCGCGATAGGAGGCGAGGGAGATATGAACCTTACCGACCTGGTATCGCTCAATACCGAGCTGGACAAGACCCAGACCACGCATCGTATTATCATTTTCGATGGTAAGCATGAATGGGCCCCCGCAACCACCATGAACATCGCTTTTATGGGATTGCAGCTGGATGCCATGCGGGCGGGGATCATTCCGAAGGACAATGCATTCATTAGCCGTTGTGTCGCAAAAAGCAAGGCCCGGCTGGAGGTATATACGAGGGCCGGTCAGCTGCTAAAAGCAGAGGAGGAATGCCGGCTTGCCATCAGTCTGTTCGACGGGCTTACGGCAGACACCGGCTGGTTCCAGCAAAAAACAACCACCCTCGACAACGATCCGCAATACCAGCAGGAACGCCAGGCCCGGCAAGCGCTGCTTCAAATAGAGGAGGGCAAAAAAGCTGAATTCATGCAGCATTTTCAGCAGCTCGACAACCAGTATTGGACCAGCACCATCAATGACCTGAAAGCAAAAGCAGCCGCAAAGACTGCCGAAGGGGCCATGTACCAGCGCCTGCTGGCCTATCTCTCGCTGGCATTTTATTCGCTGAGCAATCACCTGATCAATGAAAACAACAACGATGTCGCACGATATTTTGTGGAATTGTATAAAATGGCCGACCCCACCAACAGCGAGGCCTGGTACTTTTCCGCCATACTGCATGCCAGGGCGCATGAGGCGCATGCAACGGAAAGCGATCTGCTAAAGTCAGTGGCCTATGGCTTCCGGGACAAGACCCGGCTGAAGCAGCAACCCGAGTTCAGGAATCAATCGACGCCTATCAATTTTTATAAGATCGAGAGCAGGATGCTGACTCCCTAAAAACTTACAGATGGACATGATATCAAGGAAATTCAGGACTGTAGACGAGTATCTGTCTACCTTCCCCGAATCCACCCGGAATAAATTACAGACATTGCGGGAGGTCATCAAACGTGCGGCGCCGGGGGCTGAGGAAGTGATCAGCTATAATATGCCGGCTTTTAAACAACACGGTGTCCTGGTCTACTATGCCGGGTATAAGGGCCACATTGGCTTTTATCCCACCGGGTCGGGCATTGCGGCGTTCAAAAACGAGCTCTCTGCTTATGAAGGATCGAAAGGGGCAGTAAAATTCCCGCTTGATGGGACGATCCCCGCGGCGCTGATCGGCAGGATCGTAAAATTCAGGATAAAGGAAGACCAGGAAAGAGCGAAACTGCGGACAGCAAAGAAGAAATAGCAATTACTCCACTATCGCATCCGGATGGGTGGGAACCACAGGAAGACGCGGGAGAGGTCTGAGATTGTCATCGCAATCCACTGCTTCCAGCTGCACATCATATTGCGGATAGAACTCCTTGTAAATACAGGGAATGGTAAGACTGTTGTTGAGTATCAGTTGAAAGGTCTCCTTTTCAGGGTCTTTGCCGCTCATCGTAATATCCTCGAACACTACCCTCAAACTGGACTTGTCCGAGAGAGGAATGGTCTGGCTGTACCGGTTGTTATCGTAATTGTTCAACGTCACCATCAGCTTGCCGTCCCCGATCTTTTTCTTCAGACAGTCTGTAACGGGGATATGCACGACGATCCTGTTGCCGGCATAGTCCCTGTCGACCAGCCCCAGGGTTTGATTGATGCCCCAGCCCTGTATGATATCCTTAAAAAGGAACAAAAGACATAATATGGCAAAACAGCTGATCCCCGCATTCCTGAAACAGCTTCTGATCCTGGGATCGCTGATGACCCTCATTGCCAGGAGCTCGCTTAGCAGCTTGTTCGGTGCAACGGACCTGGAAGGATTGTCGATGGAACGCACCGGCGTCACCCATTTTTTATCCTGGTTCTTCAGATAGATGACTGTCGCCAGGTCCGGCACTGCCTGTTTGTCCCAGATGGAAAGGAACTTTTTGGCATCCTGCTCATACCGCTTGTTCTTATGCGTGTCGCTGGCATAGAGCACAAAGCTTTGTGTATACAATAACAGCATCTTTTCTTTGTAGGCATCGCTGTCAGAAGTGATGAGCTCGTCGGATTCCTTCAGCAATTCAAGTATCTTCTCCCGGGCGGTGATCTCCGAATGGATATATAATCGTTGCAGCAGCCGGATACGTATGTCCTGGGGGATAGTCTTGCCGTCCAGCCATCCGATGCGGGCTATTTTGAGAAGATTGCTGTAATTAAGCTTATGCAGCGACCTGGATGCTGTCAGCAGACCCGCCCCAATGGATAGGATCATCTCCCATTTCACCGTGGGATATACGGCAATGGCGCATACCCATTGCAACAGGTCCTCATCCCCTAGATACTCCCGCAGCACTTCCATATCCTCCAGATGCAGATATTTGCTTTTATACGTATCCCGATGAATAAGCGGAGCAGCTCCCTCTTCCGCCGCGTCCTGGCTGAAATACTTCGCTAGGTGCATACAGTTTTCAATGTCGGCCGACACCACCCGAAGCTCCTTCGACAGGATGTCCTCATAGCCGCTCCAGTCGGATGAAGATACAGGAGTGAGGAGCAGCTTTTCATTCCATTGGGAGAGTTCCGCCGCTAACCCGCCGGAGATATCTTCCTCCTGATGGTCAATAAAGGAATAGCCGTCACTGATAATCACGAGCCGGGCAGGATAATGGCGTTCCCTCAATCCATAAAAGCTCACGGCAGAACGGACCGGAGGTTCGTTATCCGAAGGACCGACATTTTTTCGCTGTCCTCGGGGAAGAAGGCCGACACATCGTCGAAGAAATAATAGCTTATATTGACGGCGTCGTCGATGAGCGTTTGGGCGAGCCAGCGAAAGAGCTGACAATGCAAGGTATGTTTTCTATCTATCAGCACGAGATATTCCGGGGCGCGTTCAATATCCGCATACACCGGTAACAACAGACCGTAGTTGTTTACACTGCTGTGAATCGTCTTTTTTATATCCAGCCGGAAGGCCCCCGTCGGGACTTTTTGTCTCAGACTGATCGATAGTCTGCTCAGGGCAGGCAGCTTTTGAATAAGGTGGTCCTTTGGACGGAAAGGCAGATCGACAGGTGCATCGTCGCCGCGACGGGTATCCAGGTCAACTTCCGGCAGGAACCTGGATTTCCGCTGGGGGAAGAAGGAGGTAGACAGACCCAGACATGCGAGGCCCAGCATCACCAGCCAGGCAAAGGCGGTGGAATGGACAGTATTTTGTTTTTCAATAGGCTGTCCCGATGGGATTACCGTGCTTTTCAGCTCTCCACTGTCCGAATGGGGCTTTAGCGGCTTGGCGACAAATACGGGACCATGCTCTTCCGGTACAGCCTCCGGATCAACCTTAACGCCGTCGGGTTGGGCGGCGACCACGACAGGCTGCTTGTGGCGGTGCAGGAACATCATCCTCAGCCTCATCGCCCCTCCTGACAACAGGAGAAAGCATACCCAGAAAAGAAAATTCCTGAACAGCCTGCGCACCGACCATGGCTCCCTGAAATAGGTGGAGGGTGGCGGCTGTGTCATACCTCTTCTTCGAGGGACTTCAGGCGTCCTGTAAAACCTGTCATATAGCAGATAAAACAAGTCCTGCTCTTCCTTATTGCGGCATACGATGGGCGCCAGGTAATATTTGAAATTGGCCACATCGTCGCCAAACTTGTCGAAGACGGCCGTAAACTCGATGTAATCATGGAGGCTCAGCACAAAGCCGGCCTTTTTCAGCTCGCGCAGAAAGTTTTCAAAAATGATATGCGGGGTGGTGCTCATGGGCCTATTGTGCAAGCAGCCTGCTGATGTCGTCCTTGTTCTTTATCAATATGGGTAAATACTTTGGCAGCGCGTCATTTATTAGCAGCCTGTCCTCCTCGAAAAACTCATGATGCAGCAGGTTGTCGTTCTGCAGGACCCTTATCCAGTCGATGAACTCGGAAGTGGACGGTTTTTTTATGATATTGGGATAGTGGTGGAGTTGGAAGAAATCGTTCACTCTTTTTTCGATATTGCTATAGTCGTCCGGAGATATATCCAGTCTTTTGATGATGATCTCGAACAGCCTTTCCCGCGTAGGGAAGTCGATGTGGTAATAGATACATCTTCTCAAAAATGCATCAGGCAAATTTTTCTCAAAATTGCTGGTAAGAATGATAATGATCTTTTGCTTTTGTTCCTCGCCGGTGACCTTTATACGTGTATTGAGCTCTTTGATCTCGAACTCATAGTTCTCTATCTCATTTAAAAGGTCATTGGGGAAATCCCTGGGCGCCTTGTCTATCTCGTCGATGAGCACGATGCTGCCTTTCCTCTCCGTGGTCACATTGCTGCTGTCCAGGATGCGGGGGCTCAGTGGCAGCTCATTCCTGCCAATGGCATTGGCAATAGCCAGTCCCAATGCTTTCAGCTGGATAAAGTCTTCCGTGGTCCTGCCGCCTCCCTGGTCTTCGGACTGCCGGATATCACGGAAATGAGCAATGGCGTCATAGCTGTAAAAAAGGTCCTGGGCCGTGCTGGAGGTCTTCGTATTGTAGATATAAGGGGTGTTATGGAATCCTTCGGTCCTGGACAGCTGATCTGCCGCCCAGAAGGCAAACTGGGTCTTTCCCGTCCCCGGCTCGCCCGTAAGCAATAAAGGTCTTTTTAACATATAAGCCACTTCCAGGGCATTCAGCAACCCCGGAGAAGGAATATAGTTGGAGGGGCTGTTATCCAGCTTGATATTTTTCAGATTTATCATAATATCAAAATAGTGGATTAACTTCAGCCAACCAAGCTCATGAAAAAAAATTATCATTTCCTTTTATGCTGCCTTTTCTGCGCATGCGCCTGTCATGCCCAGAATAATATTATCAGCTATTCGGACCCGCGTATCCATTACATGGGAAGGGTCATCACGAGGGACAGTTCGGCCGAGCTGTCCTGGACGGCGACAACCGTCTCCGTCTCGTTCGATGGTACGGGTATCCAGGCCCTTTTAAAGGATGAGAGGGGCGACAACTATTACAACGTCATAGTAGACGGCAAGGTGACGACGGTGCTCCATCCGGACAATGCCAAAAGACTTTATACCCTTGCCTCCGGGTTGCCATCCGGTCGTCACAACGTTGAGTTTTTCAAGCGCACCGAATGGGCCATGGGCAAAACATGGCTTTATGGACTATTGCCCGGCGTACATACCACCCTGTTACCCGCCCCGCCCGTCCCAAAAAGGAAGATCGAGTTTTACGGCAACTCCATCACCTGCGGCTATGCGGTTGAGGACAGCTCGGGCAAGGACAGGGGGACCGCGCCTTACGAGAATGCCTATGTCGCCTATGCTTCCATTACGGGACGGCATTTCAATGCGGATTATCGTTGTATCACAAAGAGCGGTATTGGGATATTGATCAGCTGGTTCCCGTTGATAATGCCGGAAATGTGGGACAGGGCGGATGCTACCGACTCGATGTCCAGATGGGATTTTACGCAATGGACGCCGGATCTGGTCGTGATCAATCTTTTTCAGAATGACGCATGGCTGACTGCTATGCCCGACAACGAGCAGTTCAAGGCGAGATTTGGAAAGACCGCCCCTGGCGCAGATGTCATTGTCCAGGCCTATAGGAAATTTGTACAAGGACTGAGAGGTAAATATCCCGGGGCATCCATCATCTGTATGCTGGGGAATATGGATGCCAGCAAGCCCGGTGCTCCCTGGCCCGGCTACATAGAAAAGGCGGTGAGCCAGCTGGGCGATAAAAATATTTATACCCTTATTGTGCCGTTCAAAGGGACGCCGGGACATCCCAATATCGCGGAGCAGAAAATACTGGCCGACAGCCTGACCAGCTTCATCGACAAACACATCAGCTGGTAATGGAACTGACCAGAGCCCCGTTGTCCGGACATTATTTTTCCATGATCATGATACTTGCCATGGACTCGATGCCTGCCCAAAGGTTGGACAGCCGCAGATTTTCATTCTCCGCATGCTGGTTATTGTCATGATTGGCCAGCGGTACCGTGACAGTGTGGGCTTGCAGGTATTTCTCGAAAAGATACAGCGGAAGAGAACCGCCCAATGTCGGCTGCAGCACCAGCGGCTCGGAGCTGGTGCCTTGTACCGCTTTCTTTATTTTTTGAATGATGGGAAGGTCCAGCGGGGTTCGCTGTGCGTTATAGGAGCCATTGGGAATGAGCACCTTTGCCAGCCGGGGATATTGCATCCGCTCCGCATCCGTTGGGTCATGATCGAGTATGGTATAGCCTTGTGAGCGGATATGTTCGATGACCTTCTGCTGCTGACGCTGCCAGTCATTCCCCAGCACCAGCCGGAGATCCAGCACGGCCGTAGCATAGGTTGGTATTTGATTGGAAGCCTGGCTGCCTACATTGCCGCTGTGAATGCCGTTGATATTCAGCGAGGGAAGATTGATGGCCTGGGAAAGGGATATGCCTTTCATTTCCGTGTCGGTGAATCCCAGCTCTTTTTTCATCTGTTCGTCTACGGCAGGCACCTCACGCAGCGCTTTGCTCTCCATCTGGGACAAGGGCTGTACATCATCATAAAATCCTTTGATCGTCACCCGTCCCGAATCATTCTTCATCGAGGCAAGCAGCTTTACCAGCATCATGGCCGGGTTGTTGGCCCAGTTTCCATAATGACCGCTGTGAAGGGGTCTCTTTGGTCCATACACCGTAAGGTCCAGATGAGTGTCGCCTCTTACACCTAAAACAATTTGTTTTCTTCCGGACTGATGCACGGGCCCGTCACAGATGATCCAGCAGTCCGTATGCAGAAGCTTGGCATTTTCCGCGAATATGTCACCCAAATGTGCCGACCCTGCCTCTTCCTCTCCTTCAAACAAAAATTTAATATTGGACGTGGGTTTTATACCATTGGCCGTGAGCGACTCATAGGCGTTAAGGATGGCTATTAGCCCCGCCTTGTCATCCGAGGCGGCGCGACCGTAGATCCTCCATTCGGGGTCATAAGACCCCGACACAGGGAAGGGGATAGGCTTGCCATGATCCAGCAGCGATCCGTCGTAGAGGGCAGGGGCAAAAGGGAAAAGCCCTTTTGCCCATTGAGCAGGGTTGACGGGCTGCCCGTCATAGTGTGCATAAAAGCCGATGGTCCTTGTGGCGCCCGGGACGGAGATCTCCCCGTATACGGCGGGCGGATATCCTTCTTTCCCCTTCAGCAATTGTACGTTGCCGATGTTCCTGTCCTTCATCATCCGGACGATAAAGGCGGCATTGTTCTGAATATTGACGCTGTCGGCGGCTATATTGGGAATGGACAGGAAGGATACGAATTCCCGGATGATAGGCTGTTCCTGTTGTTGCCGCCAGCTCCTGACGCGGAGAATGTCGGTGTTTTGACAAACGGCAGGCAGCGCCAGCCCCAGGCATAGAACAAACAGGGCCGGACGGGTCATAACAGGCGTATCTTTATATTCCTCCACTGGCTGGACCCGGGATGCTGCTGAAGAGCTATCCTGCCTTTGGCGACTTTTGCGAAGTCGCTAAACTGCGCGCTCCTGAATTTGCTGCCGGCCACCATCTTATTCCATTCCTCGCTGCCTATCTGGCCTTCGAATGTTTTTATCCCATTGAGCCAAAAAGCAAGATGTCCTTTGTTCTGGACCAGCCGGACGTCGTTCCATTCTCCCACCGGCCTGGGTTTGGAGACCGTGGAATCTCCCGCCATATCATAGAGGCAACCTGCTAAATGGTTTTGCTTCTTATTATCAGAGGCATCTATATTATCCAAAACCTGCATTTCAGGCCCGGTAAGATAAGTTGCGTTGTATTTAGGATTTTCTTGTACATCAAAAATGATCCCGCTGTTGCCGCCTTTGGATATCTTCCATTCCAGGCGAAGCTCAAAATTTTCATAGCTGTCATTTGTCACGATGTCTCCCCCTCCGGCGGCGGGCTGCGAAGGATCAAATACCAGCGCGTCATCCTTTACCTGCCATTTGGCGCCGACCGTATCCCGCAGATAAGTATGCCAGCCCTTTGTCGATTGGCCGTCGAACAGCAGCTTCCATCCTTGTTTCTTTTCTTTTGCTGTCAGGGTATTGGGCTTTTGCGCCATGCTGATAAGACCCGAGAGAGCCAGCGCCGTAAAGAGCATCGTTCTTTTCATTTCTTAAAATTGATAAGTTTCACAAATGTATCTGATTTGGCGTTACCAGCTAAAGGTAAGGGATATATTTCCAACGGTCTGGTCGGAAACATCATGGATCAATGGAGACAATTCTTTTT
>Ga0105238_10002841_pt1 | contig 17278 bp, 13 predicted proteins | sample KBSC34metaG_FD_81526 | JGI IMG/M metagenome (GOLD analysis project Ga0105238, IMG submission 81526) | Corn rhizosphere microbial communities from Kellogg Biological Station, Michigan, USA - KBS C3-4 metaG | ecosystem: Host-associated > Plants > Roots > Rhizosphere > Soil | place: Michigan, USA... | reverse complement strand
TTGGGCGCGAATGGGCTTCGTCGAAGGACTCACCCACTTCACGCCTGCCGACGTTCACGAGCTGAGTGTGCTCCTCGCAGAGGCGCGGTATCGCAATCTCAGAGCCAAGCTGACCATCGAACGAGGCAGTCAATGGGCCTCCAAGCTGCATCTGGTGGCGGCTAATCCCAATTCGGTCGAGAACTATCGCTTAGCTGCAAAGCGCATTTGCAAACCGTTGAGCGCGCGAGAAATCAACAGCCTTGAATGAGAGGACGAGCGCGGAGGTTTTCCCCGTCTCGCACCGCGCCAACGTCGGCTTTCGACCCATTGCGGACATTAGCGCGAATTGAAGAGGACCCTCGCCAGCAGTGCCGCGCAAGCCGCCGAGCAACTGAGCGAGGACGAACAGCGGATGTCTTGCGGTGCTATCCCGGCGAACGTGTTGGTCAGGTTGCGCGCGACGGTGATCGCGGGGTTGGCGAAGCTGGTTGACGAGGTAAACCAGTAAGCCGCCACGATGTAGAGCGCGACAGCGGGCGTGACCCACTCGCGGCGAAAACGACCGGTGCCGAGTATCGTCAAGATCAGGCCAAAGGTTGCGATAAACTCGCCGAGTGCCTTGCCGAGGCCGGTCCGCGCCTTCGCGGACAGTTGCAGCGTGGGAAGGTCATTTTCGGCCGACACACCCTCTCGGAATCGTCGCGGCCGGAGGGCGGGTCCGATCTCTGGTCGCTCCCACCGTGCCCTCGCGCAGAATGATCCCCTGCGCGATGCGATTCCATTAAGGCCGAGCTTTCCTTATTGCGTCCGGCGCCATCGGATACGGCCGAAGCGGCTGGGTCGCGACCAAGCCGCCTGCGCGTCGATCGTCGCCGTATTTGGCCGCAATAAGACCGTTCGGCACCCGACCGCGCTCGACCCACGCTTCGAGGGCCAGGCGAACGTCGTGATTTGTGTCAGGTCGCAGCGCGGGGGCAACCCACGCCTGGCCGAAGGCATTGGGAGCGAGCCCGCCTTGGCAATGCTGCATTCCGGGGACGACGAAGAGACGAGCGAAATGGCGCGTTTGAGCTTCACCGAGCAACCGCGCTATCTTTCGATAATATGCAACGGCGGCACGTGGCGAGATCACGGCGTCAGCCGAGCCTACGTACAGGATAAGTTTCCCTCCGCGGCGCTCGAATCTTCCGAGGTCCGGGTCGTTTGGGTCCAGAATCTCCGTTAGTTGGTGACCGGCGACTGTTCGATTGGACGCTCGTTCGAAACTGCGCGCAGCATCGAAACGTTCAACTTGCCAGTCAGGCTGGCCGAGCATCAAATAGCGGAAAGCCTGCGTCGCGAACACGAGCTCGCTTGGCGCGCTGCGGTCGGGATTGAGGATCCACTGATCCCAGTTGCTTGGAACAGCGGCTCCGGTCGGCTCGAAGCCCATTGGGCCCGATTGGATGAGATCCAGCGAGGACGCCTGAGCCGGCGTGAGGCAATTGGAACGTTCCTTCCCGCGACAAACGAGGTTGCGGACATTCACTCTGCATGTACGCTCCAGAGCGGCGCTCCAATTGCAAGCAGCGACTGCCGCGCGTTGGATGGCGGGCAATTTGGTCGCCGGAATCCAGTTCTGCGGACTCTTGCGAAGCTGGTGCTGGATCGCAGCAAACTTCGCGAGCTGCTTTGTCCATTCGACGGCCGGCGATCCTGCGAGGATTCCATCCCAGTCGTCTGGATAACGCTCCGCCGCCATTAGCGCCTGCCGGCCACCGTTGGAGCAGCCAATGAAATAGCGCCGCCGTGCGGCTCGACCGTAATAGTCGCGGATCAGCAGGCGCGCTGTGTCCGCGGTGACCTTGATCGATCGATAGCCGTAATCGATGACCTTTTGTGGATGTCCGAGCGCCCAGCTGGCATCGAACTCGCTCGCTTTATGACCCGTATCGGTCATCGCCGCAGCATTGCCTCGGCGGATCTCGTTCGCGAGGGACGGGTGATCGATGTTCCCGGCGAAGCCGCCGTTGCCGAGTTGGACAAAGCGTCCATTCCACCCATCCGGCAGCCACAACTCGAAGCCGATCTGCGAATCTCTAGTCGGCCGAGCAACGCCTCTGACGCGGCATGAAGTCGGCAGTTCAAACCTGGTGCCGGGTCGCGGCTCGTAAGGCCCGGAGGAGACCTTATTTGCGGAAAGGATCTCTAAATTCGGATATCGCGTGTAAGCCAGGCGAGCGCATCGATCCGCCGCGGTTGCAACATTAGCGTTTAGGCTTTCGGTGGCCGGGCCGGTTGCAAGGACGGGAATAAAGATGCTTGCTAGCAGGCCGAGTCTCAAGCGGACTTTGCCTCCCATGCAAATGCAAACGCCGCCGAGCGCGGATCGACGCCCGCCAGCATCATGCCCTGACCGCGTGATTGGTGTTGCTCAGAGATGGGCTCATCTTCGGGATCGCGCACCTGAACCAGCCAGGTCGTGCGCGGCTCGTCGGACGTATTCAGTCCGGATCCATGCACGGTCAGATAGTTGAAAACCAGCAGGTCCCCGGCTTCCGCCTCGACAGGCGTTGCCTCTGAAAGCGGGAAGCGATCTGAGTCGACATGATGGTCCTGTCCAATCGCGGGAAGCGGGCCGAGCTTGTGTGATGCCGGGTAGACCCGGACGCAGCCCTTGATGTCGGGAGCGGCGTCGAGGTGGAGGATTGCCGCGGTCATCGAATTCCCGCGATGCGGGAAATAGCCATAGTCCTGGTGCATCGGGAACGGCGATCCGCGCTCGGGCGGCTTGATGAACATCTTGTTGTGATGGAGCTGGACGTTGGGGCCGATGAGGCTGGTGAAGACGCCCGTCAGCCGGGAATCGACGAGCAGCCGGCTGAAGGCCGCCGAACGAAACTGGACGTCGTGCGAATGTTCGAGCTTCGTGCCTTGGCCGCTCACGCTACTCCAGGTCGCGTTGGTCGGCCCCTGCCGCGCAGCGATGCCATGAACTTCGGCACGTAAAGCAGCAGCTTCAGCCGCAGTCATGAATTGTTTGATCAGCAGGAAGCCGTTCTCATCGTAGAGGCGGTGCTGATCGGCGGTGAGGCGGTACATACTCATCTTGAACTTCCCATTTCCTGATTGGGAGCGAGCCGGACATCGTCAAGCACGACTGGCGGCCTCGTGTCCGGTTTCGCGGTCTGGAACTCGACGTTGCGCAATGCGAGGCCATCGACGTGGCGAGCATATAGCCCTGACGCAGGCAACGGACCGAACATCGGCGCCTGCGGGTAATCGCCGGCTGCTTCGGGCACGATGATCGCTGCTCTTTTGCCACCGCCGGCCATAACGATCTGAATGTCGCTGAGGCTTACATTTTTGATTGGAGAATCGGGAAGGCCGGTGATCGATGAAGCGAGCGTCCCGCCGGTCGCGACGATGTTCGACAGCATGATGTTCGTCGCGCGCCCAGGGATGGGCACCTTCTGGCCGCGGCCGCGATTGCCGAGGCGCAGGAAAAAGGGCGTGGCCGCATCACGGATGACGACGTTCGATACAAGGATATTTTGAAGCACCGACCCATCGACCATGGAGATTGAAATGCCCGCCGTTGGCCGTCGGTATTGCCGCTCGGAACGGTAGATCAGGATATCCGTGAACAACACGTCGCCGATGTCGCCCAAGGTTTCCGTACCGATCTTGATCCCCTGATCATCAGTCGAACAGGTGAGGCCCGATACGATGACGTTGCGGGTCGGGGGAGCGGGCCGAGCTCCCCTCCGGCCAGTGGTCTTGAGCACAACGCAATCGTCACCCGCATCGATATTTGAATCGCGAATGGTGACGTCTTGGCTGGAGTCCACGTCGATGCCGTCGGTGTTGGGTCCTCGCGGATCGTTGACGATTCCCAGTCCGTTCATGCGGATACCGCGCGATTCCAACGGATGGACCGTCCATCCTGCGGCATTCCTGATCGTCACATTGTCGATGCGGATGTCGGCGCTGCCAACGAACTCGATCAAAGGTGACGGCCGCGGGCGGCGCGAGATGAACACCTTTTGCGGATCGCTGTCCCAATAAGTTCGGCCATTGCCGTCAATTGTGCCGCCGCCGTCGATGGTGATGTGACGGGCACCGGACGCCTGGACCAGATGATAAGGCCCGTTGCCCTTGTTCTGCGTCGAGCCATCGATTCCAATCAACCTGACGTCTTCTGGTGGATAGGGAGTGAAGTCCCTGATCCGCGGAGACGCCATGAGCACGGCCCCGGGTGCAATGCGAAGGGTAATACCATCCTTGAGCACAAGAGTGCCTGACACAAATGTGCCGCGCGGCAACAGGACGATGCCGCCGCCGGCTATCGCGCAGGCGTCGATGGCGCGCTGGATCGCCGAGGTTGCCAGCGTCTTCCCATCGGACCTGGCGCCGTAATGCGTGACGTCGCATCGCTCCGCGGCCGGAGCTTGCGCTGCGACCGAACTGGACAGCGCGAGGAGAGCGCCAAGAACAACCTGCTTCAGCGGTCTGCCCAGGCGAGCCAGATGGCCGCAGTCCATGAAAAATCATCGCCACCACTGCCCGAGCCGTCGATCGGGCTATAGGCCTCATAAAAGCCATTACGCTCCATTAGTGCGAGCGTGTCGCCTCGAACCTTGTCAGCACGCATCTGGTCGCCGGCTTCGTTCAGTCCGGTACCGATCATGTAATTGACGACGGCCCAGACGGGCCCTCGCCAGTAGCGAACCATCTGGAACCCGGGATCGGCGGGATCGAGGCTCGGCACCATATATTCGACCATTCCGGCAATCCGGTCGAAATGCCCACGCATCGCATCATCTCGGCGCTCGTCTTGCAAGCCGGCATAGAAGCTCAAGAATGAGGCGCTGGTGATGAAATTTGAAGAGCGTCTTGTCAGCACGTCGCGCGAGCACCAGGCCTGCACTTCATCATTCCAGAGCCAACCGATCCCGCGTTCGGCTAATTCGATCCAACTGCGGATCTCGGCTGCCTCGGCGCCTTTTCCGAGCTCGTCCGCGAGCCAGGCAAGATCGCGGTGGGCGCGGAGCAGAATCATGCTCATGCCGACATCGGCAACTCGGAACGGATTTTCGGCCGATATGCGCCCATGATCCCAGCCGGTCGCGCGGCCGAACTGAACGAGGGCGAGATAGCGGTCATATTCGAGCTTGGTTGGCCGCATCTTGGCGTCGAGGTGGCTGGTGTCGCGGCGGACATAATCGCCGACATTGGAAACATCGATCGGTTCCCCCGGCGCATCCCATTCCGGCGAATTGTCGCGCCCCGTTTCCCACGGGTGCGTCGCAACGACCACACCTCGGCGATCAGGATCGCGGTAATCGTGAAACCAGCGATGCCAGGCGAGCAATTTGGGAAACAGGATTTGGAGACGCTGGCGGTAGTCTTCAGCCGTCCCCGCGCCGGTGGCGCTTTCCCAGAGTTTTCTAACTACAGTCGCTGCGACCGGCGGCTGGGTGATCCCTGAAGTGACAGGATTCTTCCCCGTTGCCCAGACTGCCGGACCCGGAAAATAGCCGGGATCCTCCTTCCAGAAGACGATATGCGGGAGGAACCCGTCGTCCCATTGGGCGCTGAACAGCGTCTCGATCTCGGTCCAGGCGCGATTGCGATTGAACGCATCGAACCCGAGCGCAACGAAGGCCGAGTCCCAGTTCCACTGAAATGGATAAACGCGGCCGTTGGGCACCGTATAGCCGCCGCGATCATTCTTGCGGAGGATGTCGCACGCCGCCTGACGGTCAATGATCCCCATTGAGCTGATCTCTCCAGGACCGCTAGTCGACAGGCCGACCGCAGGCAACGGAAGCGATCGGCCTGTCGATCCCCGCTAAAACTTGTACGACGCTTGCACCCTCCAGCGCCTTGGAAGCACGGTCCGGCCGACGAAGAAGGCCTGGCCCGCATTCTGCAGAGTGCCGAGACGTGGCGAACCCTCAGTCACCGCCTGCGTGTCGAACAGATTGTAGATGTCGAACCCGAGCCGCAGGTCGCCCGCTCCGAGGTGATGGAAGGTGTAACCGGCATTCACGCGAATCACGTGGAAAGCCTTGAGCGGAATATTGTTGAGGTCGGACGTAAAGGTGCGCCCGGTATAGTCGTCCAGCACCGACGCATCGAACCCATGGGCGTTGTAGTAAAGGCCTGCATTCGCCATCCACTCGGGCTGGCGGACGAGCTGGTTGCCGACGCAATCCGTGCAGGCAGCGACCGGCGTATATTTCGTATAACGGTCGTGGTCGTAGGTAACGTTACCCTCAAACGAGAGGCCCGGCACGATCCGATAATGGATACTTCCCTCAAATCCGTAAGCTCGCGTCGCGACCTGGTTGACGACCTCGACGATGCCGCCGCCCGGCGGCCCGTTTAGTAGCTGCACATTCTGGCGGTTGGTGAGAGTTGTATAATAAGCGGCAAGAGATCCACTGAGCGGCCCGCCGGCATATTTAAAGCCGCCCTCTGCGAGCTTGATGATCTCGGGCTTGTAGGTTTGTACACCAGTGGTGTTAATCTGGACGCTGTTGAGCTGGGGCATGAAGAAGCCGCGCGACGCGTCCGCGAAGAGACTTAGGTTATCGGTAACCTTGTACAAAACGCTGCCGGCGACGGCCCAGCCGGTCGTGTGGACCTTGCCGTCGAGGAATACCTTATTGCCCCAGAGCACGGTCGAGATAAGCGGCGAAAGGTTGGGCGTGGTGTCCGTGACGACTGCCGCCGAGCCCTCGCGCCGGACACGACCATTGAGGGTTTCCACCCGGAAGCCGAGGTCGAACTCCCACCGACCCACGGAAGACTGGTCCGCACCATAAACGGCGTAGCGCTTCGCTTCAGCATAGTTGTTGGTGTACTGGAGGCCAGCGTCGAGCAAACCATTGCGCGTAACGATGGTCTGCGCTCCCGTGGCAATATTCGTAACGGTAAGGTTGACCAGATCCGGCGCGTTGTCGAAGTCGCCGAGATAGGAATAGCCGTAATTGATATCTGATGCGGCAGTACGGGCGGCGAAGCCACCGAGCGTGAAATTGTGCTTCCAGTCGCCGAACTGCAGCTCCTTAGTAATGTTGAGCTCTCCGGACACCGTGCTCAATGGCCGGATACGATCGATGACGCGGTCGGCCCAAAGGAGATAATTGGCGGGAACCGTCGCGCCATTGTTCGCGAACGTGAAGCTCGCGGTGTATTGCGCCGGGTTGTAGCCATAGGCTTGGAGGAAGGCAGCCTGCGTTGTCGGCAGGTTCTGCTTGTTGTCGCCGCCGGCGAACAGCGCAAACGTCGTGTAATAATGGCCGATGTTGCCATGAGCGTTCACACCCCAGCCGTTGCCAAGCTCGTCCGCAAGCTCAAAGCCGACCTGGCCGCCGCGGCTGTAGGCCCCATCACCGACCTTGGTGTGATATTCGCCGTCCGGCGTGTTGTAAGCGATATCCTCGAGCGCATCCGTCATGGTGGTGAAGATGGTGTCGCCGTTATTCCCCTTTGGCCGGCGATGCGTATCCCCGGTCAACGGGTAATCCGCGAAGAATTGCACCCGATCATCGATGTACTGACCGAAGACGGTGAAATGACCGCCATTCCACTCTTTCTTGAGGTTGCCGCGCACCTGAAATCCGCGGCTCGGCATGCCTGATTTCAACGGACCGTTGTCGTAGCGGTAGTAGCCGGACAGCGCATAAAAGACGCCGGCATTCGCATTGACTGCGCCGGACAGAGCGAAATCCCCGCGGGCCAGGCCGAGCTGGCCCGTCTCAAGGCGGACGTCACCGTGCGTTTCCGGTCCACCCGTCTTGTCGATGAAGTTGATGAGACCTCCGACCGAACCACCGCCGAAGAGGTTGGACACGCCGCCGTGCACGAACTCGAGACGTTCGACTCCGAGGTCCGGGCGATAATAGACATCGGGGGCCGACGAATTGAGTCCGATGCTCCCGATCACCGGGATGCCGTTGAATTCATAGGGCGTAAATTGATACTGGCCCCCGGAGGGAAGGCCGGCGACGAAGATGTTCGAGGCCACCTCGCCGCCGCCGCCTTCCGCCTTGAGCATCGGAATGGTGGTGAGGATATCCGCCGGGCTGCTGGTGTTGAGCAATTCGAGCCGCGCAGCGTCGATCCTCGTTGCCTGCATCGGGGTGTTGAGCTGACTTCGAGCGACGCTCGTGCCGGTGATGATGATCGCGTTGCCAGTCGAAGGTTCCGCGGGTGCGCCGCCGTTCGGCGACGATGGCGGCGGCGTGGGCACGGCGGGCACCGGCGCCTGTTGAGCCGACGCCGCGCTAGCGAGCAAGGTGGCTGCCGTCGAAAGCAGACCCAACCGAATCCATGCGGAATGTGACGAGAAAGTCATAACCCCCTCCTGATGGCGACACCTGATCGGCGTCACTGCCCTCGTCTGCTCCAGCTCACACCCACTCTCCCTGGGGCTTGTCGTTAGGCTGGTCATACGAGCGCTGACGGCTGAAGGTGCGCGGCGCCCGGTTGGCCGAGAAGTCACCAAGATTGGAACAAACCGTTGCAACAGCAGCAACAATGCGGTTAGTGGCGCCCCTAGGAGAAGCACTCAATGCTCGATCTCGGCGATCTCGTCATTTTCACCAAGGTTGTCGAGACCGAAAGCTTCACCAAAGCCGGCGACCTCCTCGGCTTTCCAAAATCGAAAATCAGCCGTCGTATTTCGCGTCTCGAAGAGCATCTCGGCTGCCAGCTCTTGCAACGTAGTACGCGCGCTGTGACAGTCACTCAGGACGGCGCTCTCTTCTTCGAATATTGCCTTCGGAGCCTCGGCGTATTGCGCGACGGTGAGCGCGCGTTGCAGACCTTGCACCGCAACCCGCAAGGGGTGGTGCGGATCGCAATACCCTATGTGCTGGGACATAATCTCGTCGGCCCCCTGCTCGCGGCATTCCTCGAGCTCTATCCCGATGTGCGGCTGGTCAGCGTGCTGAGCGACGATGGCGTTGGACTACTGCGCAATGGCTTCGACGTGGCCTTGACCGTCGGGCCGCTCGCAAGCTCGGGCCTCTTCGCAGCGAAGCTCGGCACCACTGAGTGCGGCGCATTCGGCTCTCCTGAATACTTCGAGCGCAAGGGAATGCCACAAAACTATGTGGAGCTTCCTCGCTTCGATCTGCTCGCCGCTGGAACGCACGACCGATCGCATAAATGGACGTTGCACCGGGGCGACGATTCTGTCTCGGTCGAGTTCAGTCCAAAACTGGTTTGCAACGATCTGACGCTTCTTCACCATTCGGTGATCTCGGGCCTCGGCATCGCCAACCTTCCAGCCTTCCTGTGCAAGCATGACTTGGTCGAAGGACGCCTGGTCGAAGTGCTCCCGGGGTGGCGCACCGAAGACATGAGCTTTTTCGCCTTGTTCGAAGATCCCAAGGCGGTTCCGGTGCGGGTGCGCACCCTGATCGACTTCCTGGTCGACCAATTCCGCCACAAGCTCTCGTGGGAAATCCACTAGGTTGCAATGGATGCAACACAGCGTTCCTTAAATCGTGACTAGGAGGCGCACGGTGTTCGGGGCAGCCTAGTGGCCATTCCGAGGGGGCATTCACGACAGCCAATGACGTCACGATCGACCCTGGCCGGTGCAAGCGACACGAGTGTTGCCGAACGCACAATGCTGCTGAAGCTTTTCGACACGGCGGTCGGGTCGGTATCGGCGGCGCGTGTCATGCCGCGCATTCTGCCTTCGCCTCAGCTCGGGAGGGTCGCATTGATCGCGGTCGGTAAGGCCGCCGCCGCCATGACCGAGATCGTGCTCGAACGGATGCGCCCGCAGCCCACTCCTATCCTCGTGGTCACACGTCACGGTCATGCGACAGACAAGCTGGCCGGCCGATCCGATATTGAGCTCGTAGAAGCCGGTCATCCCTATCCCGATGCGATGAGCATCCGCGCGGCCGAACGGGCGCTCGAGATCGCTGGCAGCCTCGAGGCGCAGGATCATCTCCTGGTGTTGCTTTCAGGAGGGGGATCTGCGCTCCTCGCCGCGCCCGCTGAAGGCATTACGCTTGCCGACAAGCAAGCGACCACGCGCGCGCTGCTCGAGTCCGGTGCCACCATCGCCGAGATCAACTGCGTCAGGAAGCATCTTTCGCGTATCAAGGGCGGAAGACTCGCGCTGGCGGCGGGCCCGGCAAAGGTCACGACCCTCATCATCTCCGATGTCCCGGGCGACGATCCTTCGTTTGTTTCTTCGGGACCTACGGTGCCGGACCATACGACCCTTCTCATGGCTCGCGAGATCCTCCGCAAATATGGAATCCCGACGCCGACCGCGGTGCTGAGGGCGCTCGAGGACCCCGCGAATGAGACTCCTCCGGCTGACAGCCTCGGCCTTGCGGGAGTCGAAACGATGGTGATTGCCCGGGCGCGCGATGCGCTTTGCGCCGCTGCCCGCGCCGCCTCGGAAGCAGGCTATGCAGTCACCGACCTTGGCGACCAGCTGCAAGCCGAAGCGCGTCATCTTGGCGCCAGCCATGCCGCACTTGCGCGTCGCTTATCGGTCGACGGCAAGCGACGGGCGATCATCTCCGGCGGTGAGACAACGGTGCACGTCCAGAACCCCCAAGGGCGCGGCGGCCGTAATCTCGAATATCTGCTCGGCCTCGCGATTGCGCTCGACGCAGCGCCGGGCATCTGCGCGCTTGCCTGCGACACCGACGGGATTGACGGCACCGAGGATGCCGCCGGAGCCATCGTGCTGGAGGACACCCTCGAGCGCGCCAACCGACTCGGACTCGACCCTGCCGAGCACCTTCGTACGAACACCGCATATGATTTTTTCGCCGCGCTCGGCGATCTGGTAGTCACGGGTCCGACGCGAACCAACGTGAATGATTTTCGGGTGATCCTGATCAACGGCGCCGCTTCTTCCGTCTAGCAGCCGGGGAAAAATGGAGAGGAGCGCAACGGCCATGGCTAGGCTTCCAACGGATCCCAGGAGGTATCCGTGGATCCTGATCGCGCTCCTTTGGCTCGTCGCGTTCCTCAACGCCGCCGACCGCAATATTCTGATCGCTGTACTTGCCCAGCTGAAGCCCGAGTTCGGACTCAGCAACAGCCAGCTTGCACTGCTCGGCAGCGTCTTCTTCTGGGTCTACGCGGTCGGTGCGTTCGTCGCCGGACGCATCGGCGACAGCGTCCGGCGTACACGTGTCATCCTTTACGGTCTGATCTTCTGGAGCCTGGCCACCGGCACCTCCGCACTAGCGACCGGCTTTACGCTGCTGCTCACCATGCGCGGTTTCGTGGCCGTGGGTGAATCGGCATACTATCCTACGGCAACGGCGCTCATCGGCGATTGGCACAAGCCGGAAATGCGCAGCCGCGCGTTGTCGATCCATCAGACGGCAGTTTTCGCCGGCGCCGGCCTCGGCGCAGTGGCCACGGGCTATATCGCCGAGCGTCTGAGCTGGCATGCGCCGTTCCTAATCTTTGCCAGTGTTGGGCTGCTGCACGCGCTGGTCCTCTCGCGCATGCTCAAGGATGCACCAGTCCGCCACACGGCAGCAGGGGCCGACAAACCGGCCGAGCCGATCGGCATCGTCCTTCGAATTCCACCTGCGGTGCTCCTGTGCCTGATCTTCGCGCTGGCAACGGGGGCCTCGACGGGGGTCACGTTCTGGGCTCCCTTCTACGTCAACAAGGAGCTGGGAATGAATCTCGCCGACTCCGCCTGGGTGGGTGCCGCCACGATCAACACCGCGGGGTTCGTGTCCGTGCCGCTCGGGGGCCTGCTCGCCGACACACTGGCCAAAAGGACGCCGATAGGACGCTTCGCGACGCTTGCGATCGGCCTCGGACTCGCCGCGCTTCTGCTACTTCCGCTACTTGAGGTCCGGACCGCTCTTGGGATCGGCATGGTGCTTGTCGCGACGAGCGTCGCCAAAGGTCTCTTCGACGGGTGTATCTATGCCGCGATGCACGATGTCGTCCCACCGCATGCCCGGGCAACGGCGGTTGGAATGATGACGATGATCGGGTTTTTCGGCGCTGGGCTGACGCCGCTGATGGTCGCCAAGATCGGCGATGCCTTCGGAATGCGTGCGGGGATCGTGGCAATGGCCGGTCTCTATTTCACGGCGGTAATCATACTGATCGCCATGCGCGGGACGACACGACGCGCCATACTCGCCAATGCACGGGAGGTGCATGCTTGAGCAACGCCTGCGCCTTGATTCTGAATGCTCCTCGTGAGCTCGCATTCGAGCCGATCGAAGAGCGGGCGTTGGCGTCTGACGAGGTCCGCATTAGAACGCTCTTTTCGGGCATCAGCGCCGGCACTGAGCTGTCGCAATATCGCGGCACCAATCCGTTCATGCATCGACAGTGGGACGAAGCGTCTCGCTTGTTCGTGGAAGCCGAGGCGCCGAGCTGGCCTTATCCGGTACGCAACCTGGGGTACGAGGAAACCGGCGTGATCGTCGAGGTCGGCAGCGAGGTCTCGGCCGTCCAGATCGGACAGCTCATTTTCGGAACCTGGGGACACCGCACCCATCATATCGCCCACGAGAATTACGCGCTCGAGCGGGTGCTGCCCAACGGCGCCGACGCCCGGACTGCTATCTTCTCGCACATTGGCGCGGTCGCCCTGAACGGCGTTCATGACGCGCAAATCCGCATTGGTGACACAGTCGCCGTGTTCGGTCTCGGCGTTCCTGGCCAGATCGTGGTGCAGGCAGCATGTGCCTCCGGCGCCCGCGTGATCGCCGTCGATCCGGACGAAGGACGCCGCACAATCGCGATGCGGCACGGCGCGTCCGAAGCACTTTCCCCCGACGGCGCCGCCGAGCACATCAAGTCATTGACGGCCGGTCGCGGCGCCGATTGCTGCATCGAGGTTTCGGGGGCGCCCCCGGCCCTTGCAGAAGCGATCCGGGCGGTTGCCTACTCCGCACGCGTTGTCGCCATGGGCTTTTTTCAGGGCGAAGTCGCTGGCCTCAGGCTCGGCGAGGAATTCCATCATAACCGCGTGCAGCTGATCTGCTCACAGATTTCAGGCGTCGCACCCGAAGCAAGTTATCGTTGGTCCAAGCCGCGGCTGTGGCGCACGGCGGTCGAGCTTCAGCATGAGGGCATTCTCAACCTCATTCCGCTGATCACCCATGTCGCGCCGTTCTCAAGCGCACCCCACCTTTTCGCGCGCCTCGACGCTGGAGAGCCGGGCCTGCTCCAGGCGATGCTCGACTTTGGAGCCGCTGGTTGAGAAAGCTGCGCGTCGCTATGCTGGGTTGTGGCGGCATTGCCGGCCGCCACGCCAAAGCCGTCGCAACGCTCGGTGACCGAATGGAGCTGGTCGCCTGCGTTGGCCGCAATGTTGAACGCACCGCATCCTTCGCATCCGAGCATGGCGGCGAGCCATTCATCGATCTCGACAGGATGGTCGACGCGCAGGCACCCGATCTCGTAGTCGCCACGCTTCCGCCTTACGTGCGTGGCGGCGAGATCGAACATGTCGCAACTCGCGGCATTCACCTGCTCGTCGAAAAGCCAATCGCGCTCGATATGAACACAGCCGATCGGATGGTGGAGGCAGTTGGAGCCGCAAACGTCGTTGCGGCAATTGGTTTCATGTATCGTTTCGGCGATGCCGTGCGCCGCTGGCGCGAGCTCGATACCGGGCCGGTTGGCTTTTATGTCGGGGGTTATTACTGCAATGCGCTCCACGCTCCTTGGTGGCGCGAGCGCGCGTTGTCGGGCGGTCAGCTCCTGGAGCAGGCGATCCACCAGATCGACCTCATTCGTCACCTCGTCGGCGAGCCCGACAGCGTCTATGCGCGCTATGCCAATCTCTTCCACTACACGGTACCCGATTATGACGTGGAAGATGTGTCGGCTACCGTCTTCGGCTGGGATGATGGCCGTATCGCGAGCCTCAGCGCGTCGAACATCGCCATCCCGGGTGTCTGGCACAAGGACTGGGCAGTGATGGCTGAGCGCATGACCGGCCGTTTTGCGAGCTGGAACGATGCTGTGCTCACTCGCACCGACGGTGAGGTCGAGAGCGAGACTGTTGCCGGTGACACAGATCCATTCGTTGCGCAGCTTGCGGACATTGCAGCCGCAATCGCAGAACAGCGCCATCCCTATGTACCGCTGGCGGAGGGCGCAGCGTCGTTGCGCTTGGCGCTTGCGGCGTGCCGGTCCGCCCAGGAAAGGCGCGAGATACGGCTAAGCGATGTGGCCTGATCTCGGACGCCGCGGCATTGCGTTCGGTGCCATAGAGCCCCTGATAGATGGCGCGGTCCCCCCGATCGCCAAGTACGAACGCCAGGAGAGATGGTTGCTGTGGCGTCTCCAGGATGGCGGCGCGGTCCGGCTGACTGTGGAACTCGGCGAGAATATCAAGCGAATTCAAGTTGCGCTTGAAGAGACGGGAATTGCGCCGCTGAGCCTCGGTTTCCGTGTCTCGGCTAGCGGCGTTCGATCCTATCTTCGGAATGGCTACCAAAGCTGGGACGGAAGTTTCTTCGTGCCGCCCGGGACGGAAGCGGGCAACGGTCCCGAAGGTAAGGCTCCAACGCTTGGCTTTGCGATGACCGCGCTCCTTCCCGAGCGCGGTTCGGGTGCGCTCGTCATCGGGTTTGAGCGGCACGATCGGTTCCAAACGCGATTCCAGTTCGGCGGCACGTCCGAGAACGTGATGATCGACGTTGAGACCCTGCTGGATTGCACTGGGACCCAGACCGGCGAAACCCTGCTCTTGTTCGATGCGGACGATGTCGAAGAGGCGTTGCGCAGCTGGTCGAGTTTTGTCGCATCGGCTTCGCCCTTGCCGCCGCGACTGCCTGCGCGGCGCATCACCGGCTGGTGCTCGTGGTACAGCCTCTACGCCGCGATTGATGAGGGACTGATCCTCGAACATTTGCGCGCAGCCGCCAGCTTCCGCGACGCACGCGGCGTTCCGCTCGAAGTGTTTCAGATCGACGACGGCTTCACGCCTGAAATGGGCGACTGGCTCGACGTCAAGCCGCAATTCCCGCGCGGGATGGCGCCGCTGCTCGCGCAAATTGGGGAAGCTGGGTTCCGGCCGGGCTTATGGATTGCGCCGTTCATGGTCGGCAACCGCAGCAGGCTATTTGCGGAGCACCCGGATTGGGTCGTCAAGGACCGCGAGACCGGCACGCCGCTGGTACAGATGCGTTTCTACGGTGAGTTCCGATGGCATAAGCGCAGCGAAGAATATTACATACTCGACATCACTCACCCGGGCGCCGAATCCTTTATCCGGACGGTCTTCCGAACCTGGGCTCGGGAGTGGGGCGCGCGCTACTTCAAGACTGACTTCATGTATTTCGGTGCTGAGTACGGGCCAGACCGCGTTCAATGGCATAAGCCGGGGCTTTCACGGATCGCAATCTGGCGGCGCATGGCCGCTCTTATCAGGGAGGAAATCGGCGACGATGCCCTTTGGCTCGGGTGCGGAAGCCCATTGTGGGGATCGGTTGGTTACGTCGATGCCGTTAGGATCGGACGCGACATAGGCGTTGAGTGGGACGGGGAATATTCAGTCGAGAGTTTACTTAGAGATCAGCTGACGAGGAACCACGCGTCGCATGTGCTATGGCAGGCGGATCCCGACTGCATTCTTCTGAGACAGAACTTCCATTTCTTGAGCGATAAGGAAGTCAGGTCGCTTGCGCTGTTCGCCGGACTGTCCGGAGGCGTTCTCATGACGAGTGACAAGCTGGACGAGTTGCCGGACGAGCGGGCGGAGCTTTTCGAACGTTTGCTGAAGCTGGAGGTGACCGGATGCAGATTTCCGAATCTCGGCGACCACGCCGTCGTCATTGAGCAAGTGGTAGAGCTCGCCGACGGCGCGTCCTTTCGAAACATCTTCAACACGAGCAATCTCAAGGCAGCCGTTCCCGGCTTGGGTGAGCTCAGCGGTCACAGATCGCTGTTAGTGGGCCCGGACGTTGTACAGACCTCAGAGTGCGCACGGGATCGGACCTGAGGTCTCCTCCAAGAGTCGAACGCGGCCGGCATTCGGCGCCGCTGGTAACGTCTGCTTTCGACCCATTGCGGACATTAGGCAGCAGCGCGTGTTGCCGGTCCCATGACTTTGAATGGGCCGAGGCCTTGTGGCTCCCAAGTGTCCTCGTAGGCGCTTGGCTCAAATCCAGCCGGTCTTACAAAAATCACCGGCGGATTATCTTCGCCTAGGAACGCGGCCACATCCACAACTCGATAAAATCGGTCTGGCGAGAGCCACAGAAGGTCTAACGCCTCATCGACCGCGATAGGCCGTTCTGGATTGGGCTTGCCGTGAAACTCCACGACTGGTTCGCCCAAGCTGCCGGTCACGCCCGCTTGTTCAAGCGCTCGTCGGATAGCCTCCTGAAACAGAGGCGCAAAGCCGCTTTTGTCCATTGCCAGACGGTACGCGCCCTAGCGTCCGCTTTCCACCCAAAGCTGACGTTGGCGTCAACCTGATAGCGTCGCGTGCCAGTAGCGAGCTGCATAAAACAGAATGAAGATCGAAGGGATCGCGTAGTCGAGCCAACGCCGTCGAAAGATCATCAGTAGCGGGAAGAGCAGCAGCGGCGCTAGGACTCGGGCCCAGTCAATTGGACCTGCGCCGGTAAGACCATCGGCGCTCGTAGCGCCAAAGACGATCCACCAAATGAAAAACAGGCAGTGATAAGCGGTGAACAGCCCCCAGAAGTAACGTCGCCGTGCTTCGTAGAAGGCGCAGAGATCGAAATCGTCGGTCGGATCATCGGGCAGGCAGGATGCTGCCAGGAGCACCAGCAGCAACATCTGGACGAACTGGCCCAGGTAGACCGGAAATGTCAGAGCCACAGCGATGTTGCGCAGCGTCCACTCGGCGAACCACAAGCGCACGCACTCGAAGACGACAAGCGCGGCAGCCATGAGCAAACGGCCGTCCCAACGGATCGTTCGTGCTCTGACCGCGAGCTTGTGAAAGCTGAAGGTGATGTCGGCGAGAGCCAGCCCCATCAGGATCGTCAGCAATCCCAGGGCATAATCAAATCCATTCACCGAATGCCTCCCCTGCCTGCAGAGGCTACAGCATGGATTTCCCAGAGCAACTGGACGTCTGCTTTCCACCCATTGCAGACATTCGCGTAAGCTGTAGCAAGTCAGGCGTCGGGACACGCAGTCGCCATCGAAGCGGGGAGCGCGAGATGTCTTTGCAGGAAACCAACGGGCTGGTGCAGATCGGCGCAAACCTCGCTGTGTTGGCGTCGGTGCTGTTCCTTGCCGTGCAGGCTCGCCTTGGCATCCAGATGCTGAAGGATACCGCCCAACGCAATCA
>Ga0105238_10002837_pt1 | contig 17289 bp, 14 predicted proteins | sample KBSC34metaG_FD_81526 | JGI IMG/M metagenome (GOLD analysis project Ga0105238, IMG submission 81526) | Corn rhizosphere microbial communities from Kellogg Biological Station, Michigan, USA - KBS C3-4 metaG | ecosystem: Host-associated > Plants > Roots > Rhizosphere > Soil | place: Michigan, USA... | reverse complement strand
GTCTGGATTCGGCGCTTGAGCTTCGAGCCCTTCGCCTTCGCCTCGCGAACCTTGGCGTTGAAGCTCGGCAGCGCGCGAACGCCGAGGTTCGCCATCTTGCGATAGCGTTCCTCCATCTGCTCGACGGTCCATTTGAGCGCCCGGATCGCCTTGCCCGGCTCGGTGACGACCGGCGCCAACAGGTGCGGGATGTTATCGTACATGCTCAGTTCGAGCATCTTCGGATCGATCATGATCAGCTTCACCTGGTCCGGGCCGTACCGGTACAGGAGCGACAAGATCATGCAGTTGAGCCCGACGGATTTGCCCGATCCGGTCGTACCCGCGACGAGCAGGTGCGGCATCGGCGCCAGGTCGGCGATCACGGGATCCCCGGCGATATTCTTCCCGAGGATCAGCGGAAGCGACATGTTCTGATCCTCGAACGCCTGGCTGGCGATCAGCTCGGAAAGCGAAACCATTTCGCGCTTCGGATTGGGAAGCTCGATCCCGATCACACTCCGTCCTGGAATCGTCGCCACCCGGGCGGAGAGCGCGGACATGTTGCGTGCTACGTCGTCCGCCAGCGCGATCACCCGGCTCGCCTTGATGCCGCTCGCCGGTTCGAGCTCGTACATGGTGACGACGGGACCGGGACGCACCTCGATGATCTCGCCGCGGACGTTAAAATCCTCGAGCACGGATTCGAGCAGGCGCGCATTGCGCTCCAGGCCAGCGCGATCCACCTGCTGTCGCCCTTCCTTCGGCGGTGCCGCGAGCAAGTCGACTGTCGGCAGCTGGTAATTGTCGCCTAGCGCAAGGCTTGTCTGTGCGACCGGCCTGCGGTCTTTCGTCCGTCCGGTCGCAATGATCGGCTTCGCCCGCTCAGCGACTGCAACGGTCGGGCGCGACTTGGGCGGCGCGGGAAAGGCGCGCTCTTCCTCGATTTCTGTCGCCCTCGGTGCAGCGCGGCGCTCGAGCGGACGGCGGCGCAAAAGACGCGTAAACCAGTCACGCTCGTCATGCGTTAGGCCGATTGCGACATAGCCAAACCACAAGCCGGCTACGGCAAGAAGCAGAAGGACGGCGAGTCGCGCAGGTCCCGCGATCTCGGGGTTGGCGATGAGTCCGAACGCGAGGTCGAGAGCGTGCGCTGTCGCAAGGCCGAATGCGCCGCCCCATCCTCCGGGCAGCCCCGAAACCGCTGATGCGCTCGTCAGCCCCAGCGCGGTACCGAGCAGGATCGATCCGGCGGCAGCAATCAATAGTCCGCGACCGATGCGCCCTGCGGCCTCGAGCCGAATCATTCGGAGACCGGCGGCGGCGATTACCGGCGCGAACAGCGCCGATCCCATTCCGAACAGCAGCAGCAGCGCGTCGCTGAAATAGGCGCCAGGGCGTCCGAGCCAGTTCGTCGGCGGACCGCCGGCGGCTGTGCTCAATGACGGATCGGTCGGGTTATGGGTGGCGAGCGCGATCGCCGCTGCAATGCTGAGTACGACCAGCGCTGCGCCGCTCACGCGAACCGCAAAGCGGCGCACGGCAGTCCCGAGCGCCTCCCTCCAATCGGGGGCCAGGTCGCGCTTGGACGCGCGAGTTGCAACCGTCGCCATGTCCCACCCCACCAAATACTGGCCTAAGAATCCCCCACACGGACTCCGCGGTCAAGCGAAGTCGTGGCGTCGTTGCGACGAACGGGGTAGGGCGCGGTCATGGACCGTGCGGACGTGATCATCTTCGGCGGCGGCCTGGTCGGGCTGACACTCGCGTCGGCGCTCGATTCGAGCGGCCTTTCGGTCATCACCGTCGATCCCGCCGACCCCGCGCCGCGAAGCGAGTCTGCGTTCGATGGCCGCACCAGCGCCGTCTCATCGAGCTCGATGCGCATGCTCACGACGATCGGCGCCGCCGACCATCTTGCCGCGCCTGGCTGCCCGATCTGGCGGATTGCAGTTGCAGACGGCCTTGCTCCCGGGGCTCTGCATTTCGATCCGGAGGACCAGGAGCCGCTGGGCTTCATGCACGAGAACCGGCACCTCCGCACTGCGCTCCAGGCCCGCGCCGAGACCGGAAAGAACATCTGGCTCCTGTGGAAATCGCGCGTCACGGATGTGGATCGAGGAGCGACCGGCGTGGTTGTCGCGCTTGAGGACGGCCGCAGGCTCCACGCGCCGCTGCTGGTCGCCGCGGACGGCCGCAATTCCCGCACCCGCGAGGCCGCCGGGATCAACGTTGCTCATTGGAAATATGATCACCAGGCGATCGTCTCGGTCCTCCGCCACGAGCGGCCGCACGAGCATGTCGCTTACGAGATCTTCTATCCGACAGGGCCGTTCGCGCTACTTCCGATGAATGACGATGACGCCGGCCATCGATCCGCGATCGTCTGGTCGGTGCCCGAAGAGGACGCGGCCGGTTGGCTCTCGCTGAGCGACCAGGATTTCGCCGCCGAAGCGGAAGTTGCGATGGGCAGCTTCCTCGGCAAGGTCGCGATGCTGGCGCCGCGCTCATCGTTTCCGCTCGGCTTCCACCACGCAGCGCAGATGACCGCCGAGCGGCTGGCGCTGGTCGGCGATGCCGCCCACGCCATCCACCCGATCGCCGGCCAGGGCCTGAACCTCGGCTTTCGTGATGTCGCGGCGCTGGCCGAAGTGCTGGTCGAAGGCGCGCGCCTGGGACTCGATCTCGGCGACAAGCAACTGCTCGACCGCTATCAGCGCTGGCGCTCGCTCGATGCGCTTTCGGTCGCCTTTGCGACGGACACGCTGACCCGAATCTATGGCATTCCTGGCAAGACGGCATCGGCGGTGCGACGCTTTGGAATGGAAGTTGTCGGCCGCATTTCTCCGCTCCGTAATCGGCTGATGGCCGAAGCGCGAGGAACCAGCGGCGAGCTTCCGCTGCTGCTGCGCGGCTTGCCGATCTGATTATTGGAGCGTCGGCTCGACCTGAGCTCCGCCCGTCACCGCCGCGCGTTGGAATTGCATCAGCTGGACTAGCAGATCGGCGCGCCCTTCGAGCGACGGCTGCTCCAACAAAGCCTGCTTGGCGCCGACATCGAACGGAGCGACTTGCGCGATCGCATTGACGAGCATCTCGTCGTCCAGCCGGTTAACCGCATTCCAATCGACCGCGAGCCCCATCGCGTCACCTAGCCTTCGTGCTTCGCGCTCGACCTCCGCGCGCTGGACGAGGGCCAACGCGGGTGGCTCCTCATCGTCGAAGGCCGAAATATCGACTTCCGCGCAGCGATAAGGCGTGTCGGCGTCGTTTTCGCTCAGCAGCCGGAACCGGTTCGAGCCCAACAGAACGATGTTGAACCGCCCGTCGTCGAGTTCCTCGACGCTGACAACCTCGCCGACGCAGCCAACCGCGTAGAGGAGCGCCTTATTGTCGTCGTCAATCCGGTGCGGCTGGATCATCGCGATGCGTCCGGGGCCGTCGACCGCGTCGCGCACCATCTCACGATAGCGCGGCTCGAAGATGTGCAGCGGAAGCTGCGAGCGTGGGAAGAGAATCGCGCCGGGAAGCGGAAAGAGCGGAACTCGTAGCGTCCGGCTCATGTGAAGAGGACGGCGGAGAGGCGGCGGCGCTGGGTGCCCGACCATGGATCCTCCAGCCCCTGCGCTTCGAGCAGCTGAAGGAAGCGCTTGCGCGCCGCACCTTCGTTCCACTCGCGGTCACGGCGGATGATTTCGAGCAGGGCGTCTGCGGCCATATCGCGATCACCAGAAGCCATCTTCGCCGAGGCCAGCTCGAATCGCGCTTCATGGTCATCAGGGTTCGCCGCCACGCGCTTCTCGAGTACGCTCGTGTCAGCGGCAGGCGCCGCAGACGCGACCTCCAACGCCGCCCGGGCGCGCGCGATCTCCGGCTTTTTTGACTGCTCATCCGACACGCTGTCGAGCAGCGTCCGTGCTTCGGTCACCTCACTCCCGGCGATAAGCGCCCGTGCCAAACCGCCGATTACCGCAGCGTCGTCCGGCGCCATTTCTTGAACCTGGCGGAAAATGTTGACCGCCCGCGGTGCGTCGCCCTCGGCCAACACCTGCTCGCCCATCGCTATCAGCGGCTCGATCTCGGCCTGCGGCGTTGCGCCCTCGGGCTCGATCTTCAGTTGCGCGAGCAGCTGGTCTAGCACCTTCTTGAGCTGGCTCTCGGTTCGATAATTGGTGAGGTCGGCGACCGGCTGGCCGCGGTAGATCGCATAGACTGTCGGGATTGACTGGATCCGGAACTGCGCGGCGATCAGCTTGTCCTTGTCGACGTCGATCTTGGCGAGCCTGACGCCCTTGTCCGAATAATCCTCGGCAAGCTTGTCGAGGATCGGCGAAAGCTGCTTGCAGGGTCCGCACCAGTCGGCCCAGAAATCGAGCAGGACAAGCGCGGTCATCGACGGCTGGATGACGTCGGCCTCGAACCGCTCGATCGATTCGCGTTCGGCTTCGGTGAGACCCAGGGTCGCCACGGCGGTTACGCACTCCTTCTGTCGGAGCGTCCATATGGGCCGCTGTAATGCCTGCCACAAGCTTCGGCTGAGGCCTTGCGGCGGCGCGTCGGGCCATGCTAGGCGCGCGCCTCACCTCCCGCCGGGCAAGCTCCGGCGTCAGCTCAGAGCGGGCGTAGCTCAGGGGTAGAGCACAACCTTGCCAAGGTTGGGGTCGAGGGTTCGAATCCCTTCGCCCGCTCCAAAGTCGCGAGCCCTCACGGGATGTTTCGATTTTGGAACGCACGCGCGAAGGGGGAGATGAGAGCGTCCGTGAGGGCGCGCGAGCGGTGCGCAAGCGTCGAGGAGAAGATTTTTTGCCGGCCCAGATACGCATGCGCCGGGCCGCCGCTCTTCTTATCGTTCTTGTCGGGCTTGCGCTGCGGCTTCACAACATCGGCTTCGGCCTGCCGAGCCTCTACGATCCCGACGAGCCGATCTTCATGGTCATCGCCGCCAAGCTCCTCAGCGCGAGGACTCTTAATCCGGGATGGTTCGGCCACCCCGGGACCACTACGATATACTTGATCGCGCTGATCGACGCCGGCGTCTACGGCGTCGGAGTCGCGCTCGGCCATTATTCGAGCGTCGCTCAATTCGTTCACGCCGCTTATGCGGACCCCGGACTGCTCTTTCTTCCGGCGAGGGTCGCCATGGCGCTGATGGGGGGCTGCTGCGTCGCGCTCACTTATTTTATCGGGCGGCGCGCGTGGGGCACGGGCGCTGGACTGATCGCCGCTCTCCTGCTCGCGTTCAACGCGCTTCACATCGCCTGGTCGCAGGTGATCCGGACGGACGTGCATGCGAGTCTCTTCATGCTTGCCGCTGTCCTTTTCGCGATGCGCTTTGCCGATGGGCGAAGATTCCGCGACTGCATCATCTCGAGCCTTCTCGTCGGCTTCGCGATTGCAACCAAATGGCCCGCGATCACCGCGCTGGCCGCAGTGCTCGGAGCGATCGCCTATCTCGTTCACGAAGGCGCCGCCGGTCGCTGGATGGCTGCGAAATGGGCCACGGCGAGCATCGCGGTCACGCTCGCGGGGCTGTTCATCGCCTCGCCGTTCATCTTCCTCGATTATCCCACCGTGCTTTCGAATCTTTCCGGCGAAGCGCGTCCCTTCCACCTCGGCCATACCGGCGGCGGATTCGGCTCGAACCTGGTCTCCTACGTGCAACACGAGATGATCGGCTCGATGGGATGGATCGGATTTGCATTCGCGATCGTGGGCGTGGGCGCGATCATCGCGAGGCGCGGCGCGGCGCGTTTCGTAATCTTTCCGCCGGCCTTGGCCTTCCTCGCCGTCATTTGCGGCCAGAAGCTCGTCTGGTCGCGCTGGCTTATCCCCGAGCTGCCGTTTCTTTGCCTGTTCGCCGCAATCGGGATCGCCTGGGCCGCCGAGCGGATGAGCGGCCGCTGGCCACTCCTCCGCGAGCCGCTCTTGATCGGGCTGCTCGGCGGCGTGGCCTTCCTCCCGACCGCCGCGGGTGCGCTCGGCCAAGCGAGGGAACGGGGCCATGATACACGCCGGATGGCGGCCGACTGGATCGTTCGCCACGCGGCGCCAGGCAGCACCATAGCGCTCGAACACCTCGAGCTTCGACTGCGCGACCAGCCTTATCGATTCCTGTTTCCGATGGGCAGTGCCGGATGTCTCGACGGCAAGGACCTGCTTCGAAGCGGTGTTCATTACGATGAACTCGACCGCTTGCGACACGGCAGTTCGATTGTGGATTTGGGGAGCGTGTCGCCGCGGAGGGCCGACACTTGCCGCGCAGATTATGTCATTCTCAGCTACTACGATTCATATCTGACGGAGCGCGCGCGGTTTCCGCGGGAGCTGGCAACTTATGCGGCGATCCTGAGTGGCGGGCACACTGTCGCCTTGTTCCGCCCCGAGCCAGGCCGGATTGGCGGCCCGATAGTCCGGATCGTGGCCGTGCCACGGAACCAATCCCGATGATTTTCGGCAACAATTTCGCTGGAACAGCGGTAGCGGCCTGCTAGAAAGACGTGTCGGGGCTCGGCATTACGCGACAAGCGAACCTGGTTTCAGGCCGCCTGCAGCTGGCCTCATCCAGCTTTGGTCAGATTTTGGGAGGCCGCTGAATGCGGGCAGTAATTCTTGCAGGTGGATTGGGGACCAGACTCGGAGAGGAAACCTCCGTTCGACCGAAGCCGATGGTCGAGATCGGCGGAATGCCGATCCTGTGGCACATCATGAAAATCTATTCTGCCGCCGGCATCACGGATTTCGTGATCTGCCTCGGCTACAAGGGCTATCTGATCAAGGAATTCTTCGCCAACTATTACCTGCACACGGACGACGTCACGATCGATCTCCAGCGCGGCGCCATCGACGTCCATCACAAGCGCAGCGAACCGTGGCGGATCACTCTTGTGGATACGGGCCCGGCGACGATGACTGGCGGGCGCCTCAAGGCTGTCGCCGACTATATCCCCGCCGGCGAGCCTTTCTGCTTCACCTACGGCGACGGGGTCGCCGCTATCGACATCGGCAAGCTGGTTGCCTTCCACGAAGGTCACGGACGCAAGGCGACGGTCACCGCCGTCGCTCCCCCGGGCCGGTTCGGAGCGCTGGAGTTCGATGGCGATTCTGTCCGCGGGTTCCGCGAGAAGCCCGCGGGTGATGGCGGCCTGATCAATGGCGGGTTCTTTGTCCTCGACCCGGCCGTGCTCGACCACATCGACGGCCCCGAAATTTCATGGGAGCAGGAGCCGCTCGAGCGGCTCGCCGCCGAGGGCGAGCTCGTCGCCTACCGGCACTCGGGTTTCTGGCAGCCGATGGATACGCTCCGCGACAAGCTGTACCTCGAAGAATTGTGGGAACAGGGAGCGCCGTGGAAGTGCTGGTGAATCCTGCACTTTGGCGAGGCCGCAGGGTCCTCGTCACCGGGCACACGGGTTTCAAGGGCGGTTGGCTCAGCCTGTGGCTGCACCGGCTCGGCGCCGAGGTCGCGGGGCTCTCCTTGCCTCCGCCGACCGATCCGAGCTTCTTCGAGCAGACCCGGCTCGATGAGCTCGTCGGCCATCATCTCGGCGACATTCGCGATTTTGGCACCGTCGAGCGGGTCATGGAAGACGTCAGACCCGAGATCGTGTTCCATCTCGCCGCCCAGCCCCTGGTTCGCTATTCCTATAACCATCCGGTCGAAACTTACGCGACCAATATCATGGGCACGGTTCATGTGCTCGAGGCCGCGCGGCAGGCGGGTGGGGTCAAGGCCGTCGTCTGCATCACAACCGACAAGTGCTACGAGAATCGAGAATGGGTCTGGCCCTATCGGGAAAGCGATCCGATGGGCGGCTACGATCCGTACAGCAGCAGCAAGGGCGCGGCCGAGCTGGTGATCTCCGGCTACCGACGGTCTTATCCGGAAGGGCCGGGGCTCGCGTCGGTCCGCGCCGGCAACGTCATCGGCGGCGGCGACTGGGCACTCGACCGTCTCGTGCCGGACATCGTCCGCGCGATGCTGCGCGGTGAGCCGGTTCAGGTCCGCCACCCGGGCTCGATCCGGCCGTGGCAACATGTGCTCGAAGCGCTTGGCGGTTATCTCGTCATCGCCGAGCGTTTGATTGAGGGCGATGACCGGGTCGCCACCGCATTCAATTTCGGACCCACCGACGACGACACTCAGCCCGTCAGCTGGGTTGTCGAACACATGCTTCAGGCGTGGGGCGGCGGCGAATGGGTCAAGCCGGAAGGCCCTCAACCACACGAGGCGACCCTCCTTCGGCTCGATTGTAGCAAGGCCCGCGCCGAGCTCGGCTGGCGTCCGCGCCTGCGGCTTGAAGAGGCGCTCGACAAGGTCGTCGAATGGCACAAGTCGGTCGCTGATGGCGGCGACGCGCGGGCGATCAGTCTCGCGCAGATCGACGATTATCAGTCACGAGATTAGGCCGGGAATCGCGCTCGTGCAGCCTCGAACGCTTGCCATATCGCATCTTCCGACGCGGCAATCCGGGGAAGTGTCGCCCGTTCGAGCCTAGCATCGGCATCGAGCAGGATTGGCTTATATTCGCGGGAATTGTGCTTCTTGTCGCTTTGCCAGTAGGCGAAGAATTGGTCCCGATCGACTTCGCCAAGTCGTTGCCCGAGGTCGGGAAGCGCCGCGAGGATTCCCAAGAGGTTGCTGGATAAGGCCTCCGCTCGCGGATGGCTGCCAAGCGCAGGGTGGACCTTGGCGCTGAATGCAGCTGCCGCGAGACAGCCGACGCCAACGGCGACCCCGTGTGTCACGCCGTAGCTGGTGCAGCTTTCGAGCGCATGGCCGAAGCTGTGTCCGAAATTGAGCAGCAGCCGTTCATTTTGATCGAACTCGTCGATCTCGACGAACCATTGCTTCGCCCCGAGACTGAGTTCGATCGTTCGCTCGACATCACGCGCATCGAGCGCGACGTAATCGGCAAAACATTGCTCGCCGCGCGCGAAGCAAATCTTTGCGGCCTCGCATTTGCCGGCCGCTATATGCTCCGGCGGCAAGGTTTCGACCGCCCTCACCGGAATAATGATCTCATCGGGCGGGCAGAAGGATCCAACGAGGTTCTTGAACGCGCCGACGTTGATCGAGCTCTTGCCACCGATGCAGCTGTCGACCATCGCAAGCAAGGTCGTCGGAAGCAGCGTCCATTTTACGCCGCGCATGTAGACAGTCGCGATGAAGCCGGCGATATCCTGAACCACACCGCCGCCGAGCGCGACGATGCGCCCGTTGCGCGCCAGCGCTTGCTTGCGGCACTGCTCAATCAGCGGCCCAACCGCCTGGAACTCCTTCGCTTCCTCGGTCGCGTCGATGAAGATGACGGACCGATCCAGGCCCTCAAGCTCTCCGCGAAAGAAAGAGTCGGCGAGGATCAGCGAGCCATCGCACGCTGCAACGGCCTCGCGGACCGATGCGTCAGTGATCCGTACTGGGTGGCTGCCGCTGGACGACCGGATTTCAAACAAGTCGCGCATTCTGGAACCCTAGGTCGACGGCGACAAACTGGCCGGTGATGCTGGTGTTCGCGGGCGAACAAAGAAAGGCGACCAGCGCCGCGACGTCGCCCAAGGCGGGCAGACGGTTGAACTTCGTCATCCCCGCGAGGTTGCTTATTTGCTCCGCGGAGAGGTTCTGACGCGTCATTGGTGTGTCGAGCGCGCCCGGAAGAACGGCGTTCACAAGAATTCCCCGCTCGCCAAGGTCAGTGGCGGTCGACTGCACCAGCCCCTGCAGGGCAGCCTTCGAAATCATGTAGGAGAGCTTGTTGGGCCGCGCGACATTCTGCCAGACCGAGCTGATTACGCACAACCTTGCACCAGGCGCGATCCGATCAGACGTCAAGAGCGCGTGCAGGCTTTCGAGCACAAAGGTCACGTTCGCGTCGTAGATCGCGCGGTGCCGCTCCAGGTCGAATTCGAGGATGCTGTCGCCAAGGTTGGCGCCTTGGGCCCAGACCGCGGCGTCGAACTGCCATTCTCCCGGGAGTGCAAGTTTGTTCGCCAGTGGATCGTAGGCGGCGATCCCGTTGCCGCCCTGGCGGGAGGTCGCCGTCACGTCGAAACCTTGAGCGCGCAGCGCTTCAGCGCATGCCGCTCCGATCTGTCCGCTTCCGCCGAAGACCAGGGCCGCCGGCATCACGCGCTGGCGATCGTCATGATGTTGCCGAGCCTAAGGCCGAGTACGGTCTTGGGGAGCGGCATTCGTTCCAGCTTGAGGCCCGCGGTATACGCGGCTTGCCGCACCATGAAGCTCAGTGGAAAATAGTTCTTGCTGCCGTGCACCTCGACCTTGTCGTAGCCAGCAGTCTTCAGCAGCTGGGTGATCGACTCCGGATTGTATAGCTCCGGATGCTGGAGGCAGAAGGGCGGCCAGCGCGTCCCCATGACCGAACGCAGCAGGGAGCGCTCGTTGTGCGTGACGATCGCGATCCGGCCACCGGGCTTCAGCTTCTTTCGGATCTGCTCGAGCATCGCCTTGGGGTCGAGCAAATGGTCCAGCACATGGATCATCAAGGCTAGGGCAACCGAGCCGTCGGGCACCGCCGACAGGTCGTCCATGTCCTCGGAAATCGTGAAGGGCTTGCCCCTGGTCGCGGCGCCCAGCTCGGCATGGACCGACTTGTTGGGCTCGAACAGGTAGAAATGCTCGAAGCGCGGGTCCTTCGAAGCGTGGCTCACGATATAGCCGACGTCGGGCCCGATTTCGAGGAAGTTGCCCGAGACCTTCAGCCCCTCGGTCGCTTCCTCGAAATAAACGCGCTGGGTCGCCTCGATCGCATCGGTTGGCACCGCGTCCATGTTCGGCGCCATCGCCGAATAAAGCTCACCGAGCTGGGCCTGGTCGAAGAACACCGGGGCGTAAAGCAGCCCGCACTGGCCGCAGCGGTCGTAGGTGAAGAACACCTTCTCCTGAAAAAGGCCGCGCCAGTAAGGCTTGAGCTGCTCCATGCTGAGCGATTCAGCCGGCGTCGCGCTGGATTTCTCCGCGGTACCGCCGTTCGCGCCGCAAGCCGGGCAATTGCGGGTCAGAAAACTCGTTACTGCGTTCACTTCGCACCCCTGAACGTGACTTTGCTGTGCCAGAAATAGCTGGTGATCATGATCAGCGCGCTAAACATCAGCTGCGCGATGATCGGGGACAAGTGCGCGAACTCGACCAGCGCCGGAAGCGCGATCCAGTTGGCGGCGTAATTGACCCCGTAAAACGAGAGGAAGGCGGTCAGCTCGCGCGCAAAGCCACCGCGCGTCTGGAACACGCCCAGCTTGTAGCTCGAATAAGCGAAGGCGAGGCTCACTGCCTGCGCGATCAGCAAGCCGACCATGTAATGAACGCGCAGCCACGGCACGGTCCAGAGAAGCACCGGGTAAATGGCGAGCCCGAAGAGAGTGTTGAGCCCGGCCGCGACGAGATAGCGGAACGGGCGTCGCCCGCTCGCATCCCTCATGCGGTCAGTCAGAGAAATCTGCACCGGCCGGCTCACTCGTCCACCAGGTCGATGCGCATGTTCTCGCGTAGCACTTCGCGCGGCAGGAACGGCGACAAATCCTCGAGCGGCGGCGAGGTGATGCGGCCGTCGGGATGCTGCTTGGCGCCGAGCTTGGGCGCGAACGGCACCGCCTCGTCGATGAAGATCTCGCACATGGTCGGCCCGTCGGCCGCAAGGGCCGAGCGGATCGCGTCCCCAAGCTCTTCGTGCCGCTCGGCACGGCTGTAGGTGAAGCCGAACGCCTCGGCGACTTTGCGGAACTCGGGAAAAGTCACGTTGCTCTTCGGCCCGCCGCCAACCTCGACTCCGTTGAAGAAGTTGCGGTGAGTCTGGAAAATCGAGACGTAGCCATTGTTGTTGAGAAGGAAGACCTTCACCGGGAAGCCGTAGCCGGCAATGGTCTGCAGCTCCTGGATGTTCATCATGATGCTGCCATCGCCGCAGATACAGATTACGCGCTTTCCAGGGCGCGCAGCGGAGATGCCGACCGAGGCCGGCAGGTCGTAGCCCATCGTTGCGCAACCGGAATTGGTCCACAGCCGCTGACCGCGCTTCAGCTCAGCGGTCTGGAAGCTCACGACGCAGGCGCTGCCGTTGCCAGTGACGATCACATCGTCCTCGGCGAGCTCGTTGAACAAAGCTTCGACCGCGACATAGGGGTGGCACGGCTCGTGGTCTCGATATTCGGGCAGGACGACCGGGAACTTCGGCCCCCGCTCCTTCGCCCAGGCGAGCCACTCGCGCTGCTTTTCCGTCGGGCCTTCGGGTGCGGCCGCGATCAGCGCCGGGATGATGTCCTTGAGGTCGGCGCAGACCGGCAGGTCCGCCTTTACCGTTGGCTTTTGGAGCTCGACCGGGTCGACGTCGATCCAGGCCTTGAAGGCCTCGCGCGCGAAGCTCTGCCAGTTGTAGCTGATCTGGCGGATGTTGAGCCGGCTGCCGAGAACCAGAAGGAAGTCGGCGCTCTGCGTCACCATGTTGCCGCCGCGGTCGCCGATCGTGCCAGGCCGCCCGCAATAGAGCGGGTGATCGTTCCAGATGACGTCGTGCGCGTTCCATCCGGTGACGACCGGGATGCCGAGCTTGTCGACCAGCTTCAGGAACTCAGCGTGCGCGCCGCTGATGCGGACGCCGCCGCCGGCGAACACCACCGGCCGTTCCGAGGAGCGCAGCCGCTCGATAATCGCGGCGGCCGCCGCGGCGACGTCGGTCTTCTTCCATGGCTCATCGAGCTCGGCCGGATCGAAACCCGGACCGAGCTGATCGGGATCGATCTTCGCGGCCTGGACGTCGAGCGGGATGTCGAGCCACACTGGCCCTGGCCGCCCGGCTTGCGCGAGATAGATCGCCTTTTCGAGATGATAGCGGATGGTCTTCGGATCGGTGACCATTGCCGCATACTTGGTGATCGGGGTGACGATCGGCTCGATGTCAAGCTCCTGGTCGCCGAGCTGGCGGAGCGGCAGGCCGGTGAAGCGAACCGTCGTTTCATTCTTCACCTGGCCAGAGATAACCAGCATCGGGATGGAATCGACGTAGGCCCCATAGACGCCGGTGATCGCGTTGGTCCCGCCAGGACCCGAGGTCACATTTACGAGCGCCATGCGTTGGGTCAGCCGGGCATAGGCCTCTGCGGCCATCGCCAGCGCCTGCTCATGGTGGCAGAAGGTCGTCGTGATCTCAGGGTGCGTGCCGATTGAATGATTGAGGTGCATGGCACCGCCGCCCGTCAGCATGAACGCATCGCTGATCCCGTGCGCGACAAGCTGGTCCGCAACCCAATGCGACAACTTAACTCCGGTCATTCGCTCCATCCGTTCCACTGCGCGGTCCGGACGATCGCCTCATCGAGGCCGACCGTCTGCGCGACTCCCAGTTCCGTCCTGACCCTTTCAGTCGAAGGGACATAGCGGCCCGGGTTCCAGCCGGGGTCCTCCCGCCCGAGGATCTCGAAGCCCGGCGCGTTCAGCAGCCGCGCTACACGTTCGGCAAGCTCCGCGATTGACACCGATTCCTCGGACCCGACATTGTAGATCGCTCCGGCCGGCGCACGCAGCAGGATCGTCCACAGCCACGCGGCGAGGTCCGCGGCATAAAGGTAGGATCGAACCGCCTTTCCGGCGCCTTCGACTATGATCGTCTTGCCGGCCATTGCATCGCGAATGAAGTTCCCGGCGGCGAAGTGGATGTCGAGCGACAACAGTGGCCCGAGAAGCGCGAAGATTCGGGCGTTGACGATGTCGAGGCCGTGCTGACGCGCATAGATGGTGCACAACATCTCCGCCGCGCGCTTCCCCTCGCCGTAGGCAGAGCGATGCGTCGTCAGATCAGGCGCGCCGGCATAGGTCTCGGGAACATGTGTCAGTTGCCACGGCTGGGCGCCATACACGGCGCCCGACGAGAAGAAGAAAAAGCGCTTTGCCTTGCAGGCGACGGCCAAATCGAGCGCTCGCCGAGTGCCTTCGACGATCGTCTCGAACATCTTGAGTGGGTCGTTGTCGTTGAGGTCGGCACTGGCATCGGTCGCCGCGTGAAGCACGTAATCGTAGCGCGCGCTGGAAGGGTCGAACGCCAGCACGTCTCCGCGGACGAAACGGAAGCCTTTCGCTGCGGCAAGCTCCGGCTCGCGGCGAGCGAAAGCGTCCGCGTCGCGCGTCAGAACGTCGATCGTCACCCCGAGTCTGTGGCGGCGGTCGGCATCGGCCAAAGCATGCAGCATCCAGCGACCAATGAACCCGGTGCCGCCCGTCATGAAGATGCGCTTGCCCGCCAGCGTCGGCCAGTCGGCGGAGAGCGCCGCGCAGACCATGTCAAGATCGCTTGCGACCGCCAGGCGCATGCATTCAGCCATGATAACCGGAGATGCTTGGTGCCTTGGAAATGGGGCTTGCGGACGCGACTTCCGGCAGAGTCAGTCCGTGGGTCGGTCGTCCCAGCTTCGCGGCGCGATACAGGTCTTCCAATGTATCGAAGGCAAAAGTCCAAAGGATAATCAGAAAAAATAGAGGGCGGACAAAGGAGCCCAGCGGCACCGCATAGATCGATTCGACTTCCTTGCCGCTCAACCAAGAGAGTCTGGAATATCTGAAAATCTCAGCAATGTTGTAGTCGGTAGAAATGCTGATGAGATAGGCGCTTAATACACAACAAGCATTAGCAAAGTTTCGTTTCTCATCCATGAACACCAGAAATACGATCAAGGTTATCGCGTACCCGCCAGGGTTTTGGACGACAAACGACTGCATGAGGATAAACAACACTGTTCTGTTAAGGGTGACAGCGCGCGGATATAGCCATGCGCCGACGACGCATGAAATGGCTACCGTTCGAGAAACGAAGAGCTCGTCTCTTATAACGACGTTCAATATATCCACCCACCGTGATTCCGCAAAATCGCGGATGGGGAATTGTAAGGCGTCGAAGGATAAAAACGGCTTGTACGTCGTGGAAAACAATAATTCGTCCCAAGGCGTCCCCAAACGCACACTGAACCAATTTTGCAGGTTCGAAATTAGCTCGAACGGACTGCCTGCTCCGACAATGAAGTACGAGCCCAGATAAATGCCCAGGGCCGCAATACCGCAGAGCTCGAACAATCGCCATCGACGTTGAATGGCGAATGCAAAAACCGGGAATAAAAGGTAGACCTTCATGTTCACCAGGAAGCCGGACACGATCGCGACCATTCCTCGTGACTTGACCAGATTTCCATAGACGAGGACGAACCCGATGTACGCCAGCATGATGAGCTGGCCTCGCTCAAGTCCGAATAGCAGCGGCGCTCCGAGCGCGATCGCGATCGTTCGATACGGTGCGGTCGCTCGATCGCGCTTCCAAAATGCGATCGCCGATACGACGCAGCTGCCCAGGTACATTGAAAGAATGACGACGATCCCGAACGGATCGCATGCGCGAACATCCTGCATCAAGAATGCGTAGCAGCGGGGGTCGCTAAGATGGCCGGTGATGACCAACGACAACGGCAAGTAGATCGTTCGCCAGACGGAATAGGCACCGGCGTTATGCGCCCAGTAGGCGGTATTGTACCAATCCATGAACGTGTCGCTGACATCGAACACGAAGGGCGCGGGCAGGTAACCAATCCTATGAAAGGTCACTGCCAGATTGATGAATCCGGCAACCACCGCAGCGAATCCCAGCAGTTCATACCAGGCAGGAAGGCGATAATGACGCGTCCCGCTCACTGGGGTTGGTCCACTCGGACACGGTTGATGCTTCGCTCCGATGGGAGATTCCGTCCCTCCGGGAAATTTACGCGTTCCTCTTCGATCACCAAGGGCACATTGCGGCTTCGCTCGGCGAGCAGACGCACCTGGTCGCCCACAAGGCCCAGACACAGCAAGAGAATCGAGAACAGGCCAACCACAACGGTCAGGATGAGCAGCGCAGGCGAATAGCCGTGGAGGAGGAATCGCAGCAGCGTGGCCCCGGCCAGCACTACCGCAAACATGCACAGATAGATCGCGAAGATCAGCTGAAGGCGAAGCAGCCCTTTGGCCGACCCGCCGACCCCCGATAGCGCGAAGTTGAGCAAGGCCCCGTAATTGTTGCTGCTCTTGCCGCCCGCTCGCACCGGACGGTCATACGGGATCACCGCCAGGCGGTAGCCGCTTTCGATCAGCATGCCCCGGAAGAAGGGTTCCGGCTCTTTCCACGACGCCAGCGTGTCGACCACTTTGCGATCGAACAGTCCGAAGCCTGTGGCGCCAGGGATCAGCGGATAGTCGCCGAAGCGCCGGAAAAAAGCGTAGCCGAAGCGCCGGAGCGTGCCGAGCAACAGGCTCGTCCTCTCCCTTCTGCGCTGGCCAAGGACAATCTGCGCGCCCGCCCGCCACTGCCCCACGAATTGCCCAATCATGGCCGGGGGATCCTGGAAATCGCAGCACATCGCGATCACTGCCCGACCGCTGGCCTGGTAGATGGCATAAGTCGGCGAGCGCATCTGGCCATAATTGCGATTGTTGAAGATCGCGCGGACGCGCGGGTCGCGCTCGCAAAGCTCGCGCAGCAGCTCGCGCGTCCGATCCGTCGAGTGATTGTCGATGAAGATGATTTCGTGGGTTGAGACGTGCCGCTCGGCCTCGGCGGTCACCGCCTCGTACATTGCAACGATGTTCGCTTCCTCGTTGTAGCAAGGGATGGCAAACGAGAGCTCGGGTATCGCCACGCCCGCCGTCTGCCGGCCGCCTTGCCTGCTCATCGGACCGGTTGGTCGGACTCGGAGTGCTCGACCGTCATCGGCGCCCGCCGGAAAAGCCCGGTTGCGGGTGCATACCATTCAGTAAACAAGGCAAGCAGCACGATCCCGGCGAACAGCGCGATAGCCCAGATATTGTACTGCCGGTTTGCAACAATGTGAGCGGGATCAATCGTTTGAATGTAAGAGGCGCTCTCGGCTGCCAGTTCTTCTACCGCAACTTGCTCGGCGGATCGCTCGTAGACATCGTAAATCGCCTGCTGGAATCGCAGATCGCGGTAAAGTGACAGATATTTTAGATCGATTAGGCTCAGACCGGCGACATTCGGCCCCGCTGATCCGGTCGCTGGCGTAGCGCTGCGATCGATCTGCGCCCGAATTCCTGCGATGTCGCTACGAAGTGCAGCAAGTTCCTGGCTCTCCGGCCCGCGAAACTCGCTCATGGTCTGGAGCTCAACCTGTTTGGCCTGCAACTGAGCCTGAAGGTTTGCCCGCTGCGAGAGCGCGGATCCGAGCTGCTGTTCCGGTTCGGCGAGGTGGTTGACGCGGCGGAACTCAGCTAGCGCGGCTTCAGCCCTTCCGACGCGGGCCGAAGCGTTGCTGAACCTCCGGGCGACG
>Ga0105238_10002834_pt1 | contig 17304 bp, 15 predicted proteins | sample KBSC34metaG_FD_81526 | JGI IMG/M metagenome (GOLD analysis project Ga0105238, IMG submission 81526) | Corn rhizosphere microbial communities from Kellogg Biological Station, Michigan, USA - KBS C3-4 metaG | ecosystem: Host-associated > Plants > Roots > Rhizosphere > Soil | place: Michigan, USA... | reverse complement strand
GTCGAGCCCCAGATTCGCGTAGATGGTGACGACCCCGGGGGCGCGCGCAGCGTAGAGCGCCTCCGGGTCGAACGCCGTGCCCGGCCGCCGAGCCGGAGACGGGACCGTGCCGGACGGTGCCGAAGCGGCGCTCGTCTCGACGATCGTCGTCGTGCTCCCGCCGACACCGGCGACCGACCCGACGAGGAGCGCCACCACGGCGCCGATCGCGGCGGCAGCGACGGCAAGCCCCACGGCTGCCTTGCGACCCATGCCGGCCACCGTAGCAACGGCCATTGCGTTTCCACGTGAAAACGACGGCGTGGTTCAGCCCGTTTTCACGTGGAAACGGCGAGTTCGCCGGCCGGGACCGTCGCCGCCGGCAGCGAGAGCGTGAACGTCGTCCGCCCCGCCGCTCCGCTGAGCTCCACGGTGCCGCCCATCCGCTCGGCAAGCTGGCGTGCGATCGCAAGACCGAGGCCGCTGCCCGAGGCATGCGGGCCCTCGATGCGATAGAAGCGGTCGAAGACACGCTCGGCGTGCTCGCGCGGAATCCCGGGCCCGTCGTCGGAGACGGCGAGTTCCGCCCGACCCCCGTGCAGGGCCGTCGTCAGGACGATCTCCGTACCCGGAGGCGTGTGCGTGAGCGCGTTGACCGCGAGCGAGCGGCCGATCTGCAGGACGCGCTCCTCGTCCGCGAGCGCCCACGCGCGATCGTCGGTCTCCAGCAGCAAGCTGTGACCGGTCGACTCGGCGAGCGGGGTCAGCTCGTCGACGAGCGTCCGCGCGGCGTCCGCGAGGACGACCTCCTCCTGCTCGACGCGGAATCGTCCGGCGTCCATCCGCGAGAGGTCGAGCAGGTCGGCCGCAAGCTTCGTCAGCCGGTCGACCTGCTCGCGCGTGGTGACGAGGAAGCCCGCCCGCGTGTCCTCGTCGAGATCCTCGTCCGCCATCAGCTCGAGGAACCCGGCAAGTGAGAAAAGCGGGGTGCGGAGCTCGTGCGAGGCGTTCGCGACGAACTCCTTCCGGGCCGTGTCGAGCTGCGCGAGCTGGACGCGCATCCGCTCGAAGGCGGCAGCGAGCTCGCCGAGCTCGTCGTCGCCGAGATCGACCACGGGCTCGTCGAACTCACCCTGCGCGATCCGGTTCGCGGCACGCTCGAGGCGTCGGATGCGGCGCGCGTGGAGCGTCGCCGCCGCGCTGCCGAGGATCGCTGCGATTGCGAGCGCGACACCCGTCGCGTAGAGCATCCGCCGCTTCACGACACGCACCGTCGCGAGCTGGTCCTCGATCGGCGTCGAGAGGAGCAGGACGTTGCCCGACACGAGAGGCACCGCGATCTCGGCAAACGGCCTACCGCGGCGCTCGACACGTCCGCGGGTGATGCGCGAGTCCTGGGCGGTGTCGAGGCCGACCGTGTCGTCGCTGATCTGCCCGGCGGTCGCGGCGGAGTCGGCGAGCGTCCGGAGCGACAGGGGCTCCGGCCCGAAGACCTGGTAGACGACGACCCGCGCGTTCACCAGGAGCGAGGCCGCGTCGACGAAGGTGTCGACGGCCAGCGGGTCGTTGAAGTCGCCGCGCGCGTCCGCCCGGGTATACGAGTACGCGGTCGCCTCCGCGTCGCTCTGGAGCTCGTCGAGGCGCTCCGCGACGAGTCGCCGCTCGAGCGACGGCACGACCATCAGATATGCACCGCCGAGCGCGCCGCCCACGATCAGGAGCAGCGCGACCGCCAACGTCGTGCGAATCCCGCCCGGGAGGCTCATCCCACCGAGGCGCCGTCGCGGAACCGGTACCCGGCGCCGCGCACAGTGAGGATCAGCTCGGGCTCTCGAGCATCGCGCTCGATCTTCTCGCGCAGGTGCCGGACGTGCACGTCGATCGTCCGCGGCTCGCGGTAGTCCGCGCTTCCCCGGATGCGCTCGAGCAGCTGCCGCCGGCTGAAGACGATGCCGGGCTCGCTCGCCAGGAGCGCGAGGAGCTCGAACTCGACGAAGGTGAGCTGGATCGGCACGCCGCGCACCTCCACGGTACGGCGCGGGAGGTCGATGACGACGTCGCCGCGGTCGACGACCTCGTCGCGGCGACTCGCGTGGTGCGGTGTCGCGGCGCGGCGCAGGAGCGCGCGCACGCGGCTGCGGAACTCCCGGATCGAGAAGGGCTTCGTGATGTAGTCGTCGGCGCCGAGCTCGAGCCCGAGCACCTTGTCGAGCTCGTCGTCGCGCGCGGTGAGCATGATGATCGGCACCGTGCTCTCCGAGCGAAGACGGCGGCAGACCTCGAGTCCGTCGACTTTTGGCAGCATGATGTCGAGGACGACGAGGTCGACCGTCTCCTCGCCGAAACGTCGCAGCGCTTCGTCGCCGTCGCGCGCCTGGACGACCCGATACCCGTCCCGCTCGAGCGGGTAGGTAAGCAGCGACTGGATCGCGTCCTCGTCGTCGACGAGCAGGATGGTCGAGGACGGATCCGGCATCTGTGGTTGACGCGCCCCCAACGCGGACGTGCGGGCCTGCTCGGCCCTACTATAGCCCCCTGCATGGAGCCCGCCCGCCTCGGGACGAGCAAGCGGAGGTCGCGGCGCGGCTCGATCGAACGGCCCGTCGACCTCCGGCTCGCCCGCAACCTTGCGGCCTTCCTGGCGCTCCCGTTGCTGCTGGTGGTGTTCACGATGGCGCGCACGGGGCCGCTGCCCGCCCCCGATCTGCCGCCGGCGTTCGACGGCGCGACCGCTGCGGCGCTGACCGTCGAGCTGGCCGGCGACAACGCGAACCGCGTTCCCGGGTCCCCGGGGGCCGCCACCGCGGCGCAGTGGTACCGCGACAAGCTGGCGCTCTACGGGCTCGCAGTCCGCGAGGACGCCTGGCGCGAGGACGTCGCGGGTCTCGGCCGCGTCGAGCTCCGCAATTTGGCGACCGTCGTCCCCGGGACGCTCGACGAGACGATCGTCCTCGTTGCGCATAGAGACAACAACGGCCTCAGCGCTGGCGCGAACTCGGACGCAAGCGGCACCGCCGCCCTCGTCGAGCTGGCGCGCGCGTACGCGACGGCGGGGACGACGGAGTCAGCGCGAACGCCGCTGCACACGCTCGTCTTCCTCTCGGCGGACGGAGGTGCGTACGGATCGCTCGGCGTCACGCGGTTCACGCAGCACTCGCCGCTCGCCCGCAGGGCCGTCGCGCTGGTCTCGCTCGACGGGATCGCCGGGAGTGCCGGGCCGCGGCTCGAGATCGGCGGGCTCGATGCGCATTCTCCGCCGCCGGCGCTCGTCCGAACGGCCGACGCGCGCGTAAGTGTCGAGAGCGGGAACGCGCCGACGCACCCCGGCGTGCTCGACCAGGTCGTCTCGCTCGGGCTTCCCTTCGGCTTCGGCGCGCAGGCTCCGGCGCTCGGCGGCGGGATCCCGGCGGTGCGGATCACGACCGCGCCGGACGGTGGGACGCCGCCCGGCGGCGACGAGATCGCCGAGCTCGACCGCACGAGGCTGACGCAGCTTGGCCGAGCGTCGGAGACGCTGCTCACCTCGCTCGATGCGGCGGTCGAGCTGCCGACGACGACCAGCGGCGCGATCTATCTCGGCGAGCGCGCCGTCCGCGGCTGGGCGTTCGAGCTGCTGCTCCTGGTCGCGGTCGTGCCGTTCGGCGGGGCGGCCCTCGACCTCCTCTCCCGCTGCCGCCGGCGTCGTCTCGCGCTCGCGCCCGCCGGACGCGCGTTGCGCCGGCGCTTCGGGCTCTGGCTCGTCTTCGTCGTGCTGCTCGGTCTCGCGGCTCTGGCCGGTGCGCTGCCGGTCTCGCCGCAGCTCCCACCGCCGCCGGACCAGCCGCCCGTCGACCGCTGGCCTGTCGGCGCGATCGCACTCGGCCTGATCGCGGCGGCGCTCGTCTGGCTCCGTGCGCGCGCTCGCCTGATCCCGCGTGCTCGCGCACGGCCCGAGGAGGATCTCGCCGCGTACGCGGTCGCGTTCGTCGCGCTCCTCGCGATCGCCGCCTGGACGGCGCTCGTCTCCCCGTACACCCTCGTCTTCCTGCTGCCGTCGCTCTACGCCTGGCTCGTACTGCCACAGCTCCGGCGAGGACCCGGCTGGCTCACGGACGTGACCTTCGGGATCGGCCTCTCCGGGCCGGTGCTCGCGGTCGTGGTCCTCGCAAAGCAGCTCGACCTCGGCCTGCGCGCGCCGCTCTACGCCGCGTCGCTTCTCACGACCGGCGTCGTCCCGTGGGGCGCGACGGTCGCGCTCGCCGCGTGGGCCGCTGTCGCGAGCTTCGTCGGCGCGATCGCCGCCGGTCGCTACACGGCGCCGAGCGGCAGGTAGCGGGCCGACGAGCCTGCGGCAAGCTCGCCATCGCCGCGCGGGACATGGACGATCGCGTCCGCAGACGCGGCGCGCACGATCATGTGCGAGTCCTGGCCCTCGATCGGCTGGAGCACCGCACCCGCCTCGGACACCTCCACGCGCGCCCGCTGGAAGTCGTCGCGGTGCGGGTTCCGGCGGGCGGGCGCGCCCAGGACGCCGAGTCGGAACGGCGGCGTCGGATCGAGCGACCCCTGTAACGCTTTCAGGGCCGGGACGACGAAGAGCAGCGCGCCGACGAGGGACGACACGGGGTTGCCCGGCAGCCCGAAGACGAGAGTGCGACCCCGGGTGGCGAACGAGATCGGCTTGCCGGGGCGCATCGCGACGCGCCAGAAGACCTCCTCTGCACCGAGCTCCGCGAGCGTCCCCCGGACGAGATCGTGCGGGCCGACCGACACGCCGCCGGAGGTGACGAGAACGTCCGCATCGAGGCCGCGCTCGAACGCTGCCCGGTGCGCGGACGCATCGTCCGAGGCGGTCTCGTGTGGGGCAACCTCGGCGCCAGTGGAACGAAACACGGCCGCCAGCATCACACCGTTCGACTCGTAGATCTCGCCGTCGCCGAGCGTCTCGCCAGGCGGGCGGAGCTCCGTGCCCGTCGTGACGACGGCGACGCTGGGTCGCGCTCCGCAGAGCGGCCGCGCAACGCCTGCGGCTGCGAGCGCCGCGATGCGCGACGGCGAGAGTGTCGTGCCCGCCCGGACGACGGGGTCGCCTGCTCGAACGTCGCCGCCGAGGGGCCGAACGTTCGCGCCCGGCTCGGCCGCGGCCGGCACCTGCACGGCGCCGTCGCGTTCCGTGACGAGCTCGATCGGGACCACGGCGTCCGCTCCCTCGGGGACGACCCCGCCGGTTGCGATTCCCATTGCCTCACCGGCGAGGAGCGCCCGCGGAGCAGGCTTGCCCGCGGCGACGTGCGCGACGACGGGGAACGTTCCCGGCGTGTCCGCAGCCCGGAGAGCGAACCCGTCCATCGCCGAGCTCGGAAAGCGCGGCAGGTCGACGACGGCACGGGCATCCTCCGCGAGCACGCGCCATGCAGCCTTCTCGAGCGGGACGGGCTCACCCGGGAGCGGCGCCGCGCGCGCGAGGACCTGCGCGAGGGCGTCCTCGACGGAGACGGGCTCGGCCACGGCGCTGACGGTACACACGGGGTACGCTCGGGCGCGTGATCTCTGTCGTCGTCCCCGTCCGTGACGAGGAGCTCACCGTCGAGCGGCTCTATGACGAGCTCGCCCAGGCGCTGGCGGAGCGCGGCGACCCGTGGGAGGTCGTCTTCGTCGACGACGGCTCCCGCGACGGAACGCACGCTGCGCTCGTCCGGCTGCATGCGAGCGCGCCGAACATCCGGGTCGTCCGGCTCCGCCGGAACGTCGGGAAGGCAGCTGCGCTCGATGCGGGGTTCCGCGAGGTCGAGGGCGACGTCGTCGTCACGATCGACGGCGACCTGCAGGACGACCCCGCCGAGATCCCACGGCTGCTCGCGAAGCTCGACGAGGGGTACGACCTCGTCACGGGGTGGAAGACCCACCGCTCGGACCCGTTCGCGCGGCGTGTGCTCTCGCGGGTCTTCAACACGGTGACGGGCCGGCTCTCAGGCGTCCGCCTGCACGACATGAACTGCGGCCTGAAGGCGTTCCGGGTGGACGTCGCCCGCGAGCTCGACCTCTACGGCGAGCTCCACCGGTTCATCCCCGTGCTCGCGCACGACCTCGGCTTCCGGGTCACGGAGCTCGGGGTCAACCACCGCCCGCGCGAGCACGGTCGCAGCCGCTACGGCATGGAGCGGTACGCGCGCGGGTTCCTCGACCTGCTGACCGTCACGTTCATGAGCCGCTACCGCCACCGGCCGCTCCACCTCTTCGGCGGGCTGGGGCTGCTCCTCGGGACGATCGGGACAGGGATCCTCGTCTACCTGACGATCGAGAAGATCGGCGGTGAGTCGATCGGCAAGCGGCCGCTGCTCCTGCTCGGCGTGCTCCTCGTCGTGGTCGGGATCCAGTTCTTCTCGCTCGGCCTGCTCTCCGAGCTGGTCACGAGCCAGCACCGCGAGCGGCTGCGCGCGCTCGACGACCGACGCTCGCGGCTCGTGGACGAGATCCTGCGGTAGCGGGTGAAGGCGCTCTACTTCGGGACGTACGACCGCTCGTCCCCCCGCAACACGCAGGTCGTCTCGTGCCTGCGGCGCGCGGGGGTGACCGTGGTCGAACGCCACCGGGAGGTCTGGGGACGCCACAACTGGTCGCTCGGACTGGGTCAGATGGCGCGGATGGCCCGCGCCGAGGGCTCGCTCGCAAGGCGGAGAGACGACGACGCCGACGTCGTCGTGGTCGGCTACCCGGGGCACTTCGACATGCCCGCGGCGAAGCGCACGGCGCGCGGGCGGCCGGTCGTCTTCAACCCTCTGGTCTCCCTCCACGACACGCTCGTCGGAGACCGCGCGCGCTTCCGGCACCGCTCGCCCGCCGCGGGGATTCTCCGGGCGGTGGACAACGGCGCCTTCAGGAGCGCCGACCTCGTCGTCGCCGACACGGAGGCGCACGCCGCGTTCTTCCGGCAGGCGTTCGGCCTGCGCGAGGAGCGGGTGGGCGTTGCGCTCGTGGGCGCCGACGAGCCGCTCTTCCGTCCCGGCTGGCACCCGCCGGAGCGCTTCCACGTCCTCTTCGTCGGGAAGCTGATCCCGCTCCACGGCCTCGAGACGATCCTCGCCGCGGCAGCGCTCGTGCCCGAGGTGCCGTTCCGGGTCGTCGGCGACGGCCAGCTCGCCGGACTGCTCGACGGGCGGCCCGCGAATGTCGAGCACATGCCGTGGATTCCGTACGAGGAGCTGCCGGACGCCTACCGTGCCGCGGGTTGCGCGCTCGGCATCTTCGGGACGGGGGACAAGGCGGCCCGCGTGATCCCGAACAAGGTGTTCCAGGCGCTCGCCTGCGCGCGGCCCGTGGTCACGGCTGACACGCCGGCCGCCCGGGAGCTGCTGACCGACGACACGGACGCGATCCTCGTCCCACCCGGAGACCCCGAGGCGCTCGCCGGGGCGGTGCGACGTCTCGCAGCCGACGACGCGCTGGCCGAGCGGGTGGCGCGCGCGGGGCGCGAGACCTTCGAGGCGCACGCCTCGGAGGACGTCCTCGGCGCGCGCTGGCGGTCGCTGCTCGAGCGGGCGGCCGCGAGCCGTTGACGCGTCCCGCGCGGATCGTCACCGGGGGATGCGTCGCGTTCGCAGCCGGTCTCGGCGCGCTCGCCGTCCTGCAGCACCGGGCCTTCTGGACCGGCCGCTTCGACGTCGGCAACCTCGTCCAGGCCGTCTGGTCGACCGCGCACGGCGACGTTCTCTCGGTCACGGGGCTCACGGGGAGCCAGATCTCCCGGCTCGGCGCGCACTTCGACCCGATCGTCGTCCTCTTCGCACCTCTCTGGTGGGTCTGGCCGGACGCCTCCATGCTCCTCGTCGCGCAGGCCCTGGCGGTCGCAACCGGGGCGATCCCCGTCTATCTCCTGGCTCGCAGGCATCTCGACTCCGACTGGGCCGCCGCCGGATTCGGGCTCGCCTACCTGCTCCACCCGGCGACGCAGTGGCTCGTCCTCGACGACTTCCACCCGGTCGCGCTCGCGACGCCGCTCCTTCTCTGGGGATTCTGGTTCCTCGACTCCGACCGGCTCGTCGCGTTCGGCGTGGTCGCCGCGCTCGCCTGCCTGACGAAGGAGCAGATCGGGCTTGTGGTCGCCGTGATCGGGCTCTGGTACGCACTGCGCCCCGGGAGGCGGCGCGCGGGCCTCGCGATCGCGGTGGCGGGAACGGTCGTCTCACTCGTTGCCGTCGCGATCGTCGTACCCCACTACGCCCCCGGTGGCGGATCACCGTTCGAGAGCCGCTACGACGCCGTCGGCGGGTCGCCGGGCGGGATCGCCAGGACGACGCTCACCGACCCCGGCGCGATCTCCGGGGCGTTGACGAGCGGTCGCGACCTCGGGTACCTCGCGCGCCTGATCCTCCCGCTCCTCGGGCTGCCGCTGCTCGCACCGCTCGCCGCGCTCACCGCCGCGCCGGAGTTGCTGCTGAACCTCCTCTCCGGGACGCGGACGCAGACGTCGATCCACTTCCACTACACGGCCGGCGCGTTGCCGGGATTGTTCGTCGCGGCGGTCCTCGGCGCAGCGCGGCTGCGGCGGCGCTACGCGTGGGCGAACCGGCCGGAGGGGAGGGCGGTCGTCGTCTCGACGTTTCTCGCGGGTGTGCTCCTCGGGCCGCTTCCCGTCTGGCGCGACGTGCCGCTCGGCTCCGACCTCGCGACGCGCGAGCACGTGGTGGGGCACCACGCGCGGGTCGCCGCGCGAGCGGTGGCCGTGATCCCACCCGACGCGCCGGTGAGCGCGACGAACACGCTCGGGGCGCATCTGTCCGAGCGGCGCCGCATCTTCAGCTTCCCGGTGCTGGGCGACGCGACCTGGGTGGCGGTCGACCGGCAGCGGCCGAGCTACCGCGACCAGGCCGACGCGCCAGGCCCGTTCTGGCGCGCGTTCGCCGCTCTCGAGGCGAGCGGTCTCTACCGCGTGGTATTCGACGAGGACGGGATCGTCGTGCTGCGCCTCAAAGAGGGATCGTCTGTGGCAGCAGGTATGCCGTGAGGCCGAGTGCGGCGAGGCGCGCGAGCCGGTCGTCGTCCTCCGGCGCCGCGAGGGGCACCGCCCACGCGAGGTACCAGACGGCGAGGTAGGGCGTCGTGGCCAGGACGAGGCAGGCTGCGGCCCCGAGCCGCGCGCGGCCGGCGAGCGCGTCCCGGGCGAGCCAGGCGAGTCCCGCGACGAGCAGGGCGAACGCAATCCCGAGCGCTACCCCTTGCGGAAGGCCGAGCTGCTCGAGCCGCGAGGGAAGCGCGTAGCTCGTCCGGCGCACCGCGTTGTCGGCGAGCGGGCCGAGCGCGCCGAGCCAGTCCAGGCCGTAGCGCCACGTGGCGACCGCGCCACCGGCGGCCAGGGTCGCGAGGAGGGCGAGTGTTCCCGTCGCCCGCCCGCGGGCGCGCGCCGCGAGTGCTGCCAGAGCGAAGAAGACGAGCGGAACCCACTTGAAGAGCGCCGCGAGCGCCCAGACGGCACCGCTCGCCGATGCCCGGCGATGCACGCCGAGCGCGACGGCCGTCGCAACCAGCGCGCCCACGAGCGCGTCGTTGTGGCCTCCGCCGCCCGCGTGGATCGCGAGCACCGGGTTCCAGCCGACGAACGCGGCCGCGAGCGCCGGTCGTCGGGAGCTCCGAGAGACCGCGACGGTCGCGGCCAGCACGGCAAGCGCCGCGAGGCTCTTGAAGAGCCAGGCGGCAGCGTCGGCCGACGAGCCGGCGATCGGGGCGACGGGCTCGGAGAGGATGGTGAACGCGGGGCCGTACACGCTGGTCGTGTCCCGCCAGTCGGCGCCGAGGTGGGGCGCCGCAGGGCTCTCGGGGAATGCCGAAGGCGGGTCGACGTACGGGTTTCCGCCACCCTCGGCGGCGATCCAGCCGTACCCCCAGTACGTCCACGCGTCGGTCGAGAGAAGGAGCGGCGACGCGAGTGGCACGAGCTGCACCGCCGCGGCGACGAGTATTGCGGCGCCGAGTGCGAGAGAACGGCGGCGCAGGAGGACAAGGCCGGAGAGGTATGCGACGAACGCGGCGGCGACCAGGACGAGGAAGAGCCAGGCGGTTCCCTGCTCGGCGAGACCGCCGTCCCGCGGAACGAGCGGCGAGTCGTCGCGCCATGCAGTCGCCGATGCGACCCCGACGAGAGCGGCCGTGGCGACGCCCGCCGCGAGCGGCGCCGCTCTGGAGGTCACGGCTCTGCGGGACGGCCGCCGTTCGCGGAGGCGCCTCCCTGACCGGAGCTCGTGTCCGCAGCGCCGGACGACGGCGCGGTGTCCTTCGCCGGCGCCGCCGAATCCTTCGGCTTCGCGTCTTTCGGCGGCGCGGGCGTCGTCGTCTCCTCGGTGGTCGTCGGCGTGCTCGGAGGAGGCACGTAGTACGGGTCGTAGGAGAGCGACGACGGCCCTCGGTGCCACTGCTGGAACACCACCGGCTGGGCGGGCTCGGGGAACTCGCGGGCGGGAAGCCCGGCCAGAGCAGGATCCATGAACCGGCGCCAGATCTGGGCGGGAAAGGACCCGCCGGAGACGGAGATGCCGTGGACGTTCGTCATCGGCACCTCGCCGCGCGTGTAGCCCATCCAGACGGCCGTCGAGAGGCCCGGCGTAAACCCGACGAACCACGCATCGGCGTGCTTGTCGGTCGTGCCGGTCTTGCCGGCAACCGGCCGGTTGAGCGCCGCGGCGGTTCCCGTCCCGTAGCGAACGTTGTCCTCGAGGATGCGCGTGACGACCGACGCAACGCCGTCGGGAACGACGCGCGTGCGGCGGTGATGCGCGGCCCAGCGGTCGTCGCGCTTGCCGTTCAAGATCACCCTGCGGATCGCCGTGGGCTCGTTGTAGATGCCTCCGGCGGCGAGCGTGGCATAGGCGGACGCCATGTCGAGCGGAGAGACCGCGACCGAGCCGAGGCCCATCGCGGGCGGGAACGCACCGTTCACCTGCAGCGGGGTGCGGACGCCGAGCCGCCGGGCCATGGAGGCGACCCGTGGCGGGCCGACGTCGAGCGTCAGCTGCGCGTAGACCGAGTTGTCCGAGCGCAGCGTTGCCCGCTCGACGGACGTCCAGCCCGTGTAGCTCGAGTCGTACGTCCGCACGCACCACCAGCTGCCGTCGTCGCAGTTCCCGTCCGCCCTCGGGCGGTACGTGAACGGCGCGGAGACGTAGTAGGTCGAGGACGGGTCCATCCCGCGCTCCACCGCCGCGGCGAGCACGAAGGTCTTGAACGTCGAGCCCGGCTGGCGGCGTGCCTGCGAGAGCAGGTTGAACTGGTTGTTCTCCCGGCCCGGCACGATCGCCGTCATCGCGCGGATCGCCCCGTTCGCGGGGTCGATGGAGACGATCGCCGCGGCGGGATCTGCCTTGCGCGTGAGCGTGTCGGAGATCGCCTTCTGCGCCAGCCGCTGCCAGCGCGGCTCGATCGTCGTGTACACCTTGAGCCCGCCCGAGCGGACCGTCTCGGCGCCGTAGGCCTTCACGAGCTGGTCGCGGACGTAGCCGAAGAAGTACGGCTCGCGGATCTGCTCGTAGATCCGGCCGGGGCGGAGCCCGATCGGCTGCCGACGCGCCCAGCGGTGCTGGGCCTGCGTGATCATCGACTCCTGGAGCATCGCATCGAGGACCTGGTTGCGACGCTGGCGAGCTCGCTCGGGGTCGGTGAGCGGATCGTAGGTCGTCGGGGCCTGCGGCAGCCCGGCGACGAGCGCGGCCTGCGGCAGGGTGAGCGTCCGCGCCGTCCGGGAGAAGTACGTGCGCGAGGCCGCCTCGGCGCCGTAGGCGAGGTTCCCGTAGAAGACCGAGTTGAGGTAGCTGCCGAGGATCTTCTGCTTCGACCAGGCGTCGTCCAGCTTCACGGCCAGGCAGGCCTCCTTGACCTTGCGCTGCACGGTTCGCTCGTTCGAGATGTAGAGATTGCGGACGAGCTGCTGGGTGATCGTCGAGCCGCCCTCGACCACCTCCCCGGCCTTGAGGTCTCGCCACAGCGCGCGCGCGATGCCCTCCGCGTCGATCCCGCCGTGGTCGTAGAAGCGGCGATCCTCGATGGCAACCGTCGCCTGGCGGAGCCACGGCGACATCTTCCCGAGCGCCACGACCTCGCGGTTTCGCTCGGCAGGGATGACGCCGAGGAGGGAGCCGTCCGCCGCGTAGACGAACGTGTTCTGGCCGATCCGGGTCGGGCGGAGCGCATCGAGGTCGCACTTCGAGCCGAAGGCGAGCACCGCACCGCCCGCTGCGATGCCGGCGGCGACGAGGACGAGCGCGAGCAGCACGAAGACGAGCGCGAGCTTCCGCCCGCGCTTGGGCCGGGCACGCCGCCGGCGCACGCGGACGGCCGGCGCGGGCGCGCGACCCGAACGGGAGCGCCTCGAGCGGCTCATGCGGCGATGGTAGCCACGTCCCGTACCGGTTTCCGCGCCCGGGACGCGACCCCTCGCGCTGCGCGCCGCGTTATCGTCGCACCGTGCGCGGCGCCCTCGCAGCGTCGTGGCCGGCGCTTCGGATCTTCCTCTGGAGCCGCCTGGCGATCTGGGCGCTCGCGGCAGGCACCGTGCTCCTCTTCGAGGACGAGCTGAACCCCTCGCGCGGCCGGTGGGACACGCCGCGGCTGCACGAGCTCGGGGCCGCCGTCGACGTCTGGGCCCGGTGGGACAGCAACTGGTACCTGCGCATCGCGGAGAGCGGATACAGCTGGCCGTCGAGCACGCCCGCGTTCTTCCCCGGCTATCCGCTGCTCGTCGCTGGCCTCGGCCGCGTGCTCGGGGATCGCTTCCTCCTCGCCGGCCTCCTCGTCTCGCTCGCGGCGTGCGCCGCCGCGTTCGTGCTGCTCTACCGGCTCGTCGCCGACCGGCTCGGTGCGCGTGACGCATCCCGTTCGGTCCTCTACCTCGCGCTCTTCCCGACGTCGTTCTTCCTCGGCGCGGTGTACGGCGAGTCGTTGTTCCTCCTGCTTGCGGTGGCGGCCTTCGTGCTCGCCGAACGGGGGCGGCTCGGATGGGCCGCCGTCGTGTCGGGCCTCGCCCTGCTCACCCGCGCGCAGGGCATCGCATTGCTCCTCGCGCTCGCCGTGTTCGCATGGCGGAGCGACCGGCGCACGAGGAACCTCGCGCTGCTCCTCGTCCCGGTCGCGATGTTCCTCGTCTTCCCACTCGTGCTCGAGCTCTGGATCGGCCACGGGCTCGCGTTCGTGGACGCGCAGAAGCTCTGGGAGCGCTCGCTCGCTCCGCTCGGGCCGCTCGGTGGGCTCGTCCAGGCGGTCGGTGAGGGCGACGTCGTGGGGCCGGTGCTGGCGGTGGCGATGGTCGCGCTCGCCGTCCTCTCGTGGCGCGTCCTCGGCGCGCCGTACGGGCTCTACGCGATCGCCGCGCTCGCGATCCCGATGGCGCTGCCGTCCGAGCGGCTCGGCGGGCTCTACTCCTTCTCCCGGTTCGCGCTCGTGGCGTTCCCGTGTCTCGTGGCGCTCGCGGTTCTCGGCCGCGATCGGCGCCTCCATGTCGCGACCGTCGCGGTTCTCGCAGCGGGTCTGGCGGTCGGCGTGGTTCGATGGGCGCTGTGGTACTGGGTCGCCTGACGGAGGTCCCGCGCCCCCGCCTCGTCGGCTGGGCGATTCTCGTGGGTGCCCTCGCCGCGCTGTCGTACGCGGCCAACCTCTCGAGCGGCAAGCCGCCGAGCGACGTGCTTTACCAGTGGTCGACGGCGGCGGCCGCGCTCGTGCAGTACGGGATCATCCTCGCGATCGTGCTCGCCCTCGCTCGCGGGATCGCGCCGGCGACGCTCGGGCTGCGCCGGCCGGACTCGTGGGGCAAGGCGGCGGGATGGATCCTCGCGGCGCTCGCCGCCATCTGGGTGCTCGGGGCGATCCTGAACATCTTTCTCAAGGCCGGCGAGGAGCAGGGCCTCGTGCCCGACGGATGGGACTCGTCCCGCGCGGCCCCGTTCGTGGCGAACTTCGTCGTCGTCGCGATGGTCGCGCCGTTCGTCGAGGAGCTGACCTACCGCGGCCTCGGGTACGCCGCCGTGCGCGACGGCTATGGGGCGACCGCCGCGATCATCGTCACAGCGATCGCCTTCGGGCTTGCCCACGGGCTCGTCGTCGCGCTGCCCGTGCTCGCGATCTTCGGCGCGATCCTCGCGTGGCTGCGCTTCAAGACCGACAGCCTCTACCCGTCGATCATCCTGCATGGCGTGTTCAACGGGGCCGCCCTGATCGCAGCGGTGTCGACGTGAGCAACCGGTTCGATGAGCTCCGGGCCGAGATCGCCGCGAACGATGCGGAGATCGTCGCCGCGGCCAACCGCCGCCTGGAGCTCGTCGCGGAGCTCTGGCGGCTGAAGGCGGAGCGCGGCGACGCGCGTCTCGACCCGGACCGCGAGCGTCGGCTTCGCGAAGAGCTCGTCCGCTCGAACGGCGGCCCGCTCTCGGAGGAAGGGCTCGAGCGCCTGGTCGACGAGCTCCTCGCGCTCACGAAGCGAGAGCTCGGCGGCGCGTAGAGCTCTCGTCAGTCCGGCGACTCCTCGGGGCCCGTGGCGAACTCGTCGGGCGAGACCGTGTCCAGGAACTGCCGGAACTCGTCCATGTCAACCTCTCCGAGGCTCACGCGGTGGGCGTAGTCGAGGTCGGGCTCGTCGCCCTCGAACTCGACGCCGGACTCCTCGATCACGTCGTCCTCCGCGAAGATCTTGGCGTCGGCGCGAAGCGCGATTGCGATGGCGTCCGACGTGCGCGAGTCGATCTCGATCTCCGTGCCGTTGCGAACGAGTGTGATCCGCGCGTAGAACGTGCTGTCGCGCAGCTCGGTGACCGTGACCCGGTCGACCTCGGCCTCGAGCGAGTCGATGATCGCGCACACGAGGTCGTGCGTGAGCGGGCGCGGCGGCTCCTGTCCCTGGAGGCGCATGAGGATCGCCGCAGCCTCCGGGTGGCCGATCCAGATCGGCAGGTACGTCCTGCCGCCAGCGGTTCGCAGGAGCACGATCGGCTGCTTGCCGACGAGGTCGAAGCTCACGCCGTAGACCGTCATCTCCTGCATGACCCGTTCGTCAGTTTATCGGCGCAAGAACGGGATCCGCCGAGCGGATCCCGTTCGCGCAACATCCCTAAAGGGGTCGCGTCGCGGCCGCAACTGCTCCGCAGCGTCGATGCGATGCGAAATGCGGGATCCACTGCTGCTCACGCCGCTCTGGCCTCAGGCACACCTTTGGGGCTTCGCTACACTCGTCAGCCGCGCGGGCGATTAGCTCAGTTGGTTAGAGCGCCGCTCTGATAAGGCGGAGGTCCCTGGTTCGAATCCAGGATCGCCCACCTCGTCGTCGGGACGCGGGCTCAGCTGCGTCCCGGGGCCAAGGAGGCACGCCGTGCGAGCGCGGCCAGCTCGCGGTTGAAGCCACCGCTCGCGGCCTACTGCCGCTGGCGTGACGCGGAGGCACTCGTCGCTGCAGGCGCGTCTCGCGCGGAGGCCGCGGTGCCGCTCAGAGAGGCATATGGCGTCGCGACAAGGATCGGCTCGCACATTCTCCGCAAGCTCGACGTGTCGAACCGGCTCGAGGCGGCAGCCTTCGCGCACCGCATCGAGGCGACGCAGAGCGACAGAGAACCGGAGCTCTAGAGCGCTTCGAGCGTCTCGAGCAGCTCGGCGAGACGCGTCTCGTCACCGAAGTGGAGCTCGAGCTTGCCCGCCGAGACACGCACGGGCAGGCCCGTGAGCCGTTCGGCTGCGATGCGGGCACGCTCGGCGAGGGCCGGGTCGACCTGCGTCGAGCGCGGTCGGCGGCGCGCTCCGCCATCCTGGGCCGCGCGCTCGGTGGCACGCACGGTGAGGCCGTCGCGGGCGACGCGACGGGCGAGCCGCGTCCGTGCGTCGTCATCGGGGAGCGCCAGAACCGCCCGGGCGTGGCCCTCGGTGAGCTCGCCCCGGGCGAGCATCCAGAGCACCTCCTCGGGAAGCTCGAGCAGCCGCAGCCTGTTGGAGACGCCAGGCTTCGACCTGCCGACCCGCTCGGCCACCTCGCCGAGGGAGAGCTCGAACTCGTCGAGGAGCGTCGCGTAGGCGCGGGCCTCCTCGACCGGCGAGAGGTTCTCGCGGGCGACGTTCTCGACGAGCGCGAGCAGGAGCGTGTCCCGGTCGTCGGTCTCGCGGACGAGTGCGGGGAGCGTCTCCAGGCCGGCCTCGCGGGCGGCGCGCCAGCGTCGCTCGCCGGCGACGAGCTCGTAGCCGCCCTCGGGGCGCGGGCGGACGACGATCGGCTGCAGGACTCCCTGATGACGGAGCGAGGCGGCGAGCCCAGACGTCGCCTCCGGCTCGAACCGCCGGCGCGGCTGGCGCGGGTTGGGATGGATCGCGTCGATCGGCAGGTGGAGGAGGTCGCTTCCCCCGGCGGCGGCGCCGCCGACGAGCACCTCGAGCCCGCGGCCGAGGCCGCGACGGGGAGCAGGGGACTCAGCTGCGCTCGACAAGCTCCATCGCCACCTTCCAGTAGGCCTCGGCGCCGGCCGAGCGGCGGTCGTAGGCGATCGCGGGAAGCCCGTGGCTCGGAGCCTCGGCGAGGCGCACCGAGCGGGGCACGGTCTGTGTGAAGACGAGGTCTCCGAAGTGCGAGCGGAGCTCGCGCTCGACGTCCTCCGCGAGGCGGGTCCGGCCGTCGACCATCGTGAGCAGGATCCCCGCCACGCCGAGGCGCGGGTTGAGACGCCGCTTCACGAGGTCGATCGACCCGAGCAGCTGCGAGAGGCCCTCGAGGGCGTAGTACTCGGCCTGCACGGGGACGATCACGCTGTCGGCCGCGGCGAGCGCGTTCACGGTCAGCGGGCCGAAGGACGGCGGACAGTCGAGAAAGACGAACCGGTACGGCTCCGTGGCGTCGTCGCGCAGCGCATCAGCGAGGTAGCGCTCTCCGCCCTCGAGTGCGGAGAGGTGCACGGTCGCGGCGGCGAGCTCGGCCTTGGCGGGCACGACGTCGAGGTTCGCAATGGGAGCAGCGTCGACGAGCTCGCGGAGCGGCGTGCCGTCGAGGAGATCGAGGGTCGAGTGGCCGTTGGCACGCAGTCCGAGCCCCGAGGTGGCGTTCGCCTGGGGGTCGAGGTCGACGATCAGGCAACGCTCTCCGGCCTCGGCCAGGCAGGCGGCGAGATTGACGGCCGTCGTGGTCTTGCCGACGCCGCCCTTCTGATTCGCGATCGCGTAGATCCGGGCCGGCACAGGCCCACGGTAGCCACGCAGCCGGACGCCCCTCGCTGGCGAAGGGCGGGCGGGCGGTGTCAGACACCGCTTCATGTCAAGTCTGAACGGCGCCGTCTCTGTGTCAATTGCTCCACAGGTCGCAATCCGCCTACCCATGCGGGCTTCGGTTCTTCCGAGCTCGGC